>ERZ1026862.132-NODE-132-length-45703-cov-92.678496_pt1 | contig 45703 bp, 48 predicted proteins | sample MGYA00380161_ERZ1026862 | MGnify/ENA primary metagenome ERZ1026862 (study PRJEB33269, sample SAMEA4719797) | human gut metagenome | biome: human-associated habitat; feature: organic feature; material: feces | place: Cameroon | collected 2013-10 ... | reverse complement strand
CGCATCAAACACCTCTTCCCTATTGTCATCCGTCAAGGCGATGTCGATTCAGTGGTTGGCGAAACACTATGACGAGATAGAGGAAGAGCCGGGGATGATTGTGATTGACGAGGCGCACCATGCCCTTGCCAAGACCTATAAGGAAATGTGGAAGAGATTCCCGAAAGCTAAGTTCCTGGGGCTGACGGCTACACCTTGCCGATTGAACGGAAAGGGATTCACAGACCTGTTTGACGTGTTGGTGCAGTCGTGGAGTGTTCCAGAGTTTATCAGCAAGGGAAGATTGGCGACATACGATTTCGTGAGCATCAAGTCGGATGGTGTGACGCAACGGCTTATCGATTCCTTGCAGAAGCGAGGAGCAGATGGTGACTACCAAAACAAGGAAATGGATATGTTGCTGAATAAGAAACCGAGTATCGAAAGGCTCTATAAGAGTTTGGAAGAATTTGGTAAAGATAGAAAGGGCATCGTGTATGCTATCAATATTTCTCATGCTCAGAAAATCACAAAACTGTATCAGGAAAATGGCGTGAAAGCCATAGCCATAGACTCGAAGACATCTGCCACGGAAAGACAGCAAAATATTGAAGCCTTCAAGAAAGGTGATATCCAAGTACTTGTGAATGTGGACATCTTCTCGGAGGGATTTGACTGCCCGGATGTGGAGTTTGTACAGTTGGCACGACCAACGCTGTCGCTTGCCAAGTACTTGCAGATGGTGGGACGAGGACTGCGAGTGGTCAAGGGAAAGAAGAACTGCGTGATTATAGATAATGTGGGACTATATCGGGTGTTCGGGTTGCCTTCGCAAGTATGGAACTGGAATGCTATGTTCGAGGGAAAGCTGAAAGTTGGCAAGAAAAAGGAGACTCCGAAGGAAAGAGAGTTTTTCCTGATGAACGAGGTGCAAGACGATATTCAGATTCATCCAGACTCAGAAATGATGATGGTGATGAGCCATGAAGAATTGCTCCAAACACTACAGTATCGTGAGTTTGTGGATAGCAAAGGGGAGTTTGCCATCATCAAGCTGCCTGATGGAAAGATGACGGTAGTGAACCGACAAGGAGAACAAGTACTGGAGCCAGGCGATTACTATGACATGAAACTGCTGGATGGCAACATCCTGTTCTACTGACCTCGCAGAAAGGCGAAATGCTATTATGACCTGTTGGCAAAAGCTGTCATCGACGACGGCACTAACGTAGCAGGGGCTCCCCAGGTTGTCAACATAAAAGGATGGGAGTTTATAGAATATAACGACATCTTCATGTCTCGAACCCAAGAAGATTTTTCTCTGCCCTATCGTCCTTCACAATATGATTTTCTGAATTATGGGTATTATATGATATACAGATCTAAATCTTCTGCTTCCGGTTGTCAAGTATGGTACCATTATGAGGGTGGTGAAGGGAAGATGCGCCTGAGCTATGAAGATAGCAGGAATGTGTGTTTCCTGCGTAATGATTACGAACATGTGTATTGGTTATGTGCAGTCCTGTATGGTGAACATATCGTTGTCATGGACAGCAAGCAGGACTACTACCTGGTGGATTCAAATTTGAAGAAGACCTATATTGGGTGCAATAATCCAAAGAACAAAGAGGAGGATTTACAATATGTGATGCCACGACTTGGCCAAAAATACTATCATGAGGCGATGTTGCAAAAGAAGAAAATGGAAGCAAATGAGATGCTTCTTTTGCATGAGAAGTCAGAGGCAGGACATGTGGAATTGTATCAAGCAGGAAAGAAATGGGGCGTGAAGGTAGATGGTAAAGTTATCGTGCCACCCCTCTACCACAGTATAGCGCAACCTGTCGGTGCCTATTGCGCCTTTGAACAGGTTCCCAGACATTGGGGTGTTATGACATTGAAAGGAAAAGTGATTGTTGATGCCAAATATGAGAAGGTAGAGATTCGTGATAATGGAATCGCCGTGGTAACAGGCATCACGGGAAAAACACAGACAATCAATCTAAAATGACGAAGGATATTCAGCTTTTTGATTATCAAGCCGACATGGTGAAGAGAGTGCAAGAAGCATTCAAGCATCATGATTCTGTCATGGTACAAATGCCGACTGGTACGGGAAAAACGTATCTGCTTGCCGCCCTCGTAGGTTTGTTCTTGAAAGAGGAAGTGTGGGTGGTAGCCCATCGTCGTGAACTCGTTTCACAAATCAAGGACACCTTGGAAAGATTCTTCTCCTCCCTAAAATCCACCTCCATCAAAGTGACATCGATACAATGGTTGTCGAGACACTATGGAGAGATGGAAGAGAAGCCGGGGTTGATAGTGATAGACGAGGCACATCATGCTTTGGCAGAGACTTACGCAGAGGTGATGAATGCCTATCCGAAGGCGAAGAAGTTGGGACTGACGGCAACACCATACCGCTTGAACGGCAAGGGATTCACGGACTTGTTTGACACCTTGCTGTGCTCATGGAGCATGGAGAAGTTTATTGCCGAAGGACGGTTGAGTCTTTATGACTACTACTCCATCAAGCCTGATAGTGCTGACCAGCTGCTGATAGACTCGTTGCAGAAGCGAGGAGCTGATGGTGACTATCAGCAGAAGGAACTGAACGAGGTGATGGATGTGAAGCCATCACTTGAAAGACTATGCCTTACCATCAAGGAGTATGTGCCTGGAAAGAAAGGTATCGTATATGCAATCAGTATTCAACATGCAGAGCATATTGCAGAGTTCTATCGGGAGAATGGCATCAAGGCTGTGGCGATTTCGAGCAAGACACCGCTTGCTGAACGACAAGAACTTATTGAAAGATTCAAATCTTCCTCGCTCTCCTCTTCCCTAAATTCCACTTCTGATGATATAGAAGTGTTGGTAAGTGTGGATTTGTTCTCGGAGGGCTTCGATTGTCCTGATGTGGAGTTCATCCAATTGGCAAGACCTACGCTGTCATTGGCTAAGTATATGCAAATGGTTGGACGCGGACTGCGAGTAGCAGAAGGTAAAGAATACTGCGTGATACTGGACAATGTGGGACTGTATAAGCGATTTGGATTGCCATCTGTGGATAGAGATTGGCAGAGTATGTTTGAAGGACGTACGTCTATGGAAGACATTCTGCAAGAGGCGTGTATGCAAGTCAATAGTCACAACTGCAGGATGGACCTGATGATGGATGGTGATGAGGAGATGATGAAAATCATCAACCATGAGCATCAGCAGCAGATGATAATGGACACTTATGGATATCAGATTGTAGAAGACGAAAAAGGTCTGAAGGGCATCAAGGATAAGGAAGGCAAGATGATATTGGAATGTCAATACAAGAAGATAGAAGTGACCAACGATGGTTTTGCCTATTGCTATATAAGAAAGAAGGTGGGTCGGAAGGAATGGATTGACTTGCGGAACAGATTGTGGTTTGCCAATAAGCCACAAAGTGTGAAGCTGATGGGCATCGACTTCTGTACAGAGGATGGCAAAAAGCTGTACCCTAGAATCCAATCGAAGTATATTGATGAAAAGACCTATCTGACGGTGAAGACCCTGGAACTGCAAGTAGGAACTGGACTGAGCTGGAAGCATAGGTTTATTCCTTGGGACGAGCCGAACAAGGTGTACAGGTGTCAGGAAAGGAAAGACCGCTCACGCCTTTATGTTGATGATGATGGACGTTATTTTGCCCAAGAGAATATCGGCAGTCAATTGGTGGAAGTCAATTCCCCAGAAGGACTGGCGGAATTTGCAGAAAAAGACAAGCAGGAAAGAGAGAATGATGCAGAAGCTCTAAAGAATGCTTATCCGCATTATGAATTTTATCCTGTTGATAAAGTCAAGTTTCCCATGCAGACCCGTAGGAATACTAAGTGTGAGAATAAGATAAGAATAGAGAAAGACGGCATTTGGCATGTTGAAGATGATTGGTATCATGAGAGTTATTGGGTTGACCCTATCACACATAGAAAACATTATACGAGACCAGTCCTGTTCAAGCGTGGTTATCTGAACATCTTGAAAGAAGGCGACTGGTGCTATGTGAGAAACATTCCTGGACTCAGGAACAGACCATTAAGGCAATGGGAAATTGTGGCAGATGACAACATCTGTGTCATCAATAATAAGTATCTGATAGAGAAAAGTGAGCCAGACCAATGGTACAAGATATGCAGGAGAACAGATGACTTCACTTATTTTTCTGTTCTGGCATGCTTTTATGAAAGTGAACACATCAAGGATGATACAGAGATTCAAATTACTCAATTTGATGGCGAGGGCTTGAAAATGACACAAGAAGGATTTCCTTATACACCTCTTGTAATAAAAACGTATAAAAGAAGTAGGTGGTAGTGACAAAAACAGACCGATGTGAACAAGAGTTCATTCGGTCTGTTTTTGTTTATGTATGTTTCTTCGTAGAAGGATAGAACAGATGGTCTTTGTCCAAGAATACAGGATAGAATACAGATTCTATGATGTAACCTGCAAGCCTTGGCTTTTGACCGCCGATTTTCCGAATCGTTCCCCAAGATACTTTGCCCTTGATATGCGGAGGAATTTTGAAGTGGCTGTTTTCTGGGAAATCACCATATACCTTCAAGAGTCCCTGCTGTACCGCTTCTTGTCTTGTAAAAGAGCATACTTCTACAAATCGCCCTACAAGTTTGTCCAGCATTTTCTCTTCTTGCCATTTTTCAAGAGTCTGTCCTGGAGGGCATTGGTTGAAATCGAAATCCTTGAAGTTAAAAGATAACTTAGGCTGTTCATCTTTCACCTTACGCTCATCTCTCACATTGGCAGTACGGCTTTCGGAAGCAGTAGTGCCTTTGAACTTATTCTCAAACTTACTCTTCTTTTTTGCTGCCATACTCCATGATGAATTTATCAATGTTGCCGAAATAAGGAATAGCACCATAGCGTCCTAGCAGATAATCCTTAGAGAAAGACGCATCGTTACGGACGCTATTAGCCTGATTGATTTTGTATTCCACTAGAGAGTACAAATCAGATGCACCCTCAGAAGATTTCTCAGCGAACCATATCTGATCACGACGAAGCAAATCCTTACGCAAGAGGTTTGTATCGTGAGTTGTTATAATCAACTGTGCCCCCAAGGTATTCATCACACTATAGAATAGTTTGAGCAATTCTACAGACAGCTGTGTATGAAGACTTGCTCCAAACTCGTCAATCACAAGCACACCACCATTTTGAATGGTGTCGAAGAATGGACCAAGAAGAGCAAACAGTTTGGTTGTACCCAAGGACTCGAATTTGAAATTCAACTGCTCTTTACCAATCACCGCCCCATTATCATACAAATCATGGGTTGAAAGAATTTCCAACTCATGTTGCTCAATCCGTTGATTGGAATCTGTCGGGAAATGGATGCCCAAACGAGACAATATTTCAAAAGGAGTATCTTGCGTGTCAACTTCCTTGACATTCTCTTTAACGTTCATATCCTTGATGCAATTATCCACTATGCCAATCATGTTGAGAATCTGCTCGCGAATCAAAGGATTGTGTATAAAAGTCCTTGCAGTATAAGCCAAGGTGTTATCGTCTAAACCTGAAAGAATATTGAAACGCTTACGAAACCATTCTTTTACCTTCATTGCCACTTCCACATTGAATTGAGCTGCCGTGGAAAGGTATAGGGCATTACTTCTGGTTTTTGTGTCAACTCCTCTTGCACCCTTTACCACTTTTGAGTTGACCTTGATATTTTGTCCTTCACGCTTAAAACAATAGCTCTCTTTTGTACTTCCTTCAAGTAACACGAAGAGCCATTCGGTCAGCACTTTGTTCTGACTGACCTCAAATCCATATCTGTATCTTTCTCCATTGCAGATGAATATCATTTGCATAGAAATAGGCTCTTTTGTGCTTTCCACATCAAAACGATAGTGAAGAAGAGAGAGACGCTTGACGATGCTCTCATCGACAAATGACCGTAGCACCATAGACTTGAAAATATCCATAGCTGCAATTACAGAACTTTTACCCGAACCATTTGCACCATAGATGGCGGCAGACCTTAAATAACGCTTGCCGTTATCCATGATGGAAACATTCGAGTAACCATCATTGCTCTCGCACTCCTTGACAGTAGTGCTAGCAACCATACTAAGCGAAACCTCATCTCTGTATGACATAAAGTTTCTTATCGTAAATTCTATCAGCATTTGTTCATACGTTCTTGTTTGTTACGGATGCAAAAATACGAATAAATCTCCATATAACCATAAAAATTGAGATTATTTCACAAAAATCACACTAATATGTATAAGAAAACTACTTTTAGTGACTTTTGATGTAACAAAAAAGAATTTTGGGATCGAAAATAATTCCTTTATGTTTGGTCACAATATGCAGATGCTCGCCTGTTGTACGTCCTGTGGAGCCTGACTTACCAATAATGGTGCCGGCAAAAACAGGAGTTCCTGGGGCGATATGAACTTTAGATAAATGACAATAGCTGATGGTGAAGTCGGCATGACGAAGGATGATGTAATTGCCAGAGCGAGCATCGTAGCCAACCTTCTCCACTTTACCATCCATCATAGAATACACATACTCGTTATGCGCTTGAAGGTCTATACCATGGTGCATAGACTTTCTACCATTGATAGGGTCACGACGATAGCCATAAGGACTGGTGACCTTGATTGATTTCAGTGGATAAGTGATGCTTGGATAGCTGCTTATCCACTGTTTTTGTTTGTTATCCACAGAGTCTGTTTTCTGCAGAGGTAGATTCAGCATTGTAGAATCCACTGATGAGTCAGCAGAAGATGGATGCTTCTCCTCCACTTTCTTGATTTTGTAACGGCATGCGTTGTTGCTGACGGTATTGAACTGCGCCTTTGCGCTTGATACCGACAGACAACAAACCATCCATAATGCCATTATTTTTCCAAACATGATGCAAAGTTAGGGAAAGAAATCCAGAATACTATAAGAGATAGTGAAAGTATAACATAAAATAAGATTAAAGTATGATTGAGAGTATGAAATGACATTGTAATCATAATAAAACGGAAAAGATTGGGCAGTAGAGTACTGTCATTCTTACATTCGTGCGCGAAGACTTAACTTTGCATGGCTATATGCAAAGTATTATTCAAAATATGAATCAGAATATGAAAAGAAACTCATTTGAAGAAAGCGAAGTGCCGTATCAGACACTTGCAAAGTTCGGTCTTACCCATGAGATGATAGAAGACCTTCCGATGCATGCCTTGGATGACATCAGCAATGGTCGTCCATCGCCAGTGTTGCCTGTGAGCATGGAAGTAAACGAGGGTTACAGAATCAAGAGCAGAACCCGATTCGCCTTGGTAAGAATGGCAGACGGCAATGTGGATGTGATGTTCTATCCTGTGTTGAAATATGCCCCACTGGACAATTTTGCCAAGGAACAGCAAGAACTGCTGAAACAAGGCAAGGCTGTGGTGGCAGATGTGGATATGCCAGATGGCGCACATGTCAAGGCATTCGTACAGATTGACGGTGAGACCAACCAAGTGATGGCTGTGCCGACACCAGTGATAGGCAGAAACCTACAGGTATTGTCCGATGAGCTGAGCTTAGGAGGTGCCGAATTGAAAACCATCCAGAATGGCGAGACACTGACCTTTGTGATAGATGAAGAACCAGTAACCATGGGTATAGACCTAAAAAGCGATACAGGCATCCGATATGCCAATGGCGATGGTGAGCAGTGGCGCAAGGAAGGCATAAGAGAGTGGGATAAATATACCTTCGGCATCTATGGCTGTTGGGTAATGGATGATGACGGTAATCTTGACTATGTTCCAGAGGAGGAATATACCGAAGAACTGTGGAATGAGCAGAAGAAAGCTGCCGGAAGGCATGCTTCTGCTGTCGCAAGAAAGTAACGTGAAACATAAACTTAGGGAAGAAATGAAAAAAGGACCATATTATACAGAAGACATTCTCGTGGAGAAGATGCAGAATGGTGAATACGGTTGGCTCGACTACGTGAACCATTTCAGTGAGGACTGGCAGAACGAGTATGAGGAATACTGCAAAGAACATGCCCTGTGTATCGGCAACGAGAGTGCGGAGCAGTTTGTAAAGTACAAGGACGAACTGTTGGAGCAAGGAATGGAAAAAGAGAACGCTTAATACAATCATATTATGGCGATAAGAAAGAACTTGAATCCACGGCAGATGGACCTGCAGCCGGAAATGCGTGACATCTTGATGCGTAATGGTATGCAAGCCCATATCATAGCCAATGGCGATGGTTATCAACTGGCGGTGCAGGGACACGACTCCCCACTGCTGACCTATAACCTCACCGAGAAACAGATGTTGGCATTGACCGATTGGGGAACCAACTCTGCCAACAAGAAGGCATACAATGTCTTTACCAGTATTATAGGCAAAGACTTCTATATGCCGAGAAACTTTGTCCATGCAAGAAATGCCAATGGAAGAGTGGCTATGGGACTGCATGGATATAGGATTGGTGCAGGAGAGTACGGACGATTGGGATGGAGTCCAGAGTTCTTGGGTTGGACACCGAGAATGCAGGATGGCTATCATCTACGCAGAGTCGGAGGACAGATGTTCTATGCCGGAGCACCGATGGTTGCGGAAAGACCAGACAGAAGGCTGAAACCTGGAGAGCTAACCTCTGGAGGCTATGGCTTTTACTATAAGGGACAGCAACAAGTAGTACCACAAGCAGACGTATTACAAAACCTGCAAGCCGTGGTGACACCTGTAGAGACACGTCCAAGAAGCAAAGAGCCAGCCAAACCCTATAAGGAGCTGATCAGTTCGCCAGTATATTTCTCCAACGAGAAATGGCAGGAAAGCCTGTCTTCGCACGGTATCATCATCGATGAGAAGGCCAAGACACTCACCATCCAATCAGAAGGAACCAACAGTGATATGGTATATGACTTGAACGATGAAGAATTGAAGGCTTTGACCAACAATTCCGTCAAGCAAGTATCTGTAGCCAAACGACTGGAGATACTGAATAATGTCATCAAGGATGATTTCGCTGATAAGATAACCATGGATATGCTCAACAGCAAAGAGCACATCCATATCGGTTTGCGACCAGAGGTGCAGCAGGAGTTGGATAGCAGGATGCAGATGCAGTCAACTGTTGAACCCCTGCAAGTACAGCAAGAGCCAGTGAACAACAAAGTAGGTGTTGTGGATGGTCAGGACTTGGATGAGAGTAAGGGATGGTTTCGTGAAGGGAAGCACGGAAGAGAGGTAAGTGTTGGTGAGATACGAGTGGAGCCAGCGGAGCAGGAAGGCAAATATCGCATGACCGCCATCATCAACGGAGAGCGAGTAAGTCATGAGATAACGCAGAAGCAGTATGACAAGTTCATGGCAGTGGATGATTATCACCGCATGAAACTCTTTTCCAAGATATTTGGTGAAGTCGATATGAAAGACCGTACCGGTTTGGGAACCAAGATAGGAGCTGCATTGTTGGCAGGATTGGGCGTTGCTGCAGAAGTGGGAAGTGAGCTGCATCGACCACATGGAAGTCCTGTGGTGATAGTAGATCATCATCATGGTGCAGTACCTCCACCTCGTCCCTATTTCAAACCAGGAGTAGATACTCCAATGGATGTGGCGGCGAGAAACTTTGAGGCTGCCATGAACCAAGAGGTATTGCATCCGCACATGGGGAAAGGACTATAACGGAATACGCTTATGGCAAACAACGAACTGACATATAATGATTTCTTGCAGCGACTGAACATACAGGAGTTGTTGGTAGACGCAGGCTATCAGTTGAATAAACGAGATGGCTTGCGCTATCCATCGTATGTGAGATATGACAGTCAAGGGAAGCGAGTGAGAGGCGACAAGTTTATTGTCACAGGCAATGGCAAGTGCTGTTTTCAGCCACCAGAACAGAAAAACTATAATGTGATAGGCTTTATCAAAGAGCATCCGACGCTTTTTGACGACTATAAGCCAGGAATGTCATTGGACAGACTGGTGAACATCGTGTGTAATAGGCTGCTGAACAATCCCATTGACGTGCGTGAACGCAGAGTGGTGGAACCAAAGCGTGATGCCAAGCCCTTTAATCTCTCGGACTATGACATATTACGTTTCAATCCAAGAGAAAAGGACACCCAACGGAAGCATTATCCCTATTTCAAGGAGCGAGGCATCAATATGAGGACACAGTTTGCCTTTCACAAACAATTCTTCTTGGCTACCAGACATCGGACAGACGGACTGAGCTTTGCCAACCTCGCCTTTCCTCTTTCGCTACCATCCAAGCCTGACAGTATCGTTGGATTGGAAGAACGTGGCAGACCCAGACGAGAAGACGGTAAGGCATACAAGGGAAAAGCAGAAGGAAGCAACAGCAGTGAAGGACTATGGATAGCCAACCTGACAGGTAAACCATTGAAGGATGCCACCAACATCCTATGGTTTGAGAGTGCCTACGATGCTATGGCAGAGTACCAAATCAACCCAGTGAAAAGCGTGTATGTCTCGACAGGCGGCACACCCACTAAGGGACAGATAAAGGGAATGCTGGAAGAGACCCGACAAGCAAGCCATTATTTGGGCTTTGACAAAGACGAGGCAGGACGTGGCTTTGTGAAGAACTTCAAGACCATCGCAAAGGAAATGGGATTTACAGACAGCATGGTGCAAGCCTACCATCCCTTGGGACAATACAAGGATTGGAACGATGCCCTGCTTGGGAAGAAAGACCAACGTCTGATAGACCAAGGAGAGATTGACTTCAACTATATCCAGTTTGCCAAGGAGCAAGAAGCAGAGAAATTGCAAGAGCAAGCGAAACAAGAAGAACGTACATCGGGCTATAGAAGATAAAGCCAGGTACCATTATCAAAAAAGAGAAATATGCAGCAGACATATCGGTATAGAAATATCATCATCAAACCACATTGGATGCAGTTCGTCATTAACGAGCTGCACCTGTTTATGCTTATCAGTGCAGGCTTCGTATATACAGGTATTGATGATGCCATTCTCTCCCCTTTGGTGTTTGTCCTCTCGCTTTTGCTTTCCCTATGCTTGGCATATCGGCTAGCCTATCTATGCAGAATGCGATATGTCATTGGCAATGAACAACTGGTATATGAGCATGGTGTGTTTCATCGGGAGGTGGACTATCAGGAACTGTATCGTGTGGTGGACTTCAATGAGAGTCAGACATTCATGCAGCAACTGTTTCATCTGAAAACCGTGAGCATATACTCAGGTGACAGGACTACGCCTAGGCTTGATATCATCGGCGTGCCAATGAAAGAAGAACTGGTGGCAGCCATCAGAGAACGAGTAGAAACCAACAAACGCAGGAGGAGCATCTATGAGATTACAAATAGGTAAGATATGGTTGATAGCAATTATCGGCACAGCAACGGCATCGGAAGCCAAGGCACAAGTGGTGTCATCCAATCCCTTGGAATGGATGGCATTGGCAGAAGGCAACGAACTTATCAACGATGAGATTGAAAAGCAAATCAACGGACAGACCAAGACGGCGTTGTTGCAGAACACGATGGCTGCCGAGTTCAACCAGATACACAAATGGGAGAAGAAGTACAACAGCTACTTGAAATCCGTGAACGGTTATGCCTCGTCGCTGAAAGCCTGTACCCATCTGCATGATGACGGAGTGAGGATTTTCATCACTCTCGCCAAGTTGAAGACCGCCATCAAAAACAATCCGCAAGGCATCGTGGCAAGTATGAGTATGAACAACCTGTATGTTGAGACCGCAACGGAATTGGTATCGGTGTTTAATCTACTGAACGATGCTGTGGCAAAAGGAGGAACGGAGAATATGTTGACAGGAGCAGACCGTTCAAAGACCCTGTGGGAGCTGAACGATAAACTGACTGCATTCCAGAAGAAGTTGAACAAGTTGTATCTGAGCATCCGCTATTACACCATGAGTGATGTGTGGAACAATGTCACGGCAGGAATGATAGATAGAAGTAATGGGGAGATTGCCACCCAAGCATTGGGACGTTGGCGAAGAGCGGCCAAAGTAAGTACACCATAATAATATAAAAGCATTCGAGTATGAAAACAGTTATTATTTGCTTAGCAATGATGCTTTTGTCCTTTGGCAAGGTGCAAGCCCAGAACGACCCTGTGTTGACAGGAATGATATACGCCTATACGGACAAGGCAGAGAAGGAGCTGAAGAACCAGGAGAAGGTGATGCTGATGCAGACCACCGGACATATCTGGATGAAAGAGGAAGTGGAAGGAACCACCAACCTGCAACGAGAGTTCAATAACTACTTGAACTCGTTCCGTTCCATTGTGGTATATGCAGCACAGGTGTATGGTTTTTACCATGAGATAGACCGGTTGGTGGATAACTTGGGAGGATTTACCAGGCAATTGGATAAACATCCGAGCAATGCCATTGCCGTAGCACTCTCTGCCAAGCGCAACAAAATCTATCGGGAACTGATCATGGGAAGTGTAGAGATTGTCAATGACATCAGGCAAGTCTGTCTGTCAGACAATAAAATGACCGAGAAGGAACGAGTGGAGATAGTATTCGGCATCCGTCCCAAGTTGAAGGTGATGAACAAAAAGCTGCAACGGTTGACGAAAGCCGTGAAATACACCTCGATGACAGACATCTGGGCAGAGATAGAAGAAGGAAGTCATGACAAGGCAGACAAGAAAACCATCGTGAAGGACTGTATGAACAGGTGGAAGCGGAATGGTAAGATCAAATAACAACAAAAAGATACGACTATGAGTATATGGGCAAAAATAGCAAAGTATGGTGGTAGCACCCTGAAAGGCATAGGAAGCTATGCCAAGCAAGGGTTGAAATCAGCAGGAAACGCTACCGTACATCCAACACAAGCACTGAGAAGCACAGGAAGTGCGATGAAGACGGCAGCCGTAGGCAGTGCTGCAGGATATGTGGCATGGGAAAACCTTGTCAATGACAAGAGTATGGTGGAGATAGCCAGTAATGCAGTTGTCGGCAAAGAAACCACGACGAAAATCTCAGAAGCTGTAGAAGATGTAAAGGGTTTGAAGGACAAAGCAGGAGAAGCCGTAGATGCTGTAAATGGAGCCATGGGTGACATCAACAGCAAATGGAGCGGCATGAGCAACTTTTTCCGTGGCATCTTTGGCGGTAACGGACTGGAGATGTTTGGTAACTTCTTCAAGAACTTAGGGAAAGGCAACGTGTCGGGACTGAGCCTTGCAGGACTGGTGACAGCAGCATTCCTCACCTTCGGACGTTTTGGTTGGCTCGGCAAGATAGCAGGAGCCATGCTAGGCATGATGCTCATCGGCAACAATTCCAACATCAAGAATATTGTGAGCGGTGAAGGTGGTCATGGGAGAAGAGAAAATGAAACAGAAGACGTGACACGTACAAGTGGCATGAAACGATAAAGAGACAACGACATGAGATATACAGAAGAAATGATGCTGCAATCGAAAAGCGGCTATTGTATGCCCTTTGAGGAGCGAGGCAAAGATGTAGAGTTGACACTTGGATATGGGAATCAGAAGCATCCTGTAACAGGAGAGCCATTCTTCCATCACGGACTGGACTTTGAGGCAAATCACTATCTGCTGTCAGCCTTGGCAAGCGGAACGGTAGCAGGCATTGGCAACGATGCGATGCACGGCATCTACCAAGTGATACGCTACGGCAAGTATGAAGTGACCTACGCCCATCTTGCCAATGTGTTTGTGAATTTCGGACAGATGGTGAAAGCAGGACATATCGTGGCATTGAGCGGTGACAGACTGCATTTCGAGGTAAAGTTTGACGGCAAGGAAATCAATCCTATTGATTTTCTGACCATGTTGTATGGCAATATGAAGGCGATGGAACAGACAGGCAAGAATGGCTTTCCTGAGTTTGAGACCTACGACATGAGCATAGCCACACAATATGATAAAGACCAGAAAGAGATAGAAGAACTGATGCTGCGCTTTATACCATCGTATATGGAAGACCTGTATCGAGGGATGTATGTGACACCGCAACATACCGAGCAGTCGCTGAGGAACATTTTTTCGCTATCAGCAGCGAAACACTATTTCTATGAAGCTATGCCATCCATCAGCAATCCATTAGGCATCGGGCAGAGAGCCATGCCCTTGGCTTGCAAGGTGCAGAACCTGCTGATAGCAGATTTCTTGAACTATCTGGCATTGCGGCATGGCATCTATCTGTCCACATTGAGCGAAGTTCTAAAAAAAAACTCCATGACGAAGCCGTAAGGACAAGTGGCATCATCGACCCTCTCGCAGAACTGGACATCGACGTGCAGAGCTTTGACATTCCCAGGTTGGTAAGCGTCTATCCAGACCGTGCAGGAGTGAGATGGTGGACAAAGGCATGGTTCAATAACAGGGAGGAAGGAGAATGCTCCGTGGAGATAGAGTTGCAGCAAGCTATTCTCTTCATCCATGACAGGATAGAGAAAGATGCTTGGCTGGAAGAATACTTTCCTAAACAGATGGAAGTGTATCATCAAGCCATTGAGCAAACAAGAGAACAGATATTAGGTCAACTTAATGTAACGCTATAATGAATACGATCAATAATCCTATACGGTTTGCGGAACTGGAATATTGCCTGCAAAGCTATTTTGACGGTAAGTTAGTACCCCTGATGAAGCAGGTGCAAGACACCCTGGCAAACAAGCAGGTAGATGAAAAAGGCAGATACCAGAGTAGTTTGGCCGGAATCTTCGCTTCAGTCAATCCCTATGCCGATAACACCGACTATGTGTTGAAGCATACAGGCAAATGGAACAGTAAGACCACGGAGGACTATCTGGCGATGTGTAACCAGAAGATATGGAAAGACAAGGCCATCGTGAAGGACTTGGCTACGATTGCTGGCGAATGGCGCAATGCCGTGGTGAAAGAAATCGGCAGAAGCAAGTATGATGCCCTGTCGAAAGCCTGTGGTGAGGACTTGGCATACGCCTACATAGCGCAAAGGATGGAAAATCTGATGATTGGCAAGTTAGTTAAGGACAATACACCCAAGTCAACGATGGACTACATCCTGAGAAAGGCTGCCCAGGACAGCATATGGGGACTGCAAGAAAAACTGATGAAGTCCCCATTGACAGCAGAGATAGAAGCACGTGGCGAGAAGGCATACAAGCCAAGCAAGACGGAGAAGTTTGCAGGAAAGGCTACCGCCTCGGTAGTAGATGCCGTGACCATGGGCGGTATTGGCAGTTGGAAGTCGTTGGCAACCTTTGTTGGAAGCGACATGGCATTGGGATATGCATTAGATACCAAGAAAGGAAATTCAGAACACCGTAAGGAGCAAGCCATGGAACTGAGCATCAGCAAGGGCGTGTTCGGGCAGAGCGGCAATGCCTTTGCCAGTTTTCGCTCACAAGCCAAGAAAGTGAATGCGACAGACAATGGTTATCTGAAATGTATCAATAGCAAACTCAACAACAAGATACATATTCCACAAAAAGCAATAACACGTATGGCATGGACAGACAACAGTTATAAGTTCCCTTTTCTACAAGAACAAGAGAAGCGGAACAATCCGAAATACAAAGATGTGCCGCTCATTGTGGCACCAGGAAAGGAAGATGCCTATCTGAAAGATAAGGCCAAGAACGAAGCTGCCAAGGTTGCAGAAGCTGAGCGTATCATCAAAGAAAAAAATGAGGCAGAGTCTCTACAAGAAGATGCTGAACAGCAACAATCGGAAGAGATGCAGCAGGAACAGCCAGAGCGTGACAACAGCAATGGATGGGACGGATTATTGAAGAATTTCGGACTGGACGGATTCAGCGACATCGGTAATAATCTCGGTTATGTAATAGCCATGCTGCCCGACATCCTCGTGGGTATGTTCACAGGCAAGACACAATCATTGGGGCTGAAAGACAATATGATGCCTATAGCAGCTGTTTTAGCAGGAATGTTTGTGAAGAATCCATTGTTGAAGATGACACTCATCGGCATGGGTGGAGCCAACCTGTTGAACAAAGCAGGACATGAGGTATTGGCAAACAAGCAAGAAGGCAATGCCGCATTATGTAGTAATACAAATGCGGTACGATACAAGTCCTATCCTGACGAGCCGTTGAATCCACGCATCACCAATCCTGTGCTGCAAGGAAACTGCCTAGTGGCAACCATTGACAAAGTACCATATACCATTCAACTGCCAGAGCATGTTGTTGGAGCATACCAGGCAGGAGCATTGCCACTCAACACCCTTGCCAACAGCATTCTTGCCAAGAGTGACCAGATGAGACAGGTTGCAGGACGCAGCTATGGCGAGCATGAAGTGAGAAACGAGGCGATGGAAAATGCTGAGCAGCGAGAAGTAATTCAAAGATCAAGATAAGGTAAAACGTAAAACAATCATACGATGAAAGAGAAAAGTGCACAAGAGAAGAATGCGGCGGAGCGTCAGGTGTCACTGATTACCGATGCCCTGTCGAAAGCAGCCGGGAACAATGGAGTCTGGCTGAACGAAGAAGGAAAGCAATATCCACGTTTCTATCCCAAGGGAGCGGCAGTGAGTCCGTTCAATGCCATGGTGCTGGGATTGAACTCAGACAAGAACGGATATGCCAGCAATCTGTACACGCTGTTCAGCGAAGCCAAGAAACGAGACGAGGCGGTGATGGCACATGAAAGAGGTGTACCCTTCAACTGGTATGCATGGAATAAGTATGTGAACCGTCATAATCCGGAAGACATCATTGACAGAAAGGACTACCAGGAATTGTCGGCAACCGATCAGACACAGTACAAGGGCATCCATAATCGGGAGATACGAGTGCTGTTCAACATCGACCAGACCATGCTACCATTGAAAGACAAGGAAAAGTATGAAGAGGTGGTGAAGGCGAATGTAGGTGCCAATGAAGATAAAGCCTTGCGCAGTCAGGTGAAAGACTTCATCCAGAAGATGAAAGACAACCTGATGGCCGTGCGAAAGGACGGAAGCGGAGTGGCGCATTATGACACAGAAAAAGATGCTGTGTATATGCCAAAGCAAGAGAACTTTGAGCAATATAGCGATTATGTGCAGGAGATGTTGCGCCAAGTGGTGACTGCAACAGGACACCAGCAGCGACTGGCAAGAGAAGGTATGGTGATGAAGAATGGCATCGCACCATCTGAGGATGCCGTGAAGCAAGAGAAACTGGTGGTGGAACTGGCTTCGGGCATCAAGATGATGGAAATGGGAATGACGGCAAAGATTTCAAAGGAAAATATCGGCCTGGTGGACTACTGGAACCGTGAACTGAAGGAAAATCCATGTCTGATAGATGCCATTGAGAGTGATGTGAACAATGCACTGGACGTTATCCGCAAGGCAGAACGTGGCGAGAAAGTGGAGTATTCATCATCGAAGAACGAGCAGCAGACCAACGAGATGCAATCGCAGACGCCCAAGCATTATTTTGTGGCAGACGAAATAGCCAAGCAGCCAGACAGTGAGCAGAAATTTGTGGTGATTGTTAGGGATAAGGAAAATAAAACAGCTGATGTTGTGTTGCCAGCAGGAGCATCATTGGATGTGAACAATGAGGTGTCGGGCATGAGTAAACAGCGCATCGAACATGCCTTGCAGAAAGAAGGGTTGGAAACAGTGAAGTTCTACAATCCCGATGGGGCATTAGGTTATCGACACGATGACAGCTATTTTGCAGGAAAGGACATCACGGTGGCAAGGTTGAAAAACTGGAAGTTGGAGGATATATCAAAGATTGACGTGTCGGATGCTGTAGAGCAGAGTAAGCAAGTGGGCTTCGACCGCATTCAGATGGTGCAGGACGACAACAAGCGTTGGGCGATGTACATCAAGCCAGAAGGACAAAAGCCTTTTTCCATCTATCCTGACAAGGCAGATCTGAACCGCTTCTTCACAACATTGAAGCAAGCGCAGGACACAATGGACAGCCTGCGAGTGGAACTGGCACAGAAATACTATGCTATGGCATCGGTAAAGCCTGATTTGAAGATAGACTTGTTCGGTAGCGGCCAGCATAACGAAATGGACTTGAACCGCATACAGAAAGTGAATGTGTTCAAGGCAAAGAATGATGTCATCCTATGTGCAGCAACCATCGAAGGCGAAGAGAAACTGACGCCTCGTGTGGTATCTCCAGGGCAATGGCAACGAATGTGGATTGCCGAGGACAAAAACGAGTATAAGAAACATCTTGCTGCTACTTTGTTTGCTGACATCCTCCAGAAAGGACAGGTGCAGGAGCAGACTGCATCAGAAAAGCAAGTTGAGGAAACCGAGGTGAAGCAAGAAACGCAAGTCTCCACCGATAAGCATGAGGAAGAACATCGAGAGTATCACGAGGAGGAGAACAAGCAAGCTTCCTCTGAGGAAAAGACAGATATTAGGGAAGAGAAGGATGCGACTGTTCAAAGAGATAATAACGCTACTGTGGAAAAGAAGGAAGAAACAAAGGGTAAGCAGAAGGAAGAGACCAAGGACTCTCCCATCATGAAGCAATGGAAGGAGTTGAAAGCCAAGCATCCAGATGCTTTGCTGCTGTTTCGTGTAGGTGATTTTTATGAGATGTATGAACAGGATGCCAAGCGAGGAGCGGAAGTATTGGGGATTACATTGACAAAACGAAACACCCAAGCAGGTCCCTACATGGCAGGATTTCCTTATCACGCCTTGGACACCTATCTCCCTAAGCTTATCCGAGCAGGAGAACGAGTAGCTATCTGTGACCAGTTGGAGGCACCCAAGCAGAAGCAAGAGGAGCAAAATACTGAGGAACAGCAGCGTTCTGGCGGTATGAAACGATAATAATGATGAGATAAAGACATGAGCAAGAATCAGCAATACGCAGAGAAATATGCTGCCGAGGCGATGGAGCAGATGAAACGATATGGTATTCCTGCCTCCGTCACCTTGGCGCAAGGCATATTAGAGAGCAGTAACGGACAAAGCGAGTTGTCGCAGTTGGGCAACAATCACTTTGGAGTGAAGGCATCGGGCAGTTGGTTGAAGAATGGTGGCGACTATCTGGTATATACCGATGACAAACCCAACGAGAAGTTCTGTAAGTATGCCACAGTGGGTGACTCGTATGAGCATCATTCTAAGATATTGAAGAACAGCAGTAGATACAGTCAATGCTTCAAGCTATCTCCAGATGACTATAAGGGATGGACAAAAGGCATTGAACGTGGCGGTTATGCGACCAATGGAGGGTATGCAGCAAGTCTGCAAAAAATCATTGAGGCAAATGGGCTGCAGAAGTATGACCAGCAGGTGATGAAGGAGATGAGAACTGAAGGTAAGAAGTTCGGTGTAGAGCAAAATGCAAGGAGTACGGCATCAGTTTCGGTATCATCAGAAGACACTAAGAGTTTAGGAAGAGCATCGACTTCATCTTCTGACAAGCAGACGGCATCGCAAAAGCCAAATGGTCAATATTCGTTTCCGGTGAAAAGAGATGATTTTCTGTTTATCACCTCGCCTTTCGGTATGCGTCAAGACCCTATGGACAAAAGCAAGCAGCAGATGCACAAGGGTATTGACATCAGAGCCAAGCATGATGATGTGCTAGCAACCGAGAACGGTGGCAAGGTGGTGGCAGTGAACCATAACACCAACACAGGAGGTGGCAAGTCGGTGACTGTAGAATATGCCAGAACGGACGGAAGCAAGGTGCAAACCACCTATATGCATCTGACCAGCATTTCTGTAAAGGCAGGTAATGAGGTGAAAGCCGGGCAGAAATTAGGCGTGTCTGGCAATACCGGCACACGCACTACTGGCGAGCATCTGCATTTTGGAGTGAAGAACATATCGGCAGATGGCAAAGTAAGAGACGTGGATCCTGCATCATATTTGGCAGATATTGCACAAAAAGGTAATCTGAAACAGCAGGCATTGTACAATGGCCACGACCTGTTGGCAAAGTATAGAGACAACAGTTCGGGAGTAGATACAAGTCTGTCGCCTGATGATTGGATGAAGAAGCTGTTGTCATCAGAAGATGCAAGCACAGGACTGTCGAACGCAGACCCCATCATGAAAATGGTAACGACGATGTATGGCAGTCTGCTTGCCCTCGCCGTACAGATAGATAACAAGAGCGAAGAAGAACAGAAAGCGCAAATCTCAGAGGCTGTGAGCAAGAGACAGGTGGATTTGAAACCATTGTTGCCGACCATGAAAGAATGCGTGCTGAGTGTTGGCGAAAATGGAAAGGCCGTGTTGCAAGCAGATAACGGCACGACCAAAGTGACGCGAGAACTGACCAATGCCGAGTTTAGCAGACTATCGCAGGTGTTGGGTGACACCAATCTGAGCAATGAAGCAAAAAAAATGCGCATAGCAGGAATGGTAAGTACCATCGTACTGACGCAACAGGCATCGCAAAATTATGAGCAGGTGATGGAACTGCAGGAAGGTCAGAGCCAATCAATACAAAGAAAATAATAACATGAAGGAAAGAATGAAAAGATGGTGTGCAGTGGCAGTTCTACTATTGATGGGGCTGTCGCTGTTTACGGCAGTTGCATACGGAGCCTTTCTGTTGGGCGGTGTATATGCTGCTGTCGGATATATCGGGTTCAATGTCATGGTGGGCATCTGGTTATTTCGGGAAATCACCAGAGCACCCATGATGGATGACTGATATGCAATCAGGGGAAGAAATGCAGTGAATGGATTGATTGTAATTGGAAATACTTGGAAATTCCACATCTTGGTCGATTGAAAAAGAATTAAAAAGTATTTGAGTTATGATTAAATGTAACGTAAGTGTGTGCGGAACCGTCAGCAAGGCTGCTGTGGTTCGCAATGGAAAGGACGGAATGCCGTTTACTACATATTCCGTAGATGTGGTGGTGCCAGCCAAGAAAGGTACCAACAAGACGGTGATGGTAAGCTGCATCATGGATGGAGATTGTGCCGAAGCTATCGTTGTGGGCAATCGCATCGATGTGAAAGGTGTGCTTACCTTCAAGAAGAAAGACGACAACCTGTATTTCAACTTGAAAGGAATCGAAGTGAGCCAGTCTGCTGCAGAAAACAAGGATGGCATCGTGGGAGATATGGAGTTCAAAGGCAAGGTCGGTAAGGACATTGACATGAAGAAGGACAAAAATGGAAAGACTTTCCTGATGTTTTCGGCTTTCAGTGCAGAGAAGATTGGTGAAGAATTTGCGTTTACATGGGTACGCTTCGTCCGCTTTGTGGAAGAAAAGGAAGAATGGCTGCAGCCGAAGGCCACCATTGAGGCAAAGGGCGAGCTGGAAATCTCGGTGTATAACGAAAGACTCAACCTGGGCTGCAAGGTGGCGGAGTTGAGCCAGTGGGAAAAGAAACCATATCAACCAAATAATTAGCGACTATGGCATATTATAATAAAAGTCCACAGAATAATGGCGACGGAAAGAGTGCTGAGGACAGAGCCTTGGACACCTTCGCAAACATGATGATAGAGAAGATCGAGTCGTTGGGAAGCAAGGACGGATGGCAAAAGCCTTGGTTTACGGAAGGTACATTGAGCTGGCCGAAGAACCTGTCTGGCAGGGAGTATAACGGCATGAATGCCTTGCTGCTCACCATGCTGTGTGAGAAGAAAGGCTATGAACTACCAGTGTTCTGCACCTTCAACCGTGCAGTGGGTTTGAACTATCAGACCGACAAGCAAGGAAACAAGAAGCAGATGACGGATGCTAATGGCGAGCCGTTGCCAAAGGTCTGCATCACCAAGGGAGAGAAGAGCTTTTCCGTGATGCTGACTAGTTTCACCATTGTACACAAGGAGACAAAAGAAAAGATACCCTATGATGACTACAAGCGAATGACTGCTGAGGAGCAGAAGGAGTATAATGTCTATCCGAAGTTGAACGTGTACCAAGTCTTCAATGTGGCACAGACCAATTTGAAGGAGGCAAGACCCGAACTGTATGCCAAGTTGGAAGCCGAAAACAAACCAGAGAAAGCATTGGTACAGGAAGGTGACATGTACTCGTTTCCTGCCGTAGATAAGATGTTCAAGGAACAGAAGTGGATTTGTCCTATCAACATCGAACACCAGGACAATGCTTTCTATTCCATTTCTCGCAATGAGATAACCATTCCTGAGAAGGCACAGTTTAAAGACGGAGAGTCGTGGTATGGAACAGCGTTCCATGAGATGGTACACTCAACAGGAGCGGAAAATCAGTTGAACCGATTGCATCCCCAATCGGGCTTTGGCTCGGATGAATATGCAAGGGAGGAACTGGTGGCAGAGTTGGGCAGTGCGCTGGTATGCCAGAAATACGGTATGACCAAGAATTTGAAGGAAGACAGTGCTGCCTATCTGAAATCATGGCTTGGCAGTCTGAAAGAGTCGCCAAGTTTCATCAAGACCACCTTGATGGATGTGAAAAAAGCAACGTCCATTCTCTCACAGAGAATAGATGAAGTGGCATTGGAAATGAAAGAGCAACAGAGTGAGAATGTTGCAGCTTCGGTTTCGGAAAAAGATACAGAAGAAAAGGACATGGAGCATGCAGTATCATCAGGAAGCGAGGAAAAGATAGAAGAGGAAAAGGTTGCAAGGTCTGCATTTCGAAGATAGCCGAGCCATTATCTGCAATATCAAAAATCCAAGATGCGCACATTATTGTGTAGGCATCTTGGATTTTTCATTCTTCGGATGTGTCATCGTCTTCGCAATCTTCTTCATCATCGGGAGCGAGCCATTTCTGCCAATCTTCCTCATCGATGGTAAGGTCGTTCATTTCCCAATCGTATGCGATTTCGGGCATTGGGTCACGAGAATAAGGGAAATGGATGGTGTAGCCAATTTGTCCATAGGAGGCATGGAGTGGAGTGACACAAAGGTCTCTGCCGAAATAACTTTGGGTAGTAAGGTATTTGCGCCAGTTGAAACGCTCACGGAGAATGTTTTGACATAGGCGGTGGAGATACTGTTCAATTGTCATAGTGCATATTTTTTTAGTCAGCCGTAAACATAAAGTCTACGGCTGATGGTTCAATTTATATTTCCTCTCTATCATACATATTAGACAAGAACGACTGCAGTTTCTCGTCTGGGATATTCTCGATAGGGCAAGGTTTGAAAGTCATATCCTTCAAGATTGGTATTTTAGGGAGATTGGGTGCAACCTCTAAATTAACACTTTCCATTTCCTTGATGGACGCATATCCATATTCTGTTTCGGCAAAGCCAACGACAATAGCAAACAATGTGAAGTCATCGCCTTCGGGCTGACCCTCCAAAACATACCAGCGGAGATTGCCAAGGAAGAATACGCATTGGCAAATGGCATCCTTCTTCTTGCCATCCTGTGAATAAAGCGGATATTGCTTCAACTGCTCCGCCAACTGAGGTGTAATCAATCTACTTGTCATAGCTATATCTATTTATTTGGTGAATACTCTGGTGAAGATGGATAGTAGAGCTGCTGCTCACGCAAGGCTTCAATGGCTGCATGTGCCAAGGTGCAAGCCCATTCATTGCGAAGGTCATAATAGCCCTTCTGATAGTTTACAGCCAACTGCTCCATGAAAGCCATCATCACCTTGAACTTCTCGTTCACAAGAAAACGGTGGTCATTAGCAAACTCGGCACCCAACTTAGATGCAGAACACATCTTGCCATTCACGAAGCGTGAAAACTCAGTAGCAAACTCTTTGTCTCTTTCGTTAATCATATCATCCATATCTGTAAATATTAAATTGTGAAACTTCTTTTTCTTCCCTATTATAGAAGCCTTTACGACTTCATCAAAGGAATTGATTTTACGTGCAATAAAGAGTTCGGGCATGGAGACAGACAAGACAAGGAATTGGGTGATTATTTCATTGGAATACCCCAATCTCTGATTGGTGGAAGGCTGCTAAGGAAATAATCTGCCAATAGCAAGGCGATACTTGACGGTCTGGTGGGCTGAACTAAATTTGCTAAGGAAAACCAAGGGAGAATGAAGTGGTACGGGACAGAATTATAGCATATAAATGGCTAAAGAAACTTTGGTAGTATACTGCAACCGATACAAAAAAATTAAAATGTAGTTTTGTTTCTTACTAGATTATATGTTAATGTTATGTTAAACTATCCTTTATCTTCGTTTATCTAAAACTATTTTTTTATCTTTGTATATTAAATACGTTGAAATAAAATAAATTGAGGTGACATGGAGAAATTCATATCAAGCGATGGACTTTATTGGCCAGGCGTTTTAAAAGGAATCAAAAAGGCTTCCAACCCGTTACAGCCTATTTTCGAGGTTATTACAAATAGCTTCGAAGCAATAGATATGCGCTCTAAATTAAATGCCCCATTTGAGCCTTTTATTACAATAGAATTGTTTTATAACGAAACGACAGACAAACAGCCTGATGGATTGGCAGAAGTCCATGTCACAGACAATGGTATCGGATTTGATGATTCTAACTTCAAACGACTAACCATTTTTAAAGATGACACAAAAGGTTATTCAAATCGAGGATCGGGGCGAATACAACTTGTTCAATCCTTTAAACAAGTTATGTATCATAGCGTATATTGTCAAGCAGGGGTAAAATATGTAAGGGAGTTTTCTCTTTCTAAAGCTTTTCAATTTATGCAAAAAAATGCTATAATTCGATTAGACAAAGAGGAAGTTGTAATTGGAGAAAAGGATAATTGTACACAAGTAAAGTTGATAGAATTAAGAGACAAAAATGATGTAAAATTCTTCAACAACCTTACTATTAGCGATTTAAAGCAAAAGATTATAGATCATTATATTCTATTTTTGTGTACAAATAGAGAAAGTCTTCCAAAGATTGATATTAAATTTTATCACTTAAGCAAATGTATCGCCCATACAGATATTACATTGTCTGACATACCGATGCCGTCAAAGGATGATGCCGTCATTTCAATCTCAAAAAGCAGAATTTCAGAAGACATGAAACATATTGAGGCCTCTGAAGAAAAAGTAGATGTTAAGATTAGATCATATAAGATCGCATCAAATATTCTTCCAAAGAACTCAATAAAAGTAACCTGTAAAAATGAGGTTGTGGATTCCGTCAAATTGAAAATCGGTAGTCTTCCTGCCGATAAAATTATAGATGGTTCACATTTCTTATTTTTGTTGTCAAGTGATTACTTTGATAATCAAATTGGCGACACTAGAGATCATTTTGAAATACTGAACAAAGCTGATTTTAAAAAAATAGCAAAGTCTCAAGGGTACATATCTGAACAGCTAGTTTTGGATGACCTTGCAGAAGGTGTTAATAGCGTTGCTATTCGTTTATATGATGAGATTGCAAAACAAGAAGAAGAACAACAACGTATTATCAAATCTCTTAGAGAAACCTACTTGTTGTCTGAGGAAGCCTTGGCAGAGGTATGCCCCAATGATTCGCCAGATGATATTGTACGTAAAGCATATGCCTACGATGCTAAAGTAAATGCCAATCGAGATATGAACATCCAAAAGAGTATAGATCAAATAAGAAATCTTAATCCAAGTGATGATTCTTACCAAAAAGATTTGGATAAAATGGTTGCAGATATATCCAGTAATATGTCTTTAAAAGACAAGGAATCCTTGTCTAGATATGTTACTCATAGGAAACTCGTTTTGGATTTGATGCAACAGATATTAGATCGACAATTAGAATGTCAAGGAATAGAAGGAAAAAGGGTCGTTGACGAAAAATTGATACATGATTTGTTGTTTAGACAATATACTGAAGAGCCTGGAAGTAGTGATTTGTGGATGTTGAATGAAGAATATCTGTACTTCAAAGGGGTGTCTGAATATCGTCTCAATCAAATCATCTTTAATGGGAAGAAACTTTTCAGAGAGGAAATTAGCGAAGAAGAGGAACGATACCTGACATCACTTGGTGAAAATCGAGCAATAAAACGTCCTGACATTCTACTATTTCCTTCAGAAAGAAAATGTATAATTATAGAACTCAAAACCCCAGATACAAATTTAGCATTGCATCTGAACCAAATAAATAAGTATGCGTATTTCATAAGAAACTTCTCAACTGAAGATTTTATGATAGACACATTTTACGGGTATTTAATAGGGGAGTCTTTAGAACCAAGAGATGTACGTGCATTTGACGGTGATTTCATATATGATCCAAAATTCAATTATTGTTATCGTCCCTCGAAAAAAATCCCTGATGACACATCTTCCCATGATGGAAGTTTATACACGGAAGTTATGCAGTATTCTGTAATTTTGAAAAGGGCTAAAATGCGAAATAATGTATTTATCAACAAGCTATTTCATAAGGAAGAAGATGTATACAAAGATTCGAAGAATACAAATAATAATTCATTGCATAACGAAACGATAGATTTATTTACCAGTGAACAATAGTAGAAAGAGTCCATTCATCACGAACGGACTCTTTCTTATGATAATCATTGTTTTACAGATTATCGTTAACCGTATAAATGTTATTTAACAAACAATCTCACTGCAGTATGACGATTGGCAGCAACTGGCGAATATTTGTCAATGCCACCCTTGCTTTTTGAAACAATCATAGACTTGTCAACACCTCTTAGGATAAGTTGCTGAGTAATAAACTCCGCTCTCGACTTGCTAAGCGGATTATTGATTTCATCTGTTCCTGTTGCACTGTCGACAGCACCTACAACAGAAATTTTGAGATGATAATCTTTGGCTATTCGTGCTAGTTCATCCAAATTCGCCATTTGAGAAGTATCAACCAACTGCGAGGTTCCAATCTTGAAGAAAAACAGCACAGGCGAACCGATGCTCTTGTTTCCATCTGTCATTTCTGAAATGTATTTGTTCCATATAACAGAATCAGAAGCTGAGAATCTATACTCGATGGAACGTCCATTTGCTTTCGGTTTTCCTTTTCCATTCCAATCCTTGTGAGCCAATCTTGCACGGAGCGAGTTCAAACCACTATAGTCATTCTTCGGATAACTACGATACTCCATACTGTCCGCACAATATGCCAGCCGGTCAATATAGGTATTCAGTAAGCCCTCAATCTCCAAAATCTTTTTCATTTCAGTGATGGCATGGATATCCTCTGCATGAGCTTTGTTCAACTTCTGGTTGCAAGCCAACAAGTCATTAACATAATCTGCCAGCCATTTGTTTTGGTTGATGTAAGGAGCGGCATCCACGACCTTCTTCCACCCGACCTTGCCGATATTGAAAGTCAGTCCGGCAGATAAGGTGAACAAATTGTCACCGAACTTATTGGATGCCTCCTTGCCATCAAAGTTTCGAAATGTGGTTGCTCCACCCAATTCCATATTGACAGACAAACGTCTCGTTAATTGGTATTGTGCCATCATACCATAGTTGATTATAAACGGACTCTTGCCGTTGTCTTCATTATGGATAATGCCGCAACCTGCATATGGAATGATTCCCCATCTTTGTATGGTGGCATGGTTTGTGGCAAAACTGCTGCTCATATTCCAAAGAAAATCAGCATGCACCATCTTATAGTCACGGACTCTCATGCTGGCATCCTTGAATTGAAAGCCTTGAAAACTCAACCGCCCTCCTATTTCTGGTGTGAACCACTTTCCTGCCTCTATTGCCAGGGCAGGTTTCATTCTGTCGAACAAGTTCCCTGCACCAAATGGCTTTCCAACAAAAGTAGATGTGCCACCCGACACACCAACGAACCAGTTGGAAGACCAAGCAGAAGGGACAGCCACCTCTTTGAGGTATGTCGGCTCAATCTGTCGGAGCATATCCTCATTTATGACAGATGAAACCAACCCATTCGTGCCATCATCTGTTGTCTTCGCATTGCCCTGTACTTGTCCGCACAGGCACAATGCCATCATAAATATTGCTTTTCTAATCATAAACTTCAATATATCAATTATTCTTTCTTTTAACGTTTTCTACTCTTTCCCCCTTTAGGTCGCATCATTTTGTTTGCCATAACAATGCACCGGTGCGCCCATCGCCTGTCATCTTCGTCATCATTGCGTCCCCATTTCATATCGTTGGTGCCACCGCCTCCTCCACCTTGCCCTTCGGCAAAAGTCGTGGCTTGGTCGATATAACCAAGATATAGCAATGTGGCACAATGCAGAATTTCCGCTGTACGCTCAGCAATGGACTCCAATGGCGAACCATCAAATGCAACCTTGACTTCAGGTGGCAACGATGCCATCTTGGAGCGATAATCAGTGACCATGCTTTCCAACATGGCCGTCTTGATGAGTGTGCCAGCACCAGACTGAGCCTCATGGGAGAACAACATGGCATCCTGTCGAAGCGTCTCTGTCCGCTCCTTTATAAACTCCATATCCTTGTTCAACTCATCTAACTGCTGATCAGCAACAGCGAGTTTGTCTTTCTTGTCTGCCAGTTTCTCATCAACAGATGCCAACTCATTCTGTAACTTCTCCAACTTCTGCGACAAAATTATACTATCACCCTCCTTGTTGACAATTTGCACCTTCAGCCTGTCTATCTCCAAAATCTTCTGTCGTTTCTCCTCTTCCAGATGTTCCACCATAGAGGAAAGACCTTTCACACGACGTACAGCCAATGCGATTTCCACCCGCAGGTCGCTTAAAGCCTTGTTTAGTTTGTCCAGTTCCTCTTCCTTTGAAGAACATTCCTCGGACAGGTGCTTGCGATATTCCTCAGTAGGTCTGTGTCGTTGCCGAGTCTCCGTTTGGCTCGTTCCACGCACCAGTCCCCAAGGCTCATTGACCATCGCCAACTCGTCATGAAGTTTCGATGTACGTTGACTATATTCCCGATTGTTGGCACCTGCGAAGATTTCCTTGAAGGCAAACTTGCCGTCCTTTATTGGCAATAGGACACAATGGATGTGTGGTGAAGTCTCGTCCAGGTGTACATAAAAGGCAACGATGTTCTCCTCACCATACTTTCCTGCGACAAAATTATAAATGTCCGTCGCCCATTGCTCAATCTCAGGCATACGCTTGACGGCATAATTCTCCTTGTTGTCACCGGGCTTGAAGACTACCTCTTGGTCACCGAAGGCAAGCTCACGCATCTTCCATTGCGAACCGCTGAAGATGAAGTCCGCCACCGTTCTGAAACGTGGCTCAGCCAATCCCTCATTTTTGTCCTTGATGCCACGAGCAGCCAAGTTCTCAGCCATCAACTGTGGAATGGATTTGCTCTTGTCGATAGGTGCTATCTTGCCTCCCTTGGAAATCTGGAAGTTCAGATGCTGTCTGCCGAGGTCATAGTTACCCTTGGCAATAGCTACCTGCCAAGCCCGGTCGCTCCAGTTGCGTTGGTATTCACGGCTGAGAGCGGCGGCGCATCCCTTACGTCCCCTGACGTTCAAAACCTGCTTTGCTATTCTTTCCATATCTCTGATATGCTTATATGTGTCAGTAAAAACAGTGTCCCAGCTTGCTGCCTTGGCGGACACTCTCCCGAAGACTGATAGGTCGTAGGGGTAATGAGTTACCACACTCCCTAAATTCGTGAACAGCGGGCAAGCCCGATGTGCTAAAAAAGGCAAGCCACGACGAGTGCGCTATGCCAGTGCCGAACCGTGAGGTCTTACAAAGAGAATGTCCGTAAGGCAGCTACAAAAGAACAGAATGAACTCTATTTATGGTTGTCCGCTTTAGCATTTATAACTGGCTTGGCAGCTGTTTCAACTGTTGAGGTTGGACAGCAAGCCTTATAAGCGGAACACAGGGATTGGAAAAGGCTCATGTCTTCAGCTGTGTTCAATTTGACGGAAGCAGCCTTTCCATGACTGGCGATGTCGGGCAGTTCTTTTATCAGAAGAAGTAGCTGGAGCCAGTCTCGATTGAGAACACGAGTGAAGAACTTGAAGATTGCGTTACGCAACTTGTGTTTGCTGCGTTCTTCCTCACCTATGAGTGAGATGCTATCCACGAGTCTGCCAATAGTACAAGTGGCAATATCATCAGGTTGAAGTTGTTTATCTGATGATATAGTTGTTGCATCTTTCCCTTGCGATAATGCTACAGCACCCTTTACAATCTGTCCACATACTACGGCAGTTTCTTCTGTGGTGGAACTGCCATTAAGCCAACTGTCTATTGTGAAACGGATAAAAGGCTCCAACAAGCTGTCCTGTACAATGGGTACATTTCCATCCTCCATGCCATACATCGTGATGATGGTGTACTTTGTATCGAACTCCTTGCAGTTTATCAGCCCATGTTCCGTTAACTTTTCGAGGAATTGACGAACAGTGGCACGATGCCAATGCCAGTCCTCTGCAAGCTGTGTCTTGGTCGTTATGAACTGAAAGTCTCCCATTAGGTCTGCCACTTCTTTCTTTATGCTTTTTGGCAAATAACGCTCACAGGCCTTGTCCAGTAGATAGCAGAACGCTTCGTGTTTGGAATACCGCTCGTTATGTCGGTCCTGGAGAGATGCCAGGAAGCCGACAGAAAGGTTTACCTTTATATTCTCTTTTGGTATATGTTTCATTGAAAATGTTTTTTTGATGTTGTGAAATATTGATTTTCATATCAGGACTGAGTGTTGTGGAAAATACCAGGACCAAGTGGCGTATTCCAAGAATGACTAAAAGTAGAAGTTTACGATGTCCTCAGGACATTGAGCCAAGTGTCTGCCACTGTCTGGGCATTGAGCCTTGAAGATGATCCTAGAGGACGGATAGTAGATGGATGCCACTATGAGAAAGCCAACTATCACACCCAATGTGTATAGATGAGGTGTGAATATAAACACCAGCGAAGCTGTAAAAGTGAAGGTACATAATTTCTTGTCATCATGCAGTCTATGCAGCAATTTGTCCGCATAAGAAAACTTGAACAGCAGCAAAGCCAACAGTGCCATTACATGAGCTCCAATCTTGTTAGGCTGCACCTGGTATGCCATGAAACAGAACACAAGTATTGCCATCAGTAATAGTAGCGTATACAGCTTTCGAAAATAATGCGAAAACACCATACGGAGATAAAAGCTCTGCATCATACGACAGTTCTTCTTGTAACACATCGTAGATGCCACGAGAAGAAGTATAGGGAAGAAAAGAAAGATAATCTTAAATATCATAGTTTGAATTTTAATGTAAAACGTTAATAACCTTCGAATAGTTCCAAATGTATGATACCATAGGTAACATCCTCAAAAAGCAGTTCGACATCTTCCATTGTCAGGGTATTTGATGCAAGGCGTTTTCTGAAACCTGCATCTTTTCCCATGAGAGTCTTGGCACTTTGTTCTATCTCAAGCAAAGGAATGTGCCACTTTTGACCACGTATGTAATCGTTATTGGAATGACAGGCCCGAAGGGTAATACACCGACAGCAAACAGTCTGTACCATGTCATGCCGTGAGACGGCGGTGTCTCTCCATAGGAAAGAACTTTCTATGTCAATCCAAGTATGGTATTTGTGGATGATGTCCAGGATACCTTGAATCTGCACGTCACTCATAGATGGAACGTAATATCACATGAAGCACAGTAGCATGTCCGCCTTGTCACGCTTGTACTTGAAGAAACCAGTTCTAGCTTGCAATTCCAATTCATGGCACAAGTCACCATACATGAACTCCAAGGACTCATAGATGGTAACAATTATGGAATGAACATTTCCATTGGCATCCGTACTGGCATTCATTTTGTACATACGCCCGAAATTAGGGTTGGAGAAGGCACAACAGAACTGTCCGAACTCCGTATGCACAGAAGTCACCTTATGATAAAGGATAATCAGTTCCATCTGGTCTTCCAAAAGGTTCATCACCTCTTCGAGGGAATAAGACTTTTCCAATTTGAAGTCAAGCAGGACATATCCGTCTTCATAGACTGGCTGTTCCATGCGCTCCTGATTGATAAGCTCCGGCAACTGCAATGGTGCAAGTGCCAGGAAGTCGTTGAGAAATTTATGCAGCATAACTATTGTGTTTATAATGAAGAAATGTATAGCTTGATGAACATATCTGGTAACCCGTCTGTCATATTCTTGTCCATCTGCAAGGAACGGCTAAGACAGGCGATTGTGCCTAAAGCATCTATTGACAGTTGCACCAAATCCTTTCGCTGATTCTCTGAAAGCATCGCCATTCCGAAGTCATCAATGGACAGGAATGGTTGCAGTATCATCCAAAAATAGGCAGTCCGTTGTTCAGCGGAAGTAACCTTTCCACTCTTAATATCAGCAATGCAAGTCTGCGCATTGGCGATAATTCTTCGGCTGGTTCTAGCCGCCATATATGCCACAGCATCCCTTGTCGGTAAGTTTCCTTTCCTTGAAGATTGGGCTATCATCTTGCACACATCTTCCGTTCCACTTGTTATATGCGAAACCGACACGTCGCTCATCTCGTGCAGATGAGATAGAAATGTTCTGAACAGTCTGTCTTCCGTTTTCAAGAAGGCAAGAAACTGTGATTGGTTGGCTATGCCTTCCTTCTTCACCTTTTCAAGGAAGAAATGATAGGTGGTCAAGATCCTTGTCTTATCACCTTTATATTCCGGTAAAGAATCGAGGCTTTCAAAGAATCGTGATGCAACTATTGACAAACTATCCGTTTCTTTCATACCCTTGTAGGGTGTAGCTTTCATCTTCAATAGAAGCACGTCCTTGAATGTTCTTCGCTTGGCTGTTGCTATGCGCATAAACTCGTCACGGATAGAGTCATGGACATTGGAAAAGTCTTCCATCGGAAACGAATGTGCCTTTTTGATGGTGTCTCGCATCAGGCAAGCAGAAACCGAGTCTTCCAAAATACGCCACTTGGATATTTTGTCGGCAAGGTGTTCCATAGACAAGTCCTGGTTGGATTTCATACTTGACAGGAACTCCTTTTGTGCATCTAATGCCTCTTTTGTATTATGAAAAGACAGATTACTACCATCTTTTGTACATGATGCCAGCAATAGTATGGCAAGTATGATGGCAGACAAAATGGATAAACGTCTTCCATCTTTAAAGTATGATGTACAATGATTTGAAGTACAAAATTGTTTGTACTTCACTCCCACTCGGCATTTTGCCGCTGATATAATAACTTTTATACTTTTCATTTCGGACTTTGTTTGAAATTTACGGTGCGAAATTACAACTATTTATCGAGTATTCATTAATAACAAATCAAACTTTATAATTTATTCTAATTCATACTTTAGAGTATGATATAAAATGATAAAATATCCAAGAAAATACAGTCCTCAAAACTTTAATTAACTATAATATTTATCAGAGTATGATTAGACTTTGATTAATTATAAGTATCTTTGCCATCAAATTTACAAATCAGTGAACAATAGTTATGGCAAAAGTAGGTTACATATACAGTTCGGGGCAGCATGATACATTCGCCACAGACAAGACATGGATGGAAGAGTATGGTTGCTGCCGTATTATTGAAGAAGATGGGAGCCAGGAAAAGACGCGTCCAGAATGGAAGCAACTCATGGACTGTCTAGAACGAGGTGACGAACTGGTCATTTCGAAGTTTAGCAACGCCTTGCGTGGAGTTCGTGAGTTGGCGATGTTCCTGGAGTTCTGTCGGGTAAAGGTGATAAGAATCATATCCATACAGGACAGAATAGATTCCAGGGGAGAGTTGTTTCCAAACACCTCTATAGCTGATGTGCTGTTCATGTTCGGATCATTGCCAGAAGAGGTTATTACATTACGCAAATCCGCCACTCATGTAGAACGAATTAAGTCGGGCATCAAGCCTCAGAAAAACCAGACACCAAAGAAAGGCATTGACCGTGAGAAGAACATCGTCAACATGTATAACAATAACTATTCCATTGACGACATATGGAAGGTAAGTGGTTTCAAGAGCCGAAGCTCAGTCTTCCGCATACTCAACAAGCATGGGGTTAAGTTGAATCGTGGAAAATTCTGCGGTCCGCTCGGTAAAAGAAAGCAAACCGATGAGGGTAAAAAAGAAAATGATTAAACAAAGATAGCTATGTCAAAGTCTACAATAAAGAAACTCCTTCAATCAATGACAAAGGAGGATATAATAGAAATGGTGCTGGAACTGTATTCTGCCCGAAAGGAAGCTAAGGAATACTTAGAGTTCTATGCGAGTCCTGACGAAAAAGGAAAGTTAGAAGAATACAAGAGTATTATCCGTGAGGAGTTCTATCCTAAAAAACGGAGAGAACCACAGACACGCTTTTCCGTTTGCAGAAAAGCCATGGCAGACTTCAAGAAGCTCAAACCGTCCGCAGATGCCCTTGCGGAACTTATGGTTTCCTACATGGAATGGGCAACCCAGTTCACCTATGACTATGGAGATATGTGGGAACAGTATTACGACTCTGTTGAAAGCAATTTCGAAAAGACCATTAAGTTCATTGTCACTAATGGATTGTGGGAAAAGTATTCTCAAAGGCTTCAACAGTGCGTTGAATGGTCGGACGGATGTGGTTATGGCTTTGCAGATGCTATGGCCGTCTTGTATGAGGATGGCAAGGATATGTATCAAAACCTTGCAGGGAAATAATCCCACAACTCAGATGAGTGATGTAGAAATCAAGAAGATGCTCAACAAATGAATTACTCACAAATTATAACAGGCTGTTTATTGCTTGTCAATGTCTTGACGTTTATTATCTACGGCATTGACAAGTATAAGGCTATAAAAGTAAAGTGGCGTATTCCTGAAGCTACGCTCTTATTGATGACGGTCTTTGGTGGCAGCATCGGTGCATGGCTTGGAATGAGAGTTTTTCATCACAAGACGATGCACAAGAAATTCTATATTGGTGTGCCGACAATCATCATACTGCAAATTGCGCTTGCAGTATGGCTTGCCTACAATTGTCTTACCGAATAGGTACACAAGTCCTTTTCCACAAAGCATTGGCATTTGTGTACAAAAAGGTACACAAGATGTTTTTGACCTTGTGGAATAATACTATTGGCAGATAAGGTTAACGTCTCTTATCTGTCTCTTCTAAAATCGTTTCGCTTGTCTCCGTGAAAAAGGCTTCTGAGCAATCCACCCAAAGCCTTGAACACGAAGAATACTACGAATACTGATACAATGTCGTTCATACGCTTCTGTTTATATTTAATTCTTGTACAGATTGATGATGTCCATGCCCATCGTCTTGGCTTTTCGGCAAGTATAGAACGTGCCACCCTTTGGTGTACCATCGAAGAATGCTATCAGACCACTTGAATGTGACAGCATATAGTCATTGCGTCTGAGCAGACACCCTTTGAAATAATACCTACATAACAAGACGCTATCATCAGCTTTGGCAAGGATGCTCTTATATCGGTCTTGCTCTCTTGTACTCCACCTCTCGCTTTGTCCTTCAAAGGGTATGACGGCAATGAGTTTAAGCTTGGGCAGTTCCGCTTTCAAAGAAATAACCTCTTCTGCAGCCAACATATCGAATCCAAGAGCCATACCACAAAAGTAATTGGTAAAGCCCATAGCATAAAGCAGCCTAATCTTGCCCCTCAGTTTCTTTCTAATCTCGTCCTTGCAGTTTTCTGCAATTGTACGATGTCCCGAAAAAGCCACAGAATTGGCTTTAATGTACTCAGTCTTTTCCATATCATTTTGTATATTTATAATGTGTACGTCCCAAGAATAGACCTCCCAACACGTTGCCTCCAAATATTTCCAATTGATTGGCAAAGATGGCATAGCTTGCGCCGGTCGTTACCACATCATCGAAAACATAGATATCCTTTCCTTTAAAGTAAGCTTCATCAAACTCTATTACTTGCGTCTTGCTGATACTTTTCTCCTTGTCATGGCGGTGCTCGTGTATCGCCAATCGGTCACCTGAAACAGTAATGTGCGGATAGCCGTTGATGATGCCGCAAAGTTCGCTTACACGATTACAGAAAGCCTTGTAGCGGCTCTCATTTTTGGCTTGAGTGCTGGCAGGGACACATACAAATACGATGTCCTTTATCTTCTCACCACAAACCTGGATAAGGTGTGTTGCAGTCATTTGCGCCACCTTCTCAAAAGCATTATCACGTGCGTCCTTGAAGTCCCATATCAGTTGGCGTGCAGCCACAGCATCCTCACCTACATTGCGGACTCTTACAGGGAAGTACTTCAAGAAGAAATCCATTCTCTTGCTCAATTGTCTCTTGATATTGTCTTCAATTATTCTTGCCATAGTCTAAAAATTATTTGCGTTCGACTTGATTTTTTATTTCCCTATTTTCGGAAGCCTTTCGGCTTGCCCGAGGGATATTTTTCCGCCACGCAAAGGAGTTGAAAGTCAAAAAGACAAATCGGAAGCGAAAAATACTCTCTATATGCATCGCACATAGAGGAAGATTTTTTGAAAAGCATCCACGATGCCCAATTTGGCATTTGACTAGCAACTGGTACCTTTGCGGAAAATATCCGATGTGGCAAAGACGATGGATGAAATAGTTATAGCAGAAAACTCATGAGCATACAACAAGAAATGGGCGGGTGTGGAACTGCGCCTATGGTGCAATTCCGCAAGGGAGGGATGAAGTATTACAAGATGAAGGCGACTTGTCGCTTATAAAAAGAGAATAGAACAAAGATGCGATAGGAGCTTCAGGAAAACTCTCTTGGCATTCATGCCGAAAGTGTTTTCGCTCCTGTCTTCATGCCAAGTGGCTTCTTGCAGTAGCGACAGTTGGTTGCCACAGGCAAGAAGCCTTTTGACATGAAATCTTTGTGACAGCTATAAACGGAAGACAAAGATTAAAACAGGAGGACGTGAAACGGATATAAGTGGATTTGGGTGGGAGTGAAACTGCGCAACAGCCAGACAAGCAACATACGAAGTGCATGGCATTGGTAGACAGCATGAAAGTGCAGTCACTGCACGGATGCCGTTAGCCAATGCCATCCTCTTCGTGCTTGTCCTTCGGAAAAAGACACTCTTCATCTTTCGGGACCTTATTCCCGATAAATGAAGAGAGTCTTTTGCACGAACTGTTGGTGTAGTTTCGCAGTTGGGAGGGACAAAGTAATAAAAAGGAAAGACGACCTATCGCTTATAAAAAGAAAATGGAACTAAGATACGATAGGAGCTTCAGGAAAACTCTATTGGCATTCATGCCGAAAGTGTTTTCGCTCCTGTCTTCATGCCAAGTGGCTTCTTGCAGTAGCGACAGTTGGTTGCCACAGGCAAGAAGCCTTTTGACATGAAATCTTTGTGACAGCTATAAACGGAAGACAAAGATTAAAACAGGAGGACGTGAAACGGATATAAGTGGATTTGGGTGGGAGTGAAACTGCGCAACAGCCAGACAAGCAACATACGAAGTGCATGGCATTGGTAGACAGCATGAAAGTGCAGTCACTGCACGGATGCCGTTAGCCAATGCCATCCTCTTCGTGCTTGTCCTTCGGAAAAAGACACTCTTCATCTTTCGGGACCTTATTCCCGATAAATGAAGAGAGTCTTTTGCACGAACTGTTGGTGGGGTTTCGCAGTTGGGAGGGACAAAGTGATAAAAAAGGAAGACGATTTGTCGATTACAAGAGGATATATGGTTGTATAAGCAAAACAAAAGCGACCGAAGCCGCTTTGTTTATCTGGGAAAAGAAGAAAATCTATTTCTTCTCTTTCTTGGCAGACTTTTCTGGTTCTGCATCAGGAGCATCCTCCTTGTCAGGTGTAGGATAGAACTTGTTTGCGATGAAGACGATGCGATTGTGCTTGGTGCCTTGCTGGTCAACCCACTCATCTGGCTTGAAGTAGCCCTCGACAGTGAGCATGGTTCCCTTCTGCAACTTGTTGAATGATTCAACATGCTCATTCTTGCGCCATGCCTCCATGTTCATGAAAGCAGATACTCTGTTGGTTTCCTCACCATTCTTCTCCTGACGGCTGACAGCCAATGAGAAACGTGCTACTGAAGCGTTGGTGAACTGACGGATTTCTGCGTTGTTGCCTACGAATCCTGTTACTACGAAAGTGTTCTCGATCTTTTTCATATTGAATTACTTTTTGAAGTGAAACTTAATTTTTACATGCAATTCAAAAGCAGGGATGTGGCACATGAGGGCAGCACCATGAAAATCGACTATAATACTCGTTTTCTGTTGGCGGTAAGGAGAAAAAGGAAGATTATTGGCTATTTTATTGGTCACAGCGAAGCGACCGCACAAGACGGATTTCATCTGTCGAAGCATCACGCTACCTTTGCATCGGAAAAATAGTTGCTTCAAAAAAAAAACGGTAATTCAGAAAAATATGTAAGAACACTGTAACAGCATCGTATGGCTCAATCATTTGCAGAAACCATCACCAACGAGAAGTGCATTTCCATAATGTCTGCAGTAACGAAATGTTGGGAAACCAATCACATTATCATATAACATGGAGAGCTAGAGCATGAGCATATTGATTTAAACAAGCAGAAAAGAACATGCACCGAGGTTACTTCATTTGCAGAGAAAGGTAAGCAAGAACAACCAACTACAATCGCAACGTTGCATACAAGTTTCATCCTCTGACAAAGCACCATAGCTGAACGAAAAGATACAAGAAAGGTAAAATTACGGTGATTCACATTATACAAAGAGCTCGTCGCCAAATGGCGAATACAACCACAATAAGCATAGCTGTATAAAAGTATACCGGCAAACGAAGAAGTGAGTTTGCCGTTTAATCCTCTCTAAAAAAGTTTAATAGAATCAGGAGAGACATTGCTCTCCTGATTTACTAATATTAGCTTCTTTTTGTCGTCTCATTCTTTTCCAAATATTCAAGCATTGCCTGATTTACAATATCCTTCAAGGACATATTCTTGTCTATTGCAAGATACTTCATTCTGGTATGAATACTTTTGTTTATTAGAAAGTTACAATGTACGACTTTCTCTTTTTCCTCTGATGAGTTGTCTTTTGACAAACTGTTTTTAGCAGGAGCAGTAGAAGAGAACAATCCGTTCAAACCACCCTTCATGCTATCTTTCAAAGAATCATTCTTACTCATATTATTTCAACTTTAAAACTTCCTTTGCAAAAGACATGTAATCAATAGCTCCATTACATCTCTTATTATATTCAAATATACTTTTGCCTTTGACTGGAGCTTCCGCCAAAGTTACGTTGTCACGTATAATAGTCTTGAAGACCTTGTCACAGAAAGACTCTTTTATTAATTCCGAGACAGACTTGTTCAAAGACTTACGACTATTATATTGGGTGATAAGAACACCACCCATTTGCAACTTAGGATTCAAGCGGCTTTTTACGACATCTATGATTGTCATAATTTTCGCCATCCCTCGCATAGCAAGATATTGAGCTTGCACTGGAATAATCACCATGTCTGCAGCTGTCAAAGCATTCAATGTAAGAAGTCCCAATGAAGGTGGACAATCAATAATGATATAGTCGAATTTCTTATCTTCCGGAATCTTACTCAATAAATCTCGAAGTATCATTTCACGCCCTGGTTCATTTATCAATTCTGACTCAGCAGCAGAAAGGTCTAGACAAGACGGTACAACTGATACACCACATTCCAAATCAACCAAAGGAAGAGGGTATTCTCCCTTCATTGCTCCATAGACAGTCATAGGTTCTTCCATTGACAAACCAAATGATTCAGTCAAGTTTGCTTGACCATCCAAATCAACAGCAAGCACTCGTTTCTTTTTAATGTGCAAAGCTGCCGCAAGGTTGATGGCAGTAGTTGTTTTTCCAACACCACCTTTATGATTTAATATTGCAATTACTTTAGCCATAATTATCACTTTATTTTTTCTAATTACAAAGGTAATACTTTTATCCTAAATAACTACCATTAGTAGTTACTATTTAGCATAATTTAGTCTTTACTACTTTACTAAAAACAAATTGAAAGGAATCTGATGCAGTAAAAAGAGAGAAGAGCCATCTTCCCTCTTATACTAAATATCATTCGTATACTAAAACATCCTCACGTCTCTCTACGATTTCCTTCCCATTGTGCAATTTCACCACAATGTCATTACCATAATCTGCAACAACATATCCCTCTGTGCGTCCTCTATAGGGTATCAACAGTGTGCAACTGCAACCAACAATATCTGTAAGTTCATCGTATTCATACATAGGCTTACTTCGTTTGTTGGGTATGAAAAATCACCTTGCACTCCTCAACCTCGGCAGGTAGTCCAAAGGCTGGATAGTGCGAGAATGATGCGTTTCCGTCTTGGCTGAGTGGAGAAACAATCTCCACTTGCCATTTCTGCATGAAGCCATCAACCATCTTGATGTCCTCATCACTCAATCCCGTAGGGTCGCCATTGATGATATAGCATAATGCCCAAGTAGGGATTTTCTCTATGGTCTCAAATCTCATATTCTATAGATTAAATGGTTAAAACAACGGCTTTCGTTTGTTATTAATGAACTCTTCTGCCTCTCTTTCTATTTCGCTAATGTCAGAACAATATCCTTCATTTAGCCACTTGTCAATCTCACTCTTTTTAAATCGTAGTGATTTCCCCTTCTTATGAAAGGGAATGATGGCATTACAGGTCCATCCATATATGGTCTGACGAACAAGATGCTGCGGGAGATATTCTCTCAATTCATCTACACTGAACCACTTTTCGCAAGAAATCTCAACTTGTGGTAATACTTTGTTGATTTTTCCACATAGTTCATCTATTCTCATTGCCAAATTCGAAACGATTCTTGGCAAATCTTCAAATCTAACCTCTTCCATATTAATCAAAAATAAACTTGTTTATATAATAATAGGTGTCTTCATCATCATACTCATAGCCATTGATGAACTCCACCATTTCATCCTCTGTTCTGTCGCCTTGCGGTACTCCTGTTTTCTTACACCACTCAGCTATCGCATCTTGACAAGAGTCGAAAACATCCTCACAGGCATCCTCGAAAGGTTCACCCGAAGAGCTGACACAACATTCCTCTGGGAAAAAGCCTTGTTCATCATGTACATAGAATAGATTGCATCCACATTCTATTTCACGATAGCTGATGGATAGTTCTCCTCCAAGGATATTGTTCAACTCTTCAAAGAACTGGTCACAAACAGACCAAGCACTTTCTGTGTCAAAGGACAACAAGCAGATGTCATCGTCTTCCTCGAACTCTGCCCAATAGATATGTCCTCTTACCGATATACCCATCTTCTCATAGTCGATGCCATAATGCTCAGCTAATCTATTAAGAGATACGTTCTTGGTATTCACCTCCATTGTCAGGAGCGTGTCCCAAAGGTCGGCTACCGCCTTGCGTTCGCCCATAACCTTGTACTGAGTGTCACAAATGTTTGCCATAAGTCTCTATTTTTTATTTCCCTATTTTTGCATCTGCATTTTCGGGATTGATTAAAATTTTGTTGCCTCTAAAGGTGTCTGTGCTTTTCCAGCAAGGTTCTATGCTCAAATACGACCTGTAAGGTGGAGATTTTAGCAAGAGACCATAGGCTCCGACCTTGCAAGGAATATATGTACAGACATTACCTTTGCAACCAAATTTATCAAATACCAGAAACTGCGATGAGAAACATGAAAATCATAGAAAAGGTACTTCATTCATACAATTAGCTTATATATTCTAAAGTGAATTGAATTTTAAAATAGTACCGATTTAGCTTTCTCTCTTTTTACAGGCAAAATCTATAAATGGAAAAAGCCTAATCAAAACGCAATGCATCTTGACTAGACTTCCTCCTCTAATATAATTGGAGCCCTTTTATTGACCTTACTTGACCTCCTCTAATATAACTGGAGCTTTATGACAACTTTTCATTAATTTCGATTTCATGCGCACCCAGAGTTGTACGAAGGGTCTTCACGACTGTTGTACGAGTGGTATTCTTGAACCATTCGCTAAATGTGGTCATTACAAATTCAGCAGCTAGATCTCTGCTTAATCCATATTGGTTTGCTATGTTCCAGGCAAAGTTCTTCAATGAAATTTGAGTGATATGAGAATTGTAAGTGACATGAAAATCCTCATGTTTAAGAACTGCATTATTGTTAACCAAGTATTCTACACTCTCGCAAATCTTAAATACATCATATCTGTTAAATCCCAATCGTATGAATGTATTGCGAGTATAGTTTGATACTTTCATAAACTTTTGTTTATCATTCCTGCTTTGTTCCTGTTGGATTCTTTTGTTTTCGATTTCATATAGACTATGAAACAAATCCAAACGTTGTTTAGCTATGACTTGCTCTTCTACGTTCAAATCTTCTACCAGATTGTCTTTTACCATAACATGATTGAATTGACGAATCTTTGAGATGTTAGCAAGCACATAACAAGCAATAGTGTCATTACACATATTTATATATAGGGCCATACATATTGTGTAGAAGGTTGACAACATAAACATTAACTGTATTTGCAAAGCATACTTATAACAAGTTTCAAAAGCCAAGCCTGTACAGCAAACCAGTATAAGAGTACCAGCAAGAGTGAGTAAAAGTGAATTTATTAATTTGACCATATTTTTTTGATTTTCTTACAAAGATAGTGATATTTAATAAAGATAAGATAACAATACATAAAGATTTAAGAAGTATTAAAGTTTGATTTTGCAAAGTATGATATTAATGAAAACATATCATACTATATAACAAAAACTAAACTATATACTAATAAGGAAATGTAGAAACTTTCGATATATTACAAGAGGTATTTTAGAAGCCAAATAATAACTATGATTTGAATATAGAGGAATTGCATAAAGAATACAAGCCAAACACTGCAACATTGCTTCTCCTGCGAGTACTTGTAAATTGGCATGAACTGTCGGGGCTCTTTTTATAGAGCTATAAACAACTCAAGCATGCATGCGCATGTAAATACTATAAGTAGTAGAATAGTTGATATAGGTATACTACTACCTTCAGTTATAGTTATTGTCTAAGCCCAAATAATGACTTTACTGAAAAAGAACAGTTTCATAGCACGTTTTAAGCATTCTACAAAAACTTAAGTAACATGAAGAAAGATATGATTTGGCTGACGCATTTCGTTAAACGATATAAAATAGCAAAATCTGCCAATAACAATATAAAAGCAACAATATCAATAGTTTCCGTTTGAAACTGCCTTTTTGAATCTCCAAAAATATCAAGACACAAATTTGGCACATCTTGCTATAAGTCTCTAATAATCAGCAAAAGTTAGCTTCGAAGAAGTTAAGTAATACAGATTAATATTATAATAAAGGCGTACAATACTCAGAAATGGGTTTTGTACGCCTTTTTTGTTTCATTATGATTTTTTATATCCCAATAGTTTGCTAATTCGCTGAAAATTATGTATATTTGCAAATTAAGGGAGATAGAACATCGCCCGAAAGAGATAGATAGTTTAGGGTAAATATAAAAGAAAGGAGAACGAGATATGACAAAGAAGAGACCACAGGTAGCGCTGGTTTATGATTTCGACGGCACACTGTCGCCGGGCAATATGCAAGAGTTTGGATTCATACAGGCTACAGGCAAGACAAAAGACGAGTTCTGGGAGAAAAATAGAAAGTTTGCAGAGGGTAAGGATGCCAATGGCATTTTGACCTATATGTATCTGATGCTCGACGAAGCCAAGAAGAACAATATCTCGCTCACCCGGGAATCTTTTCAGAAATTCGGCAAGGATGTTGAACTGTTCCGCGGCGTAAAACAATGGTTTTCGCTCGTGAATGAATATGGCAACAGTATCGGACTGGACGTAAAGCACTACATCAACTCCTCGGGACTGAAGGAGATGATAGAGGGCACACCTATCGCCCAGGAATTTGAGAACATCTACGCCTGCTCCTTTCTCTACAATAAGGAGGGAATCGCCTATTGGCCAGCCGTAGCCGTAGACTATACTACCAAAACGCAATTCCTCTTCAAAATCAACAAGGGTATCAAACAGGTGAGCGACAACAGAAGAGTGAACCAGTATATCCCCGACGAAAAGCGCCCTATCCCTTTCCCCCGAATGATATACTTCGGAGATGGAGAAACCGATGTGCCTTGCATGAAGATGGTAAAGGAACATGGCGGCCACTCGATTGCTGTATATGATAACGAGGATAAACAGAAAACAGCCTGCCAGCTTGTCAAGGAGGGACGAGTAAACTTCATGTGCTCTGCCAACTACAGCAAAGGAAGCGTGATGAATATCATCGTAAAGAGAATATTGGATAAAATCAAAGCCGATTTTGAATTCGACCGTCTGATAGAGCTGAACCAGAAGAAGGCATGGAAGTGATTTAAAAGTAAAAAGGTAAAAAAGTAAAAAGGTAAAAGGGTAAAAAGGGCAAGAAAGTAAAGGGAGAAAGAGATTCTTTTGTGAATTCCTTGAAACTTTTCTTGGTTTTATCGAGGATTATGCTTAATTTTGCACGCAAAAATAATAATATCAAATCATATTAATGGGAAGAAACAAATACTCAGCAGGAGAAATCAAGGAAATCGGCAAGTTGCTGCGCCTCAAGAACGCAGGCAACCGTTTACAACAGAAAATGATACGCCACGACCTTCGCGTGGATTATGAATTCAATATCTCTGACTTCAATGAGCCTGGCAAGGCTTTCGGCGAAGAAGAACTGCAGGATGCCATCAAGCGTGGCGCCATTCAGATTCTCGACGATGCCACCATCGAGGCAATGAAGGCAAAACGTGCCCGAGATAAGGCTCGCGACGAGGCAGAGAGACAGAAAGAAGCCGTAGCCAGCGGTGAACAGACCGACTGGCAGGAGGCCATGAAGGAGTGGAATGAGTATTATAAATAATGTTGAATGTTAAGTGTTAAATGTTGAATTGCACAATGGGCTATGATAGCCAAAAGCAAGATATAACTCAACATTCAACACTTAACATTCAACACTTAACACTTAACATTTTATTAAATTATTATGGCTAAAGTTTTGATAAAGACATCAGAGGGCGACATCAAGGTACGCCTCTACGATGAGACACCTCAGCATCGTGACAACTTCTTGAAGTTGGCAAAGGAGGGATATTTCGATGGCACTCTCTTCCATCGTGTCATCAAGGATTTTATGATTCAAGGCGGCGACCCTGACAGCAAGGGCGCTTCTAAAGGCAAGATGCTGGGCACAGGTGGTCCTGACTATACCATCCCTGCCGAGTTCGTTTATCCACAGCTCTTCCACAAGCGTGGTGCCTTGAGTGCAGCCCGTCTTGGCGACGAGGTAAACCCTGAACGCGAGAGCAGCGGAAGCCAGTTTTATATCGTTTGGGGAAAGACCTACAAGCAGAACGAACTGAAACAGATGGAAAAGCAGTTGGGCATGCAGATGGAGCAGAACATCTTCAACCAGCTTGCCAAAGAGCATCATGATGAAATTATGAACTTCCGCCGCAACCGCGACCGTGAGGGGCTGATGAAACTCCAGGACGAACTGGTGGATGAAACCAAGAAACGCTGCAAGGAGCAGGGCTATCCTAAGTTTACCGAAGAACAGCAGAAGGCTTACACCGAAGTAGGCGGAACACCTTTCCTCGATAACCAATACACCGTTTTCGGTGAAGTAGAGGAAGGACTTGACATCGTAGAGAAGATTCAGAACTGCGAAACATTGCGTGGCGATCGCCCAAAAGAGGATGTTTCTATGCAGATTTCTGTCATCGAGGAATAAAAAATCTCCATAACGCTCCGCCGGACAGTAAATCCGGCGGAACGCCTAATAAAAACCTAAATAAATATTATATAAGTAATAACAACTATTCATTCGTATTACACAAAAAGACAAATCAATATGGAAAAA
>ERZ1026862.127-NODE-127-length-45995-cov-90.225316_pt1 | contig 45995 bp, 39 predicted proteins | sample MGYA00380161_ERZ1026862 | MGnify/ENA primary metagenome ERZ1026862 (study PRJEB33269, sample SAMEA4719797) | human gut metagenome | biome: human-associated habitat; feature: organic feature; material: feces | place: Cameroon | collected 2013-10 ... | reverse complement strand
TTTCTTATCTTTAAGTTGATTTATACCCTGTCAACTTTTTCCAGGACAAGACATTGTGGTTTAACGATTTTAGTTGACCACTTTTAGTTTTATTTGTAAGACGAGTTGACTCGGTTAAAACTTATTTATAATTCACGTTGACTTTCCTGAAGTGTTTCAACAATGATATGCAGTATCTGGTAGAGTGTAGTGAGAAAATCGTGAGGGATAATCCCAAATCGTGATGGATAGCATGATGGATATTTCCGTTTTTGAAGTATCTATCACGCTGTTCAAGTATTTATAAATCAACATATTAAAATACATAAGGGATGCGAATCGTGATGGATGATAGATGATTACATAAAATTTGTTCATATGAAGGCTGCGCTGGGTTACGGATATGGCTCCGCTGGGTTATGAATATGGCTGCGCTGGGTTAAGAATATGACTGCATCGGGTTAAGGATATGACTGCATCGGGTTAAGGATATGACTGCGTAAGCTAACGGAGCCGTATCCGTAGGCTTATCGAGACGGCTGCATCAGCTAACGGAGACGTCTGAACTCGCTGACTGAACTACTTGAGTTGCTTGATTGAACCACTTGAGTTAGCTGATTGAACCACTTGAGTTAGCTGACTGAACCACTTGAGTATTCTTCTTCATGTGCTTGCGTGCAACCATAGAAACTTTTTCTGTAACTTTTCCCAGAAATCCCTTGCAGATATGAAAATAAAGTCGTAACTTTGCGCTTGAGATTTTTAAAACAGATGGTTATGAAGTACTTAGATCCTAAGGCAGACCTCACGTTCAAGAAGATATTCGGCAATCACCCCGATCGATTGAAAAACCTTCTGAATACCCTTCAGTCACTCAATGAAGATGAACTGATACAACAGCAACAATATCTGCCGACAACAGAAGAACTGGAGATTTCCGGTTTCTCGGATGCCGAACTCAGAGCCTACGACAAGTTTTGGGATTCCGTAAGCGTTGAAAGAACCCTCATAGATGACAGCTACCAGAAAGGTAAGGAAAAAGGAATTGCTGAAGGTATGGAGAAAGGTAGAGCAGAAGGCAAACATGAGGCCAACACAGAAACAGCACAACGATTGCTGGCAATGGGACTTTCTGCCGAACAGGTTGCCAAAGCTACCCAGCTGTCTTTGGAAATCATTAAGAATCTGAGCAATTCATAAAAAACAGAAAGCGGAGATGTAGATTACGAATATCACCATATAATCAAGGGTCTATACGCCACCTATCATCGTGGCATATAGACCCTTGTCGTTATTCCCAACTCTTTACTAACCTAAATTGATAGCCGAGGAATATACCGTTATCTTTGTCAGGGCTGGCAAAGTAACTTTCACCCGTAGGCTTCCAAATATATTGATTGCTAATCTCGTCAAACTCACTTTTCATAACTTTCTGGTCTTTTGGCAAAACCAAGTCGATGTCTTTGGTTCTGCAACCATCAAAGATACCTTTCTTTCCGACATTACCATATACTTTTTTAAGATTGCCTAAAACTACTTTTTGAAGCCTTGAACAATATGAAAAAGCATTTTCCTCAATTTCTGTAACATCTGGGAGGGCTATGGATTTCAGCATGTCAAAATGCTTAAATCCTTCATAAGGAATCTTCTTACATCCTATCAAAGTAAGGTTTATACTCCCATACCCTGCATCTTGAAGTCCGATAAGTATTGCTTCCAATGTTTCTTCATCCGCATCGGGAGCAAGCATGAGATTGATGTAAGTCTTGCCCGCATCCAATTCCTTCTTGACGTTTCCCACAATTTGATCGTAAGTGATACCTTCGTCAGCCAGCGAAACAACAGTAGCATCCAGTGCATAACTCTTAGCATTTACTGTTGCTTGCAAGAATGTATGAGATGCCAAAGGAGCTTCTTCATATTTCACAGTTACTTCGGAATTATTTTCAAAAGTACCATATAAATAGGCATTGCCCTTTTCATCAGAAGTAAGGGCATAATTTTGATCCCATTTCATATCGCTGCTGCCCGCAGGAGTGTATTTACTGATGGCTACTGTTATTGGCTTATTTGGCATAGTTGCAATGCGGAGGCGGGAATAGTTGCGTGTTGCCTCGGCAAATTTTACGGTTATAGCCTGACCATTAGGGGTGATATTGGCTTTTCCCTCGATATATTCATCCGTTCCTGCAACCTTACCTTCTTTCAAAACTAATTTGCCGGCTTCCCATTTGTAATTAGGGGCATAATATACATGAGGAAAGGTTGGCACTTCGTCTTCTTTATAAGACAGCTCGCCACTTGTCAATTCCCAGCTACTGCCATTATATGTAAAAGCAGCATACTTAGTCCCTAAAGTCTTACTGGTCATCTCCAGAAGCAACTCATCTCCTACAGCCCATGAAGTTTTGCCTTCATCAGGTGTACCTATAGCACGAGTCTGCGAATCTCCGAATGCAGGAAATTCACCAACAACCAACTGTACGTTGCTCTTGCCTGTTGTTGCGGTTGTTTCTTCTATATCACTTGTGCATGACGCCATTACTATAGTAACGACAGCCAGCATGATGTATTGAAATATCTTTTTCATATTCTTTCCTCCAATTATTTGAGTTCTTCTTCGTTACTGTCCCAACCTTTCAAATCATCTACGCTGATTTGGGTCAGTTCAACTTTGTCTTTTCCTACATCGAGTTTGTAGGTGTAGCGATGGCCCTCTTGAAACTCCGTATTTGACTTCATTTTTGCATAGAAGTTTTGGCCGCCTATCTTGAATTTCACGAAAATCTCGCCAGCTTTGTATGAACCAGGGATAACGATTGCAGAAAACATTTCGCCGTCATGCTTACAGGCTTGTACCCAATCAGGATTACCAGAAGGTGTATTCATTACAAATTTCCCCTGGTCTGGGTCTCTAAAAAATCTAACACTGTTGTTTTTTGAATACACTTGTGGTTCACTAATATCCATATCAGGATAATCCGCAGTTCCAACATGATATACTATCGTGACCAGCGACATGCGATGCTTCATAGGAATATCTACATAATAGGACCTAGGAATATCGTGCCAATATCCAGTTATGAGATCAGTGTTTTTCAAATTACCTTCGCTGCTTTGGTCTGTTTGTAAATCATACTGTAGATTTTCTTTCCCAAAATCCATGTCAGATGGATATACAGCCAATATTGTATGTCGCTCGGATTCATCTAACCAACGAAAACTTCCTGTACGAGACCATGTTTCCCCATTAAAAGAAAGAAAAGTCGTACTACCAGAATCATAATCCGTAAATATACTTACTTTCAGTTTATCTTTATCCTCCCAATTGTTACCGTGTCCCAATGTATTGACACGAGTCTGCATACCTCCAACAGAGAAAGTGGCATTGATTTCCTGCCCTTTCAGCGTTGGAGCCATATCTTCATTTTGCGTACATGCTGTAAAGCCCATAGCCATAAGGCCCATTACCGCATAGGAAATTCTTTGTTTTATCGTCTTCATAATCTTCAGTTTTTTATTGTTAGTGAGTTAGTGAGCGGTCAAGCTCACTAACCCTGTATTCCCTATTGCTGTTCTGCGTCCAAAGAACCTTCATAGTTTGGCTGCCAACTTTCAATGTTAGCCTTTTCTATAACAACACCTGTGTTGCAGATACGTATTGTATATGTGTACTGATTGCCGCCTTTAAACTCATTATTTGTTGATGAAGGCAATGAAGTAGTGTAAGTATTGATTGTACCATTGTCAGCTACTTCAAATTCTATATCCATCTTGTTGTTGTCCAAAGACTGAGGGAATACTATGAACTCACAGGTACAGGTGACATCGTTTTTCAAACTTTTATTATCCACATCGGATTCATAAATTCCTCTATCTCCAGAGACTGTAACTTCACCAGTTAGTGTATTAATAGAACCTGTCTTATAGATACCCTTTAATTTTAATTTATTTTTAAGGTTCGCATTATTTGCATTAATGCCCTTGCCAGCCCTGAAAGTCAACCGTATCATACTCATGCAATGCTTGAATTGGTTGTCTCCAGTAAATTGCACCTGTGGGGAAGACTTGGTGGCGGTTGCATCTCTTGCAAAGAGAAAATCTGCTGGGCATGGTTCGCCTTCCTTTACCTCTGCCATATTCCAATTATTTACAATGCCGTTACCATCAACATTTTCTTGATATGGATAATAGGCACAGAATTGGACTTCTTCAGTTGCGCTTGCAAAATATATTGGATTGTCAGATGTGAAATTTCCGTCACCAGTAGTTGTATATTTCACATTGTCTCCTATTGTATAGCCAGTTGATGTGACATTTACGCCTATGGCATCGTTCTTAGACCAGGTGTTGCCAGTGGTGGCGCGTGTGGCGTTTTTAACAATGTCCGCCTGTACGGTAGCAGCAACAGGACCATTGTTGCCGATACCGTCTTCTTCGTTAGCGCAAGCTGCAAACAGCAATGCTGCGGCAGCGATGTATAAGAATCTAAATTTCTTCATAAATGTTGTATTTTAATAGTTATTAATTTGCTACATATTCATTGTTGCCTTCTGCCGGAATCCAGCCTTTAATCGTTCCTTCTACTACAACTCCGGTCTTCCTGATGTTGAGCGAAAGGGTATAATACTTGCCCTGCTCCAGGGTGATGTCGGCATTCGACTTCCATGAATAGGTGGTTTCACCCAATCGGAAGGAAACCTTCAGAGGCTGGTTGGCTGCCTGGATGGTCTGCGGAACCAGCAGAGAGGAGTATTGGGCAGAGATGCTGGCATGCTCTGCATCCTTTGCCTGGAAAGAAACATTCTCTGGAGTAATGGACTCTGCTGCGGCATCAGCCTGAACCGTTATCTGCGGCTTGTCCTGAGAAAAGTCGCATACGCCAGACAAAACGGTGCCTTCTACCTTTACGTCTTCTATCTTTGACAGATCTACCTCGTCATTGGAAAAGGCGGAATCGAAGTTGAAGGTTACCATCAGCTGGCTGAAGGCATGATCAAACTTCACCTCTACAATCTTGTCTTTGTTCTCGCCGACGATGGTTGGAGCATAATCCTTAGCCTTGAACACCAGAAGGTCGGAAGACAAGTCTTCTTGAGTCTGTACGGCTTTCACCGATACAGGGAACTGCTTCTGGGTTGCCAAGGCTTCGCTTATATCAGCCTGATAAGGAGCATAGGCGATGATGTCGGCAGAAGGAATCTCACTCTGCCACAACATTGGGGTAGCAGAAGTCCACTCTTCGCCGTTCTTCGTCATCTCTACATTATTATATTGCAAAGAAGAAGCGTGCTCTCCGGAACCCTGTATACAGATGCCGAAGTTTTGCAGGGTGGCAGTTTCGGTGATGCCACGGGTAGCAATATCTGATACCTGCGTGGTGATGCGAATGCCGCCAACTGAAGATGGGCTTTCGCCTGGCGTCATACTATCCTCCTGCGAACAACTCGCCATAAGGAGAAGGGCGCAAGCCATCTGGGGTAATAAACTGGATAATTTCATATTCATTTCATTTAATATTCATCTTAGTCCCAAATGCTAGTACTTCTAGCCGGACTGCTTTCTTCCATGTCACCTGAGCCTAAAGAACCACCGGGTTGAAAACCGTTCACGGTAGGTGTAGAATTGGTTTCGCCACTTCCTGCGAGAATCTGAGTAGTTTCCAATTCGAGTACCTGAACAGATGGAGCTACATACTTTTTCTTCTTAGTTAAAACTTTCTTCATATCTATTATGTTTTGATTATAATTTACGACATTTTAAATCTTTACTTGATACAGATTATAAAAAATCCAGGTGCAAAGTTAAGGGTTTTATATGAAAGTGGGGGGGGTAATATTTGTTTTTTTTGGTATAAATTTTGCTTTCAGGTGTCCAGTTGGTGGGGCAACTGGACACCTTGTTAGTATTCTTTAACGTTTTCGCCGCGAATTCAACACACATTTATTGTGTACCTTTGCTCCGAAATAATTTGTTTGTACATAGCAATGCAAATATAATTATTTCTGGGGAGACAGCGGTCTCCCCATTTTATTTTTTTGCATTGCTCATTGAATTTCTTAAACCACAAGCGAAAGTTTAGGACTCTAATAATTCATTCCGAAGTACCAGAGAGGGATGATGATTCCATGCCCCGTCTATCATATCTTGCTCTTTTAGATGAATATCGTTTAAAACTGCAGCAAAGATACAAATAATCCCTCAATGAGGGACGGATTCTTTCGAAAAGTTCCCTCAATGAGGGATGAATTTAATCATTTTTATCCCTCATTGAGGGATTTTTGCACATTGTTATTACCAAATGAGTTCATGCCAAACTTCGCAAAAAAAACGCAAGTTTGGCATGAACTCAACTTATAGCTTCAGGAGTTTGGCAAACTCCCAGACTACGATGCCGGCGGTGACGCTGACATTCAGGGAATGCTTGGTACCGAACTGAGGAATCTCCAGACAGCCATCGCTCATATCCACGATGTTCTGCTTCACTCCCTTCACCTCGTTACCGAAAATGACGGCGTAGCCGGATGGAAGTGAAGAGTGAAGAGTGAAGAGTGAAGAATTCTCCTGCTTTTCGGATTCCTTTTCCTGATTGAAAAGCTCCTCATGCGCCTCCGGCAGGTTCTGGAGTTTGGTAGAACCCTCTACCTGCTCGATGCTATATACAAAGTAGCCTTTCTGCTTCAGCTTCTCTACCGCCTCTTCGGTGGTCTTGAAGTATTCCCAATCCACGCTGTCTTCGCCACCCAACGCCGTCTTGTGAATCTCGACATTAGGAGGGGTGGCGGTGATTCCGCAGAGATACACCGCCTCTACACGGAAGGCATCACAGGAACGGAACACACTTCCTACATTATATAATGAACGCACATCATCCAGGACTACTATCAGCGGCAGCTTCTCGGCTTCCTTGAATTCCTCCAGGGTGAGGCGGTTCATCTCTATCGTTCTTAATTTACGCATTATAATATACCTTATTATATATAATCAAAGGCGGTTAAGCCTCTGCCTCCTTGGTCTTGTAGGCAAGGGCGTACATGCGAATCTGCTTGATCATCGCCAGAAGACCGTTGCTGCGGGTTGGACTCAAATGGTCTTTCAGACCAATCTTCTCTACGAAATAGAGGTCGGCATCCATAATCTCGGTTGGGGTATGACCGCTCAACACACGGATGAGGAGGGCGATGATGCCCTTTACGATGAGCGCATCGCTGTCGGCTGTGAATACGAGCTTGCCATCTACATAATCGCATTGCAGCCATACGCGGCTCTGGCAGCCGTCGATAAGGTTCTGCTCGTTCTTGTATTTCTCGTCGAGAGGAGCCAATTCGTTGCCCAAGTCAATGAGCATCTGATACTTGTCCATCCAGTCGGTGAAATCCTGGAACTCCTCTACTACTTCATCCTGCAATTCATTAATTGTTGCCATTATTTTATTTCTTTAATTTCGTTTACTGTAATCAACTTATAGAGCTTGTCGTTAGGGCGTACCTTATCCGGAACAGGGATGGAAACTCTCCAGCCCTGCTGCGCTGTTTCTACCGGTTTCAGGTCGTAGCGGATTTCATCGGCATGGAGATACATCACACCGGTGGTGTTACCCGTAATCAGCAGTTTCTCGCCCTTGTCGAAGGTAGATGCCTCTACGGCTACTTCTGCCACACCCAACTTAGAGAAATATTTCATCACCTTACCCACAAGCACCTTCTTCTCGGTAGCTACGGAACCGTAATGCTTGTTCCATTCACCGAGAGTCTGACCCTGGTAATAGCCGTCCCAGAAACCACGGTTGAATACGGTGGCGAGTTTCTTATCCCACTCATCCTTCTTCTCCTCGGTAAAGGTGCCGTCGAGCACGGCAGCTATCGCCTCTTTATAGCATTTTACGACGGTATATACGTATTCAGGACCGCGGGCACGGCCCTCAATCTTGAAGACGCGCACACCGGCATCCATCATGCGGTCGATGAAGCGGATGGTCTTCAGGTCCTTCGGACTCATCACATACTTGTTGTCAATTTCGAGCTGGTTGCCGGTTTCGTTATCTGTAACAGTATAGCTGCGGCGGCAGATCTGCACACACTCGCCACGGTTGGCAGAGCGGTTGGCATTGGCGAGACTCATGTAGCACTTGCCCGATACAGCCATGCACAGAGCACCATGACAGAACATTTCGATACGAATCTGCTTGCCCATCGGACCACAGATGTTCTGCTGCTCTATCTGCTCGTGGATGTACTTCACCTGGTCCATGTTCAATTCACGTGCCAGTACGGAAACATCTGCAAAGCGTGCATAAAACTTCAAAGCCTCTGTGTTTGAGATATTTAACTGTGTGGATAAGTGAACCTCTTCGCCCACTTCGTTGCAATAGCTCATCACAGCCACATCGCTGGCGATGACGGCAGAGATGCCTGCCTCCTTGGCAGCATCGATAATTTCCTTCATCGTTGGGATGTCGTTGTCGTAGATGACTGTATTGACGGTGAGATAGGTCTTGATGCCATGCTCATTGCAGGTGGCAGCAATCTCTCGCAAATCATCGATGGTAAAATGGTTGGCAGAATGGGAACGCATGTTCAACTTACCGATTCCGAAGTATACGGAGTCGGCGCCAGCCTGTATGGCAGCAGCCAAAGACTCGCGTGAGCCCACTGGTGCCATCACTTCAAATTCGTTTATCTTTGTATTCATGAATGCAATTTTCTAATTTCAGGTGCAAAGTTACACCAAAATGAAGACAAAACACAGAAAAATGGAGAAAAAATGACAGAAATTCGATTATCTTGACAAATAGATTAAAATTATTTGCCTATATTTGCGTATAAATGAGAATATCTTATCAGGATATTCATTTTTTTTAATCTGGTCCAGTTTACAGCTGGCATAACATTAAATGAAAAAGCGCATGAAGAAAACATTGCTCTCAGGAATGTTTCTATTCCTCGCAATGGCCGCAACGGTCAGTTGCACACAAGAAAATGTGATGCTTGAAACAACACCACAAGTCAAGAACCAAGAAGTTAGATTCAGCTTCTTCGAAAGTTCCATTGTGCCTATTGGTCAGGGAGAAGGGAGCAATCTGGCGAGAACGAGAGCCGGAGAGGAGGCGAAATCGCTCAAAGATGCACAGCTCTACACGGAACTGGAGGTATGCCTCATTCCAAAAGGGGACAATACCACTGCCGGCTACACCGCAAGACAGGAAAGCACGGAAGACAATTTCGGCAACGTAAGCCTCAATGTTCCATCAGGCGAATACACTCTCGTTGCCGCTGCCGTTAATACGAATATGGAACTGGAAGAGCGAATGAACATCAAAAACAGAAGCGAAATGACTTTTGCCAACAATATCGTACGCGACATGGCATATTGCTATCAGGATATCAAGGTGGAATCGGGTAGCAAGGCGGTAAGCCAGAATGTTTCGCTCAAACGTGGTGTGAGCTGCTTTGTACTCAACGCCAACGACAAGCCTACCCTGAACGGCAATTCGTATGATATCACAGTAAGCGGAAACTGCGGTACCGTATTCAACCCTTCTACCGGATTCTGTAAAAAGAAAGCTGATATCGCCCGAAGCTGGACATTCGATCCTAAAAAATACCAGACCAAACACGTCGGTTTTGATGTATTTGTCCTTCTGGGCTCCAATGACGTGACAGACCTCCACGTAACAGCCGAAAGTAAGGATAAGGAGGGAAAAGTCATCAAAACCTGCAACTTTGACAACGTGCATCTGGTAATCGGAAAAAAGACCATCTATACGGGTCCGCTGTACACCTATAAAAATGGTATGTCGTTCAGTATCAGCGAACCAACGATGCCGAAATCGGATTATGGCAAGGTATTTCAATGACACTAAGGAGAATTAAGAAAGATTAATGCCACAGATTAAAATCTTTTTTGTATTTTTGCGGCATGGAAAGAAAGAAAATCATAACTATAGGACTCGCTCTGCTTGTATTCGCCGGATGCGGATACAGGCAGCAGCGGGCCGGTATCGCTGAGACTGATGGAGGGGAAGACTGTCTGCCGGAGCATATCCACCTGATCAGTACTACACCCGTCAAGGACCAGGGCAACAGCGAACTCTGCTGGGCATACGGCATGCTTGCCACCATCGAAAGCGAGCATATCATGAAGGGAGATTCCGTGAATCTCTCCATCGCCTACGTAGCCCGAATGATGCTGGAAGAACAGGCGCTGGAATATTACTTTGCACAGGGAAAGAAGAATATCAGCCTGCGCGGTACTGCCCCGATGCTGATACATTATATAGATAAGTATGGCGCGCAGCCATACGACAGCTATGAAGATCCGAAGCACGTGAACTACAAGGTGCTCTGCCGCAAGGTGCAGAAACTGTGCGACGGTGCCATCTCGAAGAAGACGGGCATCGGTCAGCTCAAGGAGGAACTGAACGACCTGTTTGACGCAGAAATAGGCTACATGCCTGCCAAAGCCGTACACATGCTGGGCGCCGAATATACCCCTCAGGAGTTTGCCCACAGCGTATGTTATCCTGAGGAGTATGTATCACTCACCAGTTTCTCTCATCATCCTTACAGAGAATACTTTGCACTCGAGGTTCCTGATAACCGGATGCACGATGCTTACCTGAACCTTCCGCTCGACGAGCTGATGCTCCACATACAGAAGGCAGTAGAAAAAGGGCATCCGGTATGCTGGGAAGGCGACATCAGCGAACCGGGATTCAAAGCACCCCGAAAGAACTGTGTCGACATACAGCAGATGGAACGCCCCGTGACCCAGGCTTCGCGACAGAAGGAGTTTGAACAGCTCCGCACCACCGACGATCATGTGATGGAAATCATAGGTACCTTCATGAAAGGCAAGCAGAGATTCTACGTCTGCCGCAATTCATGGGGTAAGAACTGGGGCAACAAGGGACTCATCTACCTGTCGGAAGACTATCTGCGCCTCAAGACCATCGCCGTATCTATGAGCGAAGAGGCGTATCTGTACGACCGCCCAGGACGATGAACGGTTCCATGAGGCAGCATAATCCTCCTCTCTATATATAATAAGGTATAAGTCACAGAACAGACTTCTGGTATGAAGAAAATGTTAAAATGGTTGACATACATCAAATAGCTGTTAAATAGCACGTGTGTGCGCACACACATAGTTGATTTATATCAAAAAAGAGGCTTTTTTATGTGATTTTCTCTTAAAACATTTGGTGGGTTCGGAAAATCGTCGTACCTTTGCATCGTCAATAAGACAAAAAGGTTATTAGGTTTTTAGGTTAAGATTGTTAGTTGTTTTAGGTTATTAGTTAGTTTATAGGTAAATTTAAGATTGTTTATTCAGAGAAACGGTATTAGTTAAGGTAAAGAAAAGATTGTTTATTCAAGGACAACAAAAAGTTTAGGTTATTAGGTTTTTAGGTTTAAGATTGTTAGTTGTTTTTTTATTAGGTTTTAGTTTAAAGGTAAATTTAAAGATTGTTTATTCAAGGATTAACAGGATAATTTCAACAGGTGAGTTGAAGGTAAAAAGATCAAATGTATGGGATAACCAAAGATGACGCCTGAGCAGAATTGCTGCTTCGGGCTTCGTAATGGAAAGGGAAACAAAACCCTTGAGTTATGAGAAATTTGGGAATATCGAATTTAAAGAGCGCAATTTCGAAATCATTCGAAGTTGCGCTCTTTGTTTTTGACTTCTTTACACCTATTAATTCTTAACTCCTTTACTCCTAGACAGGAGAAAGTTCTATTTAAGAAAAAATAACCGCTAAATTATTTTGTTTTACCAACGAAAAATCGTAATTTTGCAGAAGATATATAAAGATAAGAAATTATGGCAAGACATCCTCTCTGGAACGAAGAAAACTGGCTCCTGCTGCTGCAGCTGTACCAGAAGAAGCCTATGGGCGTGAAACCTCTCTACTCGAAAGGGATGGTCGACTTGAGTCTGGAACTGCACATTCCTCCTGAATTTCTGCACGAACAGATGTTTAAACTCAGAATGGTGACTCCGAGAATCAAGCGACTATGGGAGAAGTATGCCGATAAACCACAGCTGCTGAAGCGCGACATACAGCGCATCAGGCAGATGAACGGCTGCGGAAACGCCATGCAGTTCTTCGAGGGAGTGGAAGTGAAGGAAACATTCGAGAAAAACTGGGAACCATTGGAAGGCGAACCATCGCTCACACCCGTAAAACTCATCATCATCCTCGACCTCTACTTCCAGCTCACACCAATCACCATGGTGCCGGAAACACCGGAAATCATCGACCTGGGCAAACTCATCAAAACATCACCGAAGGTCATTGCCGAGGCGATGGGCGTATTCATGTACTGCGATCCTTATCTCAACCGCGAAGATGTACTGATACACCCGCTGCTAGAAGCATGCAGCGACATCTGGCACCAATACGGAAACGGAAATCCAGACAAGCTTTACCAGCTTGCCAACGAACTAAAAGAATACTTTAAGTAATTATGGCTCAAAAACTCATACAGACACAGGCACAGAAGTTACAGCAACTTCAAAGACTTTCAGCCCAGCAAATGCTGCAGGTGAAACTGTTGGAAATGCCGCTCACGGAACTGGAAGACAGTATCAATGCAGAACTGGACGATAATCCCGCTTTGGAAAGCGAGAACCCAGACGATATGCTCAACGAGAATGTCGCCAATGATGATTCGCCCGCAGATGATGAGTACGACAACAGCAACGATGAGGATGCCTACGAGGCTGAATCTGAAAAAGAAGCAAGAAAAGACGAACTGGACCAGGCGCTGGAAAGCATCGGAAAAGATGACCAGATGCCTGATTACAATACAGACAGATACAACAACCAGGACAGCGCCGACTACGAAGAAATGATTTACGGCGACACCACCTCTTTCTATGATAAGCTGAAGGAACAGATGGACATGCAGCCGCTCAGCGACAAGGAAAAGAAAGTGATGGAATATCTCATCGGTTCACTGGATGACGACGGACTGCTCCGCAAGGATCTAGACAGCATCTGCGATGAACTCGCTATCTATCACAACATCGATGTTACGGAAAAAGACATCGAGCATGTACTCCACATCCTACAGACCTTCGACCCAGCCGGTGTAGGAGGAAGAAGTCTGCAGGAATGCCTCCTGCTACAGGTTAAGCGACTGCCGAGAGGTGTGCTCCGCAAAACGATGGAAGAGGTGTTTACCGACTATTTTGAAGAGTTTACCAAGAAACATTGGGACAAGATCAAGGCTGGATTGGAACTGAACGATACACAGGTAGAAACCCTGCAGGAAGAAATCAGGAAACTGAATCCGAAACCGGGCGCATCGATGGGCGAAACCGAGGGCAGAAACATGCAGCAGATTACCCCCGACTTCATCATCGACACCAATGACGACGGAACGATTACATTCTCGCTGAACCGCGGCAACATTCCGCAACTGACAGTTTCGCCATCATTCACCGACATGATTGACACCTACAGGAAGCATAAAGACAAGATGAGCAGAAGCGATAAGGAAGCCCTGCTCTACGCCAAGGAAAAGGTGGACAAGGCACAGGGATTCATCGAAGCCATCAAGCAGAGAAGACATACCCTCATCGTCACCATGAAAGCGATCATCGACATACAGCGGCAGTTCTTCCTGGATGGAGACGAGGCTGACCTGAAACCGATGATCCTAAAGGATGTGGCAGACCGCACGGGACTGGACATCAGTACCATCTCGAGAGTGAGCAACGTGAAGTATGCCCAAACCAAATGGGGCACCTTCCCGCTGAAGTTCTTCTTCACAGACAGCTACACTACTGAAGACGGCGAAGAGATGTCTACCCGCAAAATCAAGATTGCCCTGCACGACATCATCGAGAAAGAAGACAAGAAAAAGCCGCTCAGCGATGATGCTCTCGCCAAACTGCTGAAGGAGAAGGGATTCCCTATCGCCCGACGAACCGTGGCAAAATATAGGGAGCAACTGGGCATTCCGGTGGCACGACTCAGGAAATAAGCCGGTGCTCACCACAAAATATTTGAGAGATAAAAAGAATATATACGTTATTAGTGTTATGAAAGAGAAGAATATCATATTGACAGCACGCATCATGAGCATGATCTTCACGCCCTTCTATCTGCCGATGGTAGGACTGATTGCTCTGTTCATCTTCAGTTATATGTCGCTGTTACCGATAGGATACAAACTGGTGATGCTGGGCATGGTCTATCTCCTGACCGTCGTTGCTCCATCGCTACTCATCCACCTCTACCGTATGGTTCAGGGCTGGACCTCGCGAGAGTTGGGCAAGAAGGAGCGCCGTATCGTGCCTTACATCCTCTCTATCGTATGCTACTTCGGCTGTTTCTTCTGGATGGAATACCGCAATACGCCTCGTGTCATCAGCATCATCGTAGTGGTAGCGCTGGCGATACAGATGATTTGTGCCTTCATCAATGTATGGTGGAAGATCAGCACCCATACGGCAGCCATCGGAGGTGTGGCAGGAGCCCTGGTGTCTTATTCTGTAGCCTTCGATTTCAATCCGCTGTGGTGGCTCTGCATCGTACTGCTGATGGCAGGCTCAGTAGGAAGTGCCCGTATGATACTCCGACAACATACGCTGTCACAGGTAGTTGCAGGATTTCTGATAGGCACCGCCTGTGCTATATTGGTAATATAAAGTTTATAATAAAATATAAGAAGAAATGAAACCATTAGTAAGCATTATTATGGGCAGCACTAGCGATCTGCCTGTTATGGAAAAAGCATGTAAGTGGTTGAACGACAACCAGATTCCTTTCGAGGTGAATGCCCTCTCTGCCCACCGCACACCGGATGCAGTAGAATCATTCGCCAAGGGAGCTAAGGAGCGTGGCGTGAAGGTAATCATCGCCGCTGCCGGTATGGCTGCCGCCCTTCCTGGTGTTATCGCAGCATCTACCCCACTGCCAGTTATCGGTGTACCTATCAAGGGTATGCTCGATGGTCTTGATGCCATGCTCAGCATCATCCAGATGCCTCCTGGCATTCCTGTAGCTACTGTTGGTGTGAATGCGGCTCAGAACGCTGCCATCCTCGCTGCTGAAATGATTGCCCTTGCCGATGAGGAAGTGGCAAAAAAGGTAGAGGCTTGGAAGGCGGGTCTCGGTGCCAAAATCGAGAAGGCCAACAAGGACCTGGCTGAGGTGAAATACGACTTCAAGTGTAATTAATCTAATATGTGATATGCCCCATTCTTTTGGGGCATATCTTATCTTATATATTATGGTAGATTTATTCAATTATACCCGCCGTGCCTCTTCTGTGGCACATATCGGAGCCATCGACCTGGGTGGCGATAATCCTATCCGCATCCAGTCGATGACCACCACCAACACCAATGATACCGAGGCTTGCGTTCAACAGGCTGAGGAGATTATCAAGGCTGGTGGCGAGCTGGTGCGCTTCACCACTCAGGGTTCCCGCGAGGCAGAGAACATGAAAAACATCAATGCCGGCATCCGTGCCGACGGCTATCAGACTCCTCTCGTAGCCGATGTTCACTTCAATCCTAACGTTGCCGATGTGGCTGCTCTCTATTGTGAGAAAGTACGCATAAACCCTGGCAACTACGTGGATCCTGCCCGCAAGTTCATCAAGCAGGAATATACTGATGAGGAGTATACTCACGAACTTCAGAAAATTGAGGAGCGTTTCGTACCTTTCCTCAACATCTGTAAGGAGAACCATACTGCCATCCGCATCGGTGTGAACCATGGTTCACTCTCCGACCGCATCCGTAATCGCTACGGCGATACCCCTGAGGGCATCGTAGAGAGCTGTCTCGAATTCCTGCGCATCTGCAAGAAGGAGAATTTCCACGATGTGGTTATCAGTATCAAGTCATCCAATACCGTTGTCATGGTCCGCTCTATGCGCCTCCTGGTTGAAGAAATGGAGAAGGAAGGTATGAATTATCCGCTCCACCTCGGTGTAACCGAAGCCGGCGAAGGCGAAGATGGCAGAATCAAGAGTGCCGTAGGCATCGGTGCCCTCTTGGCTGATGGCATCGGCGATACGGTTCGCGTGAGTCTGAGCGAGGAACCTGCTGCAGAGATTCCAGTGGCACGTCATCTGGTAGATTATATCGGCAAGAAGAAGGGGCATCTGATGATTCCTGCCGCAGCTTGTCCTTCATTCGACTGGCTGCGCCCTACCCGCCGCGAAACCGTGGCTGTTGGCAATATCGGCGGCAATAATGTGCCTGTGGTCATCAGCAACCGAATCAACGGCGAGAGCACTATTTGTGAGAACAAGGATGCTACGCCTGATTATATCTATATAGGCGGCAAGATGCCTAAGCAGTTTGTGCCAGGTCAGAGCTACATCGTAGATTACAATGTTTACGAGACGCTGAACAGCAAGCCTGAAACCACAGGTGCCAAGCTCTACCCTATCTTCCCAACCATGGCAATGCCGCTCATCGCCAGCATCAAGGCAGACGTGAAGTTCCTCACCCTGCAGTTTGGAACTCCTGCCGAGGAGTACATCGCCTGCCTGAAGGCTCATCCTGAGGTGGTGGTTATCTGCGTAAGCAATCATCAGAACCGCCTGGGCGACCAGCGTGCATTGGTTCACGAGATGATGAATGCCGGCTTGAAGAACCCTGTGGTTTTCGCCGAGATGTACCAGCACAGCAAGGAGGAGAAGAGCGACTTCCAGCTGGAGGCTGCTGCCGATATGGGAGCCCTGATGATAGATGGTCTTACCGATGGTATCTGGCTGATGAACGATGGTGACATCCCTGCCCAGACAGTAGATGAAACCGCTTTCGGCATTCTTCAGGCAGCCCGTCTGCGCACCAGCAAGACCGAGTATATCAGTTGTCCTGGTTGCGGCAGAACCCTCTACGATCTCCGTGAAACCATCGCCAAGATCAAGGAGGCAACCAAGCATCTTAAGGGCCTGAAGATTGGTATCATGGGCTGTATCGTGAATGGTCCTGGCGAAATGGCGGATGCCGATTACGGCTACGTAGGCGCCGGTCCTAACCGAGTAAGCCTCTACCGCAAGCAGGTTTGCGTAGAAAAGAATATCCCGCAAGAGGTGGCAGTAGAGCATCTGCTCGCTCTCATCGACTCGGATAAGCAATAATTATTTAGGCACGGATTACACAGATTACACGACTCTTTATTAGAGATTATGATATGGTTTATTAGCAGTTGCGCCATAAATCCGTGTAATCCGCGTAATCCGTGCCTAATTTATACCCGCCCCTAATCACTCCCCGTTCCTAATCCATAGTGCCTTCAAAAGTTCAGGAATGAATGTTATCTTTAAGTTAATCTCCACTTCTTTATATGGCTCTTTCACAAAAAAAATGTATCTTTGCAACTGTAATCATCAAAAACAGAAAAGATTATGGCAAATACTAAACTGCTCTTGGTAGAGGATGATGAAAACCTCGCCTATATGGAGAAAAGTTGCTTCGAAGATATCATCGGAGGATATGAGGTGAAAACTGCCGTAAACGGTAAGGAAGGACTGAAGGTATGGCAAGACTTTCAGCCCGATGTCATCGTATCTGATATCGACATGCCCATCATGGACGGAATAGAAATGGTGAAGAAAATACGCGAGGTTGATGGAAAAACCATCATCCTCTTTACTACCGGTCTCACTTCGCCCAAGGATCTGAAGGCAGGTTATGCCGCCGGAGCCAACAACTATATCAAGAAGCCTTTTATTCCAGAAGAGTTGGATGCCCACATACATAGCCTCATCCAGCTGAAAGCCGGAAAGCGCAGCGAGAATGCCAGCTGCCAGATCAAGCTGGGAAGATATACACTGGATGCCAACCACGCCACCCTGAAAGATACGCAGGAAGGCAACGAGAAGATGCTTACCGCCCGGGAGGCAAAAATCCTCGAACTGCTGGCGGTAAACAAGAACGAGGTGGTGCGCCGCGAAGCCGTACTGAGCCGCTTCTGGGGCGTGGAAGACAAGGATTACTTCGCTTCCAGAAGTCTGGATGTTTTCATCAAGAAAATCCGCACGGCTCTGGAAGACGAGCCTGCCGTAGAACTGAAAACCATCAGAGGAGTGGGATTCAAGCTCATCGCAGAATAAGCATCCCCCACCCCTAATAACATCATACGAGAATTAAATTAGAATAAAGAAAAAAAGACAGAAAAGACATCATCATGCTGAAAGCGATATTATACTACATACTATTCCTGGCGGAATATCTCATCACCATCTTCCTGGGAGGATTCCTGGTGGGATTCTACATGGCATCAAACATCCCTTCGGGCTCCCACAGCCAGCAGATAGAGGGTCTGGAAGAATCCATCTATCCATTCATCATAGTCATCGGATTTCTGGGCATACTCATCGTATGGCTCACCTTCGGATATTACAAGTTCTCCAGGTTCTCGCTTGGAAAAGTGATTCCTGCCGCCAAATGGAAGGCGATGACCATTTGCACCATGCCGATTCTGGGCTTCACCATGGTCTTCTATTCCATCATGAACCTCTTCCATCTCGACTTCCTGCCCAAGCAGATGATGGAGATGAGCTATCTCGGTTTCCTGCCTTACAATATTATCGGATCGTTTATATCTGCCTACATCTTCTTCGGCGCCATTCAGGAGGAACTGATCCGCTGCGGCAAGAAGAGATGGGTGCAGCTGCTCACGCTCTCTATCATGATGCTGCCTGCCTGCATGATGTCGGTAACACCCAGTGGTGATATCAATGTAGATCTGACCGTGCTCGGTTTTATCACCCTCTGCTACTGCAGCTGGATATACGGCAAGACACGCAGCACCATCATTCTCATCGTGCTCTATTTCGTATCCAATCTGGTTCCCTTCCATTTTGAATCGAAAGCGCTCGGCATATTGCTCCTGATAGCCGGTACGGCATTAACCATAGGCGGATTCGCTGTCCTGAGCAGGAAACTGCCTGAAATGCTTGTGAAAGATGAAAACGAATAGAGCCAAGGTACTCAGCACCACGGCACTGATAGCCGTGCTCTGCATGCAGCTGTTCTGGATGTGGAATTCTTTCCAGATGACCGTTCATCAGATGGGATATGAAACGCCCTGGAACCTGGCACCGGATGTCAGGGCACAGGCATTACTCGCTGCCTTCTACGAAAGCAAGTTCACGGTTCTCACCTCGCTCCTTACCACGGTGGTGATCATCCTGAGCCTCATCGACCAGATCAACTACATCGATGAGCAGGAAAGGGTGCGACTGCTGCGCGAGGACTTCTCCTATGCAATGGTTCACGACATGAAGTCGCCGCTCACCTCCATCATCATGGGAACCAAGTATCTGCACAGCGGCGTACTGGAGAAGAAGCCGGAAATGAAGGAGAAATATTTCTGCATCGTAGAAGACGAGGCGCAGCATCTGCTTGCCCTCATCAACCGCCTGCTCACCATCTCGAAACTGGAGCACGGCAAGCTGCATATTCAGAAGGCGGAAGTAAATTTGGAAACGATGATAGAGGATGTGGTGGATAAATACAAGGCGAAATCAGCGAAACCGATCCATATCACCACCCGGTTTGGAGCCACCTCTGCCCTAGCCGACGAGGAATATCTGAAGGAGGCGATCAGCAATCTGGTAGATAACGCCACCAAGTACTCGAAGGAGGAAATCAACATTGAGATTTCCACCCTGGAGGATGACAGAAACGTTTATATCAAGGTTTTTGATGAGGGTATCGGCATAGCCAAGAGCGAACTGAAGACCATCTTCAACCGCTTTGAGCGCGCCGCTGAGCACGAAAAGGATGCCCGCAAGACTCGTGGCGGCTTCGGTATCGGCCTGAACTACGTGCTACAGGTAATCAATGCCCATGGCGGCAAAGTAAGCGTTAAGAGCGAAAAAGGCAAATGGTCGGAGTTCACCATATCGCTGCCGAAATAATCAGCTTGCACAGCCATATTAATAACAAAGCTCCCGATGCATCATGCACCGAGAGCTTTGTTTTATCTTATTTCACGATAGAAGAAACCGGATTTCTCACACCCTTCATTCCTACGAGGAATGCCTTGGCAGCACCAAACTTGAGGAACATATCCAAACGGATAGGAATATGATTCTCATCATCGGTTACATAGAAATCTACGATTCTCTTATACTTACGATCCTCATACTCCATATAGGCAAGGCGCAGGCAACGGTACTTCACACCATTATCTGCCTTGATGGTAACCTTACCGTCAAACTTTATCTGAGCTGGAGTGCGGTTCTTTCCATCAGCAATAGGGAATTTTACGGTATAACCCTTCTTCCAGTTGGCAGGATCGAAACTGCGGGCACGCAGGAAGATGTTCATCATGTCAAAAACACAATCATCGTAGGTGGCATTCTTCCATACATGCTTACCATCATGCTGCTGACGGTGCTGTTTGAGATGACACCTACCGCCAGAATAGCTGTAGAATACCTCATCTACCGTATAGCGCTTGCCCTCGTGAGCTCCCTTACGGAAATACATAGGCGCCAGATCGGTGCCGCTGTAGCAGAGCAGAGTGTCGCGAAGCACAAAGATATCATCTACACGCTTATTGCCTCTTGTAACAAGAGAACCGCGATAAGCAGGCTTACCATGACGGGTGGTCTGGACGATAGACATACTGGCATTACCAGCTTTTACCCAAACAAACTTCCAGTTATAATACAGATTGTAAGTAAGGAACTCACCTGACTTGAAGGCTGTATTACGGAAAGTACACTGGGCAGACACCGTAGTGCTGACCAGAAGTAGCAATAATGCTATCCAGAATGATTTGATCGTTTTCATAACTCTTTATAATTTAGGAATGTACTCGATGCCAAGTTTCTTGGCACGTTGCGCATTCTGGTTCTTAACTTTCTTTTCTTTATCAGGCTTCTGCTTGGTAATGGCACCAGGCTTCTGACGGGAAAGTTCACGGGCCGTAGGATCCCAACTCTCGGTTAAATCCCATTTAGCCTTGCATTCTATCACGTCTGGATAGTAATACACCTCTTCTGCCTGTTCATCCTTATCGTAGCAGCCTGTATCCCACTTGCCGTTGCCGTTGCGGTCTACTATCAGACGCATGTAATACTTCTCCGGCTTGAGATAATAGAATTCGGCTACTCCGTTCACAGCCTTCACTTCTTTCACCACCTGATCCTGCGCATTGAGTAGCTGAACGAGGAGCGGATGATTGTCGAAATCGTGCGTTACATTAATAAGCAGCGTGCCGTAAGTATCCAGAGAATTGACCTTGAAACCCTGTTTCACAGGTTTAGATACAAGTCCGTAGATATCCTGGAACGCGGCAGAATCAACCTCCAGACTATATTCTATGTCCGGACGCCACTCGCCTCTCAGAATATACTTGCGGTTGCCCAGCGGCTTAAACTCCATCGGCGCCCTATACCATAGCGTATCATGCTTGGCATAGAGATGAATACCTGCCGTATCGGCCTTGGCAAGCGGCGTATTGAAGGTAAAGATAACATTCTTGTCAGGATCGAGCTGTGAAGAGACACTCATCTGAACATCAAGCGGTTTTACAGCCATCACGCTATCATAAGGTTCACCCTTCTTCTTCAGTTTTTCCTGCTTCTTGGTCCATTTCTCCAGTTCCTTAGCCTGCGCCTTCATACGCTTTTCGTAAGGTTCCTTCGAAAGAATTTCGAGCGTATCAGTCTGATTGCGGAGCACGCCCGTACTGTCTGTCATACGGTAAGTAAGTTCTATATTCAGCGTATCCTGATTGACCAGTGCTGTATCCTTGAGCCAATAGGTAAGCGTATCGTTCTTCTCCGATTTCTCCAGGATAAAAGCATTTTTCTCGTTGAAATTCAAGCCCTTGATCTGTGGCAGGATAGAATCGCCATAACTGTAATAAAGCGAGAAGCAGTTGGCCTTCTGACGTTCTGCCTTGAGGAAGAAGCGGTCGGAAACCAGTTCGGTAAAGGCACGGAGCACTACATTATCCGGTAGGAAATGAGTATAATTAACCTGATCTATCGACTTGATATGCAGGGAATCAATCCATGTAGTATCCTGACGTACATCCGGCTTGCTTGACGGCACAATGATATCATGAGAGAAAGCGAGTTTTTCGCTCTTCTGGCTGAACATATAGTTACCATCCATATCCTGCAAGGCATAGATGCGGTAAGAGCCCGGAGCCACGCCCTTGATGACAAAGCGGCCACGGCTATCGGTACGGCTTACACGCAGCATAGGCTTGGTCTTGAAGGCAGAATCGGCATGATCTGCGTAAAGACCTACCAGAATACCCTTGATAGGCTCCAGATTCTCCGATTCGAGCACATATCCCGACACCTCCATCGTATCGATAACTTCGCCGGTAGCGAAACTGTAGGTATAGTTTCCCATCGGATTGCCCTCGTTATTATCGCTGATGGCATCGGAGAAGTCGATGGTATAGGTAGTATTCGGCTTGAGCGAATCTACCAGAGAAATCTGAATATGCTTGCCCGAAGCCTTGATTTCAGGCACTTCGAGCTGCGGAGGCGAAACCACCACTTTCTCGGTAGGATTATCTACCTTGATATATTCGTCGAAATAGATATTCACCTTCTTCTGCTTCACATTTACGCCCTTGTCGGCTGGCGAAGCTCCAATCACCTTAGGAGGAGTTTCGTCGAACCAGCCACCATCCGGCTGTCCCATCTTGGCACAGGATGCCAACATGAGGAAAGCTAAGACGTAGAAAGGCAGAAACAGAGAATTTGCCTTCAACTTGCTCTTTATGTCGTTCAATTGAATCATTCTTTATATCTTCTTAGTATTGCAGCATCATCTCCCAGGCGGAAGAAGCATGCGGCCTGTTTTATTTGTTCATCATGAGCATCTCATCAATGTTCTTGCGGCTGTTGCTCAAGCGTGGAATCTTATGCTGTCCGCCCAACTTGCCCTTGCTCTTCAGCCATTCATTGAAGAGTCCCGGCTTGGCCTTCACAATCTCCAGATGCTGAAGGGTAACGTCGTGGAAGCGCTTGGCCTCGTAATCGCTGTTGATTTCCTGCAGCTTCTGGTCTAACAGACTGGCAAACTCTTCGAGGCTGGCTGGCTCCTGAGAGAACTCTATGAGCCACTGGTGGCGGCACTTGGCATTACTGTCCATATAAACCGGCGCAGCGGTATAATCAGAAACCTGAGCACCCGTCTTCTCGCAGGCATAAGCCAATCCCTTCTCGGCATTATCCATGATCAGTTCCTCGCCAAATGCATTAATAAAGTACTTGGTACGGCCGGTAATGACAAACTTATAAGGATTCTTGCTGGTAAACTGAACCGTATCGCCGATGAGATAGCGCCACAAACCACAGGAAGTGGTGATGATCATAGCGTAGTTTTTGCCTACCTCAACACCCCAGAGAGGCACAACGGTAGGATTCTCGCTTCCGAATTCGTCCATAGGGATAAACTCGTAGAATACATCATAATCTATCATAAGCGACATGGCAGGGTCTGCCGGATCATCCTGCAGTCCGAAGAATCCCTCGCTGGCATTATAAGTCTCCATATAATGCATGTTCGGCGAAGTGATGAGCTGTTCATACTGCTTGCGGTAAGGAGTAAAGGCAATACCGCCATGGAAGAATACCTCCAGATTAGGCCATACCTCTTCCAGATGCTTCTTGCCGGAAAGTTCCATGACACGCACCAGCACACTAAGCATCCAGCTAGGAACACCCGAGATATTGGTTACGTTCTTATTCATCGTTTCGCGGGCTATAAGGTCGCGTTTCACTTCGAAATCGCTCAGGAGAGCGGTTGACTTCTTAGGAACACGCACCAGATTGGCAAGCGGATTGATATTTTCGATGAGGATAGCGCTCAGGTCGCCCACCAGACTATCCGACACATTATAGTTAGGCGAATGGCTTCCACCCAGGATAAGGCTCTTGCCATCAAAGAGTCTGCTCTTCGGATTATTGCGCAGATAATAGGCTACGGCATCAAAGCCTCCTGCATAATGAATGCCATGCAAGCCATCATGAGAAACCGGGATGAACTTGCTCTTATCGTTGGTGGTGCCAGATGACTTGGCGTACCATTTTATCAATCCCGGCCATAGAACATCCTTTTCACCATGACGCATACGATCGATGTCACCCTTCAACTCCTCGTAGGTATTGACAGGAACATTCTGTACAAATTTATCATAATTGTTGCTGGTATTTAATAAATGCTTGACACCATATTCAGTATTTTTTCCTTTATTTATGAGGTGCATAAGCACTTTATGCTGCAAATGTTCTGCATCATAGACATACTTCTCCAACTCCTTCTGCCGAGGTTTGAAGACGTTACTTACTATCGTTGTTAAACTCATATCTAGATATATATATCATTTAAGTAGATGCAAAAGTAAATCAAACTTTTGATATAGAGAAAGTTTTTACTATTTTTTAATACAAAAGGAGAAGATAAACTATAGAAAAAGGAAATATACAACACAAAAGACTCCCATAAGTGGCGATATTTACCATCTTATGGGAGTCTTCTGTTAAATCATATTTTCTATCCAGAAAGAGATACTGCTTACTCTTCATTGTCGAAAGCAGCCGCTTCAGCAGCCGCAATAATCTCTTCTCTTGATAATTCCTTAGGCTGAGCCGTGATGTCGCTCAAATCGAACTCATCACTCTCCTTCTTCTCATTCTTCACCTCGACCTGCACTTCAGTTTCCTGGGCAGTTTCAGCAGATATCTCTGTAAAAACCTCCTCTTTGAAAACATTGATGTGCTTCTCCTCTACCGGTACGTTTTGCGAATCAGCATCCTGCGAGATGATGAAATCGTCTTTCACTTCTGTGCTAGGTACGTTTTCAACAGGTTCCTCTTCCATCTTGGTGCGATTAGCTTTAGCCGAGAATACGGCATCAATATACTGTGGTTCCTTACGCAGTTTTTCCAAGCTAGCCTTAGAAGCCACCTGCTGGCTCTCCTTCTTAGAATAACCCTTACCTACTCCACCCTCAACACCTTCGAGTACAATCTGATAGGTGAAAATAGGACTACCATTCTTGTCTTTTTGCTGGTCTAGCATAACGAAATCCAGTTTTACGCGGTTTTTCTGGCTCCATTCGATGAGTTTGCTCTTGAAGTTAACCTCCTTATAAGCCACCTTATCGATGTTTATCATTTGTGCCAGGATACGTTTCTGCATGAAATGCATGCAGGCATCATAACCACGGTCTAGATAAATGGCACCTACCAAAGCTTCAAACGCATTTCCTCCCATATAACTGTTATGAGAAGAACTGTGTCCATTAGAAAGAATCAGCTGGTTGATGCCCATTTCCTGTGCCAGCTTATTCAGCGTATCACGCTGCACTAGCTTGCTTCGTGTATTGGTCAGGAATCCCTCACGCTTGCCAGGAAAATGCTGGTACACGATATCTCCTACTACAGCATCCAAAACCGCATCGCCCAAGAACTCTAACCGCTCGTTGTTCACAGGTTTTCCCTTAGAATTACGATGCATGATGCTCTTGTGCAACAGCGCCATCTTGTAGTAGCTGATGTCGTGAGGATAAAAACCGAGGATTTCGTATAAAGACAAATAAAGCTCTTTATCCTTACGGAAAGAGAGCTTTATCCTATCTATAAAATTATTCAGCATACTTCTTGAATACTACACAGCAGTTGTGACCGCCGAATCCGAAAGTATTGCTCAATGCAGCACGAACCTCACGCTTCTGAGCTTTGTTGAAGGTAAAGTTCAAGTTGTAGTCGAGCTCTGGATCATCATCACCCTCTTCGTGGTTGATAGTAGGAGGAACGATATCGTTCTTCACACTAAGAACACAAGCCATAGCCTCTACTGCACCAGCAGCACCGAGGAGGTGACCAGTCATTGACTTGGTAGAACTGATGTTGAGCTTGTAAGCAGCATCACCGAAGACAGCCTTGATAGCCTTAGCCTCTGAGATATCACCTACGTGGGTAGATGTACCGTGAACATTGATGTAGTCAATGTCCTCTGGCTTGAGGTTAGCATCAGCAAGTGCGCGCTCCATCACGAGCTTAGCACCGAGACCTTCTGGATGAGAAGCTGTGATATGATAAGCGTCAGCGCTCTCGCCCTCACCTACCATCTCAGCATAAATCTTCGCACCACGAGCCTTAGCGTGCTCAAGTTCCTCGAGAATCAAGCAACCTGCACCCTCGCCCATGATAAATCCATCACGGCTTGCGCTGAACGGACGTGAAGCATGCTCTGGGTCATCATTACGTGTTGACAATGCATGCATAGCATTGAAACCACCTACGCCACAAGCGCAGATAGCAGCCTCTGCACCACCGCTAACGATGATGTTTGCCTTACCCAAACGAATCAGGTTGAAGGCATCAGCCAATGCATTGCTTGAAGAAGCACATGCAGATGTTGTAGTGTAGTTTGGTCCGTGGAATCCGAAGTGGATTGAAATCTGACCAGAAGCGATATCTGCAATCATCTTAGGGATGAAGAATGGATTGAACTTAGGACCATTCTCCTCGTGAGTACCATAGTACTTCACCTCATCCTCGAAAGTCTTGATACCACCGATACCTACACCGAATACAACGCCAACGTTGTTCAAGTCTTCCTTCTCAAGATCGATATTAGCATCCTTTACACCCTGCATGGCAGCAATCATAGCCAACTGGGTATAACGATCAAGCTTGCGAGCTTCCTTACGATCAATCCAATCATTGATGTTCAGGTTTTTAACCTCGCAAGCGAACTTGGTCTTGAAAAGGGTTGTATCGAAATGAGTAATAGGCGCAGCACCGCTCTTACCAGCAAGGAGGCTCTCCCAAGTTTCCTCAGGAGTATTACCAACTGGTGTTACAGCACCGAGACCTGTTACAACAACTCTCTTTAATTCCATTTAATATAATTTAGTTGCTAAATTACTTAGCGTTCTCCTCAATGTAAGAGATAGCGTCACCTACAGTAGCAATCTTCTCAGCCTTATCGTCTGGGATAGAGATAGAGAACTCCTTCTCGAACTCCATGATCAACTCTACAGTATCCAAAGAGTCTGCACCAAGATCATTTGTGAAGCTTGCCTCTGGCTTAACTTCTGCCTCATCAACACCGAGTTTATCAACGATAATTGCCTTTACTTTGCTTTCAATTTCTGACATAATTGTAACTTTTAAAATGTTTATAAATTAATTTCTAATTAAAAATCTGAGTGCAAAGGAACACTTTTTTTTTGAGATAAACAAATATTTTGGCGAAAAAAGTGCATTATGGTGCACAAACACCCCCCAATTGTGCATATTTTTAGCAATTTTTCCGTTTTTTGTTGGTCGTTTCAGATTATTTTGTTACTTTTGTACGGTATTAATTAAACATTTAAATCCATATGACATTTACAGAAAAAGCCAATAAGATATTTAATCAGGCGATAGCCGATTATCATATCAAAGACAACATTGATACACCAATCAATAATCCATACCAGGAAGGTAGCATCGAAAACTGCCTTTATCTGAAGTGTTGGATTGACACTGTACAGTGGCATTTCGAGGATATTATCCGTGATCCTCAGATAGACCCGGCTGAAGCACTCGTATTGAAGCGCAGAATCGACAAGAGCAACCAGGACAGAACCGATCTCGTTGAGCAAATCGATACTTACTTCCGCGAAACATACAAAGACGTGAAGGTTCTGGATGATGCACGCATCAACACAGAGAGTCCTGCATGGGCTGTTGACCGCCTGAGTATTCTTGCCCTCAAGATTTACCACATGAAGGAGCAGGTGGAACGGCCGGAAGCATCGGCTGAGCACAAAGCGAAATGCCAGGCCAAACTGGATGTGCTCCTGGAACAGCAGGTAGACCTTTCTACTGCCATCGACCAACTCTTGGAAGATATCGAGGCTGGACGCAAATACATGAAGGTTTACAGACAGATGAAGATGTACAACGATCCTTCAACCAATCCTGTACTCTACAAGAAATAAAAAACAGAATAGGAGAGCGCATATACCTTAATTATATAATAAGGAATATAGCTCTCTTTTTACCTTATATAATATATAGAAGAAAAAACGATGAAAACTGAGCATATCCTGGTAATTAGATTTTCTGCCATGGGCGATGTAGCCATGACCGTACCTGTAATTCAATCTTTGGCAAAACAATATCCAAAAGTAAGAATTACTGTGCTCAGTCGTCCCTTTGCCCGTCCTTTCTTTGAAGACTTAGCTCCAAACGTCGGTTTCATGGAAGCCGACATAAAAGGAGAGTATAAAGGTGTTACAGGACTCAATGCACTCTATCGCCGATTGATTGCCAAACAGTTTACAGCAATTGCCGACTTGCATAGCGTGCTGCGTTCCGATTATCTGCGTATGCGTTTCAACCTGGATAACTTCAAGGTTGCACATATCGACAAACATCGCAAGGGAAAACGCAAGCTGGTAGCATCTAATGGCAAAAAACTGGTACAGCAACCTACATCATTCCAAAACTATGCCGATGTTTTTGCACAACTTGGATATCCTATCCACATGGATTTTACATCTATCTATGGGGATGGAAAACTAGGAGATTTGAATATCTTACCAAAAGAGGTATTCGGAATAGGAGAGAATGCTATCTCGCTAGAAGACAAGCATATAACAGAGCCATGGATCGGTATAGCTCCCTTCGCTGCACACGAAGGAAAAATATATCCGATACAACTGATGGAAAAAGTTATACTGCGACTTATCCACAATCATCCACACGCTCATATCTTCCTTTTCGGTGGAGGCAAAGACGAAACGCCAGTGATGAACGATTGGGCAGAGAAGTATCCACAGGTCATTAACGCTTCTTCTCACCTTCATGGCCTGAAACAGGAACTCATCCTGATGAGTCATCTACACGTCATGGTGAGCATGGATAGTGCAAACATGCACTTGGCATCGCTTGTCAACACCCCTGTAGTAAGCATTTGGGGAGCTACCCATCCATACGCAGGCTTCATGGGGTGGCATCAGGATCCTGCCAATGCCGTACAGTTAGACTTACCTTGCCGACCTTGCAGCATCTATGGTAACAAGCCTTGCGCCAGGGGAGACTTCGCATGTATGAAAAATATCTCTCCAGAACTGGTACTAGAAAAAATAGATTCTGTTTTGAACAAAAGATAGAAAATAAGAACTCCTATATATAAAAGGTATCAGAAAACAATATAAAAATAGGTATAGAATAGAATGGAACAGATGAGAATCCTATAATCAAAAACAACCATATAAATAACTCAGACTAGAGAGCAGAATATCCTGATGGATTTCTGCTCTTTTTTGTTTTCCACAAAAGCGTGGATAAGTATACGGAAAACCCCAATAATAACCTTTTAATAAGTTTGTAAATATCCACACATATCTATCTCAAACCCATGAAAAGAGGATATCCACATAGATATTATTAAGTTTTTAGAAACTTTTTCGCAGTTTTTTACCGAAAAAAGATATAAACTTATTAACTTTGCACCGAATTGGGGAAATGTTGATAAACCGGTTAAAACATTAAGAGACAAGAACAAGATATAAAATGTCTCTGCGGATAACCTGGATTAAGACTTGTATAACGAAATATGCAAGTTTTTATGCAGAATGTTATCCACTTATCCACGGCATATTATCATCTCTATATTCTCTTTAAAAAAAAAATAAAATAAGAAATATAATATGAATGTTATGGTGAAAAAAGAATGGATTGAGAAGGGATACGTTGACGAACCTGTTGACGAAGCCTTGGACTTGAAAGCTGAAATAAGAAAGCTTTGCAAGGAGAAAGATGCTATTATCCTCGCCCACTACTATACGGTAGGTGAGATTCAGGACATCGCCGACTTCGTGGGCGATTCTCTGGCTTTGGCTCGTAAAGCTGCAGAAACCGATGCCCAGGTAATGGTGATGTGTGGTGTACATTTCATGGCTGAGACATGCAAACTCTTGAGTCCTGACAAAACTGTGATCTGTCCTGACTTGAATGCAGGTTGCTCGCTTGCTGACAGCTGTAAGGCTGAGGATTTGAAAAAGTACAAGGAAGAGCACCCGGGATATAAGGTAGTGAGCTATGTAAACACCACGGCTGCTGTAAAGGCGCTGACTGATTGTGTAGTGACAAGCGGTAATGCCAAGAAGGTGATTGACAGTTTCCCACAGGAAGAAAAAATCATCTTTGGTCCAGACTATAATCTTGGTAACTATATAAACAGCGTTACAGGCCGCAATATGTTGCTTTGGAATGGTGGTTGCCATGTTCATGAAAAATTCTCTGTAGAGGCTATCGTTAAACTGAAGCAAGAGCATCCTGAGGCTGTTGTTATGGCTCACCTGGAGTGTAAGGCACCTGTACTTGCTGTAGCCGACGTAAAGGGTTCTACAGCCACCATGTTGCACTATGCCCAGGAGCACCCGGAAATCAAGGAGTATATTATTGCTACAGAGGCTGGTATCCTGCATGAGCTGGAGCGTAATTGTCCTGATGTTATTTTCTATCCTGTACCTCCAGAGGTAAGCGAGGGTGGAATAGGCTGCAGCTGCAACGAGTGTGAATATATGAAGATGAATACACTCAAGAAGATATACAATGCATTGAAATTTGGTTGGCCAACAGTGGAAGTGGCAGAGGATATTGCCAAGGATGCTGTGAAGCCTATCGAAAAGATGCTTTCTCTTTCATAAAAAAGACCAGGAAGTTCCTCAAGTAAAGCTCCACACGCCCTGAAAGGGAAGAAACTCTTAGCCCAGGGTAACCCCCTGGGTTATTATGGGCGCAAACCTGTCGCCATGTAAGGGCAAAAGCTTTTATACCTGGGGTAGGGGCTTTGTGGCTTTCTGCTCGTTCTTGAACGGAACTCTTGCTTGTTTAATAACCATTAGATAAAACAAAAAACTTAGTTATGAATACAAAATTAATCACTCCCATCCTGGCTTTATGCTGCCTGCCATTGTCGGCAAAAGTGTATACTGTTAAATCCTTGTTGGGTAATCTGGTTGTTAACATCGATGTGGATAAGTCGATAACCTGGGAAATAACCAAGGGTAAAACTCAGATATTAAAACCTTCTGTTATCTCCTTACAGACTGATAAACAGACTTTTGGCGTGAATCCAAAAGTGCGTAAAGCATTTATAGCCAATTTGAAAAACGATGATAATGGTGGTTATCAGCAATTGCTCCTTTCCTGCAATGGATATGATGTAGTATTTCGGGTTTTTCAGAATGCTGCTGCTTATCGCATCATTCCTAAAAAGATGATTAACAAGGTTATTAATGAAACTTCCGAGTATCGCTTTGCCGGCGATTATCAGAGTTTTGTACCCTACGTAAATGATAATCGGGGAGGGGAGCGCTGGTGTTATTCCTTCGAATCTTATTATGACGAGGCTCCACTGTCTAAGATGTATCAGGATTCGCTTGCCATCACTCCTCTTGCCGTTTGCCTGCCTGAGGGAAAGAAGGCTGTTGTGATGGAAGCTGATGTGGAAAATTATCCCGGCATGTATCTCCTGAAGGGTACGTTTTCTTCAACTGCTTCATCTTCTGCAGTCTCTGATTATTCTATATATGCAGCCTTTCCTCCTTATCCATTAAAAGAGATGGTGGGTGGATTCAATCAGTTGAATCTGGTTCCCACAGAGCGTGCTAATTATATTGCAGAAAAAGTTACCAAGCTGCCTTGGCGTATTGTATTTGTAACTGACGAAGACAAACAATTGGTTGGTAACGATATAGCCAAATTGCTGGGTCCTCAGTGCAGAATTAAGGATACATCGTGGATAAAGCCGGGAAAAGTGGCTTGGGATTGGTGGAACAACACTAATATCACAGGTGTGGATTTCCGTGCTGGTATCAATACCGAGACTTATAAGTATTATGTAGATTTTGCTAAGAAGAACGGACTTGAATATATCATCATCGACGAAGGGTGGAGTGATCCGGAAAATTTGCTCATATTCTCAGATAAGATGGATATGACGGATATCATCAATTACGCCAAGCAGAATGGTGTGGGAGTGATTCTCTGGTCTTCATGGCGCAATTTGATTCAGCGTGGTCATGAAACGATGGAGAAAATCATGAAGCATTACGGAGATATGGGCGTGAAGGGATTCAAAGTGGATTTCTTTGATAGAGACGACCAGAAGGCCATCAATTCAGTATATGAGGTGGCTGAATGTGCTGCAAAGCATCATCTTTTGCTCGATCTTCATGGCATGCGTCCGTTTGGCGTGCAGTTTGCTTATCCTAATATTGTGAATTTTGAGGGTGTAAAAGGCTTGGAAAATTCTAAATGGGAGCCTCGTGTTGGTGATGGACCTATGCACGATCAGCCTCGCTATGATGTGACGATTCCTTATCTCCGCGCCTTGCCAGGAAGTTTCGACTATACTCCTGGAGCCATGATGAATGCCGTTCGCTCGCAGTTCTTCGGCAATAACGATCATCCGATGAGCCAGGGTACCAGAGTACACCAGATGGCAATGTATACTATCTTTGATGCTCCTTTACAGATGCTTGCCGACAGTCCTACTAAGTATATGCAGAATCAGGAGTGTACTGATTTCATAGCTCAGATACCAACTGTTTATGATCAGGTGGTTCCATTGGATGGTAAATTGGGTGAATATGTGGTAGTAGCCAAGAGAAAGGGCGCTAAGTGGTATATTGCTGCGATGAACAATTGGCAGGCTCGTGATCTTACTGTTGATCTTTCCCGATTAGTGAAATGGAATACTCAAACTAATAAATTGGAAAAACTCAATGGCAAGGCTAATATCTTTGCCGATGGTATCAATGCAGATCGTGAGGCTACAGATTATAAGCATACTTATCAGCAGATAAACGCTGGTGATAAACTTCAGATACATCTTGCACCAGGTGGTGGATGGACAGCTATTATAGAATAATATCTTGATCTACGAACCAGAAAGAATATTGTAACTATCGTAGAATGATGTGGTAAAAAATATAAGATTAGGGGTAAAAATTGTTTTTTTATGGGTGAAAAATCATATTTCACTACCATAAAATGCATAATTTACGACTTTATAGACAAAAAACGTCGTATCTTTGCATCAGTTAAAACAAACGGACGTTGTGAAACGTCATTTCATCATCTTTTACTTATACAAATAATATTAGAAAATTTAATCTAATTATAAAGATAGAGCGTTCAAGTGATTTGAATGCTCTATTTTTGTTTATATAGGATTTGCTCTTATCTCTCTGCATACTAATCCGGATAGGAGAAATCTTTATGCCTTCATTCATTTATTTCTTGATAAGGAAGAGAAGTGCAATTCGTCCTACGTATGTACCTATCATCTTTCTGAACATCATATATTTCTTGGTATATTCTTTGTTCGGAAGAGGATATAACCCATGTTTCCTTAATTTTCTGATGGCATGATTCAAGGATATCAACGAATGTTTCAAGCGGATATTGTTTACCAGATAATCCATCGAGAGCTGGGCAATACGGCGGTTGAGTGCCTGGCGCTCTGCTACAGGAACCGTATCGAGCAACTTCTGAAGATGTAGAATTACCTCCAGTTTATTGTCCATGTGGATATCTATCTTATCCTTATTTTCTAATTCACCAGGTGCATATTTGTCCACTCTATTATAATAAGGTGAGGTCTGAGTCTTGAATATTCGTTCTGCCCGTAAGAAGAGTTGTGGTGTGAATTCCTCGTCCTCTCCGAAACTGATGTTTGGTGAGAATAACAGGCTACCCACAATGGCGCGGCGGAATATATAGGAACAGGCTGAGCCTAAAAGGGTATTGTTGTTGAGATATTCTGTGCCGCTGATTGGGGTAGGGAGTTCGTAAGATGGTTCTCCTGTATCATCCTTGCTGAAACAGAATGTAACGATATCTGGTTCGTGGAATCTCACGATGTCAAGACAATGTTCGTAGGTTGGCTGAAGAAGATAATCATCTCCTTCTATAAACTGGATGTATTTCCCTTTGGCTAAGTACATGCCATAGTTGCGTGCCATACTGCTGCCTAAGCCGGGTATTCTTAAATAGAGCAGGTTATCCAGCAACTCTTTTATCTGGCTGGCTACCAATTCTTCGCTATCATCATCAACGAGAATTATTTCCCTCTCTTTTGCATTGAGCGAAAGCTGAAGGATACTATTGATGCATTCTACAAGATGTTCCTTCTGATGGTTGCTTGTAGTAATGATGAAACTCACCAATGGTGAAGATATCTCTGATATTAATTCTTTCTGCATAAGTTATTCTTTTTTATGACTGCAAAGATAATAAAAAGATTTTATTTACGTATTAATAGTAGTACAAAAAACATAAAAATGGAAATAGTTTGTTCTACTGATAGTAAATATATCATGCCGACCGGTATCATGTTGACCTCTTTGTTTGAGAGCAACAGAGGAGAAGTTGTCAATGTACATCTCTTGCATGATCAGGATTCTGCTGCATTATTGGATTCTATCAGAACCATAGCTGCCCGTTATCAGCAAAATATTCATTTCTATCTAATTAATGATGATATCTTCAAACATTTTCCAATTGGTCTGGATTTTCAAGTAGATCATGTAGGAACTTCGTTTGCTACTTATTATCGTTTATATCTTACGGAAATTCTGCCTGCTGATATTGATAAGGTTATCTATCTGGATGGCGATATTCTGGTTGTGGATAAACTTGTTAAATTGTGGAATACTTCTGTTGAAAACTATGCAATTGCTGCTGTTCCAGATAGTTATAATAATAAGATAGAACACTATAATCGCTTGCGTTATCCCCAAACTTTGGGATATTTTAATGCAGGTATGTTAGTTGTCAATCTGAAATATTGGCGTGAAAAGCAGGTGCTTCTCAAATTCTTTGATTATGTGAAATCTAATACGGAAAGGTTGAGATGTCATGATCAGGATGTACTGAACTATCTGTTTAAGAATTCTAAGTTGGTATTACCTATCAGATATAATGTACTGAATGAGTATTGGTTTGATTTGCGTTATTCTCTTATCTCCTGGGAATTTGATGAACAGATATTGGAAGCTCAGGCTCATCCGGCCATCATCCATTTTACGGGTATTCCTAAACCATGGTATAAGAACTGCCAGCATCCATGGAAAAAAGAATTTGATAAGTATAAAGCGATGAGTCCTTGGCGTGATGAAAAAGAAAAGCGCTGGATGCCATTGAAGTTCTGCCTGGAGAAAATGGCCATAAAACTGGTGGTAAGCATGGGACTGCGCAAATCTGATTATATTGTAGAAAATAGGTATATAGAATTGTCTTAAGATTTCTGATATTCAAGTATCTTATAAATAAGTATCATATAAAGTTATGAAGATTCTGTTGGTAGGTGAGTCTAGTTTGCTACATAATACTCTCAAAAAGGGATTAGTAGAACTTGGACATCAGGTAACGCTGATGTCCGACGGCAATGATTGGCACAACTCTCCTCGTGACATCGACTTGCGCCGTAATATGGAGCGTTATGGAAGATGGAGCGGGCTTATGGTATTGTGGAAAATTGTCTGCAATCTTCATAAGATATGTGGAAATGATATTGTTCAGGTACATAACTATCAATTTGTGCCTTTGATGGGGTGGTGGAACATGCTGATATTCTGGTTTCTCAAGTTTACCAATAAGCGAATCATTAAAGGCTGTTTTGCCGATGACCCACATCTGTTCAGGCAACAGGCCAAGGGTATTCCAGCTTATTCTGATACTTTTTGGAATGGTAAATTACAGAATATCGAGGAGAATAAAGAGCGTATGGCTTTTCATTTCATGCCTCAGTTTGATAAGTGCTGGCATACTGTATCTTATCATTCTGATGCTTTGATAGCCTGTCTTTATGAGTATTATCTCGGTTACGATGTTCCTGATTTCCATAAGAAGCTTTACTATATTCCTCTTCCGATGATAATTCCTGCTATAGATGAAAACAGGCAGAAAGGGAATGGTGAGGTAATCAAAGTGCTTGTAGGTTTACAACCCAAGCGCGAGTATCTGAAAGGTGCTTTAAAAATAGCTCATTTTGTAGAAATCTTGGCAAAGAAGTATCCTGGTAAGATAGAACTCAAATATGTAGAAGGAGTAGACTATGATGAATATTGCCGGATGCTGGATGAAGCAGATGTTCTGGTAGATCAGTTTTACAGTTATACTCCATCCATGAATTCGTTGGCAGCCATGGCACGTGGTACTGTGGTTATCGGTGGAGGAGAGGAAGAATATTATGAGTTCATTGGCGAAACAGAATTACGTCCTATTATCAATGTGAGTCCTGAGTATTCAGAATCTCAGAATGTAGCAATCATCGAGCAGGCTTTTTTCCTTCCTGGAAATCTAACCTCTCTCTCGCACCAAAGTATCTCTTTCGTTATGAAATACCACGATTATAGGAAGGTGGCAAAAGAGTATGAACAAATATATTTACAACATTTATAATATATTGAAATGCAGATTTTTAAATACTTTCTGAGATATATGAATACAAGGAAGGCTTTGTCTCGTTGGACAGTCTTTTATGTTGGATTACTGATAGTTTCAGTAATCTATAATAGTATCTATACTTTTCAGTTTTATGATTTTTCCGATTTATTTATCAATTATCAAGGTGGATTTATCCGTAGAGGGTTGCTCGGAGAAGTATTCTATCAGTTTTATCTCAAGGGAATTAATCCTATCTATTTAGCTTATATAATTAGTTTACTATCATATATTGTTATTGTTGTTTATATGATACGTAACTTTCATAAGCATGGTTATGCTTTAGAGTTTTTACCAGTTTCCTTCTTATTGGGTGGGGTAGGTATTTTTGGTTTAGCTTTCTTTAGAAGAGATTTTATCATAATGTGTATATTTCTTCTAATCGTAAAACTTTGGAAGTCTTTACCTTTTCGTTGGTGGGTGTTGTGTGGTAATATATTGGCAATTTTAGCTGTGTTATGCCACGAACCCTTTGCATTTTGGGCTTTTCCATTCCTGTTGTTGATAACTCGTTTAAAAGTTCGTTGTTTGTGGAAAACTATCTGTTGTTGGATACCATCTATGCTAGTATTTTTACTCTGTCTTCATTTTTCAGGAAGTATGGAACAATATCTTTTGATACGTAAAAGTACTGAACCTTTCTTGAAATTTCCAAATGTGATGGATTTTCTTTCATATGATAAAGGATATGTTATGATATTCCATCTTCATTATAATTTCTTGGATAAGGTATTCCATATTCCTAATATAATAGGTGGTGTGGTTAGTATAGTTTTGGCTATCTATATGAATACGATGATAAATATAGTGTATTGTTCTTCTAGTAATAAAAAATGGCAAGAGAATCTGTGTTATAGTACTTTATTTTTAGGGATTATGATATGTTTAATTCCTATGTTTACTATATTGTCAACGGACTATACTCGTACCATCATGTATGCTTCTTTATCTTCTTTTATCGTGCTATTTACTCTAAAGGAGGAAGATTATAGTGAATTGTTACCAAGTCTTTTGACGGGATATGTTGCTCGCTTTTTGAAATGGATCAATCGTATTTTACCGCCATCTTATACTAAAATATGGTTACTGTTACTATGTCTAGGTACTGTAGAATGGACAGGTCAGGGTACATTTGGTCTGTTAAGAAACTCTGAGATCGGAAATGCTTTATTGGTTATATATAAAGTTTCATTAAAGGTAGTAAGTTATCTGTATTGATATGTTCATAAAAAAATTGATTATGGTAAGTCTGAAAAAATATATTATTAACTGGTCAAAAATGTTACAAACTCCTATTGTAAAGGAGTTTCCTTTCTTTCTTTTATTCTTATTGGCAATTACTATTATGCCGATAAGATTTATTCCTTCGCACGTTCATTATTTTTTTATGAATCGTGTGTTCGATTTCTTTTTTATTGATTTTCCTAGAGCTGGAGCGATCTCTTATCTTTTTACCTTATTTGTTTTTTATATCCGAAACAGATTTATTAAGATAAGTCTTTACACTTTTGCGTTATTATTATTTGCTGTATGCTTGTTTTTGCATTTGGTGTTTAATAAAACTTTACAGCCAGATATTATTACTCTGATAGTTGAAACAAATAAAAGAGAAGCATCAGAGTTTTTGTATTCTTTTCTTTTATCTAAGGGAGGAATACTTACTTTGATTTTCTTGATATTTTATGTTGTATTAGTTGTTTTATGTGAGAGAAAAAAAGATAAAATCACTCTTTTCTTGAAAAGTCTGAAACATGAGAAGATAATCAATTTACTGTTATCAGCTTTTATTATTTGTGGATTTCTACAGTTTGGTTTTTATAAAGAAATTGTTTCTGTGAGTACAATAGATGATATGCCTGAAGAATATGGTTGTCGTGATTCGATAACAACCTTATTTTATTCTTTATATAATATTTATTTAGTTAATTTAGAGATGAAACATGCTGTTGATGTAACACGCTTAGCTAAACAGTCTCATATTTCAGTTGATAGTGATTCTCTGAATGTAGTTTATGTAATCGGAGAATCTTATATAAAGTGCCATTCTCAGTTGTATGGATATTATTTGCCAACAACTCCGAATCTGTATCAAGAAAAGAAAAAAGGTAACTTATTTGTATTTGACAATGTAGTTAGTCCTTTTAATCGTACTACTTTAACGATGAAAAATACGTTGTGTTGTAACAGTCTGCGTAACCATGAAAAATGGTCTGATAGTCCTTATTTTCCAGCTCTATTTAAAAAAGCTGGTTATCAGGTTTATTTCTGGGATGTTCAGAAGGATGATGAATTACAGGCTCCGTTTGTGTTCTCTATGAATACTTTTGTTTATAATCGATTACTAATGAAGGAATCCTATACGCAAATAAGTAAGAATGTTTTCGAATATGATAATCAGGCTGTAGTAGATTTTTCCAAGGAAGCTAAGGGTATTGGTAAGCATAATCTTGTTATCTTTCATCTGATGGGACAACATGTTATGGCAACAAAACGCTATCCTCATATATCACAGTTTAATGTATTTTCTTATAGAAATATTCGTAGCAAACAGCCTTATTTGAATGATGAAAAGAAAAAGATGATAGCAGAATATGATAATGCTACTCTATATAATGACTACGTATTGAAAAATATTATTGATTTATTTAGAGATAAAAATACGGTAGTCCTCTATTTTTCTGATCATGGTGAAGAAATATATGATTATAGAGATTCGTATGGACGAGTTGTTTTTGATGATAATATGAAGAATTTAGGATATAAGTATCAGTATGAAGTACCTTTTATGATATGGTGTTCTGATAAGTATAAACAGAAATATCCCGCGATTATAAATAATATCAAAAAAGCACTTCATCGTTCTTTCCGTACAGATGAAATCTGTAATGTAGTATTTCACATATCCCAACTTAATACACCTTATTATCGGGACAAATATGATCTATTGAGTCCTTCTTTCGTACCATTAGATTCTGTTTCACAATCGATGTACAATTAAGTATAACATCTCAATAGTTCTAGCCATTTTTGAAAGATGTTAAATTTAGAATATTGAATAGCCATGGTTTGAGCTTTCATACCCAGATTATGGCGTAGTGATTCTGAATTTATCATCTTGCAAATGGCTGTGATAAAAGCTTCATTATCATTTTGTCTTACGATAATACCATTTATTTCATCTCTAATAATTTCGTTAGCTCCATATTTAAAGTCAAAAGTAACAGAAGGTAAACCGCATGCTTGAGCTTCTAACATTACAATACCTTGACCTTCATAATGTGAAGACATTATGTGTAGACTATAGTTGGGATATATTTCCATCATATTTTCTCCTCTGCCACACAATTTTACCTGTTTTTCCAATCCTAAACTTGTAATTTGCTCTTGTAATATATGGTAAAGTGAGCCGGTTCCATAAATATCGAGTTGCCAGTCGGGATATAGTTTGGCTACGTCTTTCCAACAGGTAATCAATCTGTCAAAGCCTTTCTGTTGTTCTAATCTTCCTACAGCAATAGCTTTTTTGCAACTGTAGTCTTTTACCTTTTGATGAGGTATGTTGATAAAGTTGGGGATAACGTATACATTCTTTGCTAATTGAAATTCTTTAGCATCGTCATGAGTCAGACAAACTACGGCATCAGCTTTTCTTTCCATTAATCCGAATAGTGCGTGAAAAGGATTGAATGAACGTGCCAAATGTGATTCGTATATTCGTTTTGCCTTGGTATGACAAAGAGGTAATAACAACGCTCCCAATGTAGTTGTAAAGAAAACTACGTCGGGATTAACCTGTTTAATTGTTTTATTTAATCTATAAGCTGCTAATAATAGTGTAATAATTCTGCTTAATAGCTTATATACTTTATTTCTTGTCTTCTTGGCAAAAGGAACATGAAGATGAATCAGCCGGATACCTTCGTCTAATATATACTGTTGTTTCCGTTTATCTTCATATACAGAAATAACAGTAACCTGATGATGATATTCTTGATAGAATGTATTAGCTTTCATAGAAACGATTTTTTCTACGCCTCCATTCTCAGAATAGTCTTCTATGATGTATACTATATTCATGTTTAATGAGTTGTTAATCCTTTTATTTTGTGTATAAGTAAAATAATGTTCTTTACTATAGATACTCTGAACATCAATCGTTTGTATAATGAATATCTACTTCCTTTTCCATTACAAGAAATGGTTAAGGAATGACGGCGGAAATAGATAAGTTTATCATCTATGAATTTTACCTTATATAGAAAGGCTGCCACATTTCCTATCCAGATATCATGCATGGGAATATCTTTAGGAAAAGGTAATGCTGCATCTTTTACTCGTCTTGTAAATGCCATGCAACACCCTGTATATCCGTTTTTATAGAGGATATTATATACTCTTCCACTTTTTATGTTCATTAATTGATAGAGCGATGGTGATGTAATATTCAGATTATCATCTGTTACTTCTGCATCGCTGATGATGCAGTCGTAATGTTGTAGCCATTTCAGACAGTTTTTCACTTTATCATCTTTCCAAACATCGTCTTGATCTGCTAGAAATATATAGTCACCTTTGGCTTCCTTCAATGCATTTTCAAAATTGAGAGTTGGTGAGTGACGATGGACACCATCTATGATTTTTATTCTGTTATCGTTAAAACTTTTGATAATAGAAATTGTATCATCAATGGAGCCATCGTCAGAAACGATGACTTCATCTTGGAGAGACAGCTGAAATAAGATAGAATTCAACTGCTCTCTGATATATTTCTCACCATTAAAGGTGGCTATACAAACTGTTATCATCGTATGATGGCTATTTTACAAACTGTTCCTTTCTCTCCTTCTTCTGTAGCAGTTTCTACCATATATATTCCACTTGCTACTTTTCTACCCTTCAGGTCGCAACCATCCCAGCTATAACTTCCACCGGTACTTTTACCTTGGTTTACAAGTGTACCATTTACAGATACTATCTTAATATCTGCATGAAAGCTTAGTCCTACAATATTAATACTGCCTGTATAATCAGGTTTTACAGGGTTAGGATAAGCGTAGACATTATCCTTTGTCATTTCTTCGTTTGTTGCTGTAACATCACTCATATATGAGCATAATCCCTGATCTGTTGCAAAATAAACCAAACCATTAGGCATGATGATGATGTCTTTTATTAAATTGGATGGTAATGGAGAATTCTCAGTAGTAAAGTGTTTCACTTCTGTATTACAATCATCGCTGATAACATATACTCCATTATTAGTGGTACCCATCCATTTTCTGTTACCTGCATCTACGGCTATACATCTTACTTCTACATTAGAGAGTAAATAGTCAGCATAATTTGTACCATCATTACGTGGTATTTTATGTTGGGTAAATTCACTGGATTCATTTTCTACGTTCATTTTTGAAAGATAGATAGGGCCTAATGTTGTTCCTAACCAGATATTACCAACTTTATCTTCTGTGGCACAAAGTACAAATCTTGGATTGAGGGCAGTTTTATCCTCGTTAATGAAGTTGGGACCATACTGAGTGATTTGATCCGTAGTTGGATCAAATGCATAGAGTTTACAACTTTCCCACCAGTTGTTGATAAACCATAGTCTATTGTCATAACTTACATCAAAGAAGTTAATCATATTTCCATTATATACATCAGTTATTTCATTATGAGTGAATGCTGTCCATTCATCACTATTCTGTGTATATTTCCATATTGGATAATCGATATCTATATCTGAAGAACTGTTCAGTACCCACAGGTTACCTTCTTTGTCATATTTTATACCTGTTATCAGTAGATAATCGTCGCTATTTACGCAAGACTGTAATGGAGAATTGTTACGATTGTAACTCTTTACAAACTTCTGATCTTGAAATTCATATAGTCCACTTTTTGCACCAACCATAACATGACCTTCTTTTTTAGGATCAAAATCCAGACAGAGAAGGTCTATGTAATTATGACCTATCATTTGACTTGTAGGCTGTTCGAATTCACTCCAGGTATCACCATTCCATACATGTACTTCACCAGGATTGTTATAATTACCTTCTTGTGACCAACTTCCTGGTACTGCATATATAGTACCATTATTTAAATATAATTTGTGGAACCTGTTTGATGTAGGTCCGTCAGGACGTACGCCTTCTGTTTTATATTGGCGTTCCTGGTTTGCATCTATGGTATAATAGGTCAGTTTACCATCTGATGTTGTTGTCCACCAGTATTTAGAGTTTGAGTCGTATACGTTTAGATAATCTTCCGTAACGTTTATATAATCCCCTGTTCTGATCCAATTTCTTTTGTCTAGCAGATTATCTGTCAGTTTTCCACGAAATAATCCAGCACTCGCTGATGCTGCATAGAGATAATCGCCGTCTATATATGAATAGTTAACTTCGAAACCTAAAAGATAACTATTGCTGATACTTTCATCTTTTACATTTATTTTGATAATTCCTATACCTGTAGAAAGATAGGCATATTGCCCATAACAGTATATATGGTTGATATTTTTATTACCTGTCGTAGAATACTGATAGAAGTCAGAGATATTGTCAACATTACAATTTAACCCAAGCAAATCTATATTAGAATTGCTGTATGTGATAATTAGCTTTTTGCATGTAGGATTATATCTGATATGACTGATATCTACGTCTGATAAATAGTTTGATTTGTCATATGTTTTTGTACTACCATCTTTGATATTATATGAAAATAAACTACCTGATGCCAATGCAAAAGCAGTTTCTTTAGCAGGAGCTATTTCTGTAATATTATAATAACTGCGATACATAGTCCATGTACCTATCTGAGCAGATAACTTCGATAGGTATGAAAATAGGAATACGATGATAAGTATACAAGTTTTCTTCATAAAGTTCTGAATATAATAATATTGTTATAGTCTTCATTGGCTATTATTTAAAAGCCTAATACTATATTAACTGCAAATATAACTATTTATTGTTTTTATAAACAGATACTTATAGATATTTTTGAAGTTGATGCTGGATGGGTAAAACGATGGCTTTCTTTGCTATCCATGCTGTGAGGATAATAAAAGCGAGGGATAGGATGAATTGGAATTCTTGATGTGGATTTCCTTCTCCATATCGTTTAAGAAATATACTCTGTATGATGCGAAAGCAGAGATTATGACAGAGAAATATTTCAAAACTGATGCTGCCTAGCCATAGCAAGAGTTTATTATGGAATATCCTAATAAAACAACCTTTACCTTGATCTCTTGCTGTAAAATAGAACACGGTTATGGCTGATGGTATCCAATAAATAATGGCACAGCGAATGTTCGGACTGCAATGGATTGATAGGAAAAACATTGCGATAAACAGCAATACCACTCCCATATCCGATAGGTTTACTTGCCAGAAAGAAGTTGGGTTTGTTATCTTATTTGCTAGCTTTTTACCCTTTTCTGATCTGTATGCTTTATATAAAAGGATACCTATCATGAAATCTATCATTCTGAATAATGGGTGGGCATAAATGTAGCCGGCTGAATAATCTGCTTGTGCACAGAGCGAGATACTGATATAAACTGCCATATATATACTTATTGTTACTAATAAGTATAACCAGGAATGTCGCATAATCCAAGCGTATAAATACTTAAATATAAGATAGAAGAAGATAAGATCAGAAATAAACCATGTAGCTGCATTGAGATGAGCCATAAAGTCATGTGCCGGATACCAGGTTTGTATCAATAGCGAATGGGATAGAATCTGATACCATGGTAATATACGCCCTAATCGCCAATCCATTAATATGAGAATGGCGAGAATCAGAATATGCAGAGGATAGAGTTTGATGATACGGGAAAGGAAAAAAATTCTGTTTCCCAATACTTCTTTCTGTAGTTTTTCTCCTTTGCTTAAAGAGAGTACAAAACCACTGATAACAAAGAAAATGGCAACAGGAAACTCGCCCAAGTAATTGATTAAATCTTGGGATATGGGTAGGGTGGAATGCGAAATCACAATCATTAGGATAAGAATGAATCGCAGGGAATTGAGTGTCCTGATCATGATGCCTTTTCTTTGTTATAATGTTATTCTATTCTGTATTGAACAAGAATGAATCTTATTTCTTTTTCAAATACTCTACCAATTTAGCCACGGCTCTGGCTCTGTGGCTGATGCCGTTCTTGATTTCCTCACCCAGCTCGGCAAAACTCTGGTCATAGCCTTCTGGCACGAAGACTGGGTCGTAGCCGAAGCCTTCGGTACCATGCTTCTCGGTGGCGATATGGCCGTTTACGATACCCTCGAACTGGTGGATTTTCTTGATGCTGGTGCAGCCGCAAGGACATACATCCTGCTTCTCGATGTAGCAGATAACGGTGCGGAAACGGGCCTGGCGGTTTTCCTTACCATCCAGTTCTCTCAACAGCTTAGCCATGTTAGCCTCACTGTCGTGGTCGGTTCCCTCGGCATAGCGGGCACTGTGAACGCCAGGGGCACCATCCAGTGCCTCTACCTCCAGACCGGTATCATCGGCAAAGCAACTTACGTGGTAATGGTCGTAGATATACTGTGCCTTCTGCAAGGCATTCTCTTCCAATGTGTTGCCTGTTTCAGGAATATCCACATCGCATCCTATCTCCTTCAGCGAGACTACCTCGTAGCTGCTGCCCAGGATGTCGCGAATCTCCTGGAGTTTATGCTGGTTATTTGTTGCAAAAACTATCCTTTTCATAAGTTTATAATTTATATTTAATAGTTTATAGGGCATTCTTGCAATAGTGCTTCTTGCTATACGGCGAAGCCGCTATAAACTTTTAACTTTTAATTGTTTTAATGTCTTTATCTTTGATTTTCACCTTCATCTCATCAAATCCCTCGCCATACACACCGATTACGGAACTCTGACTTACAAAGGCATTTGGGTCGATGATCTTGACGATACGGAAAATGGTGACGCTCTCGTTCTTCTTTGCTAGGATACAGAGCACCTTCATCTCGTTGCCCGTGTACCAGCCATGGCCATCGAGAATGGTTACGCCATGATCCATCTGCATACCGATGGCATTGGCTATCTCCTGATATTTCTTGCTGAATATCATAAACTGTACACTCTCTCGCTTGGCATTCATCACATAGTCGAGTACCAGGTTTTCTATCACCATCGTACAGAGACCGAATACCACCTTTCTAACGGCATCTATCGCGGTGAATTCCGGTTTCGCATTGAAGACGAAGAATGAACTGCCCACGATGAGGAGATCCACGAAGATAAGCACACGGCCCAGCGAGATGTTGTGATATTTGTTGACGATGGCAGCAATGATATCCGTTCCACCTGTACTTCCATTATGCAGAAAGACGATGGCGAGTGATAAACCCGTAAACAGACAGCCGATGATGAGCGACATGAAGTCCTGTCCCTCTCCCAATATCTGCACCATCTTGCCATCTTCACCTATCATCCAGTCTTGCGCCAGAGCCAGGAACACGGAGAGCATGATGATGGCGTAGATGGTCTTCACCATGAACTTGA
>ERZ1026862.126-NODE-126-length-46233-cov-11.489042_pt1 | contig 46233 bp, 40 predicted proteins | sample MGYA00380161_ERZ1026862 | MGnify/ENA primary metagenome ERZ1026862 (study PRJEB33269, sample SAMEA4719797) | human gut metagenome | biome: human-associated habitat; feature: organic feature; material: feces | place: Cameroon | collected 2013-10 ... | reverse complement strand
TCCTACAAAGAAACAAGACCGAATCAGGCCATTCTTACTACCGCTGAATAGTTACGCTCTTCTCTGCCTCATTATACGAATGTTGCAAGCCTGAGACAAGCGCAGCAAGGGCTTCTTCGTGGGGTAGTTCTGACTTGATTTGCTGGCGACAAACAGGACAGATGTCGCCAATATGCAGTTTCTGACGTAAGGACGAGGCAAACTTATGGATGGTGTCTTTCTGCTGGTCGAGGTTTTCTTTGCAGACGGTCATCTTGAGTTCGGCATCATGGATGGGAGCTGCCATTTCTGCCAACTTTTTCTTCTTGTCATCAATAGCGGCAAGCTGAGCTGCGAGATTGCGATGCTGCAATTCTCTTTGCTGTTTCGACTCGGCTAATGTTTCTATACGCTCTTTAGCAGTAGCTATATTCCTTAAGAGTTCTTTTGCAGCTTCGCACTTTGAGCGCATGTCGGGAAGATTGATGGTGGCGATATCCTCTTCGTGTTTTCTAACTTCGGTTTCAGCCGTGCTTAATGCTTCGGTAGCCTGTTGCATTTTGTTCTCTATGGTGGCAAAAGCAGGCAAGAGATTGATGGAGAGCGTGTGGTTTTTGCTTTCGATATCATTATTGTTCTTGGCGATGGCATTACGCCCCTGGCTGATGCTTTCGAGCAGACTAACTATAGTCTGTGAATGTTCGTAGACCGGAGCCAAAATCTTCGATATGGTGAGAATCAATGCCACCAACCACATATTCGGAAGCATTATCATGACCCGAAAAGTCACAGCCACTCACGGTTGTATGAGCAGTCATGACGACGGGCAAATTAGCCTTGTTGCGCTCAGATGCCATGTCAAGCAAATTCTGAAAGAAATCGTGCGGCATATTCCTTTCGCTGACATATGGAACGGCAACGACATATCCTTGACCGGGAATGTCGATAATCAAATCTTCAAGGTTTTTGGAGTCAATATTGCCAACGGTATATACCTTCAAGGCTTTCCATGGCGTTTTGAAGATGTCATGCTTTGTGCCACTATCATGGTTGCCTGCTGTTATGACAATCGTCATGTTAGGGTTGGCATTATGTATTTCGACAAGGGCATTGGTAAACATAGTCTGAACAGATGCAGACGGTTGCGGAGTATGATAAACATCGCCACAAAGCAGAAATACATCAGGCTTCTCTTTGTCCACGATTTTCACCATCTGAACAAGCATAGCCATCTGTTCCTCTGTTCGGTCGTAATTGTAAAGCGAATGGCCAAGATGCCAATCGCTGGTATGTAGAATTTTCATTTAGTTTGGTATCTTTTGCATGCTGTTTGTATTCTGATATGAATGCACACAGATGATTGTTTTCTGTTGTATGGAGCAAAAGTAATGATTTTATCTACAAAAATGGCACAAACAAAGATATTTTTATATGAGTGAAGAGTGAAGAGGGAAGAGTGAAGAGGGAAAGGCTAAATATTTTTAACGATATTTATAGAAAAGGTGGCAGAAAGTTTGTGGATTCGAAATAAAGGTGTATATTTGCAATTAAAAATAAGGGTGAGGGCTGATGGCTGCTCATCGAAGTAAAAACAGTAACAGAGAATTATGCTGGAATTTAAAAACGTTGGAATATGGAGCGATACCGACAAGCTGCTGTCGTTTGTGGTGAAGCCCGGAGAGATACTCGCCGTGAGGGGAGGAGAGGGAAGTGGAAAGACTTCCTTGGTGAATGTAGTGCTGGGCAGATGGCCAGTAAAGACGGGCTATGTGACTATCGATGGTGAGCAGGTGACGGTGGGCTCAGCGCCATATTTCAGACGTGGTATAGGATATGTGCCAAGAGATGTCGATTTTCCGTTGCAGACCGTGGGCGACTTGGTGAGCGCGATGATAGAAATATCGGCTGCCAGGGGTAAGGCTTGCGTTAAGCAAAATGTGGTGAGCGAGATGGCTGCGCTGAATATTGGCGAGGGCTTCTTGGACACCAGTATGGCTGATGCCAATAGGGTGGTGCTGAAGCTCACGATGGTGGCGATGTGTGCTGCCTTGGGCGGAGGACTGCTCGTGGTGGATGAGCCTGTGGATGAGCGTGACGAGAGAATGTCGAAGGCTCTGAGGATGATGGCCGACAGGGGCTGGGCTGTTGTGGTGACAGAGAAGGGCGACTTCCTGGACTGCGACAGAGTGGTAGACTTGTAGTCTACTCCTTGAAGGTCGTTGGACGATAAAGGTCTAAGTTTTTTTCTTTTAGGATATGATAAACGTATCGATATTAGGGTGCGTGCTGGGGCTTTTGCTGCTGGCGGTGCCGTTTTACGTAATGTTTAAATATAGGCTCAGGATAATGGATGTTGTCCTGGCATCGCTGGTTAGGATGGTGTTGACCATGGGTGTGGTAGGCGGAATGGTGTATGCTGCCATTGCCTACGACAAGTTGTGGCTGAACATAGTGCTGACGGTGATGATGATAGTGGCTGGTGCTGTGTTGGCTGTGCGTCGCTCAAAGCTGAATATGAGGAGGCTGATGGTGCCTATGCTGGCAGGTATGTCGGTGGCTACGCTTGTGGTGGCGGCATACGTGCTATATTTGGTGGTGGGCGTAGAGAGTCCGCTATCGGCAAAGATGCTGTTGCCTGTGGCAGGAATGCTGGTGGCAGGTGTGATGACATCGAATGCCAAGGCGCTGCACGCCTACTATGTGGGGTTGGCAAACCATAGTCAGCTCTACGACTATCTGGTGGGCAATGGCGCTACACACAGACAGGCTGTGAACTATTTTGTGCGCAGAGCGTTGGAAGCCAATATGGTGCCGCATGCGAGATATATGGCGTATACGGTGGTGATGGTGGCGCCTGCCATGGCGTGGGCTATGGTGATGAGTGGCGCTGGCGCGGTGGCTGCAGGCGTGGTGACCGTGATGATGGCGGTGGCTGCGATGTCGGCATCGGTATTGTCGCTGGTGGTGGCGCTGATGGTAGGCCGCAAATATTGTTTCGACGACTATATGGCGCTGAAAAAGGATGTGGCACCCCACCAAAGTACTAACGATAATAACAACACCCCAACGTGATACCAACAAAGCTGATAGCAGAACAGAAGTTTGCGGAGTTTAATGCCCTGATTTTCCAGGGCAAGCTGCCGCAGATACCGATATATATGAGTAATGCCAAGGGATTCCTTGGCAAATTTGTTTTTAGACGTAAGCGAAGTTGGCTGATGGGCGAGAGAATTAGCGATATGCACCTCAGAATAAACACTCGCTACGATATGAGCGAACGGGAACTGGAGGATACCATCATCCACGAGATGATACATTATTATATCGCGTACAATAATATAAAGGACACCTCTGCACATGGCAGGGTGTTTAGGCAGATGATGGCTGAAATCAACGAGCAATATGGACGCGAGATTACGATTAGCCACAGAAAATCGGACGAACCGCTGGTAGACACGGCGCAGAACAGGAAGAAATGGCACGTGGTGGCGGTGGTGGACTTCAACGACGGCAGACGCGGAGTGAAGGTGCTGCCAAAGGTGGTGCAGAGCATAGCGTGGTATAAGCAAAATGTGGAACAATCGCCAGAAGTGAAGGAGGTGAAGCTGGTGTGGAGCCTCGACGTGATGTTTAATAAGTTTCCGGTATCGAAGAGCCTGAAAGTGCACATCGTAGACCGACAGGCGCTGGAAGAAGCGCTAAAAGAGAGCGTAGCTCTTAAAAAACTTTAATTGTTTGAGGACGAAAGGCGAAAATACGCTATGTTTTCGTAACTTTGCAACCTAAAACGTATTTCGACGTGAAAATAACAGAAGTGGTAAGTGCCCTTGAGAGATTCGCGCCTCTGCCTCTGCAAGCTGACTACGATAATGCCGGCATGCAGATTGGATTGACAGAAGCGGAAGTGTCAGGGGCTTTATTGTGTCTTGACGTCAACGAGCAAATCGTGGACGAGGCTATCCGGAAGGGCTGCAATCTTATTGTGGCTCATCACCCGTTAATATTCAGAAAATTGCGTCGCATCACAGGCGATGACTATGTGCAACGCGTTGTGATGAAGGCTATTAAGAACGATATTGCCATCGTGGCTATGCACACGAACTTGGATAGTGCCAAGGGAGGCGTGAACTACAAGATAGCTGAGATAATGGGGCTCAAGGAGCTGGAATGGATGGGCTCGCAGCAGAATGTGGGCGGAGTAGACGGTGGCGAAGGCGTGATAGGAACGCTGAGCGAAGCTATGGCTGCCGACGACTTTGTGCTGATGCTGAAAAAGGTGTTTGGCGTGGAGTGTGTGATGGCTAACGAGCTGATAAGAAGAAAGATAAGCCGTGTGGCGCTATGTGGCGGTGCGGGCGACTTCTTGTTGCAAGATGCTATCAACGCAGGGGCTGACGCCTTTGTGACGGGCGAAATGCACTATCATCAGTATTTCGGCCACGAGCAGGAGATACAGATTGCCGTGATCGGACATTATCAGAGCGAGCAGTTTACGATAGAACTACTGAAGGAAATCATCGAAAGAGACTGCCCGGGAGTGGAATGCACGATGACGGAGACAAATACAAACCCGATAATTTATCTATAAACAACGATATTATGGCAAAGAAAGAACTTTTGGAATTGACAGAGGAAGAGAAGTTGAAGACTCTCTATGAACTGCAAACCACATTGTCGGCTATCGACGAAAAGCGTGCGCTAAGAGGTGAGTTGCCTCTTGAGGTGCAGGACTTGGAAGACGAAATCGTAGGTCTGAACACTCGTATGGAGAAGATCGAGAACGAAATCAACGAATTCCAGTATGCTGTGTCGCAGAAGAAGGCTGAAATAGAGCAGGCTCAGGCAAGTGTGGAGCGCTATCAGAAGCAGCTCGACGAGGTGAAGAACAACCGCGAGTATGACACCCTGACTAAGGAGATAGAATTCCAGAACTTGGAGATTGAACTTTGCAAGAAGAAGATAAAGGACGCTGTGATCAAGATCGACGAGCGTCATCGCGACCTTAAGCACGCTCAGGAGCTGTTGGCTGACCGCAACGTGGCTTTGAAGCAGAAGAAGGGCGAGCTCGACGAGATTATGCAGGAAACTCGCGAAGAGGAAGAGGTGTTGAAGGCTAAGGCTTACGAGCTTGAGGCTAAAATAGAAGATCGCCTCCTCACAAGCTTTAAGCGCATCAGAAAGAATGCCCGCAATGGTTTGGGTATCGTGTATGTGCAGCGTGATGCTTGTGGTGGTTGCTTCAACAAGATTCCACCTCAGCGTCAGCTCGATATCAAGATGCACAAGAAAATCATCGTTTGCGAATATTGCGGACGTATCCTCATCGACCCAGAATTGGCTGGTGTTCAGACTGCTACGGTAGAGGAAAAGCCAAAGCGTAAGCGTGCAATCAGAAAGACCAAGAAAGAAGAGGAATAAAAAGGCCTCACCTCCAACCCCTCTCCAAAAGAGAGGGGAGTGAATAGTCTTTATGGGGAAATATTTGAAGGGAATCCTTTTTGCTTAGATTTTTAAGCAAAAAGGATTCCCTTTTTTTGTGCGAAGAAATATCTTCGGCAAGCGGGCTTTCTATATCCCTCTTGCCTTAAAGATTTTCTCTTTGGCATCGTTGATTTCCTTGAACTTGCGTTCGGCTGCTCGTTTGACATCGTCGCCAAGGGTGGCTACACGGTCGGGATGATGCTGGAGAGCAAGCTTGCGGTAGGCAGCCTTGACCTCTTGGTCGGTGGCTGAAGGAGAAATGCCAAGCACCTTGTAGGCAGCTTCGAGATCGTTGGCACCAGCATCGAGATTGAGCATGGAGTCGAGGTCGGAGAGCGAAAGACCAAGGGCAAGGGTGATATCCTTGAGCGCCTGGACTTCGGCTGGATGCACGTTGCCATCAGCTTTGGCGATGATGACGAGGAAGTCGAGGAGCTGAAGACGAGCTGCATAGTCGAGATTTTGCGCCATTTGGCGTGCTGCGCTATCTATGACGCCACGATATTGCAGAGAGCCCATCTCCTTTTGTTTATCGAAGAGCTTGAGCAGAATCTGTTCGCCATCGTGGACAGCAGCTTCGCCAAAGTTGGTGCGCAAGAACTGGCGCACAAACTCCATCTCGGAGTGCATCACCTTGCCGTCGGCCTTGATGATGCAAGATGCCAACACTAAGAGCGAGAAACGGAACGAATTGCGCTGACCCTCGTAGACTTGCTGTTGGTGGGCACGATATTGCTGCTGTTGCGAGGCATCGTGACCATAGCTGCCATCGCCATCGAAGGTATTGTTGGTGTAGGGCTGATTTACGGAGTCTACACCTTTATCAAATAAGGCACCCAACGCAAAACCTGCGAGAGCGCCAAGCGGGCCACCCGACATGAAGCCGAGTACACCACCAAGCCATTTTCCAAATGCCATGTTTCTTGTTTTCTTTTTCTTTATGGTTATTAAATGGTTTTACTTTTCCTTTATGGTTATTAAGTGACGCTAAATGGTTGTTGCGAGAGTTGTTAGTCTACGTAATCGACTTTCACTACTATCACTCTGATATTCTCGTCGGGACACTCTGGAGTTTTGAGGTCGTTGTTGATTTTGGCGATGTGCCAGTCGCGAGGGAAGAAGAGGAAGAACTCCTTAGGGCTTGAGAGATAGAAGCGAGCCTTGGAAGCATCGTAGTCGTAGTGGATAACGTCGGGACGATATTTGCTGTTAGGCTTGCTGGTGTAGTGGTCGATGATGCCGAATTTCTCTACGCCCTTGACAACGAACTGGAAGTCGATTTTGTGGTTGTGGCTCTCGCTGCGCTTCGTTTCGAGCGGACCGTTGTGGTCGTCTTCAACGCTTGCCACGAGATTGCTGCCCTCGATAGGGTGTTTGCCCTTGGAGAGCGCAAGGAGGTCGGTTTTGGCGAGCCATTTGAATAGTGCTTGCCATTGCTGCGGATTCTTGTGGTATTGCTGATAGAAATCGACGGCATTGACAGAGAAATGAGGTGCGGCACCATTGTAGCCATTGCGCCATTCGCCACTCTTCACCCATTCTGTGGCCTTGGCTACGAGAGCCTTGTCAGCGTAGTATTGTGTGTAGTAGCCCTGGGCAAATGACGATAAGCCCATGGTGAGGGCAAAGGCGACGGTAAGTAATGTCTTTTTCATTGTTGTTGTAGGTTTTTATGTTTTTTATGTTTTGTTATTTGGCGTATATCTTGGTTTTATACCTTAATATATATTACTGCAAAAGTAGGGAAATTAGAGTATAGGGCAAAATTATTTCTGCAAAACTTTGAGAAACGCTGCAAAATAGCGATATTTGCATGAACTAAACACTAAGCATTACACATTAAACACTATGGTATACAGAATAGGAAAGGAGCTGGCATTTCCAGATCCACGATATGGCGACGACGACGGACTGATAGCCGTGGGCGGCGACTTGTCGGTGGACAGGCTGCTGCTGGCATATAGCAACGGAATATTCCCCTGGTATTCGTTTCGCGACAGACCAGAGATAATGTGGTATTGTCCGATGCAGAGGTTTGTGATATTCCCTTCGGAGATTCATATTTCGCACTCTATGCGCAATTTGCTCAACAAGGGCAAATATAGCGTGGGCATGAACGAGGCTTTCGATAGGGTGATAGGAGAGTGTTCGAGGCTGAGATACAACGAGGAGGGAGCATGGCTGGGCGAGGATATGATGGCGGCATATAAGGAGCTGCATCGCCAGGGATTTGCTGCCAGCGTGGAAGTGTGGGACGACGACAACAACCTGGTGGGCGGACTGTATGGTGTGACCATCGGGCGCTGCTTCTTTGGCGAGAGCATGTTTTCGCTGGTGCCAAGCGCAAGCAAACTGGCGCTGATATTCCTTGCGGAATTTATGGATAAGAATGGCGGAAGAATTATAGACTGCCAGTTTGAAACTCCTCATCTGAAATCTATGGGCGGAAGGTTTATAGATTATGAGGAGTATATGAAGATGGTGAGTGAAGGGTGAAGAATTTAAGTGAAGAGTTAAGAGTGAAGGGTGAAGAATTTAAGTGAAGAGTGAAGAGGGAAGAGTGAAGAATTTAAGTGAAGAGGGAAGAGGGAAGTCTTCCATGGTGGTTGCTTTTTTGTCAAAGTTTATCGTAGGTTGGGATATCTTTGAGGAATAAATATTTTTTATTCTCATAATCCATCTTGCAGCAATAGTGTTGCAGACCATTGCTGACGATGAGATAGTCGACATGCAAGAGCATGTTGTAGACCGTGATCTGGTCGAAAACCTTTTGGGTAATCTTGATATGCGGCGCCTTGTACTCTATGATCATTCGTGGAGCGAGGTTGCTATGGTAGAGCACGCTGTCGGCACGCAACGTTTTGTTGCCCACGGTGAGCTTAACCTCGTTTGCCATTAGCGATTGAGGATAGCCAAGATGGTCGGTGAGCAAATGCACGAAGTGCTGGCGCACCCACTCCTCAGGAGTTAGCGCTATGAATTTTTGGCGTAGGATATCCCAGATGGTGGGCTTTTCTGCCGATCCCGACAATTTTATTTCGAATGATGGTAGGTTTAATGGAATCATTTTAGTATTTTTGCATCATATTGCATCATTGTGCAACATATTGTAACGACGATGCAAAGATACAACAAACGATTTGATTAACTACATAATAATGGCGGAAAAGAAAAAATCAATGGGCTTCGACGAAATAATGCGCAACCTTAAGGCTGGCAACTTTTCACCTATTTATATATTAATGGGCAACGAGGCTTACTATATAGACAAGATCGCTGACTATATAGCAGAAAATGCGCTGGCACCAGAAGAGCGCGACTTCAATCAAGAGATAGTTTTTGGAGCCGACACCACGGCAACGCAAATTGTGGATATGGCAAAAGGCTATCCGATGATGGCTCCACGAAGAGTTATCATAGTAAAAGAGGCTCAGGGATTGAAGAATTTGGAGCCGATAGAAAAATATCTCGCAAATCCGTCAGCCACATCGCTGATTGTGCTGTGCCATAAAAATGGTACCATAGATGCAAGAAAGAAAATCATCGCTAAGGCTCAGGCGGTGGGAGTGGTGTTTGAAAGCAAAAAGCTGAAAGACTATCAGCTGCCGTCTTTCATCGAGGGGTATCTGAAAACTCGAAAGGCTGCCATCGAGAACAAAGCGGTGATGATGATAGCCGAGGCGGTGGGAGCAGACTTGAGTCGTCTGACTTCGGAGCTTGAGAAGATTCTGATTTCGCTTCCCGACAACGATAGGAGAGTGACGCCTGAAGTGGTGGAGGAGCAGATAGGAGTGAGCAAAGATTTTAATAGTTTCGAGCTCAGAGATGCCATCGTGAATAGGGATGTTTATAAGGCAAATCTTATCATCAAATATTTTGACAGCAATCCTAAGGCAGGTTCTCTCTTCTCAATTCTCCCGTTGCTCTTTAATTATTTCCAAAATCTGATGTTGGCATATTATGCGCCAGATAAACGCAACGAAAATAGCGTGGCAGAGCATCTGAATTTGAAATCTGTGTGGGGTGTTAAGGACTATATGACAGGCATGAGAAACTACTCAGGATTGAAGACTCTACAGATAATTTCCAAGATTAGAGAAACAGACGCCAAAAGTAAGGGTATAGACAACCCAAATACGCCTGCAGGAGAGCTGATGAAGGAGCTAATTTTCTTCATTTTGCATTGAAAATTGAGCCAAAAACATACTTTTTAGACTTAGAACAAGCGTCCCGCTGGGACGCTTTTTTTTGCCCTAACTCTCTGTAAACAAGCGTAGTGAGGCGGAATTAAGTGCTCTGAGAATCGCGTATTTTGTTTCGTTAGGATGGTTGGGCGAGAATATTTCGGTGGTGTTAAAAATGCCATTTTTCGCTTCTCGCAGATTTAGTGTTCACTTTTATTAGTATTTAATAATCTAAAGTTTAGTTTTGTATATAGCTTTCGAGATTTAATATTGTAAGTATTGAAATGTAAATATCTAAATCGTATATACTGTATATTATATGACTAAATGTAAGGATTTAAATGTAGATATTTAGATACTAAAAACAAGACGTATAAATATGCGAGCGTACTTTGAACGGTGTAACTTGCAGAAAAAGAGCGAGTTGTGTTTTGTAAAGGTAGTTGGATAGGCTTAAAAAGGTGGCTTTTACATGCTAAAACTGCATATACACTATTTATACATATATTTAGGCTATGACAAGCTATTAAAACCCAGTAAATTGCATTAAAAACCACAATATTTAGTAGAATATAATTTTGGGCTCTAAATTTAGATACACATATTTAAACCTACATCTTAGCATAATCCAAATATAACATTCAAAACTCTAAATTACAAAATCTAAACATTACAAAACAAAAAAGCGTTCACAAATGTTGTTTATATAAAATATTTGCTTTAACTTTGTAAACCGTAAGGAAATTATAAAAAATACCCTATTTTTAGGGCCTATCATAACAAAAACGCAATATGAAAGACAGAATTAGGAAGATCATGGAGAGCCAGCATATGACCCAACAAGTGTTCGCTTCGTTCATCGGAGTGTCGCCTGGAACATTGAGCAGCATCTTCACCGGACGTACTAACCCCACCCTCAACATAGTGGAATCTATAAAATCAAAAATTCCATCACTTTCTACCGACTGGCTGATGTTTGGTAAGGGGCAAATGTATCTCGATATTTCAGCCTCAGAGGATGGTGCTAACGGTCAGAAACTCAGCGAAGATGGGCAGCCTATGCTCGATTTTTCTGGTGCTAATAATTCTGCTCCAATTTCAGGTTCCTCTTCTACCCCACAAAATGATGGCGGACTGTTTCAAGGAAGACATGGTGTTTATGGTACACCAAATAATTATCCGCAAGCAGCTATCAAAATAACTGACAAACCGGAAAGGAGAATTACCGAGATTCGCATCTTCTATGATGACCAAACTTGGGAAACTTTTGTGCCTAAGAAGTAGATGGAATGATGGCGATTTTTTTGCTCTTGGGATGAAGATATAATAGATGATTTTTATCTTGGAAGAGATATATAATAAAGGATGATTTCTCGGATTTGATATATAAAGAATGAGGCAACGAGGGGTGATATTGCGCCTGCTCGCTGCCTCATTTTTTGATATATGAAAGAGGGGCAAAAGTAGCTGCTGGCTCTTGAAGGGGATGGAGCGAAGTCGTAAAAACGACTTCGGACAAGGACGGAAGATAGATATAAAGATGATGGATATCATAGAGCGCAATAAATAAAATGAGAGGATTTCTTTGCCATTGCGCTCGTTTGCATTAACTTTGCAAAAGAAATAAGGAGGATAGAAAGAAATAAATGAGGATAATACCATAAATGGGATAATACCATAAATGGGATTATATCATAAAGAATACCATAAAGGAGGATTATACTATATTGAAGGATTAAACACCATATTATATTTATATATATGAAGAAATATTGTTTGGACCTCACGGTCAATAGCGTCGAGAGAGTTAGTCCGAAGCATGTTTTGCTGAAGCTATCGTGCAAGGATGGACTGCCAGAGATGCTCCCAGGACAGTTTGTGGAAGTTAGAGTTGACGATTCGCCAACAACATTCTTGCGCCGTCCGATATCTATAAACTACGTGGATGAAGCCAAAGGAGAACTATGGTTGCTGGTGGCAACTATTGGTGATGGCACACGAAGATTGGGCAAGCTCGTGGCTGGCGACAACTTGAATTGCGTGTTGCCACTCGGTAATGGTTTTACCATGCCTAAGGATAGTAAAGCAAAGGTTTTGCTCGTAGGTGGAGGTGTAGGAGTGGCTCCGCTACTTTATTTCGGTAAGAAGATAAAGGAAGCAGGCGGAGAGCCAACATTCTTGCTTGGAGCACGTACTGCCGCCGACTTGCTGGAGCTGGAAGAGTTTCGCGCCATTGGTCGTGTGCTCGTTACTACCGAGGATGGCAGCATGGGCGAGAAAGGTTTTGTGACCAATCATTCAGCCTTGGAGGCAGAGAAGTTTGACCAGATTTCCACCTGTGGCCCTAAGCCAATGATGGTTTCTGTGGCACGCTATGCTAAGAGCCATGATATCGATTGCGAAGTATCGTTGGAGAATATGATGGCATGCGGCGTTGGTGCCTGCCTATGCTGTGTGGAGAACACTATAGAAGGCAATGTGTGTGTATGTAAAGAAGGTCCGGTGTTAAATATTAAGAAACTAAAATGGCAGCTTTAAGTGTAAAAATTGCTTCATTAGAGATGAAGAACCCCGTGATGACCGCATCGGGAACTTTCGGATATGGTTTAGAGTTTGCCGACTTGGTGGCTTTAGACGAGATTGGCGGCATTATCGTGAAGGGAACAACCCTGAAACCACGTGAAGGAAACGACTATCCCCGTATGGCAGAGACAGCGAGCGGAATGCTTAACTGCGTAGGATTGCAGAATAAGGGCGTAGACTATTTCTGCGAGCATATATATCCTCAGATTAAGGATATTGACTCAAGGATGATAGTGAATGTCAGCGGTGATTGTCCTGAGAACTATGCGCTCTGTGCAGAGAAGATTGATGCGCTGGAGAATATTCCAGCCATAGAATTGAATATCTCTTGTCCTAACGTTAAGGATGGCGGTATGGCGTTTGGCGTTACCTGCGAGGGTGCAGCAAGCGTGGTGAAGGCTGTGAGAGCGAAATACCACAAGACACTTATCGTGAAGCTTTCGCCAAATGTTACTAACATCGTGGATATTGCCAAGGCTGTAGAGGCAGAGGGAGCAGATTCTGTTTCGCTCATCAATACTTTGATGGGAATGTCTATCGACATAGAGCGTCGTTGCTCGCGCCTGAGCATTGGCACTGGAGGTTTGAGCGGTCCTGCCGTGAAGCCTGTGGCTGTGAGAATGGTTAACCAGGTGGCTAAGGGTGTGAAGATTCCTGTTGTCGGACTTGGCGGTATATGCACAGCCGAGGATGCTATAGAATTCTTGATGGCTGGTGCTACTGCAATAGAAATTGGTACAGCCAACTTCCTCGACCCTACCGTAACGGTGAAGGTGAAGAATGGCATCAATGATTGGCTCGATGCTCATGGATGTGCATCAGTGCAGGAGATTATTGGTGTGGTGTAGGATATTCGATGTAGAATTTCTTGATGAAGGAAGGATTTCGATGAAGGATCCTGATGAAGGATATCCTGATGAATATCGGCATAGAATATTTAAAGAGGAATAAAATAAAAAAAGGTGCATCAAAGCTGGGATAAGCTTTAGATGCACCTTTTTTAGTTTTATTAGGCTTTAGGATTATCTTGCGATATGCTTCTTTCCATCCTTGATGTAGAGACCCTTTGGCGAAGAAGTTTTTTTGCCTGTGAGGTCGTAGATGGCTGAAGAAGAAGTGTTGTCGGCAGATGGGGTAGAAATGCCGTTAGCAACGTTGGAAACCACCTTTATGATACCCTTTGTGGCAAGTAGCGAGGTGTCCCAAAGTTGTGTGGCAGAAGGAGTGGCAGGCTGAATGTCGGTGAAGCCTGTGCCCTGAATAGCCGAAGCGAGATTGAATACCTTTATCTCAGTATCGTCGGCGATGGTGCCTGTGACATCCTCCATGTTTATAACCAATGTTGCATTATTGGCTGTCAGCTTACCCTTGATGGTGAGAGGCTGGCAAGAGCCAGATGCAGAGAGGTCTGCCTGTACGCTTCCGCTCACTACCACGTCGCCAGCAATGGTACCCTTGCCTGACAAGCTACCATTCTCCTTGATAGTCATAAGGCCTGTACCCTGATTAGAGCCGTCGATGATAAGGCGACCGCCTGTAACGATGGTAGTACCATTATAGGTGTTGCTACCCGTGAGGCGCCAATATCCGCTACCCTCCTTAACGATATTCACATTGCAGTTGTAGCCCGAAGCCGAGCAACGACGGTCGATAACGCCATTGAAAGTCTCGTTGGTGTTAGCATTTCCCACCTGCCATGTCACGGTTTGTCCAGTAGTCTTCTTTGTGGTACCACCAAGATAAGTACCCTTGTCGCCACTTAGTCCGCCGAGCTTTACCGTAACGTTTGGATTCCAATGAGTTACGCGAGTGTTGCCCTTGAGGTTTATCGAAGCGTTAGGAATACCACTATTATAGAGCATGAGCTGCGAACCATCCTTGTCGCTGTTTACGCCATTAGCCACGAGAGTGCCGTAGAAGCCGCTCCAGTCGCCGCTAACATATTCTCTGACGTAAGGAATCTTATATTCCAAAGTACCGCTACCAGTAACCTTGCACTTAAGCGAGCAGTTGCGCTGAATGGTGAAGGTGGAATAAGTATTCTCCAGCACTTCGATAGGGAATTCGTAGTTGAGATATTGGTCGTTAGAAGACTTTGTTACGAAGTTTCCACCAGCCATCACCAACTTAGGCGAAGTGTTGCCCTCTTCTCCGAGATAAACACGCGACTTGGCAGTCATGTTCTTGATATATTCAAGCTGCAGAGTACCACTCTTGACGATGGTGTTGCCGGTATAGCTAAAGAACTTTGCGCTACCAGGACGTACGATACCGTTGCCATCAACAACAAAGTTGCCAGCACCTGTGAATGTGCCGTTGAGGTTTAGGATAGCAGCGCTGTTGTCAACTCCAAGAGCTGTCTCCTTATACAATGTGGCACAGCGGTTTGTAGAAGCTGTAGAGCCAGTATAGTTCCATTTACCTCCATCCCAAATCCAGTTTTGCGCATATTCTATAGATGCACCAAGCGCACTTGGCTTGCCACCATCGGCAATAGAATGGAAGTTTACTACGCCATCGTGGATAACAGAAGCACCAGTATACGAGTTTTCGAGTTTCAAGTTCAAGGCACCCTCGCCATCCTTGTTGAGCGATCCTGTGCCTACGATGCTTCCTGTGCCCTGCAAGGTGACATTAGCATTACCCTTTACCACAACATTCTTTGGAGCCACCTCCTCAGTAACCATTATCAAGGTGTTTGTGGCAGGAGCTATCAGCACGTTGGCATCATCAGCAAAGGCAGCAGAGTTGTCGTTCCAGCAGAGGTCGGTATGGTTCCATCTCTGCATAGTAGCACCGCTCCATGTGGCATCAGCATTATAGTTTTCGCAGTCTATCATCTCTGCATATTCTGGCTGAGTTTTAGCTGTGATGGTGTTGTATTCCGACACCACGTCGCCCTTGAAGGCTGCCAATCTTACATTATATAATGTGCCAGGCTTCAAGTTTTTGATGGTATAGCTCTCGGTGTTAGCATCGATGCGCGCAATCTCCTTGAATGTTCCTTCCTCTTCCATCTCGAGGATAAAGCCATCCTCGTTGTCAGAAAGATCGTACCATGAAAGCGTGATGCTGTTGTCTTTGGACGATTTCTCGCTCAAGCACATAGGCTTTCTCACTAATGTAGGGATGGTGGTTGCCGAAATGCTATTTATATAGTTTTCGATATTTGCATATCCGTTGGCAGCTATTGTCATAGCATCATCCTTATTAGGGTCGGTGCCGTTAGCCTTTTCCCATTCGTCAGGCATACCATCGCCATCAGTATCCACAGGTTTCTCGAAAGCCTCCATCTGCCATGCCGAAGGAGCGCCTATAGGCAACTGGCATTCGTCAGAGAGGAAAGTACCCTCTTTGCCATAGGTTCTGACCTCGCGAATCATGTAGTTGTCAGCCATATCGCGATAAGGCAGACTTGCTCCAACTATAGGCAATAGGCTGGAAGCCAAGTCTTTAGCTTCCCAAGTGTCGAGAGTAGGGTAGTCGAAAGGCGTTTCATGGAATGTAGGACCGCCACCATAGTTGCTACGCGAAATCTCTGTAGGGTCGAGTACGCCATTGAGGTTTTTGTCCTGTATGTTGTCAACGGCATAGATATGGAAATCTGCATTTCCACTTGTTATGGCATTGGCAGAACTTCCCGTCATCGGACCATTTATAAAGAGGTTGTTGGTGACGTTGGCATACGATGTGCCCTGCGAGTCGCCACCCATGAGGTAGCAACCATTCTTCCAGTTGTAAACGATGTTGTTCACATACTGGTTTTTGCCCTTCACCTTGTTGTTACGAGTGCTGTTGTCGCAATAAAGGTTGCGATATAGAGTGATGTTGTCAGCCTGCATCAGACCACCAGCGCTATGCGACAGCAGTCCCTGTCCCATGATAGAATTCGAGATGGTGATGTCGCCGAGGTCGCCTTTGCCGTCGGGGTTGATAGAGAAAGTCTCATCCAATCCCCATGAGAACGAACAATGGTCGAAGATCATGTTAGTGCCGTTGGATATACCCGCAGCATCCTTACCGCTGTCGCCACCCTTTCCCATACGGAAGCGCATGTGGCGCACAATGATGTTGCTTGCGCCCGAAAACGAGACTCCATTGCCATAAACCACCACACCTTCGCCAGGAGCAGTTTGGCCTGCAACATAAAGATTTTTGGCAAATACAATACGACTGCTGATTTTGATAACTCCAGCCACATCAAAAACTACGATGCGGTTTGGTTTGCTTACGGCATCTCTCAGAGAGCCTTGGCCAGAGTCGTTTAGGTTAGTTACATGGTAAACGCTACCAGAGCGTCCACCTGTGGCAAAGCGTCCGAAGCCTTGAGCTCCAGGGAAAGCCAGCTGTTGTGCTTGCGCACATAGGCTTGCAGCAGCAAAAAGCACTACAAGCTTTGATTTGGCATGCTTCATGTTAGTTTAGTATTTAGTTTCTAAGTCTTTAGTAGAGGTTTTCTAGATATTCTAGATATTCTAGATATTCTAGATTTTCTAGATATTTTAGCCTTAAAGCTTTACAGTCTTATTCATCAGGAAGTTGTCGAGAATTACCATGGCAGCCATGGCTTCCACCACAGGCACAGCCCTCGGCAACACACATGGGTCGTGGCGTCCGCGAGCCTTTAGGGTTGTTGGATTACCCTCAAGGTCGAGAGTGTCTTGTTCTTGCAAGATTGTAGCCACAGGCTTGAATGCTATACGGAAATAGATATCTTGACCATTGCTTATTCCGCCCTGTATGCCTCCGCTATGGTTTGTTGCGGTTTCGATGTTGCCATCATGGTTTACGAAGCGGTCGTTTTGCTCATTGCCAAAAGTGTTTACGCAATTAAAGCCTTCGCCATATTCGAAACCCTTCACGGCATTGATGCCAAGCATAGCGCTACCCAATTGCGCATGCAACTTGTCGAATTCAGGCTCGCCAAGTCCTGCAGGACAGCCCTTTATCACACATGTGATGATGCCGCCTACGGTATTTCCCTCAGTCTTAACCTTGGCTATAAGGTCCTCCATTTCCTTAGCCTTATCGCTATCAGGACAACGCACAATGTTGCTCTCTGTGAGCGAAAGGTCGTATTTTGTATAGTCGTTGTCGAGAGCAATGTTGCCCACCTGCGAAGTATAAGCGCAGATGTTTACTCCCAACTGCTTTAGAGCCAATTTGGCTAGAGCGCCACCCACACATCTGCTTATCGTGATGCGTGCCGATGAGCGTCCACCACCGCAATGGTCTCTAATGCCATATTTTGTATGGTAAGTATAGTCGGCATGCGAAGGACGGAACAAACATCTCATATTCTCATAGTCTTGGCTATGCTGGTTAGTGTTTCTGACAATAAAGCCTATAGGGCATCCCGTCGATTTTCCTTCGAAGATGCCGCTCAGCAGTTCCACCTTGTCAGCCTCTTGGCGTCCGGTGGTGATATGACTTTGTCCTGGTCTACGCCTATTTAGCTCCTGCTGTATGAAGTCGGTATCGATATCTATGCCTGCAGGCATACCATCGATTACACCTCCCACAGCTTCGCCATGACTTTCACCAAATGTGGTGAGGGTGAATAGATGTCCGAAAGTGTTTCGCATGTCTGTGTGTTGTTTTTATTATGGAGTAGGGAGATATGGAAAATCTCCCTACTTACCTTATATTATATAGAATCTTCTTAGTTCTCGTGGTGATGTCCGCAACCGCAATGACCATCGCCGTGACCATGACCACCGCATTGACCCTCGCCATGACCATGACCGCCACAATGACCATCACCGTGACCCTCGCAATGACCTTCGCCTTCGCCATGACCACCGCAGCCACCACCGCAGTTCTCGCAGCTACCGCCACATCCACCTTCACCGCTCATAGCCTTTACGAGTGCAGCCATTTCCTCAGCTGTAGCCTCGTGGCTTTCGAGGATAGAACCCTTGAAGTTAAGAGTTTTGCCAGCCCAAGGGTGGTTGAGGTCTACAGTAACCTTGTCGTTACCAATCTTTACGATATTAGCAAAGAAGCGCTCGCCCTCAGCATTCTGCAATGGCACGATAGCACCTTCGAAGATATTCTCGTGGTCGAATTTGCCATTGTGCGAGAATATAGCCTTATCCAAGTCGAAAACTCTTTCTGCCACGTGCTCGCCATAAGCCTGCTCAGGAGTCAGGGTGATGTCATAGTCTTCGCCTGTCTGCTTCTCAGCCAAGAGCTTCTCAAATTCGTCGAGCGCCACTCCCATGCCAGAGATGAAAGCGAATGGAATACCAGGCTGAGTCTCCTCGAGGAGCTCCTTTTTGCCGTCTGTAACGTCGTAAAGCTTATATGTAGCCTTGATGTACTTATTAGTCATTTTACTGTTGTTTTTCTATTATATTATAATGTATAATGCTGTTTAGTGTGCAAAGTTAAACAAAAAAAACGATATACGTCCATAGTTGCAATATTATTTTGTAATGCCGTATTATCAAATTGTAGCTTTAATCTGTAACTATGTTGACATGTATCAAAAAAAGGTGTTACTAAACGAAAATACAGTCGAAAAAGCTTGTTCGGACAAAACCGTTGGTATAACTTTGCACCCAGAAAAACAGAGATAAGGTATCAGCGGATACCATAGGATAACAGGACCAAAGGATAACAAAAAACGGTCCTAATGTTTAATTTAAAAACATAAGATTATGAAAAAGATTGTATTGACACTCGTAGCAATGATGAGTATGACAATGGCTTTTGCCGGTAATGCTAATGCTAAGGCTACCGAAATGGAAAATGCTTATGATATGCATATCAATATTCGCCGCCTCGCTACAGCGTTAGGTCTTAACCTCGATCAGATGGAAAGTGTAAACGATTTGTACGGCAACTTCTGTGCTGAGATGCTCAATGCTTCAGCAGCTCACGATGATGAGAAGGCTGAGATGGTTGATGCAGCTGTTAAGAGAAACCTTACATATATGGCATATGTTCTTGACAACAGCCAGATGAAGAAGTATACATCGCTCCTCAACACTACTCTTAAGAACCGCGGCTTGAAGAAGTAGTAAATGCAAATTAGTAGATGAAAGATTAATTCTTGGAATAGATTTTTAGGTAAAAAGAATGTTTTAGCAGCCATATATAGATGGCTAAGTAGTAAATTTAAAATTAAAGAAAGGGTAACAATTATGAAAACAATTATGAAAGCAGTAAAGAACTTGTTGAAGGCTTATTTTAAGAAGAACTATGAAATGAATAAGTCTGTATTTGATGCAGGTCTTACATTGTGCTAAAGGTTTGAAATCGAAAAACGATCGTATATTAGTATAGAATATACAGCACCACGATAGTTGGTGTTTCACAAAGAAAAGCTCTCGTGCCACATGGCATGGGAGCTTTTTTCGTTTTATAGCTATAGGCTATTTTTATGTTTGAAAATTTGCATGTAAATGTGTAATTGATTAATTTTGCATAAATTAAGTCCACAATTACTTAATCCAACTCTCTACGATGAAAGAATTATTATTTGTATGTATAGGAAGCTTCTTTGGTGGTGGTATGCGCTATCTCTCAGGCAAAGGCATAGCCCTTTTTATGAACACCCAATTGCCTTTGGCTACATTGGCTGTCAACGTAGTTGGTAGTTTCCTGATAGGCTTGCTTTCGGCTATGGCGCTTAGCAATAATATCTCGCCAGCCACGAAACTACTTCTAATAACAGGATTCTGTGGAGGATTCACCACTTTTTCTACCTTTATGAACGAGAATCTGCTCCTTGCTCGCGGAGGACAATTAGCCTGGGCTATTGCCTATACCGTGGCAAGTATTTCCTTGGGCATTATTGCTTTGATAGCAGGCTATAAGGTTGGAAGCTAATGCTTTAGTTCCTTCTCTCTTATTCATATATTCCGCAAATCATAAGCAGATATAAATCCCACAAATCCCCTTCATTTAATGGAAAAAGCAATTCTCATATTCCTTCTTGCTGCATGCCAGCTTTCTGCCTTTGCTCAGCGAGCAGCCCTCGGCAAACTGTCGCCATGGGTGCGCTCTATAGTTGCCGAGCAACGCTTGTCGGCATCTGTGCAGAAGAGCAATGGCAAGAGCTTTGCCAAAAGCACGGCTGATGCTAATAGTACATCGCCATCGCCTATGCTCACAGCCTTTGTGCGTGCAGAGGGCAATGTAGATTCTCTTTTCTCAGCCAATGGTTGTCAGCAGTTGCTTAGTTGTGGCGATATATATATTGTAGCCATGCCTATCAGCAATATTGTGGCATTATCGCAGAATAGCCAAGTTAGCCGTATCGAATCGCAGCGTGGCACACATGCTTTGATGGATATTTCGGGTGCTTATCTTGGTGCCACCAAAGCCTATCAAGGACTCTCGCTTCCTCAAGCTTATACAGGCAAGGGGGTGATGGTGGGCGTGATGGATATTGGTTTCGACCTCACCCATCCTAATTTCTACGACCATTCAGCCACCAACTATCGCATACGCAGTTTTTGGGATCAGCTTTCTGCCGACACCCTTAACTCCGCACACTATGTTGGTCAGAGCTATCATGGCACAGAGGCTTTGCTTCGTTATGCCCACTCTCGCGATGGTTTAGACCAAACTCACGGCACACATACCCTTGGCTCGCTTGCTGGCTCAGGTTTCGATAGCCCTTATCGTGGCATAGCCTACGAGAGCGATATCTGCATTGTTGCTAATGCCACCGTCGACGATGTAGCCTTCATCGATACTGCCGACTATTATAAATTCACCTATGCCACAGATGCTCTTGGCTTTAAATATATCTTCGATACAGCCGACAGCCTTGGCATGCCTTGCGTAGTGTCGTTCAGCGAAGGTGCACCACAAGATTTCCGTGGCGACGACCAACTATACTATGCAATACTCGACAGCCTTACAGGTCCTGGTCATATCCTCGTATCGTCGGCAGGCAACGATGGTAGTATCCTTTCGTATATTCACAAACCATTGGGCGACGAAAGTCGTGGCAGTTTTGTTTGGACTTCTGCCGACCGTGCTTCGTTCACCATTAATAGTCTTGGTGCTTCAGCCTTGCGCACAGTATTCTATCATGACGACTTCGTTAATGATACTATAATCGTAAATACTCCTGCAGTATTAGCTGCTGAAGACTCTATGCTCATCGATTCCACCATTATAGCAGGACAAAAACTATACCTCACCATCTCTGCCTACGACAACTGCTATGATGCTTCGCGCCAGGTCTTTGATGTGCAGTTCCAGACCCTGGGTCGCCTTGATGCTTTAGGCAAGATGTCGGTAGAGATTATGGGTAAAGATGCTGATGTTGAGCTATATAGAGATGGTGGATTCCTTGTTACAAGCAAGTTGAATCCTGCTCTTCAAGATGCAGAGTGCACACATAATATCAATTCTCCATCTGCCGCACCTTCTGTTATCTGCGTGGGTGCCAACAGCTATCGTCAAAACTTCGAAAACTATCTTGGCGACTTGCGCACCTACGACATGGGAACAAATGGTCAGCGTGGCGAATATTCTTCAGTTGGTCCTACCTTCGATGGGCGTATCAAACCTGATGTTATGGCGCCCGGCACTAATGTCATCTCATCATATTCCAGCTATTATCTCGAAAACCATCCGCAGGCTTCCGACATCCTCTCAGATGTTGCCCACTTCGATTTCCGAGGTCGCACCTATGCCTGGAATGCCAACTCCGGCACCTCTATGGCTTCGCCTATAGCAGCAGGAGTGATAGCTCTGTGGTTGCAAGCTTGCCCTACGCTCACTCCGCAGGATGTTATGCGCATCATCTCGCACACCTCGCGCCGTGTAGACCCTACGCTCTCATATCCCAACAATCTCTATGGCTATGGCGAGATAAATGCCTATGCTGGCTTGCTCTACATCCTTGGCATCGATGGTATTACGGGCATTTCGCATTCCACCCCTCTCAATGTCACTCTCTCACCATTATCGGGTGGCAGACTAAAGTTGGCGTTTGCTTCTCAGCCTTCGCAATTGCTCACGGCTACAATATATTCGCTTTCAGGCAATATTATTGATTCTCAAAGCTTTATGCCTACAGCCGATAGCCACGTGTTGCAGTTGCCAGCTTCGGCAAGTGGAGTAGTGGTGGTGCAGATTTCGGGCGAAAACCAATATCAAGGTTCACAACTAATAAGGATTTCAAAATAAAACTTATAACAAACAAAAAAGACAATGAAAAAGATTAAGTTCTTAGTTATTGCCGCCATCACAGCAGTATTGATGTCGGCATGTGGCACCACACAGACTGTGCCACTCACAGGTCGTAAACACAATCTTCGCGTCACCGATCAACAAGTGTTGAGCCTTAGCTCACAGGAGTATACCAAGTATATGGCTTCTGCTAAGAAGTCTACCAACTCTGCCAACATCGCCATGGTGCAGCGTGTGGGCAAGAATCTTGCTTCTGCTGTAGAAACCTATCTCAAGAACAATGGTTTTGCTTCAGAAATCAGCAATTTCTCTTGGGAATTCAACCTTGTGCAGAATAATGAGGTTAACGCTTTCTGTATGCCTGGTGGTAAGATTGTTGTCTATGAGGGCTTACTTCCTTACACTCAGAATGAGACTGGTCTCGCTATAGTTCTTGGTCACGAGATTGCACATGCTGTAGCCAAGCATTCTGCCGAACAACTTAGCAAGCAGATGAATCAGCAGGCTGGCACTCAGATACTTGGCTCTGTTCTTAATCAGACTGTTGGCGATGGCGTAGGCGATTTGGCATCAGCCGTAGCAGGACAGTATTTCTCTTTCCGCAACCTTAAATATTCTCGCGACAATGAGTTGGAGGCCGACTATATGGGTCTTGTCTTTGCAGCCATGGCTGGCTACGATCCTCAGCAGGCAATACCTTTCTGGCAGCGCATGTCGCAGAATAGTTCTTCGCAGAGCGACTTCTTCAGCGACCATCCATCAGACGCTAAGCGTATCGCAGCCCTTCAGCAGCACATGCCTGTAGCCTTGAAATACTATCAGGCTGCAAAACCTGCTGTAACAACCACAACTAAGAAGACTACTACCAAGAAGACTACAACTAAGAAGACTACCACAAAGAAGACAACCACCAAGAAGTCTACTTCTACCAAGAAGACAACAAGAAGATAATCCGTAGCTTTCTTAGTATAATCCATAAAACGAAAATAGCGGTGGCACAAACTTGTGTCACCGCTATTTGTTTGATAATCCGACAAACATAAGGGGGAATTTTAATCACAATAAGCCAGAAAAGCTGTATCTTGATGTAATTGTTGTTATTCTTAATAAATATTTGTTGTTGTTTTTCTTAATAACTGTTCCAAAAACTAATTTTTATCGTCAAATAGAATAAGGATATATGTGACAATGATATAAAGTGCTTTACTTCAATGATTTAGTTGGTTGAATTTGATGCCGAAAGCCTGCTTCGAGCGATTTGTGCTTTCTTGCAAATATATCTTTGCTTACTAGCAAACGTATTTTTGCTTTCTATCAAATGTATTTTTGTTTGCTATCAAATATATCCATTTCTGACTCATGTTTTGTTATAGCCTTCCGTTGCGATAATTCATTTGTTATAGCCTTCCGTTGCAATAATTCATTTCTGATAGCTCACACCATCCGGCATCCCTTACCTCTTTTAAGAATAGTCGGGCACACATTTCAGCGTCGTCGCCAGCACGATGGTGTTTGCCTTCTGGTATTTCAAACTGCGCACAAAGATAGTCGAGCGAGTTGCACACAAAGTCATAGTTGTGGCGTGCAGCACGCAGTGAGCAATAATAGTCTATCTCCGGTTTCTCCAAGCCATAAAGCTCCAGCGACTTTCTGATACACGAAATATCGAAAGCAGCATTATGAGCCACCAATACTGGCGTCTCGTCGAGATATTCCATAATCTCTTCCCATACCTCAGGAAACTCTGGCGCATTCCAAGTGTCCTCTGGGCGTATGCCGTGAATCTGTATATTATAATATGAGTAGGCATTATCTTCAGGTCTCACCAACCACGATTTTGTTTCCACCACCTTTCCGTCTTTAACTACGCAGATGCCAGCCTCGCAAACCGATGCTCGCTTACCAGTAGCCGTCTCAAAATCTATTGCTATAAAATTTAGTCCTTGCATGATACTAAGGTTTCTTTACTTTTCGTATCCCTCATAATAGTAGCTTTGTTCACAGGCACCGCTCCTACCTCATGACCAAACAAAGCCAATACTTGGTTTACTTTGTCGAGGCGTAGCGTGGGTTTGCCCTGTTCCAGTTCGCGCACAAACCTTAATCCCACTCCCGATTTCTCAGCAAGGTCAATCTGAGTGAGGTTAAACATTTTGCGCCTTTCTTTTATGAATGTAGCTATTGATGTTTCCATATCAATTGTTATAAACAATTATACCCTTTCGGGTGCAAATATAATAGTTTTATTTTATATTGCACCCGAAAGGGTATAAAAAATATAGTTCTCTTTATAAAAATCGTTCTTTATTTAGGGAAATAAGATACGCAGGCTGCGAAAATTAGTTGCCTGCCACCAACACCTGCAATATGCGCTCTGCGCTACGTCCGTCCCAACGGTCAGGAATCTGTGCCTTCTTCCATTTGTTATTTCTAATGGCATCGATAGCAGCAGTAATCTTCTCAGGGTCTTCGCCCACAAGCTCGTTGGTTCCCACCTTCACGGTTTCGATGTGCTCAGTATAGTCGTTGAGAGTGAGACAAGGCACACCATTGAATGTAGCCTCCTCAGCCACATTGCCCGAGTCGGTGATTACACCTGCAGCATGAGCTGCGAGCCATCCAAACTCAAGGTAGCCCACAGGTTCTACGATATGGAACACACCCTTTAGCTCAGGTTCCAAAGCTTCTTCCACAGCTTTGCGAGCCAATCCTCTGAGTGGTGCCACCACAGGCATTCCTGTTGCAGCCTTAGCCACGGCATTAACCATAGCGCGCAGACCTTCGGTATCAGCGATAAGCGCTTTGCGATTTAGGGTGAAGAGCATGTAGCCACCCTCTTGGAGGCGTAGACCCTCGAGCGGACTTGGATCTTGCCATTTGCCGTGCATAAAGCGTAGGTTGTCGATGAGAGTGTTGCCCACCATATAAACCTTGGAAAGCTCAGCACCTTCGCGGTTGGCGATAGAGTTGTTGCTCATGCCTGCTGTGAACAGAATGTCTGAAAGTCCGTCGATTACCAGGCGGTTAATCTCTTTTGGCATAGAAATGTCAAACGAGCGTGTGCCAGCAGCGATATGAGCCAACTTTATGCCCTGCTTCTTTGTTACGATAGCAGCAGCCATGGTAGATGCAAGGTCGTCGACCACCACAACAATATCCGTTTTGCGATGGCTGAGATAATGTTCGAATAGCGACATCACACGACCGGTAAGCTCGTTCAGGTTTTCGCAGTCAACGCCCAAGCAAACATCCGGCTTGCGCAACTCCAAATCGCTGAAGAGCGAAGCTTCGAGTGTAGGGTCGGTTTCAGTGCCTGTATATACTAATGAGCAATGAATGTCGTGCCCTTCTTTTTGGCTTTTGTCTATAGCCCTAATGAGTGGAGCCACCTTGATAAAGTTAGGTCTTGCTCCGCAAACTATGCATATTTCCATGATGTTATGTTTTAATAGGACAAAGATACTGCAAGCGAATGGAATGGCAAAGAAAAACACGCAGTTTTTTTCTTTGAGCATTCCTGAGCGTAGCGTATCTTATTAAAAGATACTGCAAGTTTTTTGTATTCTGCGCATTTTTTTGTATTTTTGCACGGTAAACTATAATTTTGAACTTAATACACATAAAATAGACATGGGATTTTTGAAATCATTGTTCGGGGTTACCGACGATAATGCCGCTGACGAGAAGAAGCAGTCGGCAGACAAAGACTTTGAGATATTAAAGAATGATGGCATTCGTGCGTTGCGTCAATGCCAATGCAATGCAGACTATGCTGTGAAATGTTTCGAGCATGCTTTAGCTATCAAAGAAGATGCCGAAGTGCGCGAGCAGTTGGCTGTGGCTCTGTATCAGCTTGGCGAATATGCGCAGTCGGCAGAGCAATATGGCAAGCTCGTAGAGCTGGAGCCTGACAATGCTGCGCTTATAATGCGCAAGGCAGAGATGGCATATTTGGCAGACGAATATGATGTTGTTACAGCAGATTGCGCCCGCATCTTGGAGTTGCAGCCCGACAATAGTCGTGCGTGCTTGCTCTATGCTCGTGGCTACATGGGCAATGGCAATGATATTCCAGCCATCGCTATGCTCACCAAGGCTATTGCTTTGGATGCCGACAACCTTGATGCCTACTTGCTTCGCGGTCAGCAACTGCTTAAGCTTGGCGACAGCAATGGTGCTAAGGAAGATGCTGAGAAGTTGGTAGCCGAGGCTCCTGATAGCGAAGAGGCTCAGTTGCTCTTAGCTCGTGTCAACGAAGCTTTGGGCAACCACGAGGAGGCTATTAATATATATAATAAGGTGGTAGACCTAAATCCTTTCAGCGTTGAGGCTTTCAGAGAGCGTGGAGCTGTGAAGTTGGCTATGGGCGACAAAGAAGGCGCCGAAGCCGATATGCGCCAGGTTCTTGAAATAGCTCCAGATACCCTTGATGGCACCACAGGCGATTTCACCGCCGAAGGTCGTGAGGGAATACAATGCAAGGTGGAGCAAGCTTATAAGAATATTAATCCGCTGGGATTGTAAGTGAAGAGTGAAGAACGAAGAGTGAAGAATTTAATGGCTTTAAGGGTAAAAACTACAATTTGCAACTGCAATGAGCAAAAAAACAACAAAATGTTTGCATCATTGAAATAAAAGTCATAAATTTGCAGCGTAAACAATAAAAATAAATAAGCGCTAACAATAATAAACAACAAGCGCTAAACAAAACAACGATTGATATGAAGAATCTATATGCATCTTTTTACTACTTTTACTTTTACTTTGCAAGCATTTGTAAAGCGGGAAGTTGCGTGTAGATTTCAACTTAGGATTTAAAAAGAAACAATAACATACGAAACGGTCCCGCCCTATAACATAGAGCAGGACCGTTTTTCAGTTTAATCTTTAATCCACAAACAAACACCTCCTAAACAAACACCCCCGAAACATCCCCGAAAAGAAAGCTGAATACAAAAACCAAATATATAGACATGAAACGAATAGCAATACAGGGAGTCATCGGGTCGTTCCACGACATTGCCGCACACCAATATTTCGAAGGTGAACAAATACAGCTAATCTGCTGTTCTTCGTTTGAAGAGGTGTTTGAGAATATCAAGCGCGACCCTACCGTGATAGGCATGCTTGCAATAGAAAATACCATCGCTGGTTCGCTCCTCCACAACTATGAGCTATTGCGCGACAGCGGCACTACCGTAGTTGGCGAGCATAAATTGCACATACAGCATGCCATAAGCTGTTTGCCCGACGACGATATGACCACCATCACCGAGGTTCACTCGCATCCTGTGGCTCTGATGCAATGTCGCAACTACATCTCCAACCATCCCGACCTCAAGGCTGTGGAAGCTGAAGATACAGCAGGAGCTGCTGAGTTTATTCAGCGCCACCAATGCCACGGATGGGCAGCCATCTGCCACGCTGAGGCAGCACGCCATTATGGCTTAAAGGTGTTGGAAGACCATATCGAGGACAATAAGCACAACTTCACCCGCTTCCTCGTAGTCTGCAATCCTAACAAGGCCGACCTGCTTCGCCCTGTGTCGAAAGCCAACAAGGCAAGTCTTGTGTTCTCGTTGCCTCACGATGAAGGTTCGCTGTCGAAGGTGCTCACAATATTGAGCTTCTACGACATCAACCTCACCAAGATACAGTCGTTGCCTGTTATCGGACATGAGTGGGAATACCTATTCTATGTAGACGTTACTTACAGCGACATCGTGCGCTACCGCCAGTCGATAGACGCCATAATACCATTGACCAAGGAACTCAAAATCTTAGGAGAATATGAAGAGCGTTAAACCAGCCGACCGACTATCGGCAGTACAAGAATATTATTTCAGTCGCAAACTTAAAGAAGTGGCAATGCTCAATGCGCAGGGACAGGATATCATCAGCCTTGCCATCGGTAGTCCCGACATGCCACCATCAAAGCAGACAGTAGACAAACTTTGTGAAACTGCAGCTCAGCCTACAGCTCATGGCTATCAGCCTACAGTAGGTATTCCAGAATTGCGACAGGCTATGGCAAACTTCTATAAGCGTTGGTATGATGTAGACCTCGACCCTAAGACTGAGATTCAGCCTCTTATCGGTAGCAAAGAGGGCATTCTGCATACCACCCTCGCTTTCTGCAATCCTGGCGACGAGGTGCTGGTACCAAACCCTGGTTATCCTACTTACACCTCTTTGAGCAAGATTCTCGGAGCCAAGATCGTTAACTACAATCTGCGCGAGGATAATGGATGGCAACCCGACTTCGAAGAGCTTGAGAAGATGAATCTCGACCGCGTGAAGTTGATGTGGACAAACTATCCTAACATGCCTACAGGCGGCAATGCTCGTATGGAGACCTACGAAAAGTTAGTCGACTTTGCCCGTCGTCATGGCATCGTGGTTGTCAACGACAATCCATACTCATTCATCCTCAACGAGGGCAAGAAGATGAGCATCTTGCAGGTGCCTGGCGCCAAGGAGTGCTGCATAGAATTCAACTCTATGTCCAAGAGCCACAACATGCCAGGATGGCGTGTCGGCATGTGTGCTTCCAATCCTGAGTTTATTTCATGGATATTGAAGATTAAGAGCAATATCGATAGCGGAACATTCCGTGGCATACAGCTTGCTGCAGCCGAAGCTCTCAACACCAACGACGATGCTTGGCACAAGGAATACAACGTAGAAAACTATCGTCGCCGTCGCAAGATAGCCGAAGAGATAATGACAGTCTTAGGCTGCACCTTCGACCCTTCGCAGGTAGGCATGTTCCTTTGGGGAAAGATTCCTGAGAAGTATGCCAACGTAGAAGACCTCACCGAGCGCATCCTTCACGAGGCTCGCGTCTTCGTAACTCCTGGCTTTATCTTTGGCTCCAACGGTCAACGCTATCTCCGCATTAGTCTTTGTGCCAAGGACGAGAAAATGGCTGAGGCTTTGCAGAGAATAAAAGCCCTGAAGTGGGAGTGAAGAACGAAGAGTGAAGAGTGAAGAACGAAGAGTGAAGAATTAAGAAACAAACAATAACAACTATAAACACAGCAAGATTATGGAACTTGAACTTGAACCATTAAACTTACCTTGTGATAACGAACGCCCATTCGTGATTGCCGGTCCATGCTCGGCAGAAACCGAAGAGCAAGTGATGACAACAGCAAAGCAGCTGGCAGACAAAGGTTGCCACATGTTCCGTGCCGGAGTATGGAAACCTCGTACCAAGCCAGGAGGCTTCGAAGGTAATGGCGAGGCTGCTCTCCCATGGCTCAAGGCCGTGAAGGAAGAAACAGGCATGCTTATCGCTACCGAGGTTGCTACACCTGAGCATGTAGAGCTTTGCTTGAAATATGGTGTCGACATATTGTGGATAGGTGCACGTACCACTGCTAATCCTTTTGCTATGCAGGCTTTGGCTGATAGCATGAAGGGCATCGACAACCCTGTGTTTGTGAAAAACCCTGTCAACCCTGACCTCGAACTCTGGATTGGAGGTATGGAGCGCATTAATCAGGCAGGCGTCAAGCATATGGCAGCTATTCATCGTGGATTCTCAAGCTACGACAAGAAGATTTATCGCAACCTTCCTATGTGGCAGATTCCTATCGAGTTGCGTCGCCGTATTCCTAACCTCCCTATCATCTGCGACCCAAGCCACATCGGTGGTCGTCGCGAGCTCATCGCACCATTATGTCAGCAGGCTATGGACCTTGGCTTCGATGGTCTTATCGTTGAGAGCCATTGCGACCCAGATAGCGCATGGAGCGATGCTAAGCAGCAGGTTACACCTGATGTTCTCGACTACATCCTCAGCCTGCTTCAAGTGCGCAGTGAGACTGTAACTACCGAAGGTATCTCGCAGTTGCGTCATCAGATAGACGACCTCGACAACCAGCTCATGGAACTCCTCTCTAAGCGTATGCGAGTATGTCGCGAAATAGGACAATACAAGAAGGAGCACAATATGACCGTGCTTCAGTCTGCTCGCTACAACGAAATCCTTGAGAAGCGTGGCGCACAAGGCACACTTTGCGGTATGGATGCCGACTTTGTAGCTCATGTCTACGAGCTTATCCATGGCGAGAGCGTGCGTCAGCAGATAGAGATTGTCAACAAGAACTAAGTCTTTTTTCAGCATAAGGCTATGAGAATATTGATAATGGGAGCGGGCAAAATGGGCAGCTTCTTCATCGACCTGCTATCGTTCGACCACGAGGTGGCGGTTTATGAAAAAGACCCTAAGCGCCTACGCTTCACTTACAATTGTCAACGCTTCGCCAAGGTCGACGAAATAAAGGAGTTCAAACCTGAGCTCGTCATCAATGCCGTGACGGTGAAATACACCATTCCTGCATTCAAAGAAGTGTTGCCATATCTTCCCGACGACTGCATCATCAGCGACATCAGTTCTGTTAAAACCAATCTCAAAGAGTTTTATGAGCAAACGGGCCATCCATACGTGTCTACACACCCTATGTTTGGACCAACCTTTGCCAACCTTAATCAGTTGAGCCAGGAAAATGCCATCATTATCTCTGAGGGCGACTATATGGGTCGCATATTCTTCAAGGATTTGTATCAGAAGCTTGGACTCAACATCTATGAGTACACCTTCGAGGAACACGACAAAACGGTGGCTTACTCTCTGAGTATTCCGTTTGTCTCAACCTTCGTCTTTGCAGCCGTGATGAAACATCAGGATGCTCCTGGTACCACCTTCAAGCGCCACATGCAGATTGCCAAGGGTGTGTTGTCGGAAGACGACTACTTGTTGCAAGAGATTCTCTTCAACCCCTACACCCACGACCAAGTGTCGCAGATACGCACCGAGCTGAAGGAACTCCTCGATATCATCGACAACAAGGATGCTGTGCGCATGAAAGCATACCTGACAAAGATACGCAATCATGTCAAAGAATAATCCATTTGAAGCTTACTTCCGTTGGCTTCGATAAAAAATGTGGAAATAGCTCTCGATATACGTATTTATATCGAGAGCTATAATGCTTTATATCAAATCATTACCAACCTCTTTTTCTACAAACATTACCAACAAAACCATTACCAACTAAACATTAATATCATCTATGCTACGCAAAGTATTACCATTTCTACTGTTTCTGATTTCTATGGCAGCATCAGCACAACAATATGTGCGTAAGACAAATCTGCCAACGGTGTACATCAATACCTTCAACAATGCTGCTATTACGAGTAAAGAAGTATACATCTACGCCACTATGCACTATGTAGACGAAAACGACTCTATAGCCGTCTACGACTCGTTGCAAATTCGTGGACGAGGCAACTCTACATGGGGCTTGTCGAAGAAACCATACAGACTGAAATTTAAGACTAAGCAGAAATTCTTAGGCAAGGGACGTGCCAAGGCTAAGAGCTGGACTCTCATAGCAAATGCTGGTGATAAAACCTTGATGCGTAATGCAATAACATCGCTCATGGGCGAGTTCGCAGGGTTAAAGTTTAATCCTGCAGCCAAGTTTGTCGACCTTGTGCTCAACGGCACCTATATGGGCAACTATCAGATTAGCGACCAAGTAGATGTTCGTCCACACCGTGTCAATATTAAGGAGCAAGACTTGCCGTTAACCGACACTTCTGACATCACAGGTGGATATTTCCTTGAGGTAGATGGTTTCAAGGATGGCAACTGTTTCACCACCACTACCTACAATGTGCCTATACGCATCCATTATCCTGACGAAGAAGATATTGTTTATTCGCAAAATCAATATATCAGAAACTATGTAGCACAGTTTGAGAAGGCATTGTCGTCAGCCGACTATGCCGACCCTGTCAAAGGCTATCGTCATTGGGTAGACAGCGTGTCGTTGGCAGATTGGTATATATGCACCGAACTTACTGCAAATATAGATGGCTTCTATAGCACATATTTCTATAAGGAACAAGCCGACTCGCTGATTTATTGGGGACCATTGTGGGACTATGACATAGCCTATAATAACGATTCGCGAAAGCCTGGTACAGCAACCCGTCTCATGACCGATTATGGCTATGGACAAACTAAGGAGTGGGTGAACCGCATGTGGAACGACCCATGGTTTGCAAAACTCATCGATAAGCGATACAACGAACTTCTTGATGCAGGCATCGTCGATTATCTGTATACAAAGATTGATAGTATCAGCAATCTAATATCACGTTCGCAAGAACTTAACTATCAGAAGTGGGGCATTAGTAAACGTATGTATCATGAAATAGTGTTGTATTCTTCTTACGACCAGTATGTGTCTGATCTCAAGTCGTTTATCTCAGAACATTCAGAATGGCTAAAGTCGGCATTCGCAAATAAGAAACCTGCTGAGCCAACACCACCTTTCGAGGCTCTCGACTATTACTATCGCATTACTAATGCAAAAACAACTAAGGCTTTGGATGTGTCAGGCGAGAGCATTGTGCAATATTCAAATACAGCATCTCGTGAGTCGCAAGATTGGTACATTAAACCTGTCGGCAACTATTTTCAACTGATAAATCGCAGTTGCGATAAAGCTCTTAATGACCCAACCGTAGGCAACGTCGGACCAACAACAAATGTCGGCACTCAGCTCAATCTGGTAATAGCCAACGAAGATGATTCGCGCCAGTTGTGGTCGCTCGTGCCTCAAGGCACATCGGGATATTATAATCTGCTCAACAAATATTCACAGCATGTTGCCAATTTGCAGGGTGGTGGCGCCAACGACAATACGCCTGTGCTGAGCTATACTAACGACAATCGCAATGGCTCAAGTCAGAATCGTCTTTGGTATATTATTCCAGGTGATGATTTGCCAGGCAATATCACAGGCATCCGTGATATCGAACCTGCAGAATATGCTCTTGTTTACAATCAGCAGTCGCAACGTTTGCATTTCGGAAGTGAAACTCCTGAGCAGCTCACTTTCAGCGTCAGCGTATTTAGTCTCAATGGCGTTAAGGTTGCCGACTTTATAGCTGCTGATGGTTACGACCTGTCGACACAGCCTTCAGGTATATACGTTGTGACCTGGACGACTGGTGGAAAGACCAGAAGCGTCAAGTTCAGAAAGTAGTTTAATGCAGAGCGTATAAAAGACTAAACTAAATACTGAAACAGAAATGAACTTAAAAACTAAAAATCTGTTGCTTACAGCAGTAGCATTGCCAATGTCGCTTATTGCCAATGCTACTGCCGACTGGCAAAGCAAATGGTGTGTGGAGTCAGAATCTCCCGACTACAAGGTTACACAACTTGGTGGCGACACTCTTGAAATTCTTTCGCCAAAGGGATTAACACTATGGCATCGCCAAAAACTTAAAGGCGATATGACTGTAGAATATGATGCCTGTGTGGTCGACGAGGGTAAGCCTGGCGACCGCCTTAGCGACATGAACCTCTTTTGGATGGCTTCCGACCCTAAAGCCAAAGACATTTTCCAGCGAATGGCGCAGCGTAATGGCGTATTTGCCAACTGTAGCCAACTTCAGCTCTACTATCTTGGCTATGGTGGCAACTACAATTCTACCACCCGTTTCCGTCGCTATCATGGCGAGCCAAAGCCTGCTATTGTCAAGGAGTATACAGATGCCGACCATCTGCTAAAACCTAATCATTGGTATCATCTGCGTGTGCAGAGCCTCAAGGGGTTGGTAAATATCTATGTCGACGGCAAACTCGTAGTTTCTTATCGCGATGCTAATCCTCTTACTTCAGGATGGTTTGGCTTCCGCACCACATTGTCGCGCACACGCATTGCCAACTTCACTTCGCGCAAGTCTTCTTCCACAGACGTGCCACTTCATTGGGTAGGCTCTGTGCCTGAGGGTATGCAGATGCCCGTTAGCTTCGGCATTCCTTTTGCCAAGGGCGAACTTCGCAAGCCTTCCGACTACAAACCTCGTGGCATGGCTGCCGACACTTGGACCACAGCTATGTGGCCTGACGGTAGTGTGAAATGGCTTGGCGTGGCAGGCGTTACTGGTAGCATGGCTACTATGCAGCGTCCTGTTGTTGATGCTAACACCATCACCGTCGACAACGGCAAACTAAAACTCTACGTTGCTCGCCATGGTCGCAATCTCATCGACTCTCTCATTATGGATGGCAAGAAGATTTGCGATGGCGCACACCTCGTGGCTACCACCACCAATGCCACTTACGCCTCGGTTGTTGATAGCGCTGTGGTAGAGCGTGCAGGATCTTCGCGTGCGTTAATAAAAATATGTGGAAGCATGAGCGATGGGTCTCGTCGTTGGTTGCCTTTCACACTCCGCCTCTATGCTTATGCTGCCAACGAGCAGTTGCGCATGGTTCATTCCTTCATCTATGATGGCGACCAGGACAAAGACTTCATAAGCTCTCTTGGTCTAACTTTCGATGTGCCTTTGCGCAAAGAGGCATACAATCGTCATGTTATGTTTGCTATGGATGGCGACAAGATGTGGCACGAGCCTGTTCAACCTCTCGATGGCCGTTCGCCTCTCGACCGCAACTATAATTGGCAAGAGCGCCAGCAGGCAGGCTTTGAGATTCCTGCCGCCAACACCTTCGATGAGCGTCAGCAGACATTCCTCACAGAGTGGGCTTCATGGGATGGTTTCCGCCTTTCTCAGCTCAACGATGGTTCTTTCACCATTCGCAAGAAAGCTCAGCACGACCGTCCGTGGATAGGCACATTCACAGGCTGTCGCAGCAATGGCTTAGCCTTCGTTGGCGATACTGAAGGTGGCTTAGCTCTGTCGCTGAAAGATTTTTGGCAGCAGTATCCATCTACTTTGCAGATTTCTGATGCTCGTGCTGATAAGGCGCAGCTTACTGTCTACCTTTGGAGTCCTGAGGCTGAGCCTATGGATCTTCGTCACTACGACACCGTGGCTCATGGTCTTATCTCAAGCTACGAGGATGTACAGCAGGGTATGAGTACCCCTTATGGTATTGCTCGCACCTGCGAAGTTACCTTTGTTCCTTTCGCCTCGTTGCCTTCCGAGCAGTCGCTGTCTTCGTTGGCAGGAGTTCTTGCCCAGAGTCCTCGTCTGCTTCCTACTCCCGACTATCTCCATTCTAAGCAAGCCTTCGGACGCTGGAGCCTTACTGACCAATGGAAGAGCGTAGCCGACAACACCTCTGCTGCCAACGATACCATAACCGGTAGGGTAGAGCAGAATTTGCAGAATTGGATTAACATCTATCGCAAAGCCATCGACGACAACCATTGGTATGGCTTCTGGAACTATGGCGATGTGATGCATGCCTACGATGCTGAGCGCAAAGAGTGGCGATATGATGTTGGCGGATTTGCTTGGGACAATACCGAGCTTGCTACTCCTGATTGGCTTTGGTATTCGTTCTTGCGTACTGGCGATAGCAATATTTGGCGCATGGCTGAGGCTATGACACGCCACAACAGCGAAGTTGACACCTATCACATAGGCTCTATGGCAGGTCTTGGCTCGCGCCACAACGTTAGTCATTGGGGATGTGGAGCTAAGGAAGCACGAATTTCGCAGGCTGCCTTTAATCGCTTCTATTATTATCTCACCACCGACGAGCGTATTGGCGACCTTATGACGGCTGTCAAGGATGCCGACCAGATGCTCTATACCATAGACCCTATGCGCCTTGCAGAACCAAAGAGCCTGTATCCTTGCAATGCTCCTGCACGCTTGCGTATTGGTCCTGACTGGCTCTCGTATGTTGGCAACTGGATGACAGAATGGGAGCGCACAGGCAACACCAAATATCGCAACAAGATAATGGCTGGTATGAAGAGCATCGGCAGTCTGCCTGATGGACTCTTTACTGGCAACAAGGCTTTAGGCTTCGACCCCAAGACGGGCGTACTCTCTTACGATGGCACTCCTGGTCGTCGCAACACCAACCACTTGATGACTATCATGGGCGGTTTTGAAACCATGATAGAGCTTGAGCCTATGCTTTGGGATGCTTCGTTTGATAAGGCTTGGCTTGCCCATGCTCGCGACTATAAGCACAACGCCATGGAAATAAGCAAAAACCATTTCCCTGTGCGTCGTCTTGAGGCTTATGCTGCCAGCCGTTTGCATGATACTTCTCTTACCAAAACAGCTTGGCACGACCTCCTCTATGGTCGCGACGACTTCTCTACCAATAGCACCGCCCTATGGAGCCTTGATGCTATTTATATGCTCGAAGTATTAGATAAATAACACCATTCTTAATTCGGAGTCGTTTTCACGGCTCCGTTTTTTCTTTTCAAAGATAAGAACACTCTCCGATTTTTGGAAATAAATAACTAAACTCTTTTTAATATCAATATTAAAGTGTATATTTGCCAACACATTCGTATTAAATAAAAAAACATTATACATAACCTATGAAGAAAAAACAATTAATTAACAGTCTGCTTCTCGCTTCTTTGGCTATGGGCATTCCTGCAAATGCATTAGCAGCAAAGAAAGTTGACAAGCAGAAATTCGCAGGCTATCTTTTTGCCTATTTCGAGGGCAGTGGTGACAAACAAGAGTATCTTCGCTTCGCTATTAGCGACGATGCCAAGAACTGGTATGCGCTCAACGACAATCTGCCTATCATTTCAAGCGATACCATCAGCACAAGCGGTGGTATCCGCGACCCACATATCCTTCGTGGCGAAGATGGTTGCTATTATATCGTAGCCACCGATATGAATACCCGAAAGTTCGGATGGAAGGATAATCCTGGCATAGTGCTCATGAAGTCGAACGACTTGGTAAACTGGACGCACTCTAAGATAGTTTTAAAAGACGACTACAAAGAGCATTTTAGCGATGCTTACTGGGTATGGGCGCCACAAACTATCTATGACAAGAAGGCTAAGAAATACATGATTTATTTCACCCTTCAGCGCACAGGCGATGGCAGAAAGAGCCTCGTCACTTATTATGCTTATGCCAACAAAGACTTTACTGGTTTCGAGAGCGAGCCAAAGGTGCTCTTCAATGCCAAATATGGTTGTATCGACAACGATATCATTGAACGCAATGGTGTCTACCACATGTTCTATAAGGGCAACACCAAGGATGCTAATGGCAAAGAGATAAAGAATGGCATTCAGCAAGCCACATCTAAGAGCCTTCATGGCAAATGGAAGGAAGACTTCAAATATATCGATGCTTATGCCGACACCAAGACTGGCGTCGAGGGCTCAGGAGTATTCAAGCTCAATGATAAAGACGAATATGTACTTATGTACGACCTCTATGGCTCTGGCAGATACGAATATCAAACATCTAAGGATTTAAACACCTTTACTTCTAAGCCACAGTCGTTTCGCAAAAACTTCTTCCCACGCCATGGCACCGTTTGCTCTGTAACAGCCGACGAGCTTGAGCGCTTGCAGCAGAAGTGGGGATATGTATTGAAGCACGATTTCGTGGCTACAGGCAATCCACTCTTCACTCATATTCATACTGCCGACCCTGCCGTGCTTGTAGATAAAGACACCTTGTGGCTCTTTGCAGGTCATGATGCTAATGGTAATCATCCAGGCTACGAGATGCGTGATTGGCAACTCTTCTCAACCACAGATATGAAGCATTGGACTCAATATCCTACACCTCTGATGGTTTCTGACTTCAAGTGGGCCAAGAGCAAGCAGGCTTATGCTGGACATGTAGTAGAGCGCAATGGCAAATATTATTGGTATGTCTCTACCAACTGGTGTGGCATCGGCGTTGCCGTGAGCGATAAAATCACCGGACCTTACAAAGATGCCTTAGGCAAACCATTGCTCACCAATAACGATTGCTTCGACTCTAAACACAGTTGGGCTTGCATCGACCCTGCCATCTTTATCGATGACGACAATACACCTTATATTATATGGGGCAACAGAGAGTGCTACATAGCTAAGCTCAAAGACAATATGATTGAGATTGATGGCGACATCAAGCGCATCGACCTTGGCACAGAATTCCCATTCACCGAGGCTCCTTGGGTGCATAAATATGGCAAGAAATATTATCTCAGCTATGCCTCAGGATGGCCAGAGAAGATAGCATACGCTATGGCTGACAACATCATGGGACCATGGACAGCCAAGGGTATCATCAGCGATATTGCTGGCAATAGCAACACCACTCATCCTGCCATCGTCAACTACAACGACCAATGGATATTCTTCTCTCATAATGGTGCACTCCACGATGGCGGAAGCTATAAGCGTAGTGTAATAGCCGAACCAATGTCATATAATGCCGATGGCACCATTCGTCCTATCATGCCTACTACCAAGGGCGTGAGCGCAGTTGGCAACCCTATATTGCCTGGTTTCCATGCCGACCCTGAGATTCTGTACTCTAACAAAACGGGCAAATACTACATCTATTCCACTACCGATGGTAAACCAGGGTGGGGAGGATATAAATACTATGTATACTCTTCAGCCGACCTAAAGACATGGAAGAACGAAGGTGTAGCCCTCGATGCCTCTACCGACCAAATCTCTTGGGCTAATGGTAATCTGTGGGCACCTGCAGCCGTAGAAGTTAAACAGAAGAATGGTAGCTATAAATACTATCTCTATTTCAGCGCTCGTCCTAATGACAATGGCAGAAAGCAGATGGGTGTAGCTGTTTCGGATTCTCCAACTGGTCCTTTCGTAGACTTAGGCGAACCTCTCTTGGCTAAAAATCATCCAGGCTGCAATGGTCAGCTAATCGATGTGGATGTCTTCATCGATCCTGTGAGCAACAAGCCTTATCTATATTGGGGCAACGGCTTCATGGCTGGGGCAGAGCTTGAACCAAGCATGACAAAGATTAAAGACGAGACCGTAACTGTGCTGACTCCTAAGGGTGGTAGTCTGAAGGATTATGCTTATCGTGAAGCACCATACGTGTTCTATCGCAATGGTCTCTACTATTTCATGTGGTCAGTCGACGACACAGGTGCAGCAAACTATCATGTTGCCTATGGCACCTCTAAATCGCCACTCGGACCTATCGAAGTTGCCAAAGATCCTATAGTCTTAATCCAAGACCCACAACACGAAATCTATGGCACCGCCCACAACTCTGTTATCCAGGTTCCTGGCACCGACGATTGGTATATCGTTTACCATCGCATCAACAAGGATTATATCCATTTCCAGCCAGGTGTACACCGCGAGGTCTGCATAGATAAGATGGAATTTAATACCGATGGCACTATAAAACGTGTTGTGCCTACACATACAGGTGTAGAATTGAAGAAATAAGAATAATTGCTATCTAATAACAATTAGGGCTGAACTCCTGCAAAAAAGCCAGGAATTCAGCCCTAATCTTTTTTATCAACATCTTTGTCATGTATCTTTGTTATACAAATAGATAATATGTAAGTTGCTTTTTGAATAGAATAATGGGGAAAATATGATGTTTTGATATAATTATTAAAATAAAGTTAGCAGAAGTTGTTGGGATTGAAAAATAATGTATATATTTGCAAAATAAATATTGATTTTGTATTTATGGTGTTATGCAATAGTAATTGACTGCATTAAAGAAATAGATAATCATTATTTTAATTATTAATAAAACAACAACAGTATGAGGAAAATTAACTTCAAAATGGCTATGTTTTTTGTTGCGCTATTTACTAGTGGAGTAGCTGTAGCTCAAAACAATGACGTTGAGACAAACAAGACAAGTACTATCCCTACACTTACGGTGGTTGAGGAAGACTTCTCAAAGTGGACTGCTGGTAGCTTTGATGAGCCTGATAGAACAGAATTGGGCGGTAAGGCTAAAGGCTACAAGATTCCTGATGAGCTGATGGCTCAGAAAGGATGGGTGGGAGCATCTGTATTCCAGGCGGGTGGCGCTTGTGCTCTGATGATGTATGATAGCCCAGATCATGGCAAACTGACAGGTGGATATATCGACACACCAGAGATGGAATTGTATGGTACCGTTGTGCTTACACTCCGTGCCCGTCGTATGCATGCTGGTAGTGGCGCTAATATGCGTATTGCACTTTGCGACAACTATGATGGTCCACAGGACGATAGAATCTTTAATCTTACTGACGATTGGGCAGAATATCGTTTTGAAACCAATAAGGCGCTGTTTAGCGCTATCAATATGTTCCAGATTGAGGCTTGGGAAGGTGCTATCTTAATCGATGATGTGAAGATTACTCGCAAGCGTGATATCATCGAAACACCATATGCTCTTGAGCCAATTAACAACTCTGCAACTTCGTTTACAGCTCGTTGGGAGCCTACAACTTCTGCTAAGACTTATGTGGTAAATGTATATCGTAAGGAGATGCCTGCAGGCGAAACATATAAGGGAACAGTTGTAGAAGGCTTCGACAACTTGAAGTTGACTGCCGATGGTAAGATTGATACCGAGGCACCTAACTATCCTGAGGGATGGACAATGGACGTATCTACAAAGGGCAAGAAGGATGTGTATACCGAAGAAGGATGGTATAACTCTGGCAAATTATCTCTATGTTTCGACGAAGAGGGCAACTACGTAGAGTCACCAGAGATGAAGGCACCTCTCACAGGATTTAAGTTCTGGGTGCGACCAAGTTCAATGGAAAATGAGGCTAACTATTTTTATTCAATGTTGGGAATTAGCATCTTCCACCGCAACACAAATAAGTGGGAAACTATTGCCAATATGCCAAACTATTATGTGACAAATCCTAATGGAGAATTCTATTCGTTTACTCCAGAGCAGTTGGGTGATGACGCAGTAAAGGTGAAGATAGAGATGGTACAAAAGAATTCTATTTCGTTTGCTGTTGATGATATCACATTGGATTATTGCACTCAGCGTGTACCAGTAACTCAGCTTGTTAAGGAGGTTGCTGATACATTCCTCGTGGTTAACGATGTAGATTCAAACTATGAGTATTATTATAATGTAAGTGCACGCGATGGCGAATTGCACTCTCTGCCAAGTGACGATGTTTGGGTGAATGGTGTGGTAGGTCTTAAGGCTGAGGCTTTGCCTGCAACAGACATTACTTCTGATGCATTTACAGCAAACTGGGGTACCAAGGCTACAGCTACAAGCTATAAGCTAAATGCATATAGATATATGTATAGTGCTCCAGAGGATATGCCAAATACCACTTTGCTATACGAGGATTTCAATAATGTAAAGAAGGGTACATTGGAGGCTCCAGAGAACCCTTATTATTACAATTTGAACTATGGCGAACTTGGTTTTGCGAGCACAGAGTGGCAAGGTCAGTTGCCTTTGTATGTAGAGGGCATGGTTGGTGCAAATATCTATAATGCTTGGATGAACATTAATGGCTTGGTATCATCGCCAAAGATGTCGCTTACCGCTAATGGTGGTGCCTTCGACGTAGATGTTACTGCTTATGGCACAAAGGATGATGTGATATACGTGATGTTGATGAACGATCCTCTTGTTGGTCAGGCTTTGGCTTTTAAGGAAATAACTATTGCAGAGACTAATAAGGCTACTAAGCAGACTGTACATTTCGATGCTGTAAAGGATCTTGCTAAGGAACGTAGCAATGTATATGTGGTATTGATGAGCTCTACAGGTAAAATCTTCTTCGTTGACGATATCGCTATTCGTCAGGATATCAAGAAGGGTGATGCTGTGTATGTACCTTACAAGACTGTGATGACAGCCGACGATCATTATACATTTACTGGCATCGACCAACGTTTTGGCTATCAGTATGATGTTGTGGCAATAGCTCATAAGTCATTTACCGACTATAAGTCAGATGCTTCTGATTTGGTAACTGTAGCTACAGCAAACGGCATCGAAAATGCAGAAGTTGGCTCAGAAATTAAGGTAGAGAATAAGGCTATTGAGGTTGGAGTTAATGGCGCTACTAATGTTGTGGTTTACGACATGACTGGTCGTGTGGTAGCTTCGACAGCTAAGGCTACTGGCAATGTGAAGTTTGAACTTCCATCTGCAGTATATATTGTAAAGGTGGGCGATAAGGTTTCTAAGGTGTTGGTACCATAGGAATATAGCTCATATATAAATAGATATAATAAAAAAGCGTCCTAATTGGACGCTTTTTTTATTCCTTTGTACTGACGAAGAATAAGTAGTCGCTTAGTCGATTAAGGTAGATGAGGATGGCTGAAGAAAGAGGGGTGATAGTGTTTACTTCCCAAAGTCGGCGTTCGCATGTGCGAGCTTTGGTGCGTGCCATATGTAGCACGGCATTTAGCACCGACGAGCCTGGAGTGACGAATGAGAAGTTGTGATTAGAGGCAGACATCTCTTGTTCAAAGAGCTGAGTGTCAAGCTCTATGTGAGTGGTATCAATAGTTTTGCCTGCTACTGCCGCCATAATATCTACGAGGTTGTGCTGTATGTCGGCAATCTTTATAGATAGCGGTTTTGGCGCTTGCGCTTTGGCAAGACCGAGAATGGCATTTAGCTCGTCGATGGTGCCATTGGTTTCTATTCTTATATCTGTTTTTGAAACCCTTATGCCGTTGGCAAGTGATGTGGTGCCATCATCGCCAGTTTTAGTGTATAGCTTAGTCATATAGTTTTATCTTTTTAATAAGACAACATAGATTATTACCGGAGCTCCTATCAATGGCGTAATAGCATTGAGTGGCAACAGGGTGCCGTTAGGAGGTAGGGTGGTGAGGAAGTTGCAAAGCAAGGCTACTATTGCACCACAAAGGATGGTGGCTGGTAGCAACTGTCTATGGTTCTCGGTGTTGGTGATGAGGCGTGCAATATGCGGAACTGCCAAGCCGAGGAATGCTACCGGACCGCAATAGGCTGTAGAGACTGCTGTGAGCAAGCCTGTGACTATGAGAAGCTGATTGCGCACTCTGCGAATGTTTATGCCTAAGTTTTCAGCATAGCGGTCGCCAAGCAAAAGGGTGTTTAATGGTTTTATGAGCATCAGCGATGCCAAGATGCCAACCAAGGAGAGGATGCTGAATAGTGGAAGTTGTTGCAACGAAACATCACCAAAGTTGCCCATTCCCCACAAAAGATAGTTTCTTACTCCCTCTTCGGATGCAAAATAGTTGAGCAATGTGATGGCGCTCGAAGCTATGTAGCCTATCATAATACCCACGATTAGGAGCATGGTGTTGGAGCGCACTATCGACGACAATGCCAAGACTATAGCCGTAATGATGCTTGCACCAACGAATGCAGCCACAACGATGGATAGTTGGAAGCCTAAGGCTGTGGCACTACCACCTAAAAGCAATGTTACCAAGGCTACGGCAAGGCTTGCACCGCTTGTGATACCAAAGATGGAAGGACCAGCCAAAGGATTGCGAAAGGCTGTCTGCAAAAGCAATCCCGCAACCGAAAGTGATGCTCCACAAAGCATAGCGACAATGGCTTGAGGTAGTCGACTTTGTAGGATGATATATGTTGTGGCATCGTTGGCTGCTGAAGAGGAGAATAATATCTCCACAACCTTAGTGGCTGGGATGTCGAGGCTGCCACAGAAGATATTTAGTGCAAAGAATGGCACTAACGCAAACACGGCAAGCCATAGCTTTAGGGATGGAGATATCTTTTTAGTCTTCACTTTTTTACTTTTATACTTTTATACCTTTATACCTTTTAATACTGTCTCTTATAATATCTTAGTCCACCAAGCTTAGCTTCAGGGTGTAGCAATTGGATGAACTCACGCAGAAGGTAGTCGGGACGGAAGCATGTTTCTTCGAAATAGAAGGTGGCAGAGGCATTGCATTGGTATATTTCGCCTGTTTGAAAAGCTTTAAGTCCTGCGTAGCCATGATATTCAGAGAGCAACTCTTGGCGTGAGAGAGGATGAGGACCATCATATTTGAATGCCCAAATGTCGCTATTGCCAGCTTTCGACAACACTTGCTCGAAAGGCAATGCAAGGCTACCGCTTTGGGTGTCGTTGGCAAAGGCGTAGCCACCATTGGCATCAGCAATGAGTTGCGCTATGGTGCTCTTGCCTCCAGGACAATACCATGTAGCGCCAGTCTTACGCTCTGTAAGAATAGAACGTCCTTTCTTCATTTTTATTGCCATCGACTTTAATGAATTATATGTGCTATCTACAACATTGAATAGGCTATCGGCAGTTTGTTCGCAACCAAATAGCATGCCATATAGCTTCATCCATTCCGCTCTGCCCAATGGCGACTGCTCCATATAGTCGGCAGCCATAACCACAGGTATGTTGAGTTGTTGCAACTTTCCTATGCCACCACTATTTTCAAAAGGACTCATTATCATCACATCGGGATTGAGAGCTATGATGCGCTCTATGTTTGGCGCCATGCCGTCGCCACAATCCATTATCGAAGGTAATGTGCCTTTGTAGGCAGGAGAGGTGCGATGCTTGATGTCGGGGATGTTGATATATTTAAGGTCGCAAACTCCAGCCACAGCAGCCTGACAACCAAGATATTCCATTAGCTGACAATGCAGGGTGGTGAATATTAGCGCCTTGCGATAAGGCTTGTTGTTGTCGATGCGGAGAGTCTGCAGAGTTTTGCCCTTATGCCAAGGGTCGGCAATGGTGACATCAGTATGGTCTGAGTATCTGACCATAGTGAGCAAGGTGGAATATTTCAGACGTATGGTGTCGCCATCAACAGCCACAGGCTTGCTCTGGTTTGAGCAAGCCTGCAGGAGAGAGAATGCCACGAAGGCATATATATATATAATAATGTGTCGCATTAAGATATACTAATGTGATGCTTTATTTCAGAATGAAATATCAAGCTCTTATTTCTGATAGTAAGAATCGCAAACGATGGTGCCTGGGTTTACACCGCAGTCGTAGGTGCCAATAAGCACGCTAGCAGAAGTATAGCGGTAGAGTTTGCAGTCGGTGTTATAGCTTGCAGAACCAGGATATTCAGCGCTCTCTACTTGTGCAGAGATGAATACATCGCCATTTACAGGGTTTACAGCTATGCTATATGGTGAAAAGATGTCTGGATTAGTAAGGAATGTGGTAGTCTGCCCATTCTTAAGGTCGTATACCTTGTATTCTTTATCGCCACCATAAGGAGCGTTGATCATATAGAGCTGATTGTTGTAAGAATCGTACGCCATCATAGTAGCGTTGCCGATAGTAGAGAGCTGACCATCTTTGAGCATCTGTACGGTAGCAGGCTTGTCTACATAGTTGCCCATGCTGAGGATGAAGATTGCGTCGCCAGCGTTGATTACATCTACAGGGTTTTCTGCAACCTCGATATCCTGATTCTTAACCAAGCTGTTAGCGTTGAGCTCTACTACATTCTTGTTGTAGGTCCAGTCAGGGTTGCAAGAGTTGCAAACGTAGAGTTTGTTGCCAGCAACTGCTATACCTTCGAGGTTTGCACCAACCTTTTCACTCTCGCCAGCGATAGTGCGAGTAGTCATATCAATTTTGTAAACCTTGCCGGTGTATGAAGATACGTAGATGTAGTTAGAACCACTCTCGTAAGCAAGTTCGCGAGGCTTTTCTATCTTGATAGCAGTACTTGCCTTCTTTGTGATAGTGTTGACGAATTCTATGCGGCTTTCGTCGGTAACGGCAATACAGAGTACAGAGTCGCCAACGATGAGAGCATCGTTAGGTGTGCCACCCAATGAACGAGCATTTACACTCTCGAAGATGTTGCGAGTCATGCTGTATGTGCCCTTGGCAACGTCGTAGCCAAGGAAGTCGAGTGTACCATTTATTTGGCTATTGAAGTGACCCTCGTTAATAACATAAACTCCATTCTTGACGATGGTTACAGGTGGAGTACATGTTGTGCAGTCATCGTCGTCGTCACAAGATGTGAACGAAATTGTAGCAGCCATCAAGACTGCGATAGATAAAAGATACTTTTTCATGTTTGTATAAATAATAATTATGTTGTGGTTGTTAATATCTTTGGGT
>ERZ1026862.122-NODE-122-length-46467-cov-11.663234_pt1 | contig 46467 bp, 32 predicted proteins | sample MGYA00380161_ERZ1026862 | MGnify/ENA primary metagenome ERZ1026862 (study PRJEB33269, sample SAMEA4719797) | human gut metagenome | biome: human-associated habitat; feature: organic feature; material: feces | place: Cameroon | collected 2013-10 ... | reverse complement strand
ATCTCTTTCGCATCATGTGGTAACAAGACTGCAGCTCCTGCTGCTAACGCTGACAGCGATACCGTACAGGTAGAGGATACAACAGCTGCTGCTGATACAACAGCTGCTACTGACTCAGTTGCTCAGTAATTCGATAGTTCGAACAAAAAAATGAGAGATTAACCGCTGGTCCGATAGGGCCGGCGGTTTTTCGTTTTTATATATAACCGACTTTTCGTTTAACACAACCTATGTATGAAAAACATCTTACATATTCTCGCCACCACATCTTTATGCACTCTGCTACCAGCTTCGTCAGCAACTTGCAGCCAGCCACGGCATGACAATAACCAACAAACTGTTGTCGCATGTGCGCAGCAATCTGCCAACACTCGCTCTGTCAGCATGCAGAAGACAGACAACAAGCCGACATTCCGCATACTTGAGGAATGGCAGGTAGGCAAAGAGGTGTCGGCAGAGGACGTGAGAAAGTACGGCACGGACCGCTGCTTCGCCTCCATGCCCATAAGTGACGCTGTGTTCGGCAGAATTTATGGCAACTCGTATAAGAAGGACTGCCGCGTCCTACGTTCCTCGTTGCGCTACCTTCACCTCCTTCATTACACAGGGGACGGACGCATTAAATTGGGTGAAATGATTTGCCATAAGGACATTGCCGACGACCTTACGGACATTTTCCGTAAGCTCTTTGAAGCCAAGTATCCCATTGAGAACATGCAGCTCATCGACAATTATGGAGCTGACGACATACGGTCTATGGAGCATAACAACACCACGTGCTTCAATTATCGCACCGTAGCCGGATCAAAGAAGCTCTCCAATCACAGCCTCGGCAAAGCCGTTGACATCAATCCGCTCTATAATCCCTACGTAAAGCGCCGTCAGGACGGTACGTATAAGGTTAGCCCCGAAAAGGGAAGAAAGTATGCCGACCGCACCAAAACATTCAAATACAAGATTGACCGTAACGACCTTGCCTACCGTCTCTTCAAGCAACATGGCTTCAGATGGGGCGGAGACTATCGCTCACTGAAGGACTATCAGCACTTCGAGAAGGAAGACGGGATTTAAAATATAGAAAAACATTAATGTCTAACAAGTTCGTGTCCAATAATATCACATTTTTGGCACGACTTTTCGTTTCTTCCCAATCTTATATATCCTCTTTCAGACTGCTATGTTCAGTACGAATAACAGCCTAAGATTGTATTTATATGCGCTGTTGTTGTGAAAAAACGATATAAGAATACGTCGTGTTAGCGGTTTTATTTGTAACTTCGCACCGATTTTCAGCATAACAAGCCTATAATCAACAGAATAAAACTAATAATATGAAGAAGAATTTACGTACTGCCTCTCTTTGTGTACACGGAGGATATGAGGCAAAGAACGGTGAGCCTATCGAGCCGCCTATCATCCAGAGCACCACATTCAAGTATGACAACTCTGAGGAGATGGCGATGCTCTTCGACCTCAAGAAGGAGGGTTATTTCTATACTCGCCTGCAGAACCCCACCAATGACGTAGTGGCGCAGAAGATTGCGCAGCTCGAGGGTGGCGTGGGTGCCGTACTGACAAGCAGCGGACAGGCTGCCAACTTCTATGCTGTGTTCAACATCTGCGAGGCTGGCGACCATATCGTGACAAGCAATGAGATTTACGGCGGCACGTTCAACCTGTTCGGAGTCACGCTCAAGAAGCTTGGCATCGAGTGTACGTTCGTCAATCCTAACGACTCTGAGGAGGAGATTCAGAAGGCTTTCCGTCCAAATACGAAGGTTGTTTTCGGCGAGACAATCAGCAATCCCGGCTGTGCCGTACTCGACATCGAGAAGTTTGCACGCATCGCTCATAAGAACGGTGTGCCCCTCATCGTGGACAATACCTTTGCCACACCGATTAACTGCCGCCCGTTCGAGTGGGGAGCTGACATCGTAACGCACAGCACCACTAAATATATGGACGGTACAGCAAGCCAGGTGGGCGGCTGCGTAGTGGACAGCGGCAACTTTGACTGGCTCGCACATGCTGACAAGTTCCCCGGTCTGTGCACTCCCGACGACAGCTATCACGGACTTACTTACGCCAAGAAGTTTGGCAAGATGGGCTACATCACCAAGCTGGTGGCTCAGCTTATGCGCGACCTCGGCTCTATCCCCGCTCCGATGAATTCGTTCATCCTCAATCTTGGTCTGCAGTCGCTCCACCTCCGCATGAAGCAGCATTGTGCCAACGCTCAGCGTGTGGCAGAATTCCTGAAGGCTGATTCGCGCGTGGCATGGGTTCACTACAGCGGACTGGAGGGCGACCAGTATAACGAGCTTGCCAAGAAATATCTGCCTAACGGATCTTGCGGCGTGATTGCCTTCGGACTGAAGGGCGACCGCGACGTTGCCATCCGCTTCATGGACTCGCTCGACATGATTAACATCGTCACACACGTGGCTGACGCCCGCACATGCGTGCTCCATCCCGCAAGCCACACTCACCGCCAGCTCTCAGAAGAGCAGTTGCGTGAGGCTGGCGTCGCTCCCGATCTTATCCGTCTCTCTGTAGGCATTGAGGACGTTGAGGACATCCTCGACGACATCCGTCAGGCTTTGGACAAGGCTGGAGTGTAATCACCGCTTTTCGGTAAACACGATAAACCGTAATATACGGTCAATAGAAGAGGGTGTGTATTCTATGCAAGAAACATAGAATGCACACCCTCACTTATATTTAATTGAACTTTCGCAAGTTCAGTATTTAAGAATGTATATATTTTTACTTTCTTCTTGTTGTCGTCTTTTTCTTCTTTGACGTTGTCCTTGTCTTCTTCTTGGTAGACGTAGTGGTCTTCTTCGTTGTTGTCGTTGTCTTCACCGGCTTATAGTAAGTCAGTGCTTCGGGCAGTTCCTGCTTGATGGCGGCGATGCGCTTTGCGTCAGACGGGTGGTCGCTGAAGATGTCGCTTTGGTTGTTGCTGCCGGTGGCCTGTGCCATGCGCTGCCAGAACGTGACGGCTACGTTAGGGTCGTAACCTGCCATGGCTGCGAAAATCAGTCCCATGTGGTCAGCCTCGCTCTCGTTATCGCGAGAATACTTCAGACTGCGGAACTGCAGACCCTTCTGTGCTATGATCTGTGCCAGCTGTGTGGTGCTTGAGCTTACTCCGGCGGCATTGAGCACCTGACCCAGAATCTGCGTGCCATACTGGTTCTTTATCTGCTTGCTCATCTGCTCGGCAGAATGCTTTGCCACGGCGTGTGCTATCTCATGTCCGAGGACAATGGCGAGCGAAGCCTCGTCCTGCGTAATGGGGAGCAGTCCTTCGTAAACGACAATCTTTCCGCCAGGCATACAGAAGGCGTTCACCGACTTGTCCTGAACAAGATTAAACTCCCAGCTATATTCCTTTGCGTCGGCAGCCATGCCGTGCTCGTTGAGATAAGTCTCCACAGCGGTGGCAAGACGCTGACCCACGCGCTTCACCATAGCGGTGTTGGCAGAGTTGGTGGACAGCTTAGCCGACTTCATGTAGTTGGTGTACTCCTGGTTGCTAAGTGAGAGAACCTGCTCGTCGCTTACAAGGATGTTCTGTTTACGACCCGTGATAGGCACGGTGCGGGTGGTGCCGCATGCGAAAACGACGGCTGCAATCGCAGCCATTACTAAGTACTTAAGCTTTTTCATACTACTTACTTTTAGTGTTCTTTATGACCCTCATTGTGGTCATATATTCTATTATTTCGCTGCAAAAGTAACAAAAAACTCTATAACATAGTAAATAAATATATGTTTTTTATAGTTCTCTGCTAAAACTTTTATAGTTCTCTGCTAAAACATTTCCTCCTTTTCTCCTCGCATTAAAGCCTTATCAGAGCCGATCCCGGCTGCTTCTCGCTGTCTATCTGTATGGCATACACGCCTTTAGGCATATCGGCAAGGCTGATGTCTGCGTATGTTCCGTCAGAAGAGATGACGGTGGCGAACGTCATTGTGCGGCACAGTCTGCCCGCCGTATCGAACACTTTCATGTTTGCCTTGCCGCCTTCCTGCGTACGGTCGTATATGATAAGGTGGCGTTCTGTGGTGACGCGAACGTCCCATCGGTTCGACTGTTCGCGACTCAGCCCCTCTATGTTCGTCATTCCCAATACGTCCAGCAGTCCGCTGTAGGCATCAATCATTCCGTAACCGCAATACCATGGCGTCCTCTCGCCGTAATCGCCGCACGAACGGCTGGTGCGCTCCATCACGCCGAGTACGTCCTGAGGCGTGAGGTGGGGGTTGGCTTGAAGCCACAGAGCAATGATTCCCGCTACAGCCGGGGTTGACATTGACGTGCCTCCAAGAGCCGTCCACTCGTAATGGATGTTGTCTATGTCCTCTTTATACACAGTATATGACTTGAGGTCTTTCGCGTTAGGATTGTCGGTGTTGTCCGTAAAGTAATGGTTCATCAGAGACACAACGTTGGCTCCTGGCGCCATCACGTCAGGCTTCGTGCGTCCGTCGAAGGTAGGTCCCACGGACGAGTAGTTGCCGCGCTCGCCGTTTACTCCCCATGACTGTTCGATGCGTTCGCCGTCCGCGTTGGTGAATACGGGGCGGCATGCTGTGCCGCCGACGCATATCACAGCCGGAGCACTTCCCGGTGAGAGGATGCCGTGCGTGATGTCAGCGTCAGCTATGTAGGGGTTGGCGTCGTCTTCGCACATCGTGCCGTTCATCAGAAACATCTCTGCTGCTGACCCTTCGCCCGTCAGTTCCACAGAAAGGGGGTAGTCGTAGCCCACGTGCCCGGTTCCATCTATCGTAACGTCCATCGCCCATTGGTCTTCATGGAAAGCCGAACGATATGCGTATGAGGTCTGGATGTACGTGTTTTCTCCTACGGTTATTGTGTCGCGTCGCATGGCATCCTTGCATGAAGCCACGTCTTCCGCCGACAAAACCTTCATGGCTTTGCCGTCTGCGATGTCCACGCCTTCCGATGTTTTGGCGTCGTTTCCCACATTATATAATATAGTGCGCAGGGCGAAACCTTTCTCTCCCGTTACGGAGAACGCCACCTGTTGCCCCCATATCTTCATGAACGTGCCAGCCGAAGCGCGTGCCGCCGGCTTGCCCACATAATTATTGCGAAATCCCTCGTTGCCCGCCGACACCACGATGATGCGTCCCGGTCCGGTCAGGTGGTCCAGCACACGATAATAGAGGCGGTCGTCGTCATGCAGCGTCTGCCTCGAACCCTCGCTGAACGATATGACGCACGGCTTTCCGACGGAGTCGGCATAATCGAAGATATACTTAAATCCCAGAGCGTCCGTGGCGTGTGTATACTTATAAAGATTCTTATCCTCGATGTACATCTCGTCAGACGTCACAGCGTTTGAGACAAGACAGATGTCGCTTTCTGGAGCCATACCGCGGAATTTGGTTCCTCCGCCGTTGCCTGCAGCAATGCCAAGCGTGTGGGTGCCGTGATATTGCTCAGACGAGTCGTACGAACATCTGCCATAAAGCCAGAAGTCTTCCTCCGTATATTCCGCCCCGACGTACATCTCATTGCCGCCGCCGGTCGATCCAATCTGGTCCCACATCCGCTTCACACGCGGATTCATGTCGCTGTCATAGAATGTTGGGTGACTCGTGTCGAAGCCTACGTCCATCAGACCCACCACCACGTCCTTGCCCGTATAGGCTTGCGGCAGTCCTGTGCCCTCGTATATTGGCACAGCGTCGGTATGCAGAGCCATCGAGTCGAGGGTGAGCACGTTGCCCTGTTCCGCCTCAATGCGCTTGATGCGGCAGTCCGAAGCGATGCTGCCGACCCGTGAGAGAGGAACGTCGGCAATGACGATGTCGCCGAAGTCGGCAAGTATGGTGCAGTCGTTGCGGAGCAGCACCGAATCGGCGCCGGCGGTCTTCTCTATGAATGCGCACGTCCTCAAGTCGTTCTGTGGCGCCGAAGCCGTGCGGTCGTTATGACGCGGCAGCCATCTGCGCAGGGAAGAAGACAGTTTTGACGCTGCAGAATCTTGGCAATAGGCGGTGTTGTCGTCGCTTGTGGAGGCAAACAACGGCGCTATGGCAGCAGCACATAATATGAAGGAAAACCTAATTCTTGACAGTATATTCATCTTGTAACGAAAAAATGTAGTACCTTTGCAAAGATAGCTCTAAATAACAAGAAAAAACAAAAACAACAAATAAAATAATGGAAAACAAGACAAACAAGCTCATTGCAGCACATTATCAGCTCTTCGCCATCGACGACAAGGGAGAGCGCTCACTCGTAGAGGAAACTTCACAGGAACAGCCCTTCGTGTTCATCACCGGTTTCGGCGCAGCTTTGGACGCCCTTGAGGAGAAGCTGGAAGGTCTCGCACGTGGCGAGAAGTTCGACTTCGAGCTGGACAAGGAGCATGCTTTCGGCGAGCACGTGGCAGAGCGTGTGCTCAATCTCGACAAGGAGATGTTCTCCGTAGACGGACATTTCGACAGCAAGAACATCTTCAAGGGTGCACAGGTGCCTCTGAAGAACGAGGACGGCAACTTCTTCATCGCCACAATCCTCGAGATCGGAAGCGACAAGGTAACTGTTGACCTCAACCATCCGCTCGCTGGCAAGTGCCTCAACTTCAAGGGATACGTCATCGAGAACCGCGAGGCAACAAAAGACGAGATAAAGACCATGCTCAATCATCTTAACGGCGGTGGCTGCGGCGGACATTGCGGCGGCAACTGCGAGGGTGGTTGTGAAGGCGGCTGTGGCGAAGGCAACTGCGGTGAAGGCGGTTGCGGTCATTGCCATTAATAACAAAAACTGATTTATGCGCAACACGTTCGGCAACATATTTACGCTTACCACCTTCGGCGAAAGTCACGGAGCAGCCGTGGGAGGAGTGGTCGACGGCATGCCACCCGGCATAGTCATCGACACAGACTTCATACAGAGCGAGCTGGACAGGCGTCGGCCCGGTCAGAGCAAGCTGACGACCTCAAGGTCAGAGGCTGACCGTGTGGAGCTGCTCAGCGGAGTGTTCGAGGGAAAGTCTACGGGATGTCCCATAGGCTTCATTGTCCGTAATACCAACCAACGCTCCGCCGACTACGACGACATGCGCGACATCTTCCGCCCGTCACACGCCGACTATACCTATCAGCAGAAGTATGGCATCCGCGACCATCGGGGTGGCGGACGCTCTTCGGCGCGTATCACCATCAGCCGATGTGTGGGCGGAGCGCTTGCCAAGCTGGTATTGCGCCAGCACGGCATCCGCATCACAGCCTATACGTCACAGGTGGGCGACGTGGCTCTTGACGCTGACTATCACCGTTACGACCTTTCGCTCGCAGAGACCAATGACGTGCGCTGCCCCGATGAGGCTAAGGCACGCCAGATGGAAGACCTCATTATGGAGGTGAAAGCGGCGGGCGACACCATCGGCGGCGTCATCACGTGCGTCGTTACGGGATGTCCTCCAGGCGTAGGCGAACCTGAGTTCGGCAAGCTGAATGCCATGCTCGGTGGAGCCATGCTCAGCATCAACGCCGCCAAGGGCTTCGAAATTGGCGACGGTTTTGCCTGCGTCACGTCACGCGGAAGCCAGCAGAACGACATCTTCCGCAGCAACGGCGACGGCACCGTATCGACCGTCTCCAATCACAGCGGCGGCATCCAGGGAGGAATAAGCAACGGAGAAGACATCTTCTTCAGAACGGCTTTCAAGCCCGTTGCCACCATTCTCACCCCTCAGCACACCGTTGACCGACAAGGCGTTGACACCACTTTCTGCCCCCACGGACGCCACGATCCCTGCGTTCTGCCGAGAGCCGTGCCCGTAGTGGAGGCGATGACAGCTATGACAATACTGGACTATCTTATGTTAGAAAACATTAAAATCGAAGATTGAATGATAGATTTTAAATAAAATCGCGCATAAGTGAAAAAAATATCGCATAAAAAGCAAATATCAGAAAAAGAATTGCTATATTTGCAAACGATAATATCAGGGCTTGTGAAAGTCCTGTATTAACTTAGTTAAGTCTAGTTTAGTTTTTGTGTTGGTTGAGCGCAGTCGATTGACTGCGCTCAATTTTTTTATCTAAGGCATGCATTCATGCTCCCACCAACTTCTTGGCTTAACAGATTAACCCTCCTTGCACGACTTCTTATCAAAAAATATGGCTTCATGTTCACCATGCAAATATCGTACAAAGAGTAAAAAACTGTTACAAAATAAAAATTGATTCTAGAGTTCTGGATTGCTGTTTTTATGGTGTTATGCTGTGCAAACAGCACCAATGCTTAACAATAGTGCCACTTTTATCATGCAATAGTGCCACTATTAGAGTGTAAAAGTGGCGCTATTGCATGGTAAAAGTGGCACTATTAGAGTGTAAAAGTGGCGCTATGACAACTCTATGATGCGTGTATTCATTGCACATTTCTTTCCCCGTCAGCATAATCGGCTGTGTGTCAATACACTATCGCTGCACGCTCAAAACTCAAGAATTTCGCACCAAAGATTTTGTTGTGCGCCGGGCTCGTACTCCTGGCGATTAGAAATGCAAATATTGTAACGGACAGCATGCCCATAATCAAGATTTCACCATCAATCGTAAAAATAATATCATAATGATGCACATAGCAATGAAAGATCACGTTCGACATATTGTTTACGCACACGCTTGTGACATATGTTAAAATATCCGCAAAAACAAAATCTTTTTAGCTTGTTAGTTGCTTTCTTGGCTGATTTGATGTATATTTGATGGCGTGAACCCAAATATGGATTCAATGTGTTTATCAACAATAGTGTTAACTTATAACATTTGGTGGTATGAAAAATGTATTACTCTTACTAAGTGTTGTTTTTAACTGCCTGTTTTCAACAGTTTCATTAGCACAGACAGCTAAAAGTATCTCAAAAGACGATGCGTTAGCCATCGCCCAGAAACAATTTGTGGGTAAGGATGTTGACTATTACATTCTTAGTAATAGTACATCTGTTTATTGGAATATCTTTGTAGATGCCGAACCGATGAAAGGCTGGCAACACGATTGCTATGTTTTGACTATACCTAAGGCTACGAGAAAAGATATCAATACTATTCGACCAAGAAAAGTATTGAGGAAAATGCCTCCAAAAGAAGATTACGCCCCTCTACTTGTCAAAAACCGTTATGGTAGTAATGCCAATTCAAAACCACATGTAAGAAAAGCCGCTTCTTCCAATGGAAGCAATGAAGTTGCACAAAGAACTTACGCAATAATATTGAGTGGTGGTGTGAACAAAAACTCCAACTATGAGCGTTATTGGAATGATTGTTCTTTTATATACCAAACTTTAGTCAATAAGTATAGCATACCAAAAGGAAACATATATCCTATTATGTCAGACGGAAATAATCCAGCGGCAGACATGAGAAGTATATCTGGAGGATACAAATCACAGCCTCTTGACCTTGACAACGATGGTGTTGACGAGATAAAACTTGCAGCAACAAAAGCTAATGTAAAGAACACTTTAGGTACATTAGCCAACAAACTAAACAAGGATGACCATTTATTCATCTTTGTAATAGATCATGGTGGTACAGATGACTATAATACAAATTCATATATCTGTTTATGGAATTATGAAAGTTTGTATGATTATGAATTGGCCACAATGCTTGAGCCATTTACTTCAAAATTTGTAAATGTAAATGTTGTGCTTGGTCAGTGTTTCTCTGGAGGATTTAATGACAATCTTAAAAAGGTAGGTTGTGTCGTCGCATCAGCTTCAACAGGCAGCGAATCGTCTTGGGCTTGCTCGGACATTCCTTATGATGAATTTGTTTATCAGTGGACGTGTGCTGTAAATGAGGCAACTCATAGAAAGGTGTATGTAAAATCCGATGCGGATAATAATGGTAGAGTGACTATGGAAGAAGCTTTTATTTATGCAAAGGACAAGGATAGGGTTTCAGCTGAACATCCGATGTATACTTCTACTCCAATTTCTGTTGGGGAAGATTTGGCTTTCACACATCTCGCTCCAGCTGTAGACCTCTATATGAAAGACAATCCAGAGGATACCGGAAAAGAACCCAATACTACTACAAATGAATTTTGGAAGACCCCATCAATATGGGTTCGCAATCAAAATGATAGTATTTATAGACATCAAAATCCAGAATATTCTTCTACCCACCAGATGTCGTATGTATATGTGCACGTTTACAACAGAGGTAAAGAAAAATATAATGGAATGGGCAAATGGATTATTGTATATTGGGCACAGGCTTCTACAGGAATTCGGACGGAGACATGGAAAGGGCGCGAGCTATATAATGGTCAATATGTAACTGGTTATTATTTGGAACCTAAATGCATACCTGAGATAGAACCAGGAGATTCTGTGGATGTAATGCTCCGTTGGACATTGCCTAATATGTTAGCAGACTATCCGGAAGGCAATTTCCATTTCTGTTTGTTGGCAAAAATAATGGATAAACCATTTGATGATGGATATGTTGAAGGACATGTATATTTTGATTTGCAAGGTAGTAATAAGCAAGTACAAAAAAATGTCACCCTTATTTGTAAAAAAGACATAGAAAAAGCATTTTATGTTTATATGCGAAATGTATCTTCTTCAGATAAGGCATATACGCTTGAACTCATACCAAAAACAGACGCAGATGCAAAATTGTATATAAAAGCAAAAGTCGAAATGATTATGAGTCCTAAGATATATGATGCATGGGAACGTGGTGGTTTAAAATCGCAAGATATTGAACTCGTATCACCTCAATCAAATGCACCAAACTTGCGCAAAGTAAAGTTTGCGTCTCCACAAAGTAAAATACAAAACATTTTACTTAAAGGGGATGAATTTGACATAGTACAATTAAAATTTGATTTTAACAAATACACATTCGATAGTACAACATATACATATGACTTAGTCCAGAAAGACGAGAATGGGAATGTTATTGGCGGTGAGACTTTTGTCGTTGAGTCGCCTGTACTTACACTTAACCCTATAGAAGGTCCTGTTGTAACTACAAAACCATGTAAGGATGGATTACTTCAACTAAAAGTCAATAATTCTTCAGACTTTAATAGTCTAAAATGGATTGATGGCAAAGGTGAGACTTTAGGAAACAAAGAATCTATTAATGTATCGCCAAGAATAAACGGAAACGACTATACCGTTGTTGCGATGACGAATGATGGAGAAATAGCAACTCAGAGCATATCTCTTGAGAACTTATATGGAATACAATCAATATCAACTGCAAATGACAATATTGTAGTAAAATTGAAAGAAGCAGCTCCGGATAATGCTTCTGTTGAGGTAAAGAACATAACTGATGGAATAGCGCAAGTGTCATGCCAGATTTCCGCAGGAGCAAATGTTGTTAACTTTTATGGCTCAAATTTATCCAGAGGTGTGTATGTAGTTTGCTATATTGTAAATTCAACAGTTGTTGATCAACAAAAAATTAGAATAGAATAATATAAATAAATGTCACGTGTGATTTATAACAATCACACGTGACCTTAAAATATAATTTGTTATGAAAATATTGCATTTCTTGTTTTTTCTTTCCATATTTACTACTTCTGTATATGGACAGGAAATTGATACTACTTTTGTTGGAAAAATACAGACGGCCATATTGAATCGTCCTGTTTACAGGTATTCAATAAATACCCCAACAAGCACAGAAGATGACCATGATTTTGTGGGTATGGACATAACATCAAAGGCAGGAAACTTGGCTGGTGCACTGGGAAACAACATTTATAATGTAGACTCCTTGGTAGTCAGAGGCAGTATAAATGATACAGATATTCACACACTGTGGGAAGCTTCTTTCAAGGGAAGGCTTTCTGTCATAAATCTTGAAAATGCTGAGATAGAGAATGGCATTGTCCCAGAAGATGCCTTTTGGCATCAAAGTGAACAGTTAGACCCCAGTTGGGAATTTATTAACACCATACATCTAAGGAGGATCATACTGCCGGATGGAGTTAAGCGAATTGAAGAAATGGCTTTCTCTTACTGCATCAATCTTGAAGAGGTAAATATACCGTCATCCTTACAGTATTTGGGAACTTATGCATTTTCGGATTGTGTAAATCTCAAGACTGACCCGTTGGTGTTTTCAGAAGGTTTTGAAAGGTTTGGAAATTTGGCTTTCATGAATTGTCGTAGTCTGACAGGGACAATTGTGTTGCCTTCTACCATCAAGGAAATCGGTGACGGTGTTTTTTTTATGTCAAAGATTTCATCCATCAATTTACCAGATGGATTGGAAAAGATTGGCGATGCTGCTTTTTACGCTTGCCGTTTGAAAGAGGTATGGATTCCAAATTCATGCCAAACGATAGCAGGTACCAATACTTTTCAACAGAACTATCCTCTGAAAAAAATACGTTTGCCAGAAGGATTGGGAAGAATCCCCAGTTGTTTTGCTAATGATTGTTGGGATTTGCAAGAGGTAAACATACCATCTACTGTGAAAAGTATTGATCGTGCAGCATTCGAACAATGCGAATCATTAAAAAAAATAAATTTGCCAAATGGACTTGAAACGATAGAAAGAGAAGCCTTTTATCATTGTGATTCGTTAGAACAGATAATCTTTCCTGCAACATTGAACTTTTTGGGACAAGAGTGCTGTTCCTATATGCCAGGTTTAAAACGTATCTATTGTATGTCCTCTGAACCTCCTGTATGCAAGGAAAGCACCCTTAATCCGGGAAACTCTCCTTTTGGAAAATACAATTCTGATTTTTATTTAAGAACTCCTAACGATATTCCCATCTATGTTCCTGTCGGTACTGCTGAAAAATATCGTAATGCTTGGGGATGGGATTATTTCACTAATTTTATAGAGACAGATGATTTCCCGACAGCAATACATAATGTCACCACCGAACACTATGATTCCAAGAATTGTGTTTATGATTTAATGGGCAGAAAAGTGATAAATCCACAAAAAGGACAGGTGTTCATTAAAAATGGAAAGAAGACATTATTTGCTTATTGAAATAGTTGAGGGTGTGTTAAAACTTCCTTATTCTCCTTAAATTAGCAGACTTGCTTTCTTGTAAAATTACAAGTCTGCTAATTTAAGGTATAAGGCTCTTTTTTGTAGAAAAACAAAAACTCGTTGTGCATCCACACAAGAACGTACAACGAGTTTTTTGTTATTTATATTGGGAGTTTTGACACGCCCTCGTTAGAAATTTTGAATTTTGAGTTAGGAATTGTGCGCCAAGGCGCATTGTGAATAGCTCATTTTGAATTGACGTATTCAGCCAAGCAGACGAGGCAAACTTAGGAGGCTATGGCGTCTCGCCGTAGCCACGCTGTCACCCATAGCAGAACACCAATTGCGCCGTGTCCCGATGGAACCGTTACTATCAGAACCCCGCAGCTTATACTCAATCTGCTCGCTGTCCAAGGGTGCGTGGCTACGGCGAGACGCCATAGCCTCCTATGTTTGTCACGACAGCTTGTGGCTTTCGTCCAATAATAAATTCGCTTAATTCGTTGTTCTTTCTTGTAAAGAAATAGGGAGAAAAGGCTAATCGTATGAGCTGCGGGTATTAGCTTTCCGCTCAAATTCTTACTTTTGACTTCCTCTTAAGAATGACGATACCATGCGCTTCTTTCTGAACAACGACAAATGGAGCAGTTGGCATTTTGGTTGATTCATAGTCCCAGCAGAAGAACCGTGTTATTTATATGGAGTTTTCTTCTTTATTGAAGAATAAAATAGCTAAATTTGCAGTATCTTAAACACTCTTTACAACAAACCGAAAATGATATGAGAGAGAAAATAGACTGCTTTCTGCCGTGTAGCGATGCCGATACGCTCGGCAAGACGCTGCAGACACTCAGAGAAAGCAAGACAATCCAGCATATAAACCTTCTTGTTACCGATGCGCATTGCGGCGCGGAGGAGAACGGCAGTTCTGATACCATGTTACCCACGGACTGTACGAAGATAACAGTAGACTCGCTTCTTTCCACCAAGACGATGCTCACCATTGAGGAGCATACCGACGCCGAATACGTGCTCATAAGCCTGAAGACCACCCCCGTGGACCTCGGACTGAACGCATTGGAGCGTATGCTGCGCGTGGCTACGGACAGTTGTGCCGGAATGGTGTATGCCGACAGCTACGTGAAGAAGGATAGTGGGGTGGAGCGTCATCCCGCTATCGACTATCAGACGGGAAGCCTTCGCGACGACTTCGACTTCGGACAGCTCGTCCTTATACGCTCGTCGCTGCTCCACGCCTATGCAGCCAGCAAGCGCCCCGAATACAGCTGGGCAGGATTTTATGACCTCCGCCTTTACATAAGCAGAAAGGCGCCGCTCTTCCACATTAACGAATATCTCTACACGCAGGTGGAGACGGACAACAGAAAGAGTGGCGAACGCCAGTTCGACTATGTCAATCCGCGCAACCGCGAGGTGCAGGTGGAGATGGAGCAGGCTGCCACCCGTCACCTCGAGCGAATCGGTGCCACGGTGGACACGTCGTCTTACATCAAGCCCGACTTCAGCGAGCAGGACTTCGCTTGCGAGGCTACGGTTGTCATCCCCGTATATAATCGTGAGCGCACCATTGCCGACGCCGTGCATTCCGCCCTCGAACAGAAAACCACATTCAAGTATAACGTCATCGTGGTGGACAATCATTCCACGGACTCTACCACGCAGATACTCAGCGATATCGCTGCCAATGACCCGCGCCTCGTGCATATCATTCCCGAACGTACCGACCTCGGAATCGGCGGATGCTGGAATGTTGCCACGACCGACCAGCGCTGCGGACGCTTCGCCGTACAGCTCGACAGCGACGACCTCTATTCGTCGCCCAAGACATTGCAGCGCATCGTGGACGAATTCCACAAGCAGGGAGCGGCTATGATTGTCGGATCTTACCGCATGTGCAACTTCAAGCTCGAGACATTGCCGCCGGGACTTATAGACCATGCCGAGTGGACAGACCATAACGGACCTAACAACGCCCTGCGCATCAACGGACTCGGAGCGCCAAGAGCTTTCTTTACGCCAATCCTCAGACAGATACAGTTTCCGAACACCAGTTACGGCGAGGATTATGCTGTCGGGCTTGCCTTCAGCCGCAAGTATCGCATAGGCAGAATCTACGACGAGCTGTATCTCTGCCGCCGCTGGGAAGGCAACAGCGACTCAGCTCTCAGCATCGAACGTCAGAACGCCAACAACCTGTATAAAGACCGCTTGCGCACGCTTGAGGTGTCGGCACGCCAGCAGCTCTCGCAGGGCAAGGCAGACATCTCTGCCGACAACTCGCTGCAACGCTTCTTCAATCGTCAGCTGGAGGTGTGGGAGAGTGCACGTGAGCACTATCATGACCTCCGCAACGTGAAGACACGCGAACTGGCGAGTGGCGAGCAGACGATGAAGGTGCAGTTCAATCCGGCACGAATCGTATCCACCGGTGCTGCCATCGACAAGAAGACAATAGCCAAGCGCCCGTGTTTCCTCTGTGAGCAGAACCGCCCGAAGGAGCAGATGCAGAAGCAGGTGGACAAGAACTTCACGCTGCTTGTCAATCCGTTCCCCATCATGCCGCAGCACTTCACCATACCTCTGCGTGCACACCGTCCGCAGAGCATCGGACTGAACTACGGCGAGATTTATCGTCTGCTGAATGCTTATCCTTCATTGACCGTGTTCTATAACGGCCCCAAGTGTGGAGCGTCGGCACCAGACCACATGCACTTTCAGGCTATATGTTCCGGCATGCTGCCTTTGCAGACCGAATGGCCCCGCCTGAGCCGCGACTGCGAGGTGCTCATCAAGATGGAAGGACATGGCGACATTGTAGGTGTGCGCGGTTTTGCCGTACCAGTCATAGCCATACGCACCTCAGACCAGACTGCCGGCGAACAACTCTTCCGTGTGCTCTATTCGGCGCTGCCTATGCACGGCGGCGACACGGAGCCGATGATGAACATCGTGGCATGGCGCGACGGCAGCGACTATATAGTGGTGGTAATCCCGCGTCGCAAGCATCGCCCTGACTGTTACTTTGCCGAAGGCGAGGAGCAGCGTCTGGTAAGCCCCGGAGCGCTCGATATGTCGGGCTTCATCGTTACTCCACGTCAGACCGACTTCGAGCAAATCACGCCCGAAGAGGCTGTCAGCATCATTCAGGAGTGTGGCATTACCAAGGCAGACTACGACGAGATAGCCGACAAGCTGCGCACCATAGCAGCAGGAAAGGCTGCTGCCAATGACCATTTCGCAGGAAAGCAGCCCAACGTATCCGTAGGTATCGTGAGTGGAGCAAGGATAGCCTTCTCGCTTAACGGTCCGTATATGGCGAAGGGCAATCTGATAGACGGCGAACAGGTGGTGGAGTTCAGTGAAGGAGCCATCCTGTGGAACGGCACGCAATATCGCGAGCTTACGTTCATTCCGCAACAGCAGAACGCTTCGTTCTCGCTGCATGACGTCACCATCGGCGTAAACTTCCATTGGGAACGACAGGAGACGCAGACTTTCCTCGGAACGCTGCGCCTTGTGGTCGACTCGGATATGGTCTGCGCCATAAACGAACTGCCCGTGGAGTCGTATCTGGAGAGCGTCATCTCCAGCGAGATGAGCGCCACGTCAAGCGAGGAACTGCTCAAGGCTCACGCCGTAATATCGCGCTCTTGGCTTCTTTCTCAGATAGAACAGCGCCGCGAACATCAGACCAGCGCCGGACAGAACGGCTTCTTCTCGTTCATCCGCAAGGACGACGAGCTGGTGAAATGGTATGACCGTGAGGACCACACCATCTTCGATGTCTGCGCCGACGACCATTGTCAGCGTTATCAGGGCATCACAAAGGCCACGAGTCCGAAGGTGGCGCAGGCTGTGCTTGCCACACGCGGACAGATACTGATGAGTGGCGACGAGATATGCGACGCCCGTTTCAGCAAGTGCTGCGGCGGTGCAACGGAGGAATTCCAGTACTGCTGGGAGAACATTCGCAAGCCTTATCTTGTGTCGGTGGCTGACGCTAAGGGACAGCCCGCGCTTCCTGACCTTACCGTTGAGGCTGAGGCGGAACGCTGGATACGCACGTCGCCGGAGTCGTTCTGCAACACTACGGACAAGACCATCCTTTCCGAGGTGCTAAACGACTATGATCAGGAGACTACTGACTTCTATCGTTGGCATGTGGAATATACGCAGGAGCAGCTGAAGAGTCTGGTGGCAGAGAAGCTGAAGATGGACTTCGGTGACATCCTCGACCTCCAACCGGTGGAGCGCGGACGAAGCGGACGTCTCTGCCGATTGAAGATTGTCGGTTCGGAGCGCACCTTCACCATCGGCAAGGAGCTTGAGATAAGACGAGCTCTCAGCGAGACACATCTCTATAGTAGCGCCTTCGTAGTGGACAAGCTGGACGTTAAGGACGGTGTTCCTCAGAAATTCCGCCTGACCGGAGCCGGTTGGGGTCACGGAGTGGGCATGTGTCAGATTGGTGCAGCCGTGATGGGTGCCAACGGATACAGCTACGACAGCATCCTCTTACATTATTATAAGGGTGCGGAGATAAAGAAGATATATAAATAAAAATCTGAATATGAAGAAGACGAGTCCGTGGGCATGGGTTCCCACGTTATACTTTGCGGAAGGCTTGCCCAATGTTGTCGTCACAGCCCTCTCCATTGTTATGTATATGCAGATGGGGCTTAGCGATGCAGAGGTGGGACTCTATACCGGCTGGCTCGCCCTGCCATGGGTGATAAAGCCGTTGTGGAGCCCGTTCATCGACCTTCTCAAGACCAAGCGTTGGTGGGTGCTGGCAATGCAGCTGCTTATGGGTAGCGCCCTTGCCGGCATTGCCTTCACGCTGCCCACTGCCTTGTGGTTCCAGGGTTCGATGGCTTTCCTGTTCCTGATGGCGTTCGCCAGTGCCACGCACGATATCTCGGCGGACGGATTCTACATGATAGAGCTTGACGCACACAACCAGTCGAAGTATGTAGGTCTGCGCAATACGTTTTATCGCCTTGCCGTGATATTCGTGAATGGCGCGCTTGTGTCGCTGGCAGGATTGCTGGAGCATCATTTTCACATGACCATCGTATATACGTGGACCCTTATATTCTACGCCCTTGCAGCCATCTTCATCGGCATCTACCTATACCATTGTAAGATGATGCCCCGACCGACGGAAGACGTCAGTTCGGAGAAGAGCGTGTCAGAGGTGGCGCATGAGCTGCGTACCATCATCGGATCGTTCTTCTGCAAGTTCGGCTTGAAGGAGACGCTCTTCGTGATGCTCTTCCTTCTGCTCTACAGATTCCCGGAGGCTCTGCTCAATACGATGACCAAGACCTTCCTTATGCGCTCCAATGCCGAGGGCGGATTGGGACTCACGCCGGAAGAATATGGTCTGGCGCAGGGCACGGTCGGACTGATAGGCTTGTTGCTTGGAGGCATATTGGGAGGCGTGCTGGTCAGCAGGGACGGCATGAAGAAGTGGCTGTGGCCTATGGTTTGCGCCATAACGCTGCCCGATGCCGTATACATCCTCCTGAGTTACACGCTCACGTCCAACCTTTGGGTGGTGTCCACCTGCCTCTTCATCGAGCAGTTTGGCTACGGACTCGGATTCACCGTTCTCACGCTTTACATGCTCTACTACAGTCAGGGCAAGTTCCGCACGTCGCATTACTCGATTTGCACCGGCATCTCTTACCTCGGACTGATGCTCCCCGGCATGGTGTCAGGATACATAAAAGACCTCGTAGGTTACCAGATGTTCTTCATCATCGTCATGGCATGCTGCCTGATAACGTTCCTCGTAACCGCCTTTCTGAAGATCGATCCAGACTTCGGAAAGAAGTAAAAAAATGAATAAAAGCCAATGACAGACCATAACTATACTGGCGATACGCCTTGCACGCTTTCTTCCCAGCCTCAGACAGAGGGGCAGGGAGGGCAGCGTGTGCCGCGTCGTGTAAGCTGGTTATGGCTCCCTTCGCTGTCCTTCAGCGACGGCGTTTCGATGGCTGTCGTTGTGCTTTTGCTTGTGATGCTGCGCCGTTTCGGTCTGAACAACAGCCAGACCACGCTTGTTCTGGCGTTGCTCTGCATACCATTCTCGCTGCGTCCGTTGCTGGAGAAGGTCGTGGCACACTTCCGCGGCACCACAAAAGTATGGATACTCACGTCCGAGTTTATCTCTGCCTTGGCGTTATGGGGTGTGGCTTTCGTCATTCCTACGCCTTATCGACTGGAGGGCACGCTTTGTCTTCTGCCCTTCTTCACATTCTCCATCGTTCTCCACCGTATTGCTGTGGAGCGCTTTTTCCTTCCGTCATGTCCTCCGTTGCCGGGCTTCCATACGCTTATAGTGAAGCTGTTTCGTGGTGTAGCCATGCTGTTTGGCATTGGCTGCATGGCTATGGTGGCAGGTAATATGGAGGTATTGACCCGAAACATACGCTATTCGTGGAGCCTTGTGTTCTACGTTATGGCTGGCATCTTTTTCTTTCTTTGGCTCTGGCACAGCATCTTCCTTCCCGTCAGACCACATCCCGCATACCCGGAAAGCGACCTTTTCGGTCTGCACAAGGGCGAATATGAGGAAGCCTTGAACGGCATCCTGTCAGGTTCGTCCAACCGTGTCAGCTTATTGCTCATGGCTTCGTTCGCGTTGGCGGCGTCCTTCCCTCTTCTTGGCATCCCGCTCTTCGTCATTGATATGCCCCATAACGGCGGTCTTGGCATGTCGCCGCAGGAGTTTGCGCTCATCGTAGGTACGGTAAGCGTAGGTGCTGTGTTCTTAGGAAACGTCCTTGGCACAAGTTTGTGTCGTAAGTACGGGCTGCGTCTGTGCCTGTTGCCTATGACTGTGCTCTTCGCCGGTCCGAGCCTGGCAGCGCTTTATATGAGCTTCAATCTTTCCGTCTCGCTTGCAATAGTCTGCCTCTTGTTCAGTATTGCAGGTGTTGCGGCTGGCGTTGGCTTTGCAGCATTGTCTGCCGTGACCGCCCGTTTTGCTGCGAGCGGTAAGGGAGAGGTGTGTCGTCGCTCCGTCATGCTTGGCGTGATGGCTGTTGTGGCAACGCTATGTGGCGGCATGACAGGCATTTTGGAGGAAAACATAGGTTACCGTCAGTTCTTCGTAATGTCGTCATGGATGTACGTGGTGCCGGCGATTGTGGCGGTGATGTATATCGCCAATGACAAAATACGTCTGAAGTAATCCAAACAATTGTTAATATTAAGTAGTCTGAATAAACTTTCTGACCGATATCTGTATCTAAGAAGTCAGAGAGATTATAAAAGTATATTATTAGTTTAGAATTACACACATATTCAAACAAACATGATTTTATCAAAGAGAACAATAGCAATGGCGTCAATGGCAGGCCTTATGCTTATGTCGATGCCAACGGAATGCGCAGCAAGACAGTGGTCGCTGAAGGATTGTATTGATTATGCCTTGGCAAACAACATCCAGTTGCAGAAAGCCAAGGTGCAGCAGCTTTCTGCCCTTGAGGACATAAAGCAGAGCCAGTCTGCCTTGCTACCTTCCCTGAGTCTGTCAACATCACAGAACGTAAGCTACAACCCATGGCCTGAACAGGGCTCGGCAATGATTGCCGGCAACAAGGTTCAGGCTGACGTGAAGAAGGTGTATTACAACGGTTCTTACTCGCTTTCGGGCAACTGGACTGTGTGGAACGGCGGACAAAACACCAATACTGTCAAGCTGAACAAGCTCGCTGCAGAGCAGGCACGCCTCGATTCGGCTGTCACAGCCAACAACGTGCTCGAGCAGATAGCCCAACTCTACGTCCAGATACTCTATTCTGATGAGGCCATCTCCGTCACGAAGGAGAGCCTTAAGACCAGCCAAGCCAATGAGGAGCGCGGCAAGACAATGGTGTCGGTGGGTAAGATGAGCAAGGCAGACCTTGCACAGCTGACCGCCCAGCGCGCCGAAGACGAATATAGCATTGTGGAGGCGGAGAGCAATCTGCGCAATTATAAGCGCCAGCTCAAGCAGTTGCTCCAGATAGCTGATAATGACGAGTTTGACGTTGTCATTCCTTCCACGACGGATGAGATGGCTCTTAAGGACGTGCCTGCCCTCAATGATGTTTATGCAGCATCGCTGACACAGCGCCCTGAGATACAGAACGCAAAGCTTGGCATCGAAAGTAGCGACCTTAGCGTGAAGATAGCCAAGGCAGGTAAGTTGCCGACAGTAGGACTGAACGCTGGTCTCTCCACTTCCACCACATCAATGAACAGTAACGGATGGGGCAATCAGATGAAGAACAACTTCACGGTTGGCGGTGGTGTTACGGTGAGCATACCGCTCTTTGATAACCGTAAGACAAAGACTGCCGTAAACAAGGCGATGCTTCAGAAGGAGAACTATATGCTGGACCTGCAGGACAAGCAGACCACGCTTTATTCAACGGTGGAGAACTACTGGCTGCAAGCCGTTACCAATCAGAACAAGTTTAAGGCAGCGCGTGTCTCAACGGAGAGCGCACAGGCAAGCTATGAGCTTCTTTCCGAGCAGTTCAATCTGGGACTGAAGAACATTGTGGAACTGATGACGGGCAAGACACACCTCCTGCAAGCTCAGCAGAACGAGCTGCAGAGCAAGTATCTCGCCATCCTTAACCTTAACATGCTGGACTTCTATCGTACAGGAGAAATAAAGTAACAAAAGATTATAAAGGAGAAACCTTATAATAATGAATAGCAAAGAATAACTGTAGTGCCGCGGGCAAGGATGCCCGCAGCTTCTACTGTTTGTCTTATATAGATACGTTCTCACATTCAAGCAATCAAGCTAACCTTATAAGATAGAGATTTTATAAAGAGTAATAATAATTAGAGATTTATATTAGAGAGATGAAAAAATTAAGCAAGGTATGGGTGGTAGTGGCTATTGTCGCTATCATCGCCGTTGCCGTATGGGCATTCTCAGGCGGCAAAAAAGAGCAGCAGATTTCGTTTGACACGGCTCCCGTCGCGTCGGCAAACATCCAGAACAGCATTACTGCTACCGGTACTATAGAGCCGGTTACGTCTGTGACCGTGGGTACGCAGGTGAGTGGTATCGTCAGCAAGCTCTATGTTGATTATAATTCAGTGGTGAAGAAGGGACAGGTGATTGCCGAACTCGACAAGACCAACCTTCTCAGTCAGCTTGCCACTGCAAAGACGCAGCTTGCCACCGCGCAGAGCCAGCTCAACTATCAGACCGCAAACTACAAGCGCTATCAGACTCTTTTCCAGAAGGGACTTGTGGCAGCCGACGATTATGACAATGCCAAACTTTCGTATCGTCAGGCTGTGGAGCAGGTGGCTTCAGCCAAAGAGGAGGTGCAGCGTGCACAGACCAATCTCGGTTACGCCACCATCACGTCGCCCATTGACGGTGTGGTGCTCTCCAAGTCAGTGGAAGAAGGTCAGACTGTGGCAGCCAGCTTCTCTACGCCTGAACTCTTCACCATCGCTCAGGACTTAACAAACATGCAGGTGGTGGCTGATGTGGACGAGGCTGACATAGGCGACGTGAAGGAAGGCGAGCGTGTCAGCTTCACCGTGGACGCTTATCCCGATGACACTTTCGAGGGCACTGTAAAGCAGGTGCGTCAGGAAGCCACTACTACTAATAATGTGGTCACCTACGAGGTGGTTATCTCTGCCCCAAACGCCGACCTGAAGCTTAAGCCAGGCCTTACGGCCAACGTCACCATTTATACTGCAGAGCGCAAGGGCGTGCTTGCCGTTCCGTCAAAGGCTCTGCGCTTTACGCCTACAAAGGAGACTGTCGGCAAGATGAAGATAGTGGACGTGCAGGGTGCGAAGAACAAGGTATGGACCATTGAAGGCAACAGCATTGTTGCGCATAAGGTGAACATCGGTATGGCTGACGGCACAAATACACAGATTATTGGTGGTGTGCAGGCTGGCATAAAGGTGGTTACCGGACTCAGCATCATTGGAGGCGAGGAGCCTCAGGCAGAAGCTGCTGGCGGTGAGAGCAGCCCGTTCGCACCAGGCCCTCCGGGAAAGAACAAGAAAAAATAATCAATACTGATATGGACGAAAAGAAAGTAGTAATAGAGCTTGACAACGTAAAGCGCGACTTTATCGTCGGCGACGAGACGGTACATGCGCTGCGCGGTGTCTCGTTCAAGATATATGAGGGCGAGTTTGTCACCATCATGGGAAAGTCGGGTTCGGGCAAGTCCACCCTTCTCAACCAGCTTGGCTGCCTTGATACGCCCAGCTCAGGCGAGTATTATCTTGACGGTGTCAGCGTCAGGACGATGTCGAAGTCGCAGCGTGCCGTATTGCGCAACCGTAAGATAGGCTTCATCTTCCAGAACTATAACCTTCTGCCGAAGACCACGAGTGTGGAGAATGTGGAATTGCCGTTGATGTATAATGCTTCGGTTAGTGCCAAGGAGCGCGAGGAGCGTGCCATTAAGGCGCTGCAGGCTGTGGGCCTCGGCGAGCGACTCTATCATAAGTCGAACCAGATGTCCGGCGGACAGATGCAGCGTGTGGCCATTGCCCGCGCTTTGGTTAACGATCCTGCCGTCATTCTTGCTGACGAGGCAACCGGAAACCTCGACACACGTACGTCGTTCGAGATTCTCATCCTCTTCCAGAAACTCCACGCCGCGGGCAGAACCATCATCTTCGTGACCCATAATCCGGACATCGCCAACTATTCCTCACGAAATATCATGCTGCGTGACGGACATGTCATCAGTGACGAGTATAACCATAACATCCTCTCGGCGGCGGACGGACTGGCGGCATTGCCTGCCAATTCGGATGAGTAAGGGGAGCGAAGGTTCAGTGAGTAACATTTTTAACCTATAAGAAATGAACTATAGCAATCTTTTAAAAATAGCCCTCCGCGCCATTGCCGCCAACAAATTGAGGTCGTTCCTCACCGCACTTGGCATTATCATCGGTGTGGCGTCGGTCATCACGATGCTTGCCATAGGCCAAGGATCGAAGAAGAGCATTCAGGCAAACATCGCGGAGATGGGCTCAAATATGATTATGATCAGTCCGGGAGCCGACCGTGGTCCGGGAGGTGTAAGGCAGGACGCTTCGTCTATGGAGACATTGAAGCTCACAGACTACGAGTCGCTCAAGGACGAATGTCACTTCATACAGGGCATCAGTCCTACGGTCAACAGCAGCGGTCAGTGGATATACGGCAACAACAACACGCCGTCCTCCATCTATGGCGTCAATCAGGACTATCTCTCCATCCGTCAGCTTTCGGTTGCTGAGGGCGAGATGTTCACCGATGCCGACATTAAGGCAAGCGCAAAGGTATGTATTCTCGGCCAGACCGTTGTGGACAATCTCTTTCCCGACGGTTCTGATCCGGTGGGCAAGGTGGTGCGATTCAATTCCATTCCGTTCCGTGTTATCGGAGTGTTGAAGAAGAAGGGATACAACTCGATGGGTATGGACCAGGACGACCTCGTCCTTGCTCCTTACACGACGGTGATGAAGCGAATCCTCGCACAGACCTATCTTGGCGGCATAACCTGCTCGGCCATAACAGAAGATCTCACCCAAAAGGCCATCGATGAGATTACGATGGTGCTTCGCCGCAACCATAAGTTGAAGGAAGCCACCGACACGCAGGCTGCCGATGATGACGACTTTAACATCCGTTCGCAGGAAGAACTGGCGAGTATGATGAACTCCACTACGGACATGATGACCATACTCTTGGGGTGTGTGGCAGGCATCTCGCTCATCGTGGGAGGCATCGGCATCATGAACATCATGTATGTCAGCGTTACTGAGCGAACACGCGAGATAGGTCTGCGAATGAGCGTTGGAGCACGCGGTGTGGACATCCTCAATCAGTTCCTCATCGAAGCCATACTTCTCAGCGTGACGGGTGGACTCATCGGTGTGGCATTGGGCGTCGGAGCCTCGTACGCAGTGAAGCTGGTGGCTCACTGGCCTATCTTCATCCAACCTTGGAGTATCGTCATGAGCTTCGCCGTATGTACGTTCACGGGAGTGTTCTTTGGCTGGTATCCTGCAAAAAAGGCGGCACAGCTCGACCCGATAGAGGCTATACGATACGAGTAAAACGATGCGGATGTCTTTCCATACGTATGCGTTAGATTTATTGCAACAAACAGACTCGTTTTTCGGAATTTTTATCTACTTTTGTAAAAACAATAAAACCAGAACCTTATGTTTATACATGTAGCCAACCCGATTTACGACTCCGTGTTCAAATACATCATGGAGGACGAGCGCATAGCCAAGACCATGCTGTCGGCTTTGCTGAAGAAAGAAGTGGTGCACGTGACGGTGCGTCCGCATGAATACAGCAACACCACACGCGACACGCTCTCTATGTTCCGCATTGACTTTGCAGCTACCGTTCGTGAGCGCGAAGGCGATGTGGAGAAGGACCGCGTGGTGCTGATTGAGCTGCAGAAGACGTGGCTCAATACCGAAACACTCCGTTTCCGTCAGTATCTTGGAGCGCAATACAGCAACAAAAACAATATACGTGAGGCTGATGAGAAAGGCTTTGCCTATCCGATGGTGGCTGTATATCTCCTTGGACATAAGGTAGGGAACATCAAAGAACCGATAGTGTACGTAAATCACGACGTGTTTGACTATAACGGCAATATCGTAAAGGAAGGCAGCGAAGAGCCGTTCGTAGAGAGTCTCACCCACAACAGCATCATCGTACAGATTCCTCTTCTGCATGGCAATGTGAACAACAGACTGGAGAAGGTACTCAGCGTGTTCGACCAGACTCAAGTGGAGGGCAACACGCAGCAGGTGCTTAAGATAGACGAGGACAAGTATGCTGACGACAACGACATGTTGTACGTACTGCATAAGCTCACTGCTGCTGCTGCAAATTCAGAGATGAGACAGGACATGAACGTAGAGGACGAATACTATAAGGCCATCGAAGACCGCGATACAGCCATCATGCAGCGAGACAAAATACTGAAGGAGAAAGAGGAACAGCTTTCACAGCAGAGTGAACAGCTTTCGCAGCAGAGTGAACAGCTTTCGCAGCAGAGTGAGCAGTTGTCACAGAAGGATGAGCAGTTGTCACAGAAGGATGAGCAGTTACGCAATATGGCTAAGGTTCTGTTTGATAAAGGAATGACAGAAGAACAAATTTCGGCAATGACCGGTATTGATATTGAAAACATTGTGAAACTTCTGAAATAGATAATTAGGGTAGTATAAACTGAGATGCGTCATAGATCAGTTTATGCTACTCTATAATCATTTTTACGGTAATGACTTGTATGTTAGGTAATGGCTTGCATTACCTTTATCTATATTTTTTCAAAAATAATCATCGTTTTGCTTAGTTTTTCTCTTTGCTCAACTGTATATAGTGTGTATGACACAGGAAAAGGACATAGAACAGATGTTTCGTCGGCATTATGAGAAGATGTATAATTTGGCCAGATACATTCTCTCGGATGACGACGAAAGCAAGGATGTGGTGAGCGAAGTGTTCACGCGGATTCTTGCTGATGATGTGGTCCTGTTGCCCGAGAGCGAGGAAAGTTATCTGATGCGGAGCGTCCGCAACCGCTGTTTCAATCTGATTGCCCATAAGAGTGTGAAGGAAAGAGTGGCAAGGTTGCTGACCGATGATGCCGACGTTATTCTATCTGAAGATACGGACGAGCGTCTCGAACAATTGTTGCTTCTCATTGACGACCTTGAACCTCCAATCCGAAAGCTTATCTTCCGTCTGCGATATATTCAAGACAAGTCGTATAAAGAGGTGGCTGACGAAGTAGGAGTGAGCAAGGTGACGGTGTTCAATCATCTCTCTAAGGCGATGGACTGGATTAGGGAACGTATAAAATGAGCAAAACAATGACAAACATGAACAAATATGAAAAGCGGATGATGCTCTTTGACATGCAGGAGCATCCTGAGAAATATACTGACGAGCAGATGGAACGCTTGCTTGATGATGAGGAAGTGAAGGAGTTTTTGCGAGACTTGTCTATTGCGAGAATGGCTGGCAAGAAAGCTGCGCCAAAGAAGGTAGACGTGGATAAGGATTGGAAGGAATTTTCTAATGGTTCTTATACCAATCGAATGAAGATAGCAGCTTCCGTCATAGGCATCATCTTTCTCTCGGGTGTAGCCTTTGCTGCTGTGCAGAACGGTTGGATTAGGTTCTCGGCTTCGGAAAAGGCTGTGGATAATAATGCTGTGACAGAAAAGATAGTCAAGCCGAAGCCGTTAGCCAATGAAAGCCTTAAGGCTATGACGTCAGAGAGTAAGGATTCGCTCGACATGAAGCCGGTGGTGTTTGACAATGCTGAGTTGGGAACAATCCTTACGCAAATGGCATACTTCTATCATGTCAAAGTGGAGTATGTCAATGCCAATACACAGCACGTTCGCCTCTTCTTTAACTGGAATAAGACCAAGAGCTTGGAGCAGAACCTTGAGATTCTGAATGCTTTCGACCGCATACAGATCGAGTTTGCGGACGGCACATTGATGGTGAAATAAGATGGGAGGACATATTATGAAAAACATATTTAAGACTACGCCCGATAACTGCAAGACCGTAATCCTGCTGTATCTTTTCTTTCTGTTGACTTCGGCTCAGCAGTCTTATGCCCAACGCATCACCCGACAATATAATAATGTGTCGTTCTCTGCAGCGTTGAAGGATTTGAACGCCCGCCAGCATAAGTACACCATCAACTTCGTGTATGATGAACTGGAGGATTTCAGGGTAACCAAGAGCATCAGAAACCAGAGTGTTCCCGATGCCATCATGCAGCTGATAGGATTCTATCCCATCAGGATGACGCAGGTGGAGGATAATATCATGGTGGAGTGTACGCAGAAGACACCCCTTCGTTATAAGGGACGTATTATAGATGAGAGTGGCAATGCTGCCGAATATGCAAATATAACCTTGTTGTCGCCCATTGATTCCACAATCGTAGGACATGGTGTGAGCAATGAGAATGGAAGTTTTGTCATTCCTTGTAATTCCCGGAAGGTGTTAGCCCGTATCACATACGTTGGTTATAAGACAATCAACCGTATATACAGCAATCCGGAAATGGGAATCATCAAATTGCAGCCTGAAACGATGATTATCAAGGGAGTTGTAGTGAAGGGTGAAAGACCTCAGTATAAAATGTCGCCTGGAGGAGTGGAGGTTGCCGTAGAGCATACCTTGCTTTCTAAGATGGCAAACACTTTTGATGTCCTGAACCTATTGCCACGTGTCTCTGTTGATGGACAAAAGATATCCGTGTTTGGTAAAGGCACACCGATTGTTTATATCAACAACAAGCGTGTGAATGACAATAATGAGATTGTAAACATCACTCCCGACAACATCAAGTCGATTTCCGTGATTACAAGTCCAGGAGCAGAATATGATGCGGAGGTAGAGTCGGTAATTCGTATCCGCACCAAAGAGCGCCGTGCCAATGGGTTCAGCTTGCGTGCGGATGCTTTTGGTAAATACAACAAATGGATGTCGGATTACGAGCTTATCAGCGCCCGGTATCAGACCAAGAAATTCGAGATAGCCAATAGTTTATGGACTATGGGTACACATGACGGGGAGGAAAATAATTTGATTACCGATATCTATTTGCCCGACAAGCATTATTACAATGACCAGCTGATTCATTTGGATACTAACAACCGCTTCTTGTCGGAAAAACTCTCAGCCGACTATTCGCTTAATGATAGCAATTCCATCGGTGGCTCTTATCGCTACTATGGAATGTTGAAAGGTAGGACGAATAGTGTTAGCCGGCAGGATGTATTGTTGAATGGTGTGGCACAGGGCAGTATTGATCAGGATGAGGTTATGAAGCCTTTTCTTAGTTCACATCAGGCTGATATATATTATGTAGGAAAGGTTGGACAGGTAGGTGTTGATTTTAACGCCACATACTATGCTGTAAAAGACAGACGTAATGATGAGGGGCTTGAAAGCAGCAAGGAGTTGGGGTATCAGGAAATACACTCAAGCAATCGCCAGAATAGCGATATGTGGGCAGGCAAGCTGGTTGTGAATATTCCTCTTTGGAAAGGCAATATGTCTGTAGGAACAGAGCTGTCGAAGACCGACTCACACGGAACGTTTTTGAACGAGGAGCAGCTGGTGCCATCCACAAAGACGGATATCCATGAAAGGAATATTGCCGGATTTGCACAGTACGGATTGGTTCTCAGCAAGTGGACTGTCGGGCTTGGTGTGCGTTACGAGAATATCGTCCGTGACTATCTGTCTGATGGAGTGAAGCAGGACGATGTGAGCAGGAAGTATAACAACTTCTTCCCTAATCTCAGCGTTTCATGCAACAAAGGCAATTGGTATTGGCAGCTGAATATCAATGAGAAGATTCACCGTCCAAGCTATCGGCAACTCGGTAACTTCATGCAGTATGACAACCGTTTCTTGTATGAAGGCGGAAATCCTACCTTACAACCGGAGAAGGTGTTTAATGCTGAGGCGATGATGATATATAAGTGGCTGAATGTATCTATAGGTTATAAATATCTGAAGGATGTGATGGAATGGACCAAGTATATCTATCCAGGAAAGGAGTTTGCTTATAATACGTCGTTGAACTTCGATCATAAGCAGTTGCTTTATGCTTCTGTAAATGTTTCGCCAAGGTTCGGCATCTTCCGTCCTACGTGGAAAATAAATTACAGTCAGCAGTTCTTCGATACTGAGAAGTATGGCTCCAGCAAGGCATTAGGCAAACCTTTGCTGTCTTGTTCGCTCGACAATCATTTCGCTCTTTCAGAGACCATAGGAGCGGCAATGAATTTTTATGCCGCTACATCCAATGCTAATGGATTTCTTATGATGAAGAGCAATTACAGCGTCAATCTGCAGTTAGACAAGTCGTTTGCCAACCGCACATGGATAATTTATCTTTCTGCAAACGACATCTTAAAGACGGCTAAGGAACGTTGGACGATGTACGGACTTGGATCTGGCACTACGAAAGACTGCTACAATTACACTCGCAACGTCTCCTTGCAGGTTACGTATAATTTCAATGCCAAGCGCAGCAAGTACAAGGGAACGGGAGCCGGCAATGAGGAGAAGAGCCGCTTGTAGCTTGTGGGTTTGAGTAAACTATCTCCCTATTAAAATATAGATAAACGAAAATCGGTCAAGCAAAGGCTTGTCAACGAAAGGTTGACAGGCTCTTTGCTTGACCGTTATTCTTTTCTCTCGCTTTATTGAACTTTCGCAAGTTCAGTTACTTTATTCCTCTGCGGTTAAGCGCCTCGCTATATCGCTTTGCGTTCTGAAGATGCTCCTCGTAGGTGCGTGCAAAGTTGTGCGTGCCGCTGAAATCCTCCTTTGCGCACATATACAGATAGTCGTGATGTACGTGATTTAGGACGGCGTCAATGCCGGCTATGGACGGAATGCGGATTGGTCCTGGGGGCAGTCCGGGGTTCTTGTATGTGTTGTACGGGCTCTTGATGTAGAGGAGGTTATTGTAGATGCGCTTCAGATCGAAACGTTTCCATGCGAACTTGATGGTCGGGTCAGCCTGCAACGGCATGCCGTCGGGATATTCCGCGTTGCGTAGCATGAGGCGGTTATAGTACATTCCAGCCACCATAGGCTTCTCGCCGTCGTTGGCTGTCTCCTCGTCGATGATGCTTGCCAATGTTGTCACCTCCACAGGCGTCAGTTTCATGGCACGTGCCTTCTCCTCTCGCTGTCCACTCCAGAAGTTATGGTTCTCCTTCTTCATGCGGTCAAGCAGCTTTTCCACGCTTACGTTCCAGTAGATGTCGTACGTGTTGGGGATGAAGAGCGCTGCCACGGTGGCGGTGTCGTAGCCGTATTTCTTGCATATAGCTTCGTCAGAGAGAGCTTCGTAGATGGCTGCGCTGTCCACCATAAGACGCTTTGACAGCTCTGCGGCGAGACGGTCAAGTGTGCGTACTGAAGGAACGGTAAGGCTGACGGGCGACTGCAGTCCGTTCTTCATGTGGCGGAATACGGTGAAGGCTCCCTCGCCGGGCTTGATGGCGTAGCGTCCCGTGCGGATGTTGTCGGCATAATGGCTATGTCGTACGAGCGTCTTGAATCCTTCCATACCATTTGAACTTGATACGTCGGCAAGCTTTGTGTAGACCGAGTCAACTGTGTCGTCCGTGTCGATGTAGACGTAGCGCGTTTCGTTGCCTGCTGCCATCGACGCGAAGAAGTAAGAATAGACGAAGCCTGCCATCACCACCAGACAGGCAACTGCCGGGATGAGGTATTTTCTTCTTGTGTTCTTTTTCATTGTTTATGTTATTTTATTCAACTAATTTGTGTCTTAATACCGTACAAAGGTATTAGAATTATGACATACGACAAAATATATTAAGTGTTTTTAATTCGATGAAGTATTTTAGTGGTGTCTTAAACAAAATATGTGTACTTTTGCAGCTGATTGAACAACGAGGATAATCACAATAATAATATACACCATTAATATATATCAGTCATGTATAACACTTACATATTCGACCTTGACGGCACCCTGCTGTCCACCCTTGCTGACCTTGCAGCCAGTTGCAACTATGCTCTTACCTCCAATGGCATGCCGAAGCGCACCATCGACGAGGTGAGGCGTTTTGTGGGCAACGGTGTGAAGAAGCTCATGGAGCGTGCCGTTCCCGGCGGTCTCGATAATCCGGCGTTCGACAAAACCTACGCCGACTTCCGCCAGCATTACATGCAACACAATCTTGACACCACGTGTCCTTACGACGGTGTGATGGAACTGCTGCATGAACTGAAGCGCCGTGGCAAGAAGGTGGCTGTGGTAAGCAATAAGTTTTATGCGGCAACACAGGAGCTTTGCCGTCATTTCTTCGGTGACGAGCTTGTGCCCGTTGCCATCGGCGAGCGTGAGGACATACGCAAGAAGCCGGCTCCCGACACCGTAATAGAGGCTATGAAGCAGCTCGGCGTAACGGCAGAAGGGGCGGTATATATAGGCGACAGCGACGTTGATATAGAGACGGCACGCAATTCTGGCATGCCCTGCATCAGCGTCCTTTGGGGATTCCGCGACAAGGACTTCCTTCTTGCACACGGAGCAACCACACTCGTGGAACGTCCGGAGCAGATACTCACGTGTTAATAAAGACGCTCTTGTTTGGTGGAAATAAGACATATTGTTGGTTTAAGGACAAAAAATAAGTCATATCGTTTTGCTGTAAGGAAAAAAGATGGTAACTTTGAAAATGTTAAAACAGCATTCTTATTAAACCTTATTAAAACCTTATGATTATGGTAGAATACTTCTTGCAACACATTTGGATGATATGGGCAGTGGTTGCCTTCGTGTGCCTGATAATGGAGATGACGTCTGGCGACTTCTTCATCACGTGTTTCGGCATCGGAGCCTTGTGTGCTATGGGCGTGTCGCTCACACCGGTGCCATTTTGGTTGCAGGTTGTGGCGTTCGCTGTGTTCTCCGTACTGTCCATTTATTTCCTGCGTCCGCGCCTCGTTGCCATGCTCAATGCCAAAGCCAACCATCGCGTAAGCAACGCTGATGCCATTATTGGCAGAGTGGGAGAGGTGACAGAATCTGTGAAAGCCGGCGGCTACGGACGTGTGAAGCTGGACGGCGACGACTGGAAAGCAGAAAGCGATGCCGTGAATGACATCCCCGTCGGAGCGCGTGTCAGAATCATTGGCAGGGAAAGCATCATCGTAAAGGTGGAGCCGGTGGCATAAGAATGTCGCTGAATAATTTCAACCAATATCGACTTTAACCAACAACATTAATCTTTAACCAACTAATTTTTATTATTATGAGTGTAATAACCGTCTTTCTTATAGCACTTGTTGTGCTTGCTGTAGTCTTCGTAAAGATGGCTGTAGTGATAATCCCGCAGAGCGAAACAAAGATAGTGGAGCGTCTTGGTAAGTATTATGCAACGCTCGGACCCGGCATAAACATCATCATTCCCTTCATGGATCGCGCCAAGACCATCGTGACCATGTATCGTGGCAGATATGCTTACTCCACTACTATCGACCTTCGTGAGCAGGTTTACGACTTTGATAAGCAGAACGTTATCACAAAGGATAACATTCAGATGCAGATCAATGCTCTTTTGTATTTCCAGATTGTCGATCCGTTCAAGGCTGTGTATGAGATTAACAACCTCCCCAACGCCATTGAGAAGCTCACGCAGACCACTCTGCGTAACATCATCGGCGAGATGGAGCTTGATCAGACGCTCACCTCACGCGATACCATAAACACCAAGCTGCGTGCCGTCCTCGATGACGCCACAAACAAGTGGGGCATCAAGGTGAACCGTGTGGAGCTGCAGGACATCATTCCGCCGGCAAGCGTGCTTCAGGCAATGGAGAAGCAGATGCAGGCAGAGCGAAACAAGCGTGCCACCATCCTCACGTCTGAGGGTCAGAAGCAGGCTGAAATCCTCAAGTCAGAGGGTGAGAAGACATCCACAATCAACCGCGCTGAGGCTGCCAAGCAGCAGGAAATCCTGCGTGCAGAGGGTGAAGCACAGGCTCGCATCCGTAAAGCTGAGGCTGAAGCCATCGCCATTGAGAAAATCACGGAGGCAGTAGGCAAGAGCACCAATCCTGCCAACTATCTGCTCGCACAGAAGTATATCCAGATGATGGAGCAACTCGCACAGGGCAATCAGGCAAAGACCGTATTCCTGCCCTTCGAGGCTACAAACATGCTTGGTAGTCTGGGCGGAATAAAGGAACTGTTTAAAGAAAAGGAATAAACATAAATTAATCACAAGAATGTTCCACTCGGCTTAAGCGATAGCAGCATACCGTTCACTTCGCTATGAAGCTATAAGGGAGTGGAACTTATTAAACACTATTATGAATATTTGCATATTTGTTGGCGCACGTCCAAACTTCATCAAAGTAGCCCCGATTCTTCGTGTTATGGAAGCGGCAGGAGTCAGCCACAGCCTCGTTTACGCTGGCCGTGAGGATGACCCCACACTTGAGCCGTCACTCTTCGACGACCTTCAGATGCGTCGTCCCGACGTCTTCCTTGGTGTCGACTGCGAGAACCTTAACGAGCTTACGGGACAGGTGATGTCCGCCTTCGAACGCTATCTGCAAAACCACAAGACCGACGCAGTTATCGTGGTGGACGACCTCGCCTCCACAATGGCTGCTGCCATCGTCACAAAGAAGCAGGGCATACGCCTCGCCCATCTGGTGGCTGGCACTCGCTCTTTCGACATCAACATGCCGAAGGAAATCAATCGTCTCGTCATTGATGGACTCTCTGACCTCCTCTTCACAGCGGGCATCGGTGGCAGTAGTGCAGCAACCCGTGAAGGAGCTGAGTCGTCCAAGATATACATGGTGGGCAACATTCTTATGGACACTCTCCGCTTCAATCATCAGCGCATGCAGCGTCCCGCTGTCATGGATGAGTTGGGACTTGAGGACGGCTCTTACATCGTCTTCACGCTTAACCGCAAGGCTCTCATCGACAATACTGACGAGCTGCGCGGCCTTATGGTAAGCATGATGGAGCATGCCGGCGACAAGCCCGTTGTGGCACCGCTCCGCAAGCGTGCAGCAGAGGCTGTGGAGCACATCGTAAGCGAGAATCCGCAGCTTTTCAAGGGTCTGCATCTTGTAAGCCCGCTCGGCTATCTTGACTTCGGCTATCTCACAGCACACGCTCTTGGCGTAGTGACCGACTCAGGCAATGTGGCTGAGGAGGCTACGTTCAATATGGTGCCGTGCATCACGCTCAACAGCTACACCGAACACATCGAGACCGTCAAGACAGGATCAAACGTACTCGTCGGCGAAGATCCCGTGCTTCTTGGCGATGAAATCAGCCGCATGGTGGCAGGCGAATGGAAGCATTGTGCCATCCCTGAACGTTGGGACGGTCGTTCCGCAGAACGCATCGTGCAGATATTGAGAGAAGTATGCCAGGGGTAAGGGCTTTATAGTCCTGCCACAAACCTCCCGCAAACCAAGGTGTACTTAATAAAAATCATAAATCCATCAACAAACCAAAAACTAACATTTATGAACAACAAGTATTCTATCCTAAGTGCAGCGCTCATAGCACTCGGCATCGTAGTCCTTGGTTTATGTATCAAGGGAGGTATTGACAATTTCGCTAACAAGGATCGCAAGGTTACTGTCAAGGGACTTGCTGAGAAGGAGGTGGACGCCGACAAGGTGACGTGGCCTATCGTCTCAAAGGAACTTGGCGATGACCTTCCTGATCTTTACACACGCCTCGGCAATACTCAGGCGAAGATTAAGCGCTTCCTCACTTCTCATGGCATAAAAGCCTCGGAGATCAGCGTCAACGCTCCCATCGTTATCGACCTTAATGCCAACCAGTATGGCAGCAACGACCGCAATTACCGCTACAACATCACGTCCGTCATCACCGTAACGTCCAACAACGTCAAGCTTGTGCGTTCCATCATTGCCCGTCAAGCCGACCTGCTCAAGGAAGGTGTGGCCATTGTGGACGGCGGTTACGAGAATCCTGTAAAGTACGAGTATGTGTCGTTCCAGGAAATGAAGCCGGAGATGATGGAGGAGGCTATTGCCAATGCGCAGAAGACAGCAGAGAAGTTTGCTGCCAACTCAAAGAGCAAGCTCAATAAGATTGTGTCAGCTGACCAAGGCCAGTTCTCCATCGACGACCGCGACCAGACAACACCTTATATTAAGAAGGTGCGCGTCGTGACCACCATCGTCTACTCGCTGAAGGACTAAGACGTAATGATTATGGTATAAAAACTGCATATTGTAAAAGATTTAGCATTAATTGTGTTAAAAAAGTAAATTTCTTAGGTTTATCTCTTGACACGTGTCAATATTATTGCTATATTTGCGATATCTATTAAAACAATAGTACTTACTATATACCATAGGATAATGTCTCACATCCTTTAGTCATTAACAAGTAGAAGCCTATACGAGACAAAAGGCTGGAAAAGGAGGATATTATGATGAAGACTATTAAGCGCAGTTATGATTTGGAATCATACGAGCTGGACAATGTTTATAACGAACCTGATGACCGCCACGGTCGTTTAGATTCCTCCATTTGGTACAACTAACGAATGTCGTTTCAGACATCATAAGCTACATTTTTAAGGTGAGTCCCCGGAGAGAAAGTTCCTGAATCAGGAACATTCCTTCGGGGATTTTCTTTTATACTTCATTCATTACTTTTCTGAAAGCCCTGAACGCCATCAGTCTATTGTCTTCTTGAGGTTGCATTATCACGAACATGTGATTGTCTTCCTTGCGCGCAGCCATTATCTTTATTATCTGTTCCGCCAACCTTTCTGCCGTCTCGCCGTCTATGGAAGCGAAGAAATGCGAGAAGCAGAATATTGTGAGGGTGGGCGATTGGGCTGCGTCAGACAGGCTTTCGGCAGCTTCTTCCATTGAAGAAGCAAAGCGCCAGCTGATGTTTCGTCCGCCGAACCGTTTCATCTGCCTTTCGCCTTCAGCCCGCATTTCTTCCGAAACGTCAATGCCAACATACTCAATATTGATGTCATCGTCAGCCATAGTCTCCGACAATGCCACACCGCACGTCGCCGGACCACATCCAACGTCCACCATTCGCAAGTGTCCGCCGTATTCTGCGGCAAGCTTCATCAGCTCTTCTTTTCTTGCCAAGAACGTCTGCTTTGCCTCATTCTGGTATTTCGGCATGAGGTAACGGCAGAATATTTCCACCTGATTGGCAGCTGTCAAGCCAATGTTTCTTTCCTCTTCGCGGCTGTATACCGACATTCCGTGTGAGAAGTCGGACCTTCCGTAGCAGATAAACACAAGGTTGGCGTCGCGGTTGTTGCCGAGGAAAGCGTCGTCCTCGCCGTTCCGTTGGGCAGCCGTCGGCATTCGGAAGTCGCCCTTGCAGAATTGTTCCGTAGGAACGTCCACGTATCCGTCCTTGCTTTTCACGAACTCCAGCAGATTGTAGAACGTATAGTTCTCGCGCAGAATGTCGGGATTTCCGACGAGCATGAGGTGCAGACGTGCACGCGTCATCGCCACGTTCAGCTTACGGTCAATCACCATTCCGTCCTCCTCGAAGACGTTGTTGGTGAGGAAGTTCAGCTGGTAAGGCTGCTGTACGGTGAAACCATAGATGATATAGTCGCGCTGGCTGCCCTGATATCTCTCCACGGTGTCGATGGTGATGTTATGGAGAACGCCGATGCCGTAGCGGTCGATGGCTCCGCGTATGGTGGCTATCTGGTTGCGATAAGGCACAATTACGCCCACCGTCTGGCTTTCGTCAAATCTGTCCTTACATATATTATATATCTGCACCACCGTGGCGGCAATCATTTCCGCCTCCACCTGATTGGTCTTCACCGAAGCAGCCGCCCTTGGCTTCTGCGTTGCCACAAAGGCTATGCGGCGTGTACGGAGCATCTGCTCTATGCCGTTCTGCGAATGGCAGATTTCGGTGGGGAGCGTCTGATGATGGAGCGGCACCACTTCCAGCCGGTTGCCATAGAAGGCGTAGTTCGGAAACTCAGCTATGTCGCGGTGCATACGTCCCTGCCGTGTGAGCATATACACGTAGCGCGGGTCATATCCGTGGTCAGTCTTGAAGTTGGAGAGCAGTCGTTCGAAGAGCGACAGACGACAGTCGGTCAGTCCTATGCTGCGCAGTTCGTCGTCATCTACGTGCGATTCCTCCGGTGTCTGCTGCACCACGGCTGGCAACTGCTTGTGGTCGCCGATTAGCACGAAGCGCGATATGGCGTCGCGTCCTCCCGACTGTGCGCTGAGCAGTCCGATAAGATGAGGCTCCAGTATCTGTGACGACTCGTCGATGACGGCAAGGTCGAAGTGCTTTATCTTGAAGAGGTGGATGTTGGCGTTGAGCGCAGCCGTTGTGGCGCAGAACACCCGCATGCCGCTTATCACGTCCTTCACCTCCTTCGAGGTGCGGCATTGCTGCACGCGCTCCGAGAGCAGATGGTCATGATAAGCCTCGTCGCAGTTTAGCGGTGAACCTATTCGCAGAAAATCTATTTGGCTCTCCACCAGCTTTGAGCATATCTCGTCCACGGCACGGTTAGTGTAAGAGAGCAGCAGCACGTTGGAGTGAGGGTCTGTAAGTTCCTCTTTGAGGATGTTCAGCAGACCGAACGATGTCTTGCCCGTACCCGGCGGACCGATAACGAGAAAGAGGTCGCGCGACTGCTTGGCTCGTTCCACAAGCGTATTGAAAGCGCCATACTCGCCCCGCATGTGCACGTGTTCGTCAATGGTGGGCTGTCGTTGGCTGAGGATAAGGTCGCGTCGCTGCTTCGATGCGGACAGGAAGCTGTGCATGGCGCTGTAGAGAGCGCGTGATGACGATTCGAACATGTCGTGCTCTATAGCCCAGAACGTGCCGTCGGGCGTATCGAACACCTGACGGTCAGTCTGCGAGTTGCGCAATACCAGTTCCACTCCCTCCGTCGTAATCTCCTTGATGGAGGCACGGTTCACCATCTGCGCACAGGCGTTGGGTGTGGCGTCCGCCTTATAGGGATAGAGAATGACGATGTCGCCCTTACGGAAGTTTGACGTATCAGCCGACTGCTCCCTTGCGAAGTTCAGCGAGATGCTCTCCACCATGCCGTCCTTGTTCTGTCCGAACGAGCTGATGGTCAGTTCCTCGTAAATGTTGCCAGCCGCCCGCTTGTCCTCCAATGTGTCCAGCCAGATGGCGGCAAATCCGCTGTCGTCCTTCGTCTTGTTGCCCACCTTGGAGAGAAGATGCTCGCGCTCCACGAATTCCATGAAGCGGAAATAGTAGGCACGTTCCAGCGGCGATGCGTCGTGTATGGGCGAGAGCAGCCGGTCAAGTTCAGGACGGGTCCATTCGTCCCACAGTCGTCCGGTGGCTCCCTTGCGGTTGAGCATCTCCGGCGTGAGTTTCTCCAGCACCCTCAGCCCGTTGCTTGTCTGCGTGGTGTCGCACCATGTCAGCAGATTGCGTATACGGATGGCACGCAGCGTCAGTTCCGGGAGGTTGGCTATAGACACCAGTCCCTCGGAATACTTCGAGTAGAGGAGCATGAAGTGGCGCAGCTCGTCAGAGTGTTTTCTGAATTCGTAGCTGAACAGCGCCCTGTAAAGCGACAGCTGCACGAGGTGTTTCTCCTGCGGTTCGGGTCGGTTGGGATTGAATCCCGGAGCCGAGAAAGGCACGAAAGCGCCCTTGCCCGACTTCTGCTCTATGATGGTGGTGCGTCCCTCCTTGTCGTGCAGAAAGTCGAGACGTCCCTGAATGCCCAGCACCTCGCTGAAGAAAGTAGGCTCCAGCACCACCGCCTTCGGGTCATACTCGTCTATTTCTCTTGGCAGACGCTCTCCTATAAGCCTTTGTATGTTCTGCTTCTGCATGCGTGCGTCCGTATAGAACTTGTCCACCGTACCCCTGTCGTTCATGTCGTCGCATGACGTGAGGCTGATGGTGTTGGCTTTGAAAAACTCCATCACTCCCTCGCCGAACGACACGTCGCGACTGTGCACCGTGTCGTCGAGGAAGCGTCCTGCAAGGTTACCCAGATGGATGTGCACGGTGTTGGCTTGCGGTTTCAGACGGTTCACCATATTCACGTAAGGCGACTCGGCGTACGTCTCGAAGCAAGAGGCTATGGTGGTGATGTCGATGAGGTAGTCAGGCTCGAAGATTATCAGTTCCGGCATGCAGACATTCTCCTCCATGCGGATGCGCACAAGATTGAGCTGCGAGTCCTTAGCAAGAATCTGCTTCAGGTAAGTCCAGTCGCCCTTGCCGTTATGCGTGAGATATCTGTTTTGCGCTCCGTAACACACCTTCATCTCCGAAGCGTTCTGCTCCTCCGTTACGTATATATAGTCGTCGTCCCATGAGTTCACCACCACGCGCAGCATATTGATGTCAATCTTGCTCCACCTTGTCTTGCGGTCCTTCTTTGGGAAAAGCCTTGCGAGCGACTGCGGTATGTTCATCCTGCCGTTTATCGCCGACACGAGCAGAGCCGTTGCCTTGATGTCGTATGGCAGCGACGTAGTAAGGTCGTTGTCCGCTGTGTCGTGAATGGCGTTGAGCACCTTTCGCGTGTCGTGTATGAGGATGGCGTCCTCAGCCGGAATGTCATGCTGCTTTATGATGTAGTCAAGCTTGGCGAACAGTCCGATAAAGTTGATGCTGTTCAGCGCGATGGCTTGGTTGACAATACGCTTAAACGTATCGCGCAAAACATAATAGCGTTCGCGTATAGGGATGTCAGCTGTGGCAATGTCCTCCAGTTGGTCAAAGAAGGACATGGCACAGTCAGCGGTATAGCATTTATTCGTGTGATTTAATTCCATTTAGTCAATTGTCTTTGGCAAGAGACACGTTTCCTAATTCCTCTTTTAGATATTCATATTGATAACGTGGACTTTGCACATACAACCCATTGCGTGTGTTAGTCAGTTTCTTATACAGTTCTGAGTTATATACTTTATCGAAAGCCTCAATAACCGGCATATTGTAGTCTTCTTGTAAAAAAGACACAATCTCTTCAACGTCACAATTTATAATAAACTGTATTTGTTTTTTTGTAAGTCTCATACGCGTTTGAGTTTTGATACAGCTTTGTCTGTTCCGAAGAAATACTGGCTGTTCATTTTACGAAATTCCAATCCTTTTACAAGTTGGTCTATTGTAATGAAATGTTGCAGATATAAATTAAGCTGAAATACGACTCCATCGTCTGCCACAGGACCGATAACAATGTCATACCCGTGTGTTTGCTGTCCTCTTGCCTTTCTGTTCTTTAGAATAAATTCTGCCCATTCAGTACTGACCCCATTGAAAATCTTGACATTCAAAGAATTGTCGTTCAATAATTGTTCATCGAAAAGATATTCTTGTACTATAGGTGTTCCTGTTTGTTCAAATTCACAACGTCTTACAGCCATATCAAGAGCCTGACGCTTAATATCGGTAAGATAGAATCCTCTACCGAAATCCTTATTTGGTTTACATTTTTTGAAGTCGATTTTCTGGAAATCAACATTTGTCCCATGATATAGCTTCATTATATGGTTCCTCCGTTTTTTCTGCAATATAACTGTATGTCTTTTATAGTATCTGCCAAAGACAGCTGATGTTCTGCCTCATAGCATTTATCCAAAAAAGCGAGAGCTTTGTATTGCTTTAGATAATTGAAGGCAATGTCAGCTGGCATGCTGAATTTTTTGCCAAATTCAACAATGCACATATTTATATATCTTATTTTGTTCATGTCGGAATCATATTGATTATACTTGGCAAACTTACATAAAAAAAGCGAATTATACGCCAGTTCTATAAAAAAAACTGAGACCATAGCGCATAATGATTTATCCCAAATGGTTTCTGCGCAGCAGACGAGGCAAACTTAGGAGGCTATGGCGAGACGCCTTGCCTTCCGATACAATATTTGCATTTCTAACGCTCAATACTATGAGCCCGGCGCACAACAAAATCTTTGGTGCGAAATTCTTGAGTTTTGAGCGTGCAACGATAGTGTGCTGACATACAGCTGATTATGCTGCTGAGAAGAGAAGTGTGCAATGAATGACGGAGCAAAAAAGCATCATTGGGCTGCAATAGCGCCACTTTTACACTCTAATAGTGCCACTTTTATCATACAATAGCGCCACTTTTACACTCTAATAGTGGCACTATTGGATTGTAAAAGTGGCACTATCGTTAAGCATTGGTGCTGTTTGCTCAGCAGAATACCATAAAAACAGCTTTTTGATTCTCTAGAATCAATTTTTATTTTGTAACATGTTTTTACTCTATAGACAATATTTGTATGGCGGAAATTCAAATAATTCAGGATAATCATTCGTGATTATCAAGGATTGTTTTTATCTTTGTGTAACAATTCAATTGATTATGACAACAAAGGAAATTGACGAAAAGTCGTTAGATAACGCACATCGCCTCTATGAGTCGGGCGATATAGATAAAATTCCTGTCGGTACTATGGCAGGTCTGCAACAGATACATCATTATCTGTTTGACGGTCTGTATCCATTCGCAGGCTCTATCCGTAACAAAAATATCGCCAAAGGAGGTTTCCGCTTCGCTAATAGTCTCTACCTCCAGGCCGCCCTTGAGGCAGTTGAGAAAATGCCTGAATACACTTTTGAGCAAATCATAGAAAAGTATGTTGAGATGAATGTTTGCCATCCTTTCATGGAGGGCAACGGCCGCTCCACTCGCATCTGGCTCGACATGATGCTCAAACGCTCTATAGGCAAAGTGGTTAATTGGCAGTATGTTGACAAAGACCAATATCTCTCAGCCATGGAACGCTCACCCATCAATGACCTCGAGCTGCGCTATCTGCTCTCGCAGAATCTGACATCTGACACGGAGAACCGCGAAGTGATATTCAAGGGGATAGAGCAGAGCTATTACTATGAGGGGTATGAAAAATAAAGTTGTATATTTAGAAAAAGTAAAATGGCTAAGACAATAAAAAGTATAGAAGAGCGGATTGAAGATTGGTGCAAGAAACAATTCGTTGGACAGAAATATTACACTAAAACCGACTCCATCAATTATGAGATAGAATCGGCTCTTGAAAAGGCTCCAAGCAAACAAGGTGGTTCTGGCAAAAATTATCCAGACATTAAATGCTTGCTTACGGCAGGAAATAGTCGTAGAATTCCTGTAATGATTGAGGTGAAAGGCAAGAAAGGTGTCCTTATCAAGGTTAACGACAAAGACGAAGTTGACAATATAAAGAAAAATTTAGAGCCTAATTATCAGAATATTTCAAAGTATGCTGTTAATGGTGCTGTTCATTATGCCAATGCCATACTTAATTTTACGGAAAGCTATAAGGAGGTTATCGCAATAGGCGTAAATGGCTATGATGAAGCTGGAACAGAAATTCACGAAGTGGATGTTTGGTATGTTTCTAAAGATAATCTCTTTGTGCCAAAACATGTAGGGTGTTATGAGGACATTTCGTTTTTACTAAAAGAGAACATAAAGGCTTTTCTTGAAAAGATTGATGCGCTTGTTTTAACTCCAGAAGAACTTGAAGAACGCAAACTGACACTTGAAGATGAAATTGAGCGCAAACTTAAAGCACTGAATCAGAATCTACATGATGAAAAACAGATTGTGGTTAACAATCGTGTTCAATTGGTAGCAGGTCTCATCATGGCTGGGCTTGGTGCCGAGGGAGTTCAGCCTCTTCGCATTGAGGATTTGACAGGAAAAACAGACAAAGAGGATAATGACGGACAGGTTATAATGAGCAAGATAAGGTTGTATCTGTCTCACAAGAAACTGCCTAAAGAGAAAATAGAGATGATAACGGATATCCTAAAAGTTGTATTCTTGCAATCTGGATTGCAGAACCCTGGCGAGGGTGGATTAAGTAAGTTACATTCTATTTATGCTGATGTAAAACATGATATCCTGCCATATGTTACGGGAGAATTGCATAACATAGACTTCACAGGCCGTTTGTTTAATGTTATGAATGAATGGGTTGATGTTCCTGATGGTGGCGAAAATGATGTTGTGCTGACACCTCGCTATGTTACCGAACTTATGGCAAAGCTATGTGAGGTAAATATGAACTCTTATGTTTGGGACTTTGCAACGGGATCCGCAGGTTTCCTTATTTCGGCAATGCATCATATGATAGACGATGCCAAACAAAAAATAAGCAGTCCGCACAAACTGGAAGAGAAAATAAACCATATCAAGATGGAACAACTTCTTGGTATAGAGAAGTTGCCTGATGTATATATGCTTGCCGTTTTGAACATGATTCTAATGAAAGATGGTAGCGCAAACATCATTCAGGGTAATTCTTTGGAATACGATGGAAATTACAAACAGGGAGACTTGAAGGATAAGCCATTCCCGGCTAATGTGTTTCTGCTCAATCCTCCCTATTCTGCTGACGGCAAGGGATTCGTTTTTGTGGAAAAGGCATTTGAGAAAATGACTCATGGTGGACGGGCAGCTGTTCTTATTCAAGAGAATGCAGGTAGTGGAAATGGCTTACCATTCACAACCAATATTCTAAAGAACAATACGCTGCGTGCGTCAATCAAGATGGCAGACATTTTCTGTGGAAAGGCAAGCGTACAGACTGCCATATATGTGTTTGAGATTAATCGTCCTCATAATGCAGAGAATGATTTGGTTCGCTTTGTCGATTTCAGCAACGATGGCTATACACGCATGAACCGTAAAAAATCTGGGCAAAGTGTTAATCTTCGTGATACCGACCGTGCTAAGGAACGCTATGACGAAGTGTGTAGACTTGTGCTTTATGGCAAAGGTGCAAACGATAAAAATTTGCACTACTTCAAAGATTGCTATACAGAGGATTACATCACGCTATCAGGTAATGATTGGACTTATGGACAGCATCAGAACATAGATACTGTGCCCACAGAGGAAGATTTTCAGAATGTAGTCAGAGAATATCTTTCGTGGAAAGTTGGACAGGTGCTTAAAGGGGAGAACGGCCTGGGAAAATAGTAAGCCCCCACTTGCTTGAAAAACAATTTATTGAAAGTGGGGGCTATTTTGAGAAATGTAAAATAGAGGACTTTTTTACAATAAAAGGGAATCCTCAATTAGACAAGGATGACCTTAGGTTTTCCGATAATTCGTCATATCCATATTTCACGCGTACTGTATTCAATAATGGTATTTATGGTTATGTAGATTACTATGATGATAAACATCTCATCAAGGGCAATTCTATAGCGGTGGGCATGATGGGCATGCAGTTCTTTTATATGGCTCACGACTTCTATGCAGGGCAATTTACGAAAACCGCTTTTCCTAAATTTGAAGGACTGAACTGGCGTGTTGCACTTTGGTTCATTTCTTGGTTCAATAAATCAAGTAAATGGTATTTAGGACTGTTGGTTCGCGATTTCGAAAAAGCGTTTGGGGAAACCGAAATTATAGTGCCTCGTAATTCTGATGGGTCTTTATCTCTTACGTATATGGAATCTCGCATCCGCGAGATGGAGGAATCTCGCATCCGCGAGATGGAGGCTTACCTAAAAGTCGCAGGTTTTGAAAATTGTGAATTGACGGAAGAAGAGAAAAAAGCCTTAATGTCTTTTAAGACAAAAAGAACTAAGAAGTTTTCGATTGGGGCTTTGTATGATAAGGAGGACATTAGGAATTCCTCCTTTGATAAGAAGAAAGACACAAGATTGAAGCCAGATGGCATCTATAATATTCCTTTAGTCAATGCAAAGAATGGAGATAACGGCATAATGTTCTATGGACATAAAGACAAATTTGCAAGTATTGAAATGTCCATAGATATTGTGCAAAATGGAGCAGTGGCTACAGGTAATGTTTATCCACAGCCTCAGAAAACAGGAGTTCTTTGGGATGCTTATTTAATAAAAGCTATCAATCGTTCAGATACAAGGGAAAGCCTGATGTTTATTTCGTCTGCAATACGGAAATGTATAAAGAAAAAATTCAGTTATGAATGTAAAGCAACCTGGAATAGGGTGTCGAATGAATACATTTGGCTCCCAGTCACATCTTCTGGTTCCATAGACTACAAATTTATGGAGACCTACATCCGTGCCATAGAGAAACAGATAATCCAGAGAGTAAAAGACTGGCGGGCCAAAGAGATAAAGGCGACTATGGATATTGTGAAAGATGATACCGAAAGTTCATCTTTGAAACCATTGTTTGGCTCGAAACAATACGAAATACAAGAAGAGGATGTTTCGGTGATGGTTGCTGACAATATATTCATTCCATATAGTGTCGAAATAAGACTTTGGGATACAAAACGAGAAGACTTGTTTGAGGGAAATCTTGATTTGCTTCTTATGTATGCCATTGGTCCTTCAGCTCGTCACAAAACTGAATCTGCTTGCAAAATTGCGTTAGGAATAAAAGAAACAAATTTGTCGGCAGAAGCGATTAAAGCATTCAAGAGCGTTCACTATATTATGTTCCATTATTGGAAGAATAGTGAAGCCACACCTTTTGAACTGACTGCACCAATTCGTCTTGTGAGCAAACAGAATATTCCTGATGGCTTCTTGATTAGACAAGAAAAGGATGCCAAGCAGTACTTACTCATAGAGTACAATTCAGAAAAGCCAGCAGAATTAGGAGAGTATGATATACTGAAAGCACAAAGGAGAGGCAGCAATAGGTATATTCCTTTTGTGTGTAGGGTGGAAAATATAAAAGTTAACAAGAATGACAGACAAGAATAAGCAACTATACATAGATTTCGAAGCCTACGAGCGTGTGGCAGAGCCACATAAGCGCGAAAGGGCTTCGGCAT
>ERZ1026862.119-NODE-119-length-47168-cov-79.387536_pt1 | contig 47168 bp, 27 predicted proteins | sample MGYA00380161_ERZ1026862 | MGnify/ENA primary metagenome ERZ1026862 (study PRJEB33269, sample SAMEA4719797) | human gut metagenome | biome: human-associated habitat; feature: organic feature; material: feces | place: Cameroon | collected 2013-10 ... | reverse complement strand
TAATATTTTACGTGTAATTATTTTGCCATCTTTCGCAAAATAATTATCTTTGCATCATGATATTCAGCTATTTGCTGAATATGCAGTCACACCCTTCGTGGGTGTGTGGATTGAAACACGCAATACATCGATTCTCATGCCATTATTGATGTCACACCCTTCGTGGGTGTGTGGATTGAAACTAATTTATTCTATAATCTATAGTAATGTTTTAGCGTCACACCCTTCGTGGGTGTGTGGATTGAAACCTCATTCAGGGCGCAGCACAGACCGCCAGAACGGCGTCACACCCTTCGTGGGTGTGTGGATTGAAACTTGAATTTTTCAGGTCCCAACGACATGGTGGAGACGTCACACCCTTCGTGGGTGTGTGGATTGAAACAGGGAGCGTTGGCACCTCGCAATCCGTTCAAATACGTCACACCCTTCGTGGGTGTGTGGATTGAAACTCCACCGGAAGGTTTTTCTGAAGAAGGTCGGCGAGTCACACCCTTCGTGGGTGTGTGGATTGAAACCAGTGCAGGAAGACCAAACAAGGGTCAGACTTTGGTCACACCCTTCGTGGGTGTGTGGATTGAAACGTTAAATCATCAAAAAAGATACAATTATGGCAGAGTCACACCCTTCGTGGGTGTGTGGATTGAAACTTACACAGGATGGTCGATTGGCTAAGTTGTCTAAGTCACACCCTTCGTGGGTGTGTGGATTGAAACAGCAAACTGCTTGCCTTGAAACCCATGCGATGACGTCACACCCTTCGTGGGTGTGTGGATTGAAACTTCCCAAACAGGAAATCATGTTAGCAAAATGGGAGTCACACCCTTCGTGGGTGTGTGGATTGAAACATAAAATTGGCGTTTACGCATAAAACGGAAAAGCGTCACACCCTTCGTGGGTGTGTGGATTGAAACTATGTATGCTATGGGTGCTGGCTCCCGACCAGTAGTCACACCCTTCGTGGGTGTGTGGATTGAAACTTGGATAAGATGTGTGTGCACTTTGCCTATTGGGGTCACACCCTTCGTGGGTGTGTGGATTGAAACTTTTTCATCAGTATCTACAGACCGCCCGGCAGTTGTCACATCCTTCGTGGGTGTGTGGATTGAAACTGTTGGTATGCAAACGCAGTATCGTTGTGAATTAGTCACACCCTTCGTGGGTGTGTGGATTGAAACTTCTGTGCGTTATTTTGCTTATATCGCTCGTTCAGTCACACCCTTCGTGGGTGTGTGGATTGAAACCACACTATGAGCAGCGAGACCACAGAGGCAGCCCAGTCACACCCTTCGTGGGTGTGTGGATTGAAACCTTTTATCTATTGCAAAGGTACGAATTTTCTGTGTCACACCCTTCGTGGGTGTGTGGATTGAAACCAAAATTGAAAATACAAATTCGAGATCAGGCGAATGTCACACCCTTCGTGGGTGTGTGGATTGAAACCTGACGGTGCAGCGCGAGCAGGTGGCAGACGTTGGTCACACCCTTCGTGGGTGTGTGGATTGAAACTTGGTATACATGTATGAGTTATAGAGACGTTGAGGTCACACCCTTCGTGGGTGTGTGGATTGAAACTTGAGATACTTATAGTAGTCGCAGAAGTCCTGAGTCACACCCTTCGTGGGTGTGTGGATTGAAACTCGCCAGATGTCGTGATATCTCCTTTCTCTGTCGGTCACACCCTTCGTGGGTGTGTGGATTGAAACAACCAATGGACGCATGACACGTAGATACTCACGGTCACACCCTTCGTGGGTGTGTGGATTGAAACAAGGACACGGAGCCTGACCACTATGAGCACTATCTGTCACACCCTTCGTAGGTGTGTGGATTGAAACGAAGAACTTCCGCCAGATGATGACAGCAAGACCTGTCACACCCTTCGTGGGTGTGTGGATTGAAACAGAAAACAGATTTTATTTTCTGAGCCCACTTGAAAAAGTCATTTTTACGAAAAAGTGCCATTGATTGTCAATAAGTTACAAAGACAAAAAATATGATTCGGGACTTTTTTAAGTGGACTCAGTTTTAGTATTATACAGCAAACTCTAGTTATAAGTGTTCAGAATGTGTCTCCTCCTGCCACAGCATTCGTCTCCTCCTGCCACAGCATTCGTCTCCTCCTGCCACAGCATTCGTCTCCTCCGGTCACTGTATTCGACTCCTTCAGCTATCGCATTCGACTCCATCAGCCACTGCATTCGACTCCTTCAGCTAATGCAGCCGTCTCCTTCTGCCAACTCAGCCGTCTCATTCTGCTAACTCAGTCGTCTCCTTCAGCCACCGCAGCCGTATGTGTCAACTCAATGAAGTAGATGAAGTCGTGAAATGAAGTGGATGAGTTCGTATAATGAAGTTCATGATTTCGGCACAATTGTCAATACATGCAAATGGTAAAGCAAAAAGTGGTTTACTCCTACCTTTATGATTCTTATACGAAAATGTTTTTTCTGTTTTTATTATCACATTTACCACGCTTTGCATAACTAGTTGATTATAAGAGAATAACGCGTGGTGATAAGCGGTTTTTCTGTTACCACTTAATACCACGCGTTACCACGCCTTTTTTATGAGAAAATGAGATAAAAAGGGAGCGGGCTATTTTCTAACTATCAGATACTCAGTGCCGAACCTCGTTTTCTTGCTCTGCAATCCTTCGATATTCTGGAGCTCTCTGCCCAATTTCTGTATACTCGAAACCTGGAGAGAAGAGCCGAATTTCTGCTTCAAAATGTCGAAAATGGCGGCTGTCATCAGATATTCGCCATTTTCCGGGGTACTTGCAGGCTCGAAAACCTGCAGAAAACATTGCTTGATAGGGGAAATCTGCTCAAATTGTCTGTTATATTGCATGATGATGGCGGTTTCCTTGGCGTCGAAATAGGATTTTTCGCCACGCTCCAGAGCTTGCATCGCCTGCGCATAAAGCTGCTCATAGTTCAGTCTGCCACTCACATCGATAGGGCCCGTCAGTTCTACTCCCAGGAAACGGCGGTTGCCGGATGGGTCGGAAAGAATATCGGTCATGTTGCTCGTGGCGATGAAGGAGGCTAGACGAGGAAATTCCTGTACATGACTTCCGTATGGTGGCTTGATTTTCACCGTAGGCAACTGCAGCAGATTCTTCAGAAAGCCCTGCTGCACCTGTGGTGAAATCTGATTGAACTCATCGAGATTGATGAGCAGAAATTGTGACATCGCCTGCAATACCTGACGCTTTTCTGAGAGAATCATGTTGTCGCTGAAGCCCCACGATAATTCGGTAGGGATGAGACGGCGGCAGAAGGTGCTCTTGTTGTAACCCTGCTTGGAAATGAGCAGCGGCATGGTGCTGTTGCCATATTGACGGCGATACATGCCGCGCCACTGGTCTACCATTCCCAGAAACCAGGTGTAAAACCAGTCTTCCCAATGAGGATTGTTGGTGGGTACGGTTCGTGCCAGGGCACGGATGCGGTCCTTGCCGTCCCATTTTCCCAGACAGTCATAGAGATAGGACTCTATCGGACTGTAGTTTCTGATGCGGTCTGACTCTAGAAAATTCCTTACATCCTTGATGCTTACGTGGATGTCGGCTATTTGAACATCCAGCGTCATGCTTTTCTGCACACGGGCATCCACCGGTCTGAAATCGCCAACCCATGAATTGTTCGGGCGGTATTCGGTATATTTCATCACGGTATTGTAACGGAACTGGTACCGGCTCTCCAGGTATCTGATCATCTGCAGAATTTCGGCACGGCCTTTTCTGCCTGAGGCTGATTTCTCCGTCTTCCTGTCTTTGGAATGGGTATCGTAAGCGGTGCCCACTATCTGGCGGAGTTTCTCTTCTGTCACATGTCCCCAGTTGTTGCGGCGGATATGGATGAAAGCTTCTTCTTCGCTGAGACCCATGTTGCAGAGCTTGATGGCGATGGCTGAGAAACCGGCAAGGAACCGGTCTTCATCGTTCTGCCATGAGATGTTGGCTTCTTTCATCTCTTCCTTCGTCTCTTCTGCTGCCTTGCGGTAAAGAAACTCATAGTCATCGTATGTCTTCAAATCGTCTACATTTTTAGGGGCTGAGGCAATCTTCTTCATATTTTGGGAGATGCGCATCGCCACTGCCTTGCTGTTATAATAAGGAGAGGCATCCAGCGTAAGCATGAAGTTGGATGCCAATGATGGCTTTTCGGGTTTGATGGCTGCCTGTACCTGCGACTGGTAGAGCGTCTTTACCTGTTCGTAGGCAGACTGGTAGAGTAAGTCGGCGTCGGCTTCTTTTGTCGGGATTTTTCCTTCTTCGTTGCAGATGCTTACGAGCACGATGAGGCTTCTGCCGTCGGCTCCTTCGAAGGCAGCGAAGGTCATCGGCAGCAGACTGACCGTCTTCTTGACGGCATCTTTTTCCTGGTCCGACATGAGGTTGATGAAGTGGAGCATCACCAGCCCGTTTGATTTCTGGAAGACGAGATTACCGCTTTCATCCTTGTTGAATTCTGCGGCTGGATAAACGTGCTGCCATTCCTTGATGCCTTTGTAGTACTGGTAGTCGGCCTCCATGAGCGGCACACTCATTCTGAAATTGGTGACACTCAGCTTGGCATCATCTTTAGCGATGCGCTCCAGAAACCGTTCTACGGTTTTCGAACTGACCATCAACTTGTTCTGTTTGTTGATTCTTGTAATAGTAAACTTCATACTTCTGTTAATTTATTGATAGGGTGATACTTAGGGTTATTAATGGTTTTGCCCAACTTTGCCCAAGGCGTTGGGCAAATGTGCCCGGCTACGCCGGTCATTCGTACCCGTCGTCTCGGTCATCCGTACCCAACGTGTTGGTCATCCGTACCCGTGTACGTGGGTACGGATACTCATGTACGTGGGTTTGAGTGACCACGTACACGGGTGAATTCTTTAATCGGCGTGCGGCTGTTAATAGTTAACCTCTTCTGCATACCGGTCGAACCTCATGTTGGTGTATCCATGTTGCTGGCACCATTTCAGCACGTACTGCTGCTGTTCAGGCACGAGTCCTGTCTGTCCTAATTTATAGCGATAGTATGAAGTCTTGCTTCCGAAGTAGGAAGTCATGTGTACTCTGAAAGCGGCTTCGTCTTTACGCTTCAGTTCTTCAAGAATATTCGTAAAGCCGTATGCCATTTTCATCATTTGCAGCTGCAGGAAATGTTCGCACTTGTTGTCGTGGTAGGCATCGGGATAGATGGCGTAGCCTTTGGTCTGTTCCGGTTTTTTGTAGGTTACGGACAGATAGTGTGCACATTCCTGAGCCAGTGGACATTGCTGGTTGAAGCAATAGTCCCATGAGTTGTAAGCACTTTCTTTGTTGAAGTAGAGTCTGACTAAATCTGCTTGTGTCATTGGTTTATGGGTTTCTAAGTATAAAAAAGTGGTTTCACAGGAGTCGTTAGCTTCTAGGTGGAATCGGCAGGAATTTTTCCTGTTGGTTGCAAAAATACAAAAAATGTTCGAAACCGCAAGCCTTTTTCTCCACTTTTTTAATGTTTTTCGTCGAAAACAATAAGTATTCCTCTGCTTTTTCGCTGAGAATCCCCCGTTTTTCGCCCGAGTGTGGCAATAGGTGGCAATAGGTGGCAATAGAAAACGCCCTTATTGCCACGCTTAAATAGCTAAAAACCAATTGGTTAACTTGAAGCGTGGCAATAGTGGTATTAGTTTTAGAAAAACTTTCTCATACATAAGCTTTCCTCTTTTACTAATAAATGTTATATTCCCGCCATTCCTTTCCCAAATCATTTGTTTTCTCCCGAATTTACAGTACTTTTGCAGAAAGTATCTGATTAAAGATTAAAAGTGCTATTTATAATAAGGTATAGATTATGCAATACAAGAATATCATATTTGATTTAGGTAATGTCTTGGTGAAGCTCAATCCGGAAGGATGCATCGGGGCTTTCAAGGCGATAGGAATGGGGGAACTGGCGAATCCGAATCCCCAGAGTGAAGGGATGAAGCTGATGAGCAAGCTGGGTGTGGGAATGATGACCACCGAAGCGTTCTGCGATGCAGCCCGTAAGTTGACAGAAACTGATGTGACGAATGAAGAGATCATCGATGCTGCCAACAAGATGCTGGTGGAGATTCCTAATGAGAAAAAGGAGCGACTCCTGCAGTTGAAGAGGGCTGGTTACCGCCTCTTCCTCTTGAGCAATACCATTGATATACATTGGGATTATTGCGTGGAGCATCTCTTCCCTTATCAGAACCATGGGGTAGAGGATTATTTCGAGCACTGCTTCCTCTCTCAGCGAATGCATCTTGCAAAACCTGATGCCCGCATCTATGAGGAGGTAATCAGACAGGCGAACATCCATCCCGATGAAACCCTCTTCATCGATGATCTGAAGGAAAACTGCGAGGCTGCCGAGAAGCTGGGCATCCATACCTTTCAGAACGTGAAGTTCGATGATTGGCTTTCATTTCGATTCTGACGGAAATGTCAGAATCGAAGCTTTTATTCGTTAAATGATTTTGTGTTAATTTGCATTTTTTTCTGATGAATAATCGCAATAACTCCACACTTTTTCTGACGAATAACTAAGGAAAAGGCTGATTTATTCTCTTTTTCTATTAAAACTTAATATTAGTGTATTCAAGTTTCGCAAGCTCAGAAGTTAAAGGAGTTATCGCTCCCTACGGTCGCAGAGGAGTTAAGACAACAGTCTTTTTGGCGTAGTTTTTTAAGCAGCAAGACATACGTCTTAACTCCTTAACTTCCTTAACTCCTTTAACTTCCTGATATGCGAAAGTTCAGTTATTTATCCTTTCTGAATATCTTATCAACAACAACGGCAATAGCACCATCGCCCGTTACATTGCAGGCGGTACCGAAACTGTCCATTGCAATATAGAGGGCTATCATAAGCGCCTGCATATCAGCATTGAAACCTAAAACAGAGGCTAGCGGACCGAGCGCTGCCATGACGGCTCCTCCCGGAACTCCCGGAGCTGCTACCATGCAGATGGCGAGCACGAAGATGAAATTGAGAAAGAGGGGGAGATTGCACGGCATACCATTGATGAGACAGATGGTAAGCGCACAACAGGTAATCTTCATCATTGATCCCGAGAGATGGATGGTGGCACAGAGCGGAATGGTGAAGCCGGCAATGCCATCGGTGACGCCGTTTTTCAAGGTCTGCTTCAGAGTTACCGGAATGGTGGCTGCTGATGATGATGTGCCAAGTGCCGTGAAGTAGGCTGGCAACATGTTGAGCAACAGCTTAAAAGGATTCTTGTGGGACAAGCCGCCAGCCAACAGATATTCGTAAAGTAAGATGACGATATGAAGTACGAGAATCACGAGGATAATCTGTGCGAAGACCAGCAGAATGTGGTAGGCTTCGCCGGAGAAAGTCATGCCCAGGAAGATGCCGAAGATATAAAGGGGCAGGAGGGGAATGATGACTTTGGCGATGACGCCAGACACTATTTCCTTGAATTCCTGGAAGATGTTCTTCATGGTGCGGCTGCCTTTGTGGGCAATGCCCAGTCCGGCAATGAAGGAGAAAACGAGGGCACTCATCACATCTACCATGGCAGGTATCTTGATTTCGAAGAAGGGCTTGAGTTCTTCAGCCTTATCTACTGCCACATGGGCTGAGTTGGCTATCATGTGTGGAAAGAGTGCCGAACCTGTACCATAGGCAAGCAGACCCGCCAGGATGGTGTCGGCAAAGGCGATGCCCACAGTGGCAAGGAGGAGTTTTCCGGCTCCATGACCGATGTCGGCAATGGCTGGTGTTACGAGACCGATGATGATGAGCGGTATCATAAAGCCCAGAAACTGGCTGAAGATGCCGTTGAAGGTGAGAAACGCTCTGACGGCAGCTTCATTGAAGAAATTGCCGAAGATTACACCCAACAGGATGGCAATGATGATTCTTGCCAAAAGTGGCATTTTGATTCTTTTCATATTCGTAAAATTGCTTTTTGTCTGCAAAGGTACGATATTTCTGACTTTTCTCCAAGTATTTTGCTGTTTTTTTAGAATCAGTCATGCTTACTGTACAACTTTCATGATGTTCGAAGGTGGGCGCTGCGACATGAGTTCCTGCTTCATGTAATCCATGTAGGGCACTACATGCTGATAATAATGGTAATAACCCGGACAGAGATAGTTGAGACCGGAATCGCCATACTTATCTTTCATGAAGCGGTTCTTTGGGCATTCTCCATGACAGGCAAACTCCATGTCACACTCCTTGCACTGGCGGGGAAGAGAACTGTGTTTCAGACGGCTGAACTCCTGTTGCTGCTCACCATAAAGCATGTCGATGAGCGAATGGTCACGGATATTGCCCAACTTATACTCCGGAAAAACAAAGTGGTCGCAGGAATAAACATCGCCATTGTGTTCCATCACTCCCGCATGACCGCATTCCTTGGAATAAGCACAGATGCCGGGAGAAATACCCATCCAGTTTGCCAGTGTGCAGTCGAAAATCTCAACGAAGATTTTGCCCACATCCTTCCGAACCCATTCATCGAAAATTGCACAGAGAAAGTAGCCCCACTGCTCCGGCACAACCGATGCCTCGCTCAGAGAAATCTCATTCTTGTCGGCAAGACTTGCCAGGGTACGGCCATCCTCATGTCGGGTCAGTCGCTCAACGATAGGTGTGAACTGCAGAAACTGACAGCCGTTTTCCTTGAAGAAGCGGTAGAACTCCAGCGGATGATTGGCATTATAGGCATTCACCACCGCCATCGCATTCCATTCTACCCCGTGTTTCTTCAGCAGTTTGATGCCTTGCATCACCTTCTTCCACGATGGTTTTCCCGCAGCCGTCAGCCGGTAATGGTCATGATCAGGCTGCGGACCATCGATAGAGATACCTACCAGCCAATGGTTCTGGGCGAAAAACTCGCACCATTCATCGGTCAGCAACGTGCCGTTGGTCTGAATTACGTTGTCGATGCGCCTGCCTCCAGCATACTTTTGCTGTAGAGATAAAGCCTTGCGGTAGAAGTCGATGGAGCGCAGCAGAGGCTCGCCACCATGCCAGGTGAAGAGCACCTGGTTCATGGTTTGCGCCTCAATATATTCTCGGGTAAACTGTTCCAGCATCTCATCGCTCATCAGATGTCGCTGAGCAGTGGGATAGAGCTTGTTCTTCTCCAGATAATAACAGTATTTGCATGCCAGGTTGCAATGGGCACCCGCAGGCTTCAGCATTACATACAGTGGCTTGGCAAAGGGATTTGCTATGTTGTCGTTCATCATTTTTTCTTGAATCTAGTTGTAATCTCTATTTCTCTGTAACCGGGAGAGAAAATCAGAACTTTGGCAGCGTAATTTCGAAATCCTTGCTGTCTCGATGCTCCTTTCTGATGGCAGCCAGGAGTTCGGCAAGAATTTCAGGATGTTCTGCCGCCACATTATGGTCTTCGTGGATATCGGAAGCCAGATTATAGAGCCGCGGCTCGCCTTTTACTACCACCAGTTTCCAGTCGCCCTTTCTCACGCCAATCTGGTCGGTTTCGTGAAATTCCCAGTACAGGTAATCGTGATGTTTCTGCTCTGCATCCTTGCCCAGAAGGGTAGGAGCGATAGAGATTCCGTCGAAACCATCACCAGCCAACTTTCTGTTGGTATAACGCTTGGCAAAGTTTCTGATGCCAGCCAAATCGCAGAAAGTAGGCAGCAGGTCGTAAAAGGCAAACTGGGTATCGTTCACCGCTCCTGCCTTGATATGCTCAGGCCACCAGGCGATAAACGGTATGCGGATGCCGCCTTCGTAGCACTGGCGTTTCAGACCTTTCAACTTACCGTCACGACCGAAGAACTCTGGGTCGGCACCACCTTCTTCATGCGGTCCGTTATCTGAAGTAAAGATGACAATGGTATTCCTGTCGAGTCCCTTCTCCTTCAGCTTGGCGAAGATTTCGCCCACATACTGGTCCAGTCGGGTAATCATTCCGGCAAACTGTGCATGGGTATGAACCGCAGCGTTGTATCTCGAATCTTCCCATCCGCCCCAGGTTTTATCGGTAAAGAACTGTTTCTGGTAATTCTCTAGAATAGAGTCTTCCGGCTGGGCTAGTTCGGCATGTGGCAGGGTATAGGTAAGGAATCCTACGAAGGGATGTTCCTTATCCTGTCTGTCAATCCATTCTAGTGCCTTGTCGTGGATGATGCGGGCAGAATACTGTTTGCGCTTGAAATAATCCTTGCCGAACATCGGATGCTGGATGTTCTGTTCCATTACCTCTCTTACCACCGCTGTATCTCCCATTGCACGACTGTAGCGGTTCAGAAAGTTAGGATAATAGAGATGAGCCTGAAACTGGCAGATATAGCCATAGAATTCGTCCACGCCACGCTTGTCGGGAGTAGAAGCCGAACCTTCATATCCGCCAGCCCATTTCCCGAATACGCCGGTTCTATATCCTTTGTCCTTCATGATTTCGGGCAGAATCTTATGCTGCGGGTCGTAAGGTTCCTGTCCTACGACAGAATACTCCTCGTTGTTGCCATATTTTACCATAGGCACACCTCTCCAGTATTCCTTGTTTCCACGCACATGTGTATGTCCCGTATGCTGACCAGTCATGAGGGTAGCTCTCGACGGAGCCGAGACGGGAGAACCGGCATAAGCCTGGGTGAATCTCATTCCCTCCTGTGCCATCCGGTCTATATTAGGTGTGTGGATATAAGGTTGGCCGTAGCAAGCCAGATCGCCATATCCCATGTCGTCACACAGTATGAAGAGAATGTTGGGTGGGGTGTTTTGGGCGAAGAGAGATAGCGGCAAGGCTTGCAGGGCAGCCATCGCCAGCAAAGATCGGTTGAAAGGTTGATAATTATTAGCCATAATGTTTTGTATTAAGTTATATCTTGCAAAGATACGCTGAATATTCGTAATTACCAAAAATTTCGGGATATTTCTTAAGAATATTTCTCTTATTCTTCATAAAGAAACTGTGCCCTTCCTGTTTCACGACAGAAAGGGCACACAACCTAGTCTATTCTCGTACATGATGTGTTGATATAACATAGAATAGTTGATTTCTTATGAATTGATTACTTAAAAAGTTTACCTCTTCAAGTTTGGGTTCTTCTCACCGTCGGTTGTTGGATATGGGCAGTAGATTCTATCCTCAGACCAAGTACCCTTAACGGTAACGCTCTCCTTAGCAGTATATTCCTTGCCACCCTCTTTCGCAACAACGATAGGAGCATTGGCAACGCGATACTCGAAGTTCTTCTTGAGTTCGTCCATACGGAGCTCATCTGAACGGCGGGTAACCATAGATACCCAGTTACCTGCAACTTCCCATCCGTGTTCGATGTAGCAAGCCTCAGCAAGCTGGGCAGCGCTCATGTTGTCGATCTTTACGGTAGTTCCGTCGCCAAGTGTCACATTTTCAACATCTGTTACGGCACGGCTGCGAACCAGCTTCAAGCATTTCTTAGCTTCTGTCAAGTCAGAGAGGCCTGCACGGGCTGCACTCTCAGCATACCAGAGGAGAACCTCAGAATAGCGGATGAGGTTATGACGGCGGTCATTAACCATACCCTTATAGTTGATTCCCATGTAATCGTATGGCTGTTTGAGCATATTACCCTTTTCGTCAGCATTGACAGTGAAGATAGTGAACATAGGGTGATAAGCATCTACGACAGGTTTGCCATTGTTGTCAAGTTCCCACCAGTAAACGGCCTTGCTGATTTTATCCTTTTTAACTTCCTTATCGCCGATTTTCTCAGTGATAGTCTCCTGGAATGTAACTTTAGGAGCATAAATAGCATTTTTGCGAGGTCCCTCTGGATATCTCTTCCAGAAAGCAATTTCGCCCCAGGCGTCACCCCAGCCACCATCGCCGAGACCTTCGAAGCGACAGCAGGAAGAAAGCTGTGAGTCATGATCCCACCAACCCTTGGCATCGTTGTTGATACCGAGCACGGTCTCCATGTTGTAATTGTTACCCATAGAGTAAACTTCCTTCCAGTCTGGGTTCAAGATGAAGCCATAAGTACCATTGTTGGTGATGACATCCTTAGCCAACTCAGCAGCGAGCTTATAGTATTCTGTTCCCTTATTGAGCGGATAACCTGCCATTGACATATAAACTGCTGCCAAGGTAGACTGTGCAGCCTGTTTGGTAGCCCAAACGTCAACTCCGAACAAGCGGGCAGGCTCCTTGTCGTAACCTGTAGGAAGTTCGTTGATGGCATCCTTCAAGTCTTGAACGATCAATTCGTATACTTTCTCAATCTCAGATGGCTGAGCATCAAACTGTTCTATGTTGGTCTTAGTGATAATAGGCAATTTGCCGAATACACGTACCAGATAGTAGTACGAGTAAGCACGCCAGAAGTGAGCGTTTCCCAATGCGGTAGCAATCTTAGCCTTATCACCAGGGAATTTCTCAGAGCCCTCGATAATCAGATTGGCAGTCTTGATAACTGCATAATGCTGAGTCCAGGCTTCTGTAACACCCTTGTTGGCACCATCAGAATCAAATGCATCGAGCGCAGCACAAGCCTGCTTGTTGGAACCAGGGTTAGCAGTGATATCGTCTCCCTGCCACTGTGGATACATAGGGTTAGTCCAACTTTGTGTCTGATTCACTTTATCGTACAGCGTATTGACGCCTGCGGTGTAGTCGTCTTCGATGGTATAGAATGTGTCTGGATTCAACTGACCCTTTGGATCCTCATCCAGAAAATCGCCACATGATGTGAGTGACAACATGGAAGCTGCCATGAAGCAACCTGTATATAATAATTTCTTAGTTTTCATAATTCTTACAGTTTTTAGATTGTTGAATTTAGAAGGTTACACGAACACCCATTGTGATGGTACGAGGATTAGGATAAGCACCCATATCCAAACCATTATCACGGTCTACGTTGGCATCACTGAAAGAAGCACCTGCTGGGTCAATACCCTTATAACCTGTGATGGTGAAGAGGTTCTGAGCTGAGAGTGAAAGACGGATGTCTGCCAACTTGGTTACGCTGCGTGGGAATGTATAAGCTACGCTGATATTCTCACAACGGAAGTAGTCGGCATTCTCGAGCCACTTGTCTGAATTACCATAGTTCTTGTTCTCTGCACCGATGGTAGGCATTGTTACACCTATATTACTGAAGTGATCCTTGTCTGTAACGAATCTTGAAGCACCAACCTCTGCATTCATTGCGAAACGTACGATATTCAAACGTTTTGCACCGAAGGCTGCATTGCAGAACATGTTGAAGTCCCAGTTCTTATAGGTAATGGTGTTGTTCCAGCCTAATGTGACATCAGGATTTGAGCGACCCAATACGAAACGGTCTGTACCTGCATTTGGAGAAGCAGTCTTGGTTCCGTCTGCTGCATAGTACATGTCTACATACTGTCCCTTGTCGTTCTTTTCTACTCCAGCCCACTTGAATCCGTAGAATGTACCGATAGCTTCACCTTCCTTGATGATAGTACATGGGTCAACAGTACCAGGAGCTGGCTTCTCACCATAAATGATAGGTTCATCGGCTGTCATCTTGGTTACCTTGTTTTTGATGTAGCTGGCATTTAGTGTAGATGACCATGACCAATCCTTGGTCTGGATAATCTGACCATTGATGGTTACGTCAACACCCTTGTTGTTTACCTCGCCGGCATTTACCCAATATTTGGTTGCACCCAAGTAGCCAGGAGCTGCCGTCTGCAAAAGAGCATCCTTGGTGGTCTTGTTGAAGTAGTCGAAACTGATGTTCAAACGGTTACCGAAGAAACCGAGGTCAACACCGAGGTCAAACTGGTGAACCTTCTCCCAGGTCAGGTCTGGTGTAGCAAAACTATTTGCCCAGTAACCTGTATAAGACTGGTTTGTTCCGTATGAGAAACCTGTTGATTCCAAAGTTCCAAGAGTAGAATAAGGAGCGATGTCCTGATTACCGATGATACCATAGCTGGCACGGATCTTCATGTATTCTACAGCATTCTTGATAGGCTCCCAGAACTTTTCGTTAGAAACAGTCCAAGCACCTGCGATAGATGGGAAGTAACCCCACTTCTTGTTGGTGAAACGGCTGGAACCATCGGCACGGAATGTACCGGTCAGCATGTAGCGGTCGGCATAGTTGTACATGACGCGGGCAACGCCAGAGAGCATGGTCCACTTGCTGTAACCATTAGTCGGATTCTTGGAAGCTGCATCCTGGATGTTCCAGTAACCTAACTGCTCGTGGGCAATACCGGTACCGGTCATCTGCATTTTGCGAACCTCGTTAGAAGAAACTTCCCATACACCGGTAGCTGTCAATGCGTGCTCGCCCCACTTGCCCATGTAAGTCAAATTGTTGGTAGACTGCAAAGCGGTTACTGCAGCATCGCCATTTGTCATGGAGTTACCTGAAACATTTACTCTGGTTGAAGTGAAGTTGTACCACTTATAATCATTATAGTCGATACCATTTGTGGTGGTGAATGTCAAGCCTTTGAGAAGCTTGAACTTCAGGTCAATGTGACCGGTTACCATGGTACGTTTGCGGTCGTTGTCGCCATCATGGAGAATACCGTAAGGGTTGTTCTGGATACAGTTGTAAGGATCCACATTGTAGTTGCCGTTAGGTGCCATCATTTCCATCGTTGGAGAGTAGTTCAATCCTACCCAGATAGGGTTAGACTGGTTTTGCGCAAAACCTGCACCAGAGTTGTCGGTCTGAGCAAGGTTGATATCGGTGGTCATCTCTAACCAGTCGAAAATCTTATTGTGCATGTTAGCCTTGATAGCGTAACGTCTTGATTTTGTATCTGTGATAACACCCTTCTGGTCCATATAGTTGGCAGAGAAGTAGGTCTGAGTCTTCTCATTGCCCTGAGAAACTGCTACCTTATAGTTCTGGGTGATTCCAGTCTGGAGCAACTCGTCCATCCAGTCGATACCTGGTTTGGTTCCGTCAAGATAACCTTGCATGGCACTCTTGGCTACACCCTTGTAGTCAATCAAAGCCTGTGCATATTCTTTGGTTCCCATTACCTCAGGAATGTGGTAAGCGTTAGAGATACCGAAACTTGCATCGAATGTTACCTGTGTAGCACCGGCAGAACCGCTCTTGGTTTGTACCATAACAACACCATTGGCACCGCGGGCACCATAGATGGCGGTAGAAGATGCGTCCTTCAATACCTGGATGCTTTGGATATCTTCAGGGCTGATACCCTCAAGACCTGTCTCGCGAACGATACCATCTACTACGTAGAGAGGGTCGTTGCTCTTGTTTACAGAGCTTGTACCACGTACACGAATCTTCATGGCTCCACCAGGAACACCGCTTGACATTACCTGCACACCAGACATACGTCCGTTGAGGGCATCCTCAACACGTGCAACAGGCTGGTCCTTGAAATTCTTGCTGTCCAAAACTGCCACAGAACCTGCCAAGTCAGCCTTCTTTACTGTACCGTAACCGATGACAACGGTCTCTTCAAGCATGTTGGCATCATCCTGCAAAGTGATGTTGAGCGGACTACCGCTCCATGTGAGGGTCTGTGATTTGTAACCCACATAAGTGATGGTAAGTTTGGCACCCTTTTCGATGTTGCTAAGGGTGAAGTTACCATCCAGGTCAGTTACGGTTCCACCGGTCTTACCTTCGATTCTGATGGTAGCACCGATGATAGGTTCTCCGGTAGCGTCTTTAACAGTACCTGTACATGAGTTTTGCTGCTGGGTAGCTGTAGCAATGGTAGAATTGCTTTGAGCAGCCAATGCAGAAACAGTGCAAAGAGGTGACATCGCACCTAAAAGCGCTGCAAAATACAAATTTGCTCTTTTGTTCATAGGGCTATTATTTATTGTTAGTTATAAAATTTTTCGTACTTCTTTCTAGTTATTAGAATGCTGAAACAGAGTTTATACAAGGGCATCCCTTTGCATCGTCGATTACGATGCGGATGCCACTTGTAGTAATCTTATCGAAGCGAAGTATTCGCTTGTAGCCGATAGTGGTAGTCTCTTCCTTAGGGGCGAGCCTTACCCAGTTTTTGCCTTGTCGGTAATAGATTGAGAAGGCTTTTACGCGCTGCCCCAGAGGTATGTATTCCTGGAGCATGAGGCGTGTGATAGATTTCGGTTTTCCGAGTTGAAACTCGATATAGGCATCTTTTTTCTTTTTAGAAGCCCAGAAGGTGTCATATTGGCCGTCTGTGATATTCTTGCCAATGTGCTTGCCTTGCTGGCTGTCTACTTTAGGTGTGATGCCTTTCAGTAGATTGACAGATAATTCTTGTCGGATTTTCCTGTGGAAGTTTACTGCATTTGCAGAGTCGATAGGGTGGATGAGTCCATCCTTGTCTACCGGGAAGTTGAGTAACATGGTAGCGTTGTGTCCTACACTCTTGTAGTAGAGATTGCACAGGTCTTCAACGGTTTTTACCTTACTGTCTTCTTTCTCATGGTAGAACCATCCCGGGCGGATAGAGACATCGCACTCAGCTGGTGTCCACTGGTCGCCGTCTTCCCATCCAAACTGCAACTGTTTGTAGTCTTTGAAGCCTGGATAGACGGTGTTGGATGGTATTGTAGACCAGCAGGTCTCGCCTGCAAATCCATTTTCATTTCCTACCCATCGGCATCCCGGTCCGCCATCACCGAAAATAGTGGCATTGGGTTGTAAACTGTCAACAATTTCGAAAATTCTAGGAAAATTGTAGTAGTTCCTTCTGTCGATGGTTCTGCTTTCTTCGGCGCCTCCGTACCAGCCGTCTCCTCCGTTGGCTCCGTCAAACCATACTTCGAAAAGTTCGCCGTAGTTGCTCAGAAGTTCCTTGAGCTGGCGCTGGTAGAGCTTCAGGTAGTAGGGAGAACCGTAGCTTGCCTGGTGTCTGTCCCAAGGCGAGAGGTAAACTCCGAATTTCAAACCGTATTTCTTGCATGCTAGGGAGAGTTCTCCTACCACATCACCTTCACCATTCTTATAAGGGGTGTTGCGGATGCAGTAATCTGTGGTGCGTGTAGGCCAGAGGCAGAAGCCGTCGTGATGTTTGGCAGTAATGATGACTCCTTTCATGCCCGCAGCAACCAGGGTTCTTGCCCATTGTTCGCAATCCAGTTTTTTAGGATTGAAGGTCTTTACATCCGAATTTCCGTATCCCCATTCCTTATCATTGAAGGTGTTGAGGCCGAAATGGATAAAAGCATAGGTTTCCAGTTTCTGCCATGCCACCTGCTTGGCGGTTGGCACAGGTTGGATGGGGTCTACCTGGCTGTAGTTGCGCTGGGCGGCAGCTGTTATGGCTGCCAGCCCCAGGCATAGTGCAACAAGAAGAGACTTCTTCATACTTAAAATAGGTTTTGTATTGGTTGTTTAAATTCCTTATTTGTCGATGTTCTCATTCAGAAGCCGGTATCTTGCCATCAGACAGGCTCCCGTGATTCCTGCAAGACCTTTCAGACTTGAGGTAACGATTTTAGAATCCTCATTCATGATGTTGAGAGAGAATTTCTTGATACCCATCTTTACCGGTAGCGTGAGGTAGTCGCCTGTAACCGACATTTCACCTCCGATGACCAGCATTTCTGGGTTGAAGATGTTGATGACTCCTGCCAGCTGTTTGCCAAGTTCATCTGCTATGAGCTGCAGTGTGGCAAGGCTCAGTACATCTTCCTTTGCTATGGCGTCCAGAATATCCTGGAGTGATAGGTCTTCATTCTTTTTCAGAACTCTTTCAGAGAGGATGGAAGTCTTTCCTTCCTTTATCTTCTCGATGAGTTTCCTTTTGAGTGCTCTGCCCGAAACTTCTGTTTCGATGCAACCAATCTTGCCGCAGTGGCAGATGATGTTGTTGTTGTAGGCAGTCATGTGACCGAATTCGCCAGAATATCCCGACTTGCCGTAATAGAGTTTTCCGTCGATGATGATTCCGATTCCGATGCCCCAGCATACGTTCACGAAGATGGCGTCTTTCAGGCCTTTGCACTGTCCCTTAATCAACTCAGCGAAAGCCATGCTCCGGGTATCGTTCTCGATACATACAGGTAGCTGTATGAGCTGGGTCAGCTTGTCGGCCAATGATTCTTTCAGGAAGGTGAACATGTTGTAGGCATTTCCCTGTACAGGATTCACGCGCTCAGCCACGTTCATGCAAACTTGAAGTATTTCTTCTCTTGAAACAGGAAGGCTTTCGATAAACTCATTGATGATTCTGCTTATCTCTTCCAGGTTTTCAGGAGAGTTCTCATATACGTAAGGCACTCTTGTTTTTTCGGTAATCAGATTGCCTGCGAAGTCGCTTGCTGCAAGTGCCAGGCAGTTCATCTCAGGATTGACACCGATGAAGTAGCCTGCTGTTGGAATGAGGTCGTAAACCATCGGGATGCGTCCCGAAGAATTGTCTTTCTTTCCAATCTCTCTGGCGAGTCCTTCTTTTATCAACTCGTTGAGGGCACTTGTTGTTGTCGGTAAGCTAACTCCGATAGCCTTCGACATCTCTGGGATGGTGGAGGCTCCGTGAGAGATAAACTGCTCCAGGAGTTTGCCCTGAACTGAGGGCTTTTTGTTTATCTTCCTAAGATATTTTATTAAGTCAGCTTTCATAACTAATATTTTTTATTTGCAAAGATAAGGTTTTTCTGTATAGGTGCAATATTTTTGCTGTTAATAAAACTTAAACAGCGAAAAATAGTATACTTTTCGTCGTTTTCGGACATCCTGTTTTCTTCTATACCTTATTATATATAGAGAGGTTGGATGCGTAAGTGCACAAAAGGGGGTTACACTTAATCGGCATCAGAAACGAGCGAAGTGCAGGTATTTCGGCCATAAGAAGGCTCAAAGTATAAAAAATGTTTCTGTTTTAGAAATATTAACGCTATTTTCATTGCAGTGTTTGATAAAACTAGTAACTTTGCAAAATAAAATATTTTAGTAACGAACTGAGCGTTAATAAAGAATTTAATAAATGGAAGTTTGTAACGCTCCTCGTTATTTTTCGATTTTAACCTATTAATTAAAAGAAGTATGGAATACGATGTAAAGTCTTTAGTGATTGGCTTGGATTTGGGTGGAACCAATTCCGTTTTCGGCATCGTTGATGGGGACGGAGAAATAATAGCTACAACCTCAATCAAGACCCAGACATTCCAACGCGTGGAACAATACGTAGAGGAGTCGGTAAAAGCTGTGATGCAGATAGTAGAACAGGTAGGTGGTATGGAGAAAATTCGTGCCATGGGCATCGGTGCGCCTTGTGGTAACTATTACAAGGGGACCATTGAAAATGCAGCAAACCTGGTATGGGCAAAGGGTATTGTACCGCTGGCTGACATGTTTGCTGAGAAACTGGGCATTCCGGTTGCTATTACCAATGATGCAAATGCGGCTGCTATGGGAGAAATGAAATATGGTGCTGCGGTTGGCATGAAAAACTTCGTAGAACTCACTCTCGGAACAGGCGTAGGATCGGGTATAGTGGCTAACGGACAGCTGATTTATGGTTGCGACGGTTTCGCCGGTGAGTTGGGACACATGGTGGTGGATCCTGACGGTAGACCATGCGGCTGTGGCAGAAAGGGCTGTCTGGAGACCTACTGTTCGGCTACAGGTGTGGTCCGTACTACTTTGGCCATGCTAGAAGCATCAACCGTGGCAACTGAGCTGAGAAATATTCCAAGGGAAGAAATTACATCTTATGCAGTTTATAAGGTAGCCATGGCAGGAGATACACTGGCACAGAAAGTGTTCAGACAAACCGGTACAAGAATCGGCAAGGCCTGTGCAGAGATAGCTACCTTTCTGAGCCCGGAGGCTTTTATCTTCTTCGGAGGATTGGCACAGGCTGGCGATCTGCTCTTCCGTCCTATTGAAGAAGCATATAACGAGCATGTGCTCTCATTATATAAAGGTAAGGCTAAGTTCCTGATGAGCGGACTGGATGGTGCCAAGGCTGCCATCCTGGGTGCTGCAGCAATGGCATCTGAATTCTAATCCGTCATTTTAAAAAAGAAAATATAACATAACCTATTTAAATATAGATAAAGATATGAGACTCAATCTTAGTTCACAAATCGTACTCAATAAAGTACCTGTAGAGTTCTACAGGCCAAAGACGACTGTAGAATATTCTGAAATCTCCAGAATGGAGAAGATTCATACAGACATCTTTGCCTCTATGACAGAAGGTGCCAGTCATGTAGCTGATAAAATAGAAGCAGGCATCAAGGCAGCACAGCAGGAAGGCAAATTCTATGTGATGGCGCTGGGCGCCGGTTCTTCTCTCTATTCTGTATACGATGAACTCGTTCGCCGTTACAACGAGAAGACCCTGAGCTTCCGCAATGTTGTTGTATTCAATGCATACGAATATTATCCGCTTCAGAAGGACAGTTCTCTCCGTACCATCAACCAGTTGAAGGAGCGTTTCCTTGATCATGTGGATGTGGCTGAGCAGAACATCTTTACACTGGATGGTTTTGTGGCACAGGATGCCGTACAGGACAGTTGTCGTCTTTATGAGCAGCGCATCAATACCTTTGGCGGTCTAGATGTTGCCCTCATTGGTATAGGCCGTTCGGGTAATATCGCAGCCAACGAGCCAGGCTCAGGCATCCAGTCAATGACCCGTATTATCCTCATCGGCAATACCTCTCGCGAAGAGATGGAGAACAGTGAGCAGACCAAGGAAACCATTCCTCCATGTTCGCTCACCATGGGTATCGCTACCTTACTCTCTGCCAAGAGCATCTATCTGACAGCCTGGGGCGAAGAGAAGGCTGAGATTATGCAGAAGGTGGTGGAGAACTCAATCACAGATACCCTACCGGCATCATTCCTCCAGACTCACCCGAATGCACATGTTGTCATCGACCTGGGTGCTGCTCATCATCTGACACGTATTGAGCATCCATGGCTCGTAACTTCATGCCAGTGGAGTGATAAACTGGTGCGTTCGGCACTGGTATGGCTCTGCCAGAAACTCGGTAAGCCTATCCTGAAGTTGACCAATAAGGATTATAATGAGAACGGACTGAGTGAACTTCTGGCACTCTATGGTTCTGCCTACAATGCCAATATCAAGATTTTCAATGATTTGCAGCATACCATTACCGGATGGCCAGGTGGTAAGCCGAATGCCGATGATACCTATCGTCCGGAGCGTGCAACACCATTCCCTAAGAAGGTTATCGTGTTCTCTCCACACCCAGACGATGATGTTATCTCAATGGGAGGAACCATCCGTCGACTGGTACAGCAGAACCACGATGTGCATGTAGCTTACGAAACATCAGGAAACATTGCTGTGGGTGATGAGGAAGTAACAAGATTCATGCACTTTATCAATGGTTTCAACCAGCTTTTTGCAGACTCAAAAGACAGCGTCATCTCTAATAAATATAAGGAAATCAAGACCTTCTTTGCCAAGAAGAAGGAGAGTGACTTCGATACGAGAGATATCCTGACCATCAAGGGACTGATCCGCCGAGGTGAGGCTCGTACCGCTTGTACTTATAATGAAATTCCGCTTGATCATGTCCACTTCCTCGACCTGCCATTCTATGAGAGCGGCAAGATAGAAAAGTTGCCAATGACCGAGAAGGATGTAGAGATAGTGAGAGTTCTGTTGCAGAAGGTACAGCCACATCAGATTTATGTTGCCGGCGACCTTGCTGATCCTCACGGAACCCACAAGAAGTGTACTGATGCCGTTCTGGCAGCTATCGACGAAGAGAAGAAAGCGGGTGCAGAATGGTTGAAGGACTGTCGCATCTGGATGTATCGCGGTGCTTGGGCAGAATGGGAGATTGAGAATATCGAAATGTGTGTTCCATTGAGCCCTGAGGAGTTGCGGGCAAAGCGTAACTCTATCCTCAAGCATCAGTCGCAGATGGAGAGTGCTCCTTTCTTGGGTAATGATGAGCGCCTGTTCTGGCAGAGAGCCGAGGACCGTAACCGTGCTACTGCATCGCTCTACGACCAGTTGGGTCTGGCATGCTATGAGGCCATGGAGGCTTTCGTGGAGTACAAGCCATTGTAATACTTTATTAATATATTTAATGTCATGGTAAAGTTCAATCGTTTATTAGGCTCGTTTGTAGCCTGTGCAGCGATGCTGGGTGGTATCTCTACTCCGGTATCTGCTGCCGATATTAATATTATCCCGATACCGGTGAAGACTCAGGTACAGAAAGGGGAGTTCGTATTGCCACAGAAGGTGGTAATCGCTTACCAGACGGCTGAAGGCAGAAATATTGCCCAGTACATGGCAGACAAGCTGAAGGCTTCTACAGGTTATGAGGTAACGGTAGGTGGAAAGAAGGGGAATATCTCTATACATATTTCTCCTTCGCTGAAAATTGCCGAGGAAGGTTATCGTCTTACTATAACCGCCAAGGGGGTTGTTATCAAGGCGAAGACCGCCAAGGGCGCCTTCTACGGTATGCAGAGTTTCATGCAGTTACTCCCTGCCCAGATAGAGAGCGCAACCCGGGTGGATGGAGTGAAATGGGTAGCACAATGCTGTGATATCCAGGATGCTCCACGCTTCGGCTACCGTGGATTCCATCTCGATCCATGCCGTCATTTCATTTCTGTCGAGAATGTGAAGAAGCAACTGGACCTGATGTCTATGTTCAAGGTGAACACCATGCACTTCCATCTGACGGAAGACCAGGGCTGGCGTATCGAAATCAAGAAATATCCTAAACTTACTTCTGTGGGCAGTATCCGTACCGAGGGCGATGGTTCTCTTTATGGCGGTTTCTATACCCAGGAGCAGATTAAGGAAATAGTGGATTATGCTGCCAAGCGCTATATTACCGTGATTCCGGAAATCGACCTTCCTGGTCACATGATGGCAGCTATCTCTGCTTATCCTTATCTTTCATGCAAAGGTGAGCAGTGGTCGTTGAGAACTGTTTGGGGTGTAGAGGATATCGTGATGTGTCCGGGCAAGGAAGATATGTTCCGCTTCCTGGATGACATCTTTAGTGAGATTGTTCCTCTCTTCCCAGGTAAGTACTTCCATATCGGTGGCGACGAGTGTCCGAAGACCAGTTGGAAAAACTGTCCTGCCTGTCAGAAGCGTATTCAGACAGAGGGCTTACAGGCTGAAGGAAAGCATTCGGCTGAGGAAAGACTGCAGAGCTACGTTATCAAGCGCATAGAGAAAATGCTGGAGAAGCGTGGCAGAAAGATTATCGGATGGGACGAGATTCTGGAAGGCGGATTGAGTGAGAATGCTACCGTGATGTCATGGCGTGGAACGGAAGGAGGTATCGAGGCTGCCATGCAGAAGCATGATGTCATCATGACGCCGGGCAGCGACGGTATGTATCTCGACTGGTATCAGGGCGACAGCAAGGTGGAGCCTGTAACCATTCCTAGTCCTCCTAGATATCTGGCTTCTACCTATAATTATAATCCGGTACCTGATACCATCAAGGCGTTGGGACTGGCTCAGCATATCCTGGGCGTTCAGTGTAACAACTGGTCGGAATATATGTATTCCAATGCCAAGATGGAGTATATGATGTATCCTCGTGCCATTGCTCTCTCTGAGATTGCATGGTCGCCAGTGAGCAGGAAAAACTTCAAGGATTTCTGCCGCCGGCTGGATGCAAACAGTGTTCGTCTGGACGAGCGCCATATCCGTTATCATATCCCATTGCCTGAGCAGCCTTTTGGTTCTTGTGATAAGGTGGTCATTACTGGGGATACTGCGGTAACCTTTACCACCTCGCGTCCTATGAAGATGGTTTATACATTGGATGGAAGTACACCAACTCCTTCTTCTTCGGCTTATGCAGAGCCTATCAGGGTGAGTGGAAACACCATCATCAAGATAGCAACCATATTGCCTTCAGGCAAGATGAGCCGTATCAGAACCGTTGATGTTGAGAAGCAGACTTATGCTCCTGCTGTTAAGGTGGAGGGCGCAAAACCTGGGTTGCAGATGAAGCGCATTAAGGGCAACTATCTGAAGGTTGACCAGCTGGAATGGGCTGATGCTGCCTGGGAGTGTGCAAACATTGAGGGCTTGGAGCAGATGAAGATTCAGCAGAAGGATGATGCTGCTACCTTGCGCGGTGCCAATAATTATGCTGCCATCGCTGAGGGCTACATCAATATTCCGGAGGATGGTGTCTATTATCTCTCTTCCCGTCTGGAGCAGGTTTGGATTGATAACAAACTCATGATCAGCAACGAGGGGGATGTGAAGGCTGGTACCAATCATGATACTTCTGTAGCATTGGCTAAGGGATTGCATCCTTTCAAGGTGGTTTTCCTCAGCAATATCGTTGGCGGCTGGCCTTCATGGTGGAGCAGTCTCGGTATTGAAATGCGCAAGGACAGCGAACAGAAGTTTACACCAGTAGATAACTCTATGTTTTTCAGAAAATAATAAAACAGATATGAGCATCAGAAATATAGCAAATGTATCGCTTTGCCTCGCCTTGCTGTCTGTCGGCAATGGCGTGGCGGCTCAGAACGAGTCGCGCTGGCATAATGTGGATATCAACCAGCAGAACCGCGAACCTCGCCGTGCTGCTTTCTTTGCATACGAGACCCTTGACAAAGCACAGAGTTTTGACAAGAGGAAGTCGGTCAACTATCTTTCGATGGAAGGCATGTGGAAGTTTAACTTCGTGAAGGATTATAACAAGCGTCCTGCCAAGTTCTTTGCAGCCAACTATGACGATTCGGAGTGGAAGGATTTCCCTGTACCGGGGCTGTTCGAACTGAACGGTTATGGAGATGCTACTTATAAGAATGTCGGTTATGCCTGGGCTACCCAGTTTGATCCGAATCCTCCATACATCAGCGAACTCAACAACTATACGGGTTCTTATCGTCGTACCTTCGAACTTCCTAAGGACTGGAAGGGCAAGGATGTCTATTTCCATGTAGGTTCGGCTACCAGCAACCTGACCCTTTGGGTGAACGGCAAGTATGTGGGATATAGTGAAGACAGCAAGGTGGCTGCCGAGTTTAATATCTCCAAGTATCTGAAGCCGGGCAAGAACCTGATAGCTATGCAGGTGATGCGCTGGTGCGATGGTTCTTATTTCGAGGATCAGGACTTCTGGCGCTTTACTGGTATAGCCCGTGAGGTTTATCTCTATGCACGTCCGAAACTTCATGCTGCCGATATCCGTCTTGATGCCGGTTTGATGAATAATTATCGGGATGGTATCCTGAACTATCAGATAGCACTGAAGGGCGGCAAGACTGATGTGACTGTTGCCTTGTGCGATAAGGATGGCAAGCAAATAGCATCGGCTACCGGAGCTCAGGGTGTAATCAAAGTACCGAAGGTGAAGGCTTGGACTGCTGAGACACCTTATTTATATAAGGTATACATCTCTCTGAAGAATAAGCAGGGGGTAGCGGAGGTGATTCCGCAGAAGGTGGGCTTCCGCAATGTGGAAATCAAGAACGCCCAGTTGCTGGTGAACGGCAAGCCTGTACTGATTAAGGGTGCCAACCGGCATGAGATGGATCCGGATGGTGGATATGTGGTAAGTGTAGAGCGCATGATTCAGGATATCAGAATCATGAAACAGTTGAACATCAATGCGGTTCGTACCTGCCATTATCCTGACGATCCTCGCTGGTATGAACTCTGTGATGAATACGGACTGTATCTTACTGCTGAGGCTAACCTCGAATCTCATGGTATGGGATATGGGGAGAAATCACTTGCTAAGTTCCCTGAGTATCTCCAGACTCACATCGAGCGCAATGAAGGTAATGTGAAAAGTTTTATCAATCACCCTTCTGTCATCGTATGGAGTTTGGGTAATGAGTGTGGTTACGGCATCAACTTCGAAAAGACCTATGACTGGGTGAAAGCGCTCGACAAGACCCGTCCTGTTCAGTATGAGCGTGGCGGTTATGACAGCAAGACCGATATTTACTGCCCGATGTATATCGACTACGAGGAGAGTGAGAAATATTGCAAGAGTGATGGTGTTAAACCATACATCCAGTGCGAATATGCTCATGCCATGGGTAATTCGGAAGGTGGTTTCAAGGAATATTGGGACCTCATCCGTAAGTATCCTAAGTATCAGGGTGGCTATATCTGGGACTTCGTAGATCAGGGCATTCGTGACAAGAGTCCTGTCACCGGTAAGGAAATCTTTACTTATGGTGGAGATTACGGCCGCTATCCGGCAAGTGACTATAACTTCAACTGTAATGGTATCATTGCTCCAGACCGCCGTCTGAATCCTCATGCTTACGAGATTCAGTACTATCATCAGAATGTATGGATCAAGGACCTGGATGCTGTGAATGGTGCTTTCAAGGTTTACAACGAGAACTTCTTCAAGAATATCGATGACTTGAATCTGACAGCTACGGTTTATGCCAATGGTGTGAAACTGGCTACAGTAGAGATTCCTGAAACAAAGGGTATTGCTCCTCAGGCTACCAAACTGATCAAGAGTGATGAACTGAAGTATGCGGTGGCTGAGGCTGAATCGAAGCATGCAAAGGAGGAGATTGTTCTTAACTTTGCTTTTGCAAGCGATGGCACACAGCCGCTGGTAGACAAGGGCCAGGTGATGGCTCGCCAGCAGTTTATCATCAGTGATTATCAGTTTGCCAAACCGGCGGTTCCTGCTGTTGCTGCTGCACCAACCAAGAAGGGTAAGGTGCAGGAGACAAACAGTATGGAGGTGGAGGAAACCAACTCTTATGTGAAGGTCAGCGCACAGAGAATGTCTGTTACCATAGGCAAGAAGACGGGTATGATAGATTATCTCGATGTAGATGGTGAACCGATGTTGAAGTTCCGTGAGAGTATGACTCCGGAATTCTGGCGTGCTCCTACCGATAATGACTATGGAGCATCTCTGCAGAAGGAGATGAGAGTATGGAAGAACCCGCAGATGACTCTGAAGTCTTTCGACAAAAATGTGAGTAAGGACAATGTGGTGCTGACTGCTCTCTTCGATATGCCTGATGTGAAAGCTCAGCTGATGCTCCGCTATGACATCAGTGCTGCGGGCGAGGTGAATGTTACCCAGAAGATGACTACCGACAAGGATGCTCAAGTTGCCGATCTGTTCAGATTCGGTTTGCAGTTGCAGATGCCAGCAGCTTTCTCTAAGCTGGAGTATTATGGTAGAGGTCCTGAAGAGAATTACGTAGACCGTCATTCTTCTGCTTTCATCGGCAAGTACCAGTCTGATGTGAAGGATGAATATTATCCATATATCCGTCCGCAGGAGAGTGGTAACCATACCGATATCCGCTATTTCTCTATCTTCAATCCAACCACCGGCAAGGGTATTACCTTTGAGGGTTATGAACCTATGGAGTGCAGTGCTATCCCTTATCTGGTAGAGGATTTGGATTCTGGTATCGAGAAGACGCATGCATGGGGACAGCATAGTGGTGATTTGGTGGATAAGGGACTCGTGCAGTTGCATATCCAGAAATGCCAGTATCCTTTGGGCTGCATCGACAGTTGGATGACCAAGCCTATGGAGAAGTATCGCCTCCATTATGCAGATCGTGAATTTACATTCAAAATAAAGGCAAAATAAAATTTCCGTTATAAAACTCAGATATATGCGGAAATACGGGTATAAGATTAAGTTTAAATAATAAAGTAACCTTAGTTTTAGGGTTGAGAGTTTGTTTTTAGGTTTGCCGCTTGAGGGGTCTTTGGGGCCTTTCAAGCGGTTTTTTATTGTTTGTTTCAAAATGAAACGAATAACGTGCGATTTACTTTCATTTTGCTCGATATTTTTGAAAGTGCTATGCAAAATAATAACTAAACGAAAAATCTAACATCAAAAAGTAAGTAATATTGTTGATAATTAAGCAAAATGTCGTACCTTTGCACCAGAAAATAAACAAAATGTAAATTAATTAATAGGAGAGATTAACATGAAAAAGATTGAAGCAATCATCCGTAAGACTAAGTTTGAGGATGTAAAGGAAGCATTGCTTGCCGCCGACATCGAGTGGTTCTCTTACTACGATGTAAGAGGAGAGGGCAAGATGAGACAGGCTCGAATCTATCGTGGTGTCATGTATGATATCAGTAGTATTGAGCGAGTGTTACTGAATGTTGTCGTGCGCGACAAGAACGTAGAGAAAACGATTAATGCCATCCAGGAGGCTGCCCGTACCGGCGAGATTGGTGATGGTCGAATCTTTGTAATTCCTGTAGAGGATACCGTAAGAATCCGTACAGGTGAAAGAGGCGACATCGCACTTTATAATGCGGAGCAGGAAAAATAATATTTAATGTTAAGTGTTTAATGTTAAATGTTAACTGAATTGGATGAATTAATAGTAAAATCGGAATGTTTGGGAGTTAGGTGAGAGTATCGAGTGCTAAGTGGACGTATGCTAACTTAACATTTAACACTTAACATTTAACATTCCTTCTTAAAAGGTAAAGATTATGAGTGTACAGGATTTAGGAATTTCATTGGATACCGTATGGATGCTCTTGGCAGCCATGTTGGTCTTTTTCATGCAGCCGGGATTCGCCCTCTGCGAGGCGGGCTTTACCCGTAGTAAAAACACCGCGAACATCTTGTTTAAGAACTTTGTCGATTTCATGGTCGGTTCCGTTCTCTTCTGGTTCGTTGGTTTCGGATTTATGTTTGGTAGCGATGGCGCCGGTTTCATCGGTATGCCTAACTTCGGTGACCTTTCTTTCTATCATGGCGACCTTCCTACAGAAGGCTTCCTGATGTTTGAGACCGTATTCTGCGCTACTAGTGCTACTATCGTATCAGGTGCCATGGCAGAACGTACCAAGTTCTCCATGTACTGCGTTTATTCATTCTTCATTTCGTTGATTATCTACCCTGTAGAAGGTCACTGGACATGGGGTGGTGGCTGGCTTTGCAACAGCGAGGCAGGTTCATTCATGATGAACACCTTCGGTGCAGCTTTCCATGATTTCGCAGGTTCTGCCATTGTACATAGTGTTGGTGGTGTACTTGCTTTGGTTGGTGCCATCTGCTTAGGCCCTCGTTTGGGTAAGTATCGCAACGGCAAGAGTACTGCTATCCCAGGTCACAACCTGATGGCTGCTGCCCTTGGTGTATTCATCCTCTGGTTCGGTTGGTTCGGTTTCAACCCTGGTTCTCAGCTCGCTGCTTCTGGTGAGGTTAATCGTGTTGCTATCAGTCACGTATTCTTAACAACCAATCTGGCTGCAGTTTGTGGTGGTCTCGGTACAATGTTCACCTCTTGGATCAAGTATGGCAAGCCTTCATTCTCATTGACACTGAATGGTATCCTGGCTGGTTTGGTAGCCATTACTGCTGGTTGTGATTTGGTTAGTCCATTGGGTTCAGCCATCATCGGTCTCCTGGCTGGTATAATTCTTGTATTCTCTATCGAGTTCATTGATACAAAACTTCATATTGATGACCCTGTAGGTGCAAGTTCAGTACATGGTGTTTGTGGTATCTTCGGTACCTTGATGACAGGTCTCTTCGCCCTCGACGGTGGTGCTTTCTATGGTGGCGGTTTCGGATTCTTCGGTGCTCAGTGCTTCGGTATCCTCTGCATCGACCTTTGGGCAGCCGTAACAGGTATCATCCTCTTCTGGGGTATCAAGAAGATTGCTGGTCTCCGTGTTGACAAGAGAATTGAGGAAGAAGGTCTCGATATCTACGAGCATGGTGAAAGTTGCTACAACTAAAGATACTTTCATATAGCGGGAGAGATTTTTTCAACAGAAGTTTTGGCGAGCAAGGTTTTTATTAGTACCTTTGAGTAAGGTACGCTGCATCTCAGCAATAAAAATAAATCGCGGTTTATTTTGTCTTGTCTCTGAATTGCAGTACCTTTGCAGCCGAAACTTTTAAAAACAAAGATGTATCACATAAAAAAGAGAGAATATGAAGAAGATTTTTGATATAAAGAAGATGGGTGCCCTTGCACTCGGTTTGGTTGCTTTTGCTCCTGCTGCTTCTGCTCAGGACAAGGTTGAAACTACAATCGCTGCAGATGTTGTAAACCAGTATTACTGGCGTGGTCAGTCATTGGGAGAAGTCTCTTTGCAGCCAACACTCGGTATTGGTTATAAGGGCTTGTCTCTGACTGCCTGGGGAAGTGTAGGTATCTCTAAGCCAGAGGATACTAAAGAGTTTGACCTTACCTTGGCTTATGAAACCGGTGGTTTTCATATCGGCGTAACCGATTACTGGTTCAACTCTCCTAACGAGAAGTATTTCGCCTATAAGGCACATGAAACCTCTCATGTTTTTGAGGCTAACGTAGGTTATGACTTCGGTCCAGTTGCTTTGAACTGGTACACCAACTTTGCAGGCAACGATGGATATAATAAGGATGGTGACCGTGCTTATTCTTCTTATGTTGAGGCTACTGCTCCATTCAAGTTGGGCGGCTGTGATTGGGAGGCAAGTGTAGGTGCCGTTCCATTTGCTACATCCTTCTATGGGGATGCCAATGGTTTCGCTGTTACTCATGTAGGTGTGAAAGCTACCAAGGATTTGAAGATAACAGATTCATTCTCTGTTCCAGTCTTTGCCCAGGTAGCAGCCAACCCTAGTAACGAGAAAGCTTATCTGGTAGTAGGTTTTACCTTGCAGCCATAATAGGCTCTTAGGTTTTACGATATAATCTTACGTTGGTAGGTTTAAGTTTTTATTTTTTTATTTCAAATGCCGATAGTTCCATTAAAGAGCTATCGGCATTTCTTTGGTATGGGCGTTGGGTAGAAAGTTGTATATGATGTAAAATATGCCCTAGAAACGCTTTGTTTATCTTAAAATTGATCGAATTTTACAGATTGTAATCAAAAAGCACATTTTTCTTTTCAATTTATTATGTATTTCTTATTTATAAACGCTAATATGTTATTGTAGCGATAAAGTAAAGACAAAATGCTACTATTCTTTTCTTTATTCTAACAAAAAGTTGTAATTTTGCACTCGAAACATAGCAAAAAGTAATTTTAAGCTTTGTTTTTGCTTGGTTTGCTTCTGAAACAATCGCTGGACATGCCAAGATGAATAAGAGAGAATTATAGTTAAAAATAACCGTAAAAGAAAGGAAAAGATTTATGTGTGGAATCGTATCTATCTTCAATATTCAGGAGCAGACTCCTGAATTGCGACAGCAAGCGCTTCGTATGAGCCAGAAGATTCGCCATCGCGGACCAGACTGGAGTGGAATCTACTGTGGTGGTTCTGCTATCCTGGCACATGAGCGTCTGAGTATTGTAGACCCTGAAAGTGGTCGCCAACCTTTGTTTGCACCAGACAAGAAACAGGTGCTTGCCGTAAACGGTGAGATCTATAATCATCAGGACATCCGTGCCCGCTTTGCTGGCAAATACCAGTATCAGACCGGTTCCGACTGTGAGGTGATTCTTTCTCTCTATCGTGAGATGCGAGCAGATTCCGACTTTGATACCTTAATATATAAAGGTGAGGATGCGCTCCACGCCCGTATCTCCAAGATGCTTGAAGAGCTGAACGGTATCTTTGCCTTCGCCCTTTACGATGCTGAGCGTGATGAGTTCCTCATTGCCCGCGACCCTATCGGCGTCATTCCTCTTTATATCGGTTATGATAAAGATGGAAAGGTGCTGGTGGCAAGTGAGTTGAAGGCTTTGGAAGGTCAGTGCAACCACTATGAGCCATTCCTCCCAGGTCATTATTATTATAGCAAGAACCCTGGCATGAAGCGTTACTATACACGCGATTGGTTTGAGTATGCTGCCATGCAGAAAAAATATCAGATTGATGATGCCAAGAAGGCTGAAGAACAGCTAAAGGATGCTGAACCTCAGGAGAAAGCGGCAGTGAAAGAAATTCATGATGCTTTGGAGGCTTCTGTCAAACGTCAGTTGATGAGTGATGTTCCTTATGGTGTTCTTCTCAGTGGTGGTCTTGATTCTTCTGTCATTTCAGCCGTAGCCGAGAAATATTCTTCTACCCGTGTGGAAAATGGGGGAGAGACCAAGGCTTACTGGCCACGTCTGCACTCCTTTGCCGTAGGCTTGAAGGGTGCGCCTGACTTGGCTAAGGCACGGTTGGTAGCCGAGCATATCGGAACCGTGCATCACGAAATCAACTATACTATTCAGGAAGGTCTGGATGCTATCCGTGATGTCATTTATTTTATCGAGACCTACGATGTGACCACCGTCCGTGCATCTACCCCGATGTATCTTTTAGCGAGAGTCATCCGAAGCATGGGTATCAAGATGGTGCTTTCGGGCGAGGGTGCCGACGAGGTATTCGGAGGTTATCTCTACTTCCACAAGGCACCGGATGCCAAAGCATTCCATGAGGAAACCGTGCGAAAGTTGGGTAAACTCTATCTCTACGATTGTCTGAGAGCCAACAAGAGTTTGGCTGCATGGGGCATCGAGGGCCGTGTGCCTTTCCTCGACAAGGAGTTCCTGGATGTAGCAATGGGTATGAACCCGGTATTGAAAATGTGTCCGGACAAGACCATCGAGAAAAAGGTGGTTCGTGAGGCATTTGCCGATTTGCTTCCAGAAGAAGTGGCATGGCGACAGAAGGAACAGTTCTCAGATGGTGTGGGCTATTCATGGATTGATACCCTGAAGCAGATTACCGCATCTGCCGTTAGCGATGAGCAGATGGCGCATGCTGCTGAGCGATTCCCTATCAACCCTCCACAGAATAAGGAGGAGTATTATTATCGTTCTATCTTCGCCGAGCATTTCCCAAGCGACAGCGCTGCCAAGAGCGTACCTAGTGTGCCTAGCGTAGCATGTTCTACAGCCGAAGCCCTTGCCTGGGATGCCTCTTTCAAGAACCAGAACGACCCTAGCGGCAGAGCCGTGGCGGGAGTTCATGAGCAGGCGTATAAATAGGAATGTTGAATGTTGAGTTGCCTCGCGGATTATTTGTGAGACCTTTAGCATGTAGCAAGGGCGTAAGCCTAATTCAACATTCAACACTCAACACTCAACATTAAAAAATAGAAATAACCGATATAAAACGAACAAGAAATGGAAAAAGGATTGTACAGTTCAGCCTATGAGCACGATGCGTGTGGCGTAGGTATGGTGGTGAATATCCACGGTAACAAGAGTCATGAGCTGGTCGATAACGCCTTGAAGGTACTCGAGAACATGCGCCATCGTGGTGCAGAGGGTGCCGATAACAAGACGGGTGATGGTGCCGGTATCATGCTCCAGATTCCACATGAGTTTATTCTTCTTCAGGGTATCCCAGTGCCAGAAAAAGGTAAATATGGTACGGGTCTCGTCTTCTTGCCTAAGGATGAGAAGAAACAGCAGGATATTCTCTCTATCATGATTGAGGAAATTGAACGCGAGGGATTACAGCTGATGCACCTTCGCAATGTGCCTACTAACCCTGATTGTCTGGGTGAGGCTGCTTTGAGCAACGAACCAGCTATCAAACAGGTGTTTATCACAGGTGTTACAGATGATAAGGTGCCTGTCTTTGAGCGCATCCTCTATCTTATCCGTAAACGTATTGAGAAACGTGTCAGCGATCCTGATTTCTATATTTGTTCGTTGTCTAATTCGAACATCGTATATAAGGGTATGTTGAGCAGCCTCCAGTTGCGCCAATATTATCCTGACTTGACCAATAATTATTTCACAAGCGGTCTGGCTCTGGTTCACTCCCGCTTCTCTACCAACACCTTCCCAACATGGAGTCTGGCTCAGCCATTCCGTCTCCTTGCCCACAATGGTGAGATTAACACCATCCGTGGTAACCGTGCCTGGATGAAGGCTCGTGAGAGTGTGTTGAGCAGTGAGGCTCTGGGCGATATCCGTGAGATTTCTCCTATCGTTCAGCCTGATATGAGTGACTCAGCCAGCCTCGACAATGTATTCGAGTTCTTCGTGATGAGCGGTTTGTCTTTGCCTCACGCCATGGCTGTCATGGTGCCTGAGAGCTTCAACGACAAGAACCCTATCTCTGAGGATCTGAAGGCTTTCTATGAGTACCACTCTATCCTGATGGAGCCATGGGATGGTCCTGCCGCCCTGCTCTTCAGCGATGGCCGTTATGCCGGTGGTATGCTCGATAGAAATGGTCTGCGTCCTGCCCGCTATACCATCACCAAGAATGATATGATGGTAGTCGCATCTGAGGTAGGTGTGATGGATTTCGATCCTACCGAGATTGCAGAGAAGGGTCGTCTGCAGCCTGGTAAGATTCTCCTGATTGATACCCAGGAAGGCAAGATTTACTATGATGGCGAAATCAAGGAGCGTCTGGCTGAGGCTCATCCATATCGCCAGTGGTTGAACACCAATCGTATTGAACTGGAGAAACTTCGCAGCGGACGTAAGGTGGAAAACGCTGTAGAAAACCTCACTCGCAAGGAATTGGAATTCGGTTTTGGCGAGGAAGATATCGATGGTACCATCATTCCGATGGCTACCAAGGGTCAGGAGCCTACTGCATCTATGGGTAATGATACCCCACTTGCCGTGCTCTCAGACCAGCCACAGATTTTCTTCAACTACTTCCGTCAGCAGTTTGCTCAGGTTACCAACCCTGCCATCGACTCCATCCGTGAGAACCTCGTGATGAGTCTTACCGAGTATATCGGTAGAGTAGGTTCCGGCATCCTGAACCCAGATGAAAGTAACTGCAAGATGGTTCGTCTGCCACATCCTATCCTGACCAATACCCAGCTGGATATCCTTCAGAATATCCGCTACAAGGGATTCAATACCGTAAAACTCCACATGCTCTTCGAAACCGCCAAGGGCGAAGAAGGACTGCATGAGGCTCTGGATGAACTCTGCAAGCAGGCTGCACAGAGCGTGGATGATGGCTACAACTATATCATCCTCTCCGACCGTGGCGTGGATGAAACCCATGCTGCCATCCCATCTCTGCTCGCCGTGAGCGCCGTACATCATTATCTGATTGATGCCGGCAAGCGTGTGCAGACTGCCCTCATCGTAGAAAGTGGTGAGATTCGTGAGGTAATGCACGCAGCCCTCTTGTTGGGTTACGGTGCATCAGCCCTCTGTCCATACTTGACATACGCCATCCTCGACGACCTGGTAAAGAAGGGAAAGATTCAGGAGGATTACCATACAGCCGAGCAGAACTACATCAAGGCTGTGAAGAAGGGCTTGTTCAAGATTATGGCTAAGATGGGTATCTCTACCATCCGAAGCTATCGTGGTGCCAAGATCTTCGAGAGCATCGGTTTGAGCGAGAGCCTCCTGAAGAGCTACTTCGGAACAGAGGTGAGCACCATCGGCGGTATCGGACTCGAGACCATCGCCCGTGATGCCATCCGCCTGCACGACAAGGCATTCGAGACCAAGAAGCTCGACTTCCTGCCAAGCATGGGACAGTTCCACTACCGCAAGGACGGTATCAAGCACGCTTGGAACCCAGAGACTATCGCTACTTTGCAGCTCGCAACACGCAAGGGCGATTACGATCTCTTCAAGAAATATACACATCTCGTTGACGATAAGCAGGAGCCTATCTTCATCCGCGACTTCTTCGGTTTCCGCAAGAATCCTATCTCTATAGATAAGGTGGAGCCGGTAGAGGAAATCGTCAAGCACTTCGTTACCGGTGCGATGAGTTTCGGTGCCCTCTCCAAGGAGGCTCACGAGGCAATGGCACTCGCCATGAACGCCCTCGGTGCTCGAAGCAATACCGGTGAAGGTGGTGAGGATAACGAGCGATTCCACTCTACACAGGATGGTATCAGCCTCTCCAGCAAGACCAAGCAGGTGGCTTCCGGTCGATTTGGTGTGACAACAGAATATTTGGTAAATGCAGAGGAAATCCAGATCAAGGTGGCACAGGGTGCTAAACCGGGTGAGGGTGGTCAGTTGCCTGGCTTCAAGGTCAACGAGGTCATCGCCAAGACCCGTCACTCTATCCCTGGCATCAGCCTGATTTCTCCTCCACCTCATCACGATATCTACAGTATCGAGGATTTGGCTCAGCTCATCTTCGACCTCAAGAATGTGAACCCTAAGGCGGCTATCTCCGTGAAGTTGGTAGCTGAGAGTGGTGTGGGTACCATCGCTGCCGGTGTGGCTAAGGCGAAGGCAGACCTCATCGTTATCTCTGGTGCTGAGGGTGGTACAGGTGCCAGCCCTGCATCCAGTATGCGTTTCGCAGGTATCTCTCCTGAAATCGGACTTTCTGAAACCCAGCAGACTCTGGTGAAGAACGGTCTTCGTGGTCAGGTTCGCCTGCAGGTGGATGGTCAGTTGAAGAGCGGTCGAGACATCATCCTGATGGCTTTGCTCGGTGCTGAGGAATTCAGTTTCGGTACGGCAGCCCTCATCGTTTTGGGTTGTGTCATGATGCGTAAGTGTAACCTGAATACCTGTCCTATGGGTGTTGCTACACAGGATCCTAAGCTCCGTGCGCACTTCCGTGGCAGCTACAAGTACCTCATCAACTACTTCCGCTTCCTCGCCGAGGAGGTTCGTGAGTATCTGGCTGAGATGGGTTACACCTCATTGAACGATATCATCGGTCATACCGAGCTCATCGTCCGCAAGAAGGATGAGGAGATTGTTCCTACCGAGGGTGCTGATGCCGTAGAGCCAGAGGTGGCTAAGAGCATCGAGGAGAAGGCAGACTTGCTCGACTTCTCTCGCTTGCTGCATCGTGAAACGGGTCATTGCTCGCTCTATCATACTACTGAGCAGATTCATGACCTCGACAATGTACTCGACCAGCAAATTATCCGTGGTGCACAGCGTGCCATCGAGAGCCAGGAAGAAGTGAACCTCGACTTCGCCATCAAGAATACCGACCGTGCTGCCGGTGCGATGCTGAGCGGTATGATTGCCGAGAAATATGGTGAGGCTGGTCTTCCAGACAAGACCGTGAACGTGAAGTTCAAGGGTTCTGCAGGTCAGAGTTTCGGTGCCTTCCTGGTCAAGGGAGTGGATTTCAAGCTCGAGGGTGAGACCAATGACTATTTCGCCAAGGGACTTTCAGGAGGTCGTATTTCCATCCTTCCTCCTATCCGCAGCAACTTCTCTGCCGAGGATAACATCATCGCCGGTAACACCGGTCTCTATGGTGCCACAAGCGGTGAGTTGTATATCAATGGTAAGGTAGGCGAGCGCTTCGGTGTTCGTAACTCCGGTGCCATCGCCGTGATTGAGGGTGCTGGTGACCACTGCTGCGAGTATATGACGGGCGGTAGAGTAGTAGTGCTCGGTGAAACCGGCCGTAACTTCGCCGCTGGTATGAGTGGTGGTGTAGCCTATGTATGGGATAAGAACCACAACTTCGATTACTTCTGTAACATGGATATGGTGGAGATCAACCTCGTGGAGGACAGCACCTATCGCAAGGAGTTGCACGAGCTGATCCGTCAGCATTATCTCTACACTGGCAGTAAGCTCGCCCGTACCATGCTCGATGACTGGAACCACTACGTAGAGGATTTCATCCAGGTAGTGCCAATCGAGTACAAGCGAGTTCTCCAGGAGGAGCAGGTAAAGAAGTTGCAGCAGAAGATTGCGGATATGCAGCGCGATTACTAATTTTAAAATTAGAAAAAAGATGGGAAATCCAAAAGCATTTTTGACTATACCTCGCAAGGAAGCAGGTTATAGACCAATTCACGATAGAATCCTCGACTTCAGCGAGGTAGAACAGACTTTGAATAGCAACGACCGCCGACAGCAGGCTTCCCGTTGCATGGATTGTGGCGTGCCTTTCTGCCACTGGGCTTGTCCGCTGGGCAACAAGGCACCGGAGTGGAACGATGCCCTCTACAAGGGCGACTGGGAGTTGGCTTACCGTCTCCTCAATTCCACCAACGACTTCCCGGAGTTCACAGGACGCATCTGTCCTGCACTCTGCGAGAAGGCGTGTGTATTGAATCTCATGGATCATGAGCCAACCACCAACCGTGAGGATGAGTGCGCCATCGTGGAGCACGCCTTCTCTGAGGATTATGTTCATGTTGAGATTCCGGAGCGTAATGGTAAGACGGTGGCTGTCATCGGTGCCGGTCCTGCGGGACTGGTAGCTGCCAATCAGTTGAACCACAAGGGATATAAGGTAACAGTCTTTGAGGCACGTGAGAATGCCGGTGGTCTGTTGCGTTACGGTATTCCTAACTTCAAGCTCAACAAGAGCATCATCGACCGCCGTCTCCGTCTTCTCGAAGAGGAGGGCATCGAGTTCAGATACAATCAGCAGATTGATGTAACTAAATTGCCAGAAGGCTTCGATGCCTATGTGGTATCTACCGGTACGCCAACGGCACGCGACCTGAAGATTCCTGGACGAGAGCTGAAGGGTGTTTATTTCGCCCTCGAACTGCTTTCTCAACAGAACCGTATCCTTGCCGGTATGGAGTTCTCTAAAGACGAACTGGTTAACTGCAAGGGTAAGGATGTATTGGTAATTGGTGGTGGTGATACGGGTTCCGACTGTATCGGTACCGCACATCGTCAGGGTTGCAAGAGCGTAACCCAGATAGAAATCATGCCGAAGCCTGTAGAAGGCCCTGAGGATCCTAAGAATCCTTGGCCAAACTGGCCTCGCACCCTGAAGACCACTTCAAGTCATGAGGAAGGCTGTACCCGCCGCTGGAACATCAACTCTCTGGAGTTTCTGGGAAAGAATGGTAAGTTGACAGGTGTGAAGGTTCAGCCTATCGACTGGAAGCCAAACCCAGAGGGTGGTCGCCCACTGATGGTAGAGGCAGGCGAGCCGGAGATCATCAAGGCAGAGGCAGTATTCCTGGCAATGGGCTTCCTGAAGCCACAGCAGCCTGAGTTTGCCGAGAATGTATTCGTGGCAGGCGATGCAGCCAGCGGTGCCTCTCTGGTAGTACGCGCCATGGCAAGCGGCAGAAAAATAGCTGCCCAGGTAGATAAGTTCCTGAACAAATAAATCGGTTATTTTTAACTATAAGTGTAGGGAGGTTGACCTCAGTGATGAGGTTTTCCTCCCTTTTTCCTTTCTCCATTCCGTCCCCCATTCTGCCCCCGTTCCAGGCGATTCCATCGCCTGTCCCCTGAATAATAATCAATAAAAAAAGGCCATTATTCGTGAATTCTCCTCATATTTCCCTTAATAATTTGGCATTCCCAAATATAAAGTGTAAATTTGCACTCAAAAACTTCAGCTAATAAAAATTAAACTAAGGAAATAACAGAAAATGAAAAAGAAATTATCAACCGTTCTTTTAGCATTGGTTGCCTTTATGCCAATGACAGCACAGAATCTTGTAAAGGGAGATTATGGTTATCTCTATTGTCACATGAGCGATAAGGGGGAGTGGACAGCCTATGCCATTTCCCGTGATGGTTACAACTATCAGGACATCAATGGTGGCAACCCAATCTTCAATCCAGAAGAGCATGCCCGCATCGAAGGCGGTACCCGCGATGCCTACATCACCCGCATGCACAATGGCAAGGGTTACATCATGGTTACCACCGATATGTGCGTGCGCAAGAGCCACAAGTGGGATAACTATGGTATTGATCTCCTGAAGAGTAAGGATTTGAAGAACTGGACCAGCGTTACCTTCGATTTCCGTAAGGGCATGCAGAACTTCTGCGATGCTGCTACAGCTACATCTCCTTATAAGGATTGGAGCACTATCAACCGTGTATGGGCACCTCAGATTTTCTGGGATCCTGACTATCGTTGGGAAAACGGCGAGAAGGGTGGATATATGATCTATTATTCCATGCTCAATCGCGCTGAGGAGAAGTACGACCGCATGTATTACAGTTATGCCGACAAAACATTCACCAAACTCACCACTCCTAAGCTACTTTTCGACTGGGGCTATGCTACCATCGATGCCGATATCAACTTCCTGAAGAGCGATGGACTTTACCACATGCTCATCAAGAAAGAGGGTGGAAAGAGAGGTATTTTCACCGCTACCAGCAAATATCTCAATCATGGTTGGAGCGCTCCTGTCGATGATGACTTTGTAAGTTTCGAGGGAAATAAACTGACAGAAGGAAGTTCTGCCTTCCAGCTTATCGGTGATGATACCTGGCGTGTGGCTTACATCCAGTACAGCGACCATCCTAAACATTATCGTATCTGCAAGGCAGATAAGTATCTCCGCAATTTCTCCGATCCTGTAGATATCAAGGGAGTTACGGCTCCTCAGCATGGCTGTTTCATGAGAATTACCAAGAAAGAGTACAAAATGCTTCAGAAATGGGATAAGGAGTTAAAAAATAAAGCAAAATAGGCGATTTTTTCGAAAAAATGTCGTACCTTTGCCACGTTATATCAATTGTATAGAAGTTCTGGGTGACTAGAGAAAGTAAAACTATATTATTTATGAAAAAGCGTTTCGGATTTATCGTGGCAGCTTTATTGACTGCTTCCTGTGCCTTTGCACAGACGATAGAGCCTTCTGGTGATAAGGGAGATAAGAACATTCTCAATCATCTGGATGGTTCTATCACTTTGGGAACCACTGGCGTGGGTGTAGATTTGGCAATGCCTATTGGTAAAATGGTGCAGGTGCGCACCGGTTTCAACTTCTTTCCGCATTATGAGCAAACCATGCACTTCGGGGTGCAGGTGGGTGATGATACCGATCCTACGGTACAGGATGAGAAGTTTAACAAACTCTCTCAGACCTTGAATGAGATGTTCGCATTTGAGGTAGACCGTAATGTGGATATGAAAGGTAAGCCTACGATGAAGAATTTCAAGTTGTTGGTGGATGTCTTTCCTTTCCGCAACAAGCATTGGCATGTAACTACCGGTTTCTATTGGGGACCATCTACTGTAGCCAAGGCTGAAAATGCAGCTTATGATGCTACCTCTTTGGTGAGTGTTGCTATCTATAATAATCTTTATAACCGTGTAAAGGAATCGTGGGAGAGTCAGATTAGCGATGATCCGAATGTGATTCCTATACCTTATATCTCTATCGGCGGTAATAAAATTTATGCTGATGAGTCTCTCTACAATAAGTTTATGGATTATGGTAGAATGGGTGTTCATGTCGGTGATTATCCTGATGGAACTCCTTACCGTATGGAGCCGGATGCCAACAATATGGTTTCCTGCAAGATTAAGGTAAACAATTTCCGTCCTTACTTAGGTTTCGGTTATGGTGGTAAGTTGTCGAATCGTAGCGACCGTAATTGGATTTCGTTTGACTGCGGTGCCATGTTCTGGGGTGGAACTCCCCGTATCATTACTCACGATGGGGTAGACCTGGCTAAAGATGTGAAGAATATCTCTGGAAAAGTGGGCGATTATGTAAGTCTTTTCAAAGCAGTAAAAGTTTATCCTGTCTTGGAATTGCGTTTAACTCACCGTATTTTCTAATCAACAGCTGTCCACCGCATGCACATCAGCTGTTGTGCATGCGCATATCAGCTGTTATGCAAGCGCACAACAGCTGTTGTGCGACCGAGGATACTAACTGCTTCTAAAACATATCCTATCTTTTCCAACAAGATATCCTATATATTCCAACAAAAAGAGGGTGAATCATTAACTCATGACTCACCCTCTTTGTTTAATTGATAGATTAATCCCTTATTTTACCACATATTTCTTGTTCTTAAAAATGTAGATGCCTTCAGGAAGACCTTCTACAGATGTGGCGTTCTCTTTTACAATCTTACCTTCCATATTATATACGTTGGCTGGCTTGTTGTCATTACCCAAAGTAATGTTGCTGATGCCAGTAGTTTCTTTGACGAGCTTCAGGCTCTTAGGGCAATTGGCTGATACTGGCAGATAACCTGTATTGTGAGGGACAGCTTTGATGTATGGATATTTATAAGGTCTGGACGCACCTTCTTTTATCATAACCGTATATGCATTTGCCTCATCATTGTTGAATACCAATGAACCATTCTCATCAATACTCAGAAGACGCATGGTGGTTGGCTCAAACTTTGTACTGGTGAAATGAGCTGACATTCTGAGTCCCACACAGAAGTAAACACCTTTCATGATATTATCCTTAACAGCTGTCGGATTTGTCAATTCTGGCTTTATTTTGTTTTCTGCTGGATTTTCTGATCCACATTCAATGATAACCGGTGTGCTGGCAGGAATAATACCTGTAAGTTCCTTATAGGTAGCGGTTCCTTCCTTCTCGTCAATGTTGCTGATATAGTATACTTTCATATTAGGCGATGCTACGCTGAATGGGAAGCCCGCATAATAGGAAGCATAATACTTACCGTTGGCTGACATCGTTGGCTTTACACCGAGATAGTTGTCTTCATTGTCTACAGCCGTAATTTTCCAGTTTAATGTTTCTTGGGTATTATTGTCTACATAGCCGGTATCTTTGCCGAGCGTAAATCTATAATTGTCGCTGAGATAAACGGTACCACCGCTCTTGGATTGCCAGGCACGATATACATTTGCGTCCTTATAATACTTGAGACGGATATAATAGTTGATGATTTTATATAAACTGGAACCCTGACCGATGATATTATATTGGTCGCCGCCTTTGTTCTCAATGTAGAAAATAGTACCAGGATCTGTTGATACATCATCCCATTTTTTCTTGGTTAAGAGAGCAGAGGCATCCACGGTTGTACTTTGCATACTGATACCTTTTGTTTCTTCAGTTGTAAGCGACATGTATCGTCCTGTTGTTACATTTTGAACTCGATAATAGCCGTTACTTTTAACCTGGGCACGCATTGTACCGATAGAAATACAAGCCAAGAGTAGTAAAAGTGAAATCTTTTTCATTATGTCTGTTATAAATATAAAAATAACCGATTCTCATGCATTATCACAATAAATTAGATAAGTATGAAAACCGGTTATCCTTTAATTATTATTGATGTGTTGTCTATTTCTTATATTTCAAATTACTTTGCAATACAGATTGTAACACGGTTCATTCCGTTCTCTGAGAATGGCTGAACGCGTGAACCGGCAGACTTCTTAATCATGCGGCTCTTGGCAACACCCTTAGCTGCAAGTGCATTGTAAACTGTCTGTGCACGGCGAGCTGCTACCTTGTCGTTGATTGCGTCAGAACCGGTACCCTTGTCTGCATAACCTGTAAGAGTAATCTTGGCATCTGGATTCTCCTTCATGTAGTTGACAATCTCTGTAATCTTTGATGCCTGTGACTTTGCAATAACTGAATTACCGATGGTGAAGAAGATATCACGACGGAACTCTTCTGCAGCAACTTCCTTCTTGGTCTCAACTGGAGCTGGAGCTGGAACAACTTGTTTCTCAATTACGCGCTCGATAATCTTCTCTACTGGCTTTGGAGCTGGAATGGTCTTGGTGGTGTGTGTCTTGCCCAAAGCAATCTTTGCACCTACCAATGCGTTGAAGTACCAGTCTGGGTTGCCTGCCTTCTTTGAGTTGTAATGGTCGCTCAATGTGTTTGCAGAAACCTCAAGACCCAAGCTTACGCGGTCGCTGACACGGAAGTCAACATTAGCTCCTAAGCGTGCAGCAAAGAATGCCTTAGAGCCCTTGCCGTCTGTTTTCTTCCAGAGATACTCCAATGGATTCTCAGAACTGTTCTTGTAGTTGCTCATGATACCAGCCTTTGCTGTAGCAGCTTCCTCGTTGCTCCAAGCAATGTTGGCACCGATACCACCGAATACACCTACGCTAACTACGCGCTCTGGATTGTACTCGCAGAAAAGGTTGGTCAGGTTGAAGGTAGCATCTACCATTGGTGCTACATAGTTCCACTTCCACTTGTAAGTTGTGGTGTTCACTTTCTGACCACCCTTGCTCTGCCATGCGTTGAATGAAAGGCGGGCACCTACAACCTTATTGAAGTTGTAGCCCAAGCCTACCTGTGCATTAGGTGAAATCAAATCGCTGAAACCAATTTCACCCAAAGTGTACTGGCCACCTACCTGAGCCTGTACATACCAATGTGGGTTGAAGACGTTTACTGTCTTGTCTGCTTCCTGGGCAGAAGCAGTAACACACCCCATTGCCAAGATACCTGATAATATGATACTATTAAATTTCATGTCTGAATATGTTTTAAAATTGTTTTAAGAATGATATGGGCGGCTCTTGCCCTACGGAAAGAGCCACTCATTATGATATCCTTATTTTATTTTACAACCTTGATGAAGAATGTCTTGTGTGCATCTCCACCAGTGTAGTCTACTGCATCGTAAGTGATGGTGTAAACACCTTCCTTAGTTGCGGTGAAACCAGCCTTGTGGATGTTACCGCTGATTACCTTGCCGATGTTCTCACCTGTTACGGTTGCACCAGAAGGATCCTTAACGGTGATATACTTCTTATAGGCAGGAGCGAGATACTCCAATGTATAAGAGGTAGGCAACAGGAGTACGTTAGCCTTGCCGTTTGTCATCTTCACGTATGTTGCACCAGAAGCGATAGTAGGGAGCTTAACCCAGTTGTTACCGTCTGTAGCGAACATAGCTGGCTGCAAGAACTTGTTGGCATTATCCAACCAGTAGTTGCACTTGTGGATGTAGCTGTTCACACGGTCAATGAATCTGCCATCAATAGTGCTCTCAAACTTGTTAACCTTGTTAGCCAAGTTCTCTACAGTACCGAGCATGTTACCTACCTGGCTGTTTATCTGGTCAATCAGATCGTTGAACTGTTTCATGCTAACTGTTACTTTGACAGTTTGCTTCGTGGTGTCATAATGAACTGCGTTAGCTCCGAATGTAATACCATTAACAGTTACATCTACACCCCTCAGATCATCGATACTATTCTTGTTGTTTGGATCACGCCATACCAACTCACCTTTAGCATTGATAGTTACCTCATGTCCATCAATCCTCATGGTAGATGCATCTGGAACATCGATGTCAATACTCTGGGTAATATTAGCGATATGGTTCAAATCATTCCACTGCAGGCTGCTTGTGTCGATATAAAGGCCCTTGCTTTCCAAAGTTGGGATATCCTTGATGTCATACTTGATACCACCGCTCAAGAATTTGTAAGACAATGGCTTGATGACTGTAGCTGCAAAGTCCTTATCTGCAATGGTTACATTGAGATCCTTATTTGTACCATCAGTAAGTTTCTGCTCCAATGCCAAGTGATACTCTGTAAGACGGTTGTTGAATGTCTTATAAAGAGTATTGGCAATCTCTGTAAGGTTGAGATTGTTGTTACGATCCTTGAGCTTGTTCAGAATATTCTTGGCTACACCCTTAAGAGACTCCACATCAGCTGAAGTCCAAGTCTTTACCTCATCCAATCTGTTTGGATCAACACTTACCTTCAAGAGGTAGTAGTTTGGAGTTGTATTCTCTGCACCTGCACGAGTATAACCATAATGCTCTACCTTGTCATTCTTTGTCGCTGTAGCGATGAATGGAGTCACATTGCCCTGGCTGTCAACAATCTTGAATGTCAGCCCAGAGAAGTCTTTGTTTGCAGGATTGATGTATACGCCGATAGAACCTGCATTATCTTTTGCATCGTCCAATAACAAATCTTCTTTAATGATTTCCTCATTGCCGATAGTTGCATTGTCTTCTGCATAGCCATAGTAAGCACCCAAGAAACGAGCCTCGGTACCCATCATGTCCTTGTATGAACCCAAGATAGGGCTATAGAAGCGATTTACTACAATACCTGTAACCTCATTAGCCATTGCATTGAACAGACTGTTCAACTGGGTAGTCAATTTTTCATCCAAATCAGAAATCTGAGTCTTCAATGCATCGCTAGCATCCGTAATGGCATTATCAACATCATCCTTTGTATAGTAATTGTTGGTGAGGTATGATCTCTCTACATAGTCAGCAAACTTATTTCTAAGCTTATTAATCTCAGTCTCATTTGCTGAAATATTACGTTCGTTAGCTTCAACCTGGCGCTGTAAATCGTCAAAAGTTGTCTGGTCAACCTTACCATCCAGTGTTGTGTTGATTCTATCTAATTCAGCATCAAGAGTAGTCCTGCCATCTTCTATAGCCTTAATACGGGCTCTGTCAAGATCTTGCTGAGTCTTGAGCTCGTTGTACTTACGCTCCAATTCTGTAAAATCGCACTTGCAAGGCTTGAACTCATTAAACTGATTCTCGAGTGTCTTTACCTTGTCCTCAAGACCTTGCACTCTGCCAGCTAGGGCTAAAAGATCTCCTAACTGTGTTCGAAGTCCTGAAATTTTAGTTGTAAGTTCACCAATCTTGGTTTTGTTTTCCTGAGCTTGAGCCCAAGCTTTGTCTGCTGTTTCCTTGATTTTTACAGCTTTATCATTGATAAAGTCAGTGAAAACCTGATCAGCATCTTTTCTGTCTTTAGTTTCATTAGCCAGCTTATCAGCCAAATCAGAAATGTCCTTAGCCTGCTTTGCTATAACCTCAGCAACCTTACCATTGGAATCGTAAAGTGCATCGCTTTCAGTATCTTTACAAGATACGAAAGTACTCGCTCCACCCATCAGCAGGGCAGAGAAGAGCAAAATACTAGTTACTTGTCTTTTCATTTTATAAAAACTTTAATTAAACTTATGTTGTCAAACTCTATAAATAAGCCATTCGCGCCTGTGACAACGTAGCTTTGAGTAGCATTGCATTGAGGACACGCATTGACTCTTTTTATTTCATTCTTAGATATTTAATTCTCTTAATTTCTTTAATATAATGTATATATACGATGCAAAGGTATATTTTTTTTCGCAAACTCGTCGCTTTTTTGTTGTTAAAATGTCAATTCTACGCTTATTTTTACTTTTTTTAAGCCTTTAAGCCCCTTAAATTCATTGTTTTCTTGTGCATTAACGTACATTAAGTGAAATATATAACATTTTGTGTTGATGTATGTCAATTCTTGCTTAGAACTCTGCTCAGTACGTTTTGGTTGCCGTTTGTTCTCTCTATGGATGCCCAGTTCTTCAGCATATCTTTTGAGATAATAATTATATAATGTTCCTGTGCGCACGCGCGTATGTTTGTTACGGTTTCATCTTTCTTGGCTTTTACTTAATCTTTACATAAAAGTGATTCTTTTCCGCATTAAATGGTATTCCTTGTCTTTTCGCTAAAATAGGCGAAAATAGCCTCAAAATACCGGTTAACTGTTTATGAGTGTTAAATAATAGGGTAAAAATGAACTTTTTTTCTCGAAATGTTTGGTGGAATGGAAAATTGTTTGTACTTTTGCACTCGCTTTTGAGAAATACAATATCTCTTAGCAACAAAAGAAAGAGTTCTTTGAAAGATTTTATATAAACAGACAAGTAGTACAAGAAGCGGTTTTGGATTACACCTTATTATATATAG
>ERZ1026862.118-NODE-118-length-47384-cov-19.048575_pt1 | contig 47384 bp, 40 predicted proteins | sample MGYA00380161_ERZ1026862 | MGnify/ENA primary metagenome ERZ1026862 (study PRJEB33269, sample SAMEA4719797) | human gut metagenome | biome: human-associated habitat; feature: organic feature; material: feces | place: Cameroon | collected 2013-10 ... | reverse complement strand
TGTCGTATATCAACCACTTACAACGATTGTCAATCGTTTTTAGTGGACACTAGTGGATGATGATATATTCCAGATGGTTGTTCCTGGCAAAATCCACAAAGTACTTGTAAGTCGCTGTATTGATACCCGCACGGAAGTCTACACCTGTGATATTGGTATTATTCCACCAGTCCCAAGCTACTTTTCCTGGCTTTATCCACGAGGTGTCCTTGATTCGGCACGCAGGGCCGAGCACTTTGGCAATATCATTACCCACCAGTTGCTTGTCCTCATCCGTAACAAGCACTATACGCCAAGGCAACTTGGTTACTTTTTCTGCAATATAGTTAGCCCGCTCTGTGGGCACTAAGTTCAGACGGGCATAGCCTCCTATCTCCTCTTTTAATGGTAATGGAGGAAAGGCTGCATGTATCGAATAATCCGTAGATGCATCTGAAGAGAACACTCCTGAAGCTGTAGAGGAAGGTGTTCCTTTCAAGAGATACATGCCAGGATAGTTTTCCACATCAGCTTCCATCACTACCGCCTTCTTGCCGTCAGGTAAGCAAACAGCAAGAGGGGTGATGGCAAGAGAATCCTTGTACATATCAGACAGTGGAGCCTCATCATAATATGACTCGAAGGAATAACACCAACGTTCCCCTCCCCGGTTATCATTCACGTAGGGAACAAAAGTCTGATAGTCGCCAGCAAAGCGATATTCCGAAGTTTCATTCATAACCTTGTTGATCATCTTTTTAGGGATGATGCGATAAGCTGCTGCATTCATGAAGGCCCGGAATTCCACATCGTACCCATTGCAGGAAAGGAGCAGTCGCTGATAACCACCATTATCATCGTTTTTCCAGTTGGTGACAGATACTTTACGCACTTTGGGATTCACGCCAAAAGTCTGCTTATCAGTCTGTAAGGAGATAACAGATGGCTGCAGCACCTGAGTTTTTCCCTTTGTAACGTCCCATGTTATTGACTTATCCACATGGACATTGACAACCAAATCTCCCAATAATGAGTGAATCGTATATACTTTAGCCGTTATTGGCAAGCCGCATACGAGGGCTAACATGAGGGATGTAATAAATTTAGTACGCATCATAATAAATGGTTTTAGTGACACATTTGCGAAAGGTGAGTTGTTTGATCTTATCTTTTTGATCGAAGACCCTGCAAAGTTACGATAATATCATGAAACTGCAAACAAAAGGGGGAAAAAGACTAACTGATCACACCTTTTCGGAGATATTATGCCACAAGATGCCAAGCGGCTAAAAATAGAAAAACGGATTTCAGCTCTCGTGAGCCAAAACCCGTTTCCATTTCTATAATCTCTCTAATAAATTGTTCTTTAGAAAAAGGTGGAGTGCTTAGTCAAGCTTGTTCTCCACATTCACTGCCTGGGCAATCATTACTGCCACAACGGCAAAAGTCATCATGAATACCATAATCTTTTTACCTTTAAACTGAATTAATACTTATTGAATATATATAGCGTAATGCTTTATTATTCTTTTGACGATGCAAAGGTACGGCATTTTCTGTGTGTGCGCAAACATTTCGAACAATAAAGTGTAATTTCTACTCTTTTTTTGACTCAGGTCAAGTTTTTACCCTTGTATACCACACGCCACCTCTATTCAAAAAGAACTCAAGTGGTTGAAGTACGGGCAGAAGGCCCAAAAACTCTTAGCCCAGAGGGCGTGCTGCATGAGTCCATTTGCCTTGGGTTATCCGTCTATAGACTCGCAGCGGTGAAATCCAGTCCTTGCACCGCTGCATCTCCCTCAAATATGACTTCAACAAAAGCACAAGACGAATGAAGTTGCCGGATTCTAACGAAATCCGGCAGCTTCGAAATGTGTGTATATTTGAGGTAAATGGGATTGAGGTGTATATGTAGAGTAGCTATTTTGGCTAAAATTGTCAAATTTCTAAAAAAACTGTCTTCCTTTTAAAAGAAAAGCATTACCTTTGCTCCGAAAAAGTGGAACATGTACCACTTTTTCGGAATGCATGATAGTTAACAGAAGTACTTATATCGACCAATTGATTCGTTCTAAAGGCAACGGATTGATTAAAATTATAACAGGATTAAGACGTTCGGGAAAGTCTTTCTTGCTAAAGAAGCTTTTCCGACAGCACCTGTTGGATGATGGTGTTAAGGAAGACCATATCATAATTATTGATATGGAGAGTCGAAAGAACAAGCCATTCAAAGACCCTGACTATTTACTTGATTGGGTAGAAAAGGAAATGAAAGACGATGAAACATACTACATCATTATTGACGAGGTACAGGAAGTGAATGATTTTGTTGAGGTTCTTTCCACTCTCTCGGTAACTGAAGGCACTGATGTTTATGTTACAGGCTCTAATTCACGCTTCCTTTCATCTGATGTGGTGACAGAGTTCCGTGGGCGTGGTGATGAAATCCATGTTTGGCCTTTGTCATTCAAGGAATTTATGTCTGTTTTTCCTGGTTCAAAGGAAGATGCGTGGTCTGAATACATTATGTTTGGTGGACTTCCACAACTCTTAACTCAAATTGGCGATGACAAGAAATCCGATTTCTTGCGTAGGCTATATCGTACCGTGTATCTCCGTGACATATATGAGCGTAATGACATTACCTTAAAACCTGAATTTGAAGAGCTTTCAAAAACTGTGGCTTCAAGCATAGGCGCACCTGTCAATGCTCTTAATATTGCCAACACTTTCAAGTCTGTAAGCAACGTTCAGAATATCACGGACAAGACGGTTTCCGTATATCTTGAATATATGCAAGATGCTTTCCTTATTGAGAAGTCTGAGCGATATGACATTAAAGGACGCAAGTACATCGGCTCGCTATCAAAATACTATTATCAAGATATCGGTTTGCGCAACTCTATCATTTCTTTCCGACAAACAGAGCCAACCCACATCATGGAGAATGTCATCTATAATGAAATGCGTATGCGTGGTTGGCTCGTTGATGTTGGCAACGTTGCTCAAAGGGTTAGAAACGATAAGGGACAAAATATCCGTGTCACACTTGAAGTTGATTTCGTCTGCAATAAAGGTAGCCAACGCATTTACATACAATCGGCTTGGAGAATGCCTGATGCCGACAAAATGGAGCAGGAGAAACGTTCCTTGCGCTTAGTGAGTGATTCTTTCCGTAAACTCCTTATCGTTGGTGAGCATACAAAATCGTGGAGCGATGATGATGGAATTCAGATTATCAGCATCTATGATTTCTTGCTTGATTTGTCTTCGACAGATTAATATTGACTTTCACAATACAAACTTTAGGCTTATGGGAGATTATGAAAAATTTGTAGAGTACTAAACGTTTGTATGGCAAGTTGTTCGCTGACAAAGGCTATATTTCACAGAAGCTGTTTGACTTCCTCTTTGAGGATGGAATACAGCTGGTGACAGGGTTGCGCGTAAACATGAAAAACAAGCTGATGCCGTTCTATGACAGAATGATGCTGCGCAAGAGATACATTATCGAAACCATTCTTTATATACAGCCCGTGTCAGATGGCATGGGAAGAGAATTCACGTATCTGTCTTCACATGCAACTAATCGCTATTTTATCCCGAATTGGGGTGTATTTTAAAGTTTCTGCCCCTTAAGGGGCGTGTGGGGAAAAACTTGCGAAACTTGAATTACAAAGAAACCCTCAATCGTTTATTTATGCTAAAAAAATCCGAGATAATACACTTTTGACGATAAAATGATTACCTTTGCATGAGTTATGGACATAAAAAAGATAGTAAACAATACATGTAAGGTGGCTTTCTCGCTCATTTTGGGCGGTGCCATTCTTTACTGGATGTATCGTGGGTTCGATTTCAAACAGGTGGAGCACGTGCTGTTTCACAAGATGAACTGGACCTGGATGCTACTGTCGTTCCCCTTCGGCATCCTGGCCCAGCTCTTTCGTGGCTGGCGATGGAAGCAGACTCTCGAACCCGTTGACGAGCATCCTCGTACCAACGTATGCGTCAACTCCATCTATCTTTCCTATGCGCTGAGCCTTGTCATTCCCCGCATAGGTGAGTTCGCACGGTGTGGAGTACTGAAGCGATGGGACAATGTGTCATTCCCCAAGTCGTTGGGCACCGTAGTCACCGAACGTGCCATCGACTCGCTCTTGGTAATGATCATTGCCATACTGGTGTTTCTGATGCAGATTCCGGTATTTCTCAATTTCTTCAATACTACAGGAACGAGTCTCGACGGCATTCTGTCTAAGTTCAGCGCTACAGGCTATCTGGTTTGCGGGATTTGTGGCATTGCCGTACTCATCCTGTTGCATGTGCTGCTCAAGAAGCTATCTATATATAATAAGGTGAAAGCCACTCTTGGCGGACTGTGGCAAGGTGTCATCTCGCTGAAAGGTGTCAGCAACGTACCGCTGTTTGTCGCCTTCACCCTGGGCATCTGGGTTTGCTATTTCCTGCACTATTTCCTCACATTCCAGTGCTTCGAGGCAACCTCGCACTTAGGGCTGACGTGCGGCCTCGTCACCTTTATCGTGGGAAGCATAGCCGTGATAGTGCCCACACCGAATGGTGCCGGTCCATGGCATTTCGCCGTGAAGACAATGCTCATACTCTACGGCATACAGTCGGACGACGCGCTCTTCTTTGTGCTCATCGTTCACTCCGTACAGACGCTCTTGGTCATCCTCCTGGGCATATACGCCTGGTTGGCCCTGGCATTCACTAAGAAAACAAACAACATTCATTAAAATAATCATATTATGGCTGACATTAAGAATCTTAAGCCAGAAGAAATCTGGCGCAACTTCGACGCACTCACACAGGTGCCACGTCCATCAGGACATCTTGAAAAAGTACAGGCTTTCTTGCTCGACTTCGCCAAGAAGGCTGGCGTAGAGGCTTTCCAGGATCCAGCAGGCAACATCGTTATGCGTAAACCCGCTACTCCTGGTTTCGAAAACAGAAAGGGAGTAATCCTGCAGGCCCACATGGACATGGTGCCACAAAAGGCCAAGGACAGCAAGCACAACTTTGAGACCGACCCTATAGAGACGATTATCGACGGCGACTGGGTACGCGCCAACCGCACCACTTTGGGCAGCGACGACGGTTTGGGTGTAGCTACCATCATGGCTGTGATGGAAGCCAAAGACCTGCAGCATGGTCCGGTAGAAGGACTTATCACCCGCGATGAGGAAACTGGTATGTATGGTGCCAACGAATTGCCAGCAGGTGAGCTCAATGGCGACATCCTGCTGAACCTCGACACCGAGTCATGGGGCGAGTTCGTGATAGGTAGCGCCGGCGGTATTGACATCACTGCCACACTCGACTATAAAGAGGTGGAGACCGACAAGGAAGATGCTGCCGTAAAGGTTACGCTGAAAGGCCTGAAGGGCGGACACTCCGGTATAGAAATCAACGAAGGCCGCGCCAACGCCAACAAGTGCATGGTTCGCTTTGTACGCGAGGCTGTCGCCGAACTCGATGCTCGCCTGGCTTCATGGCAGGGCGGCAACATGCGCAACGCCATCCCATTCGAGGCTGAGGTAGTGCTCACCCTGCCTAAGGAGAATGTTGAGGCACTGAACGACATGATTGCCGACTGGAAGGATGAACTGAAGGACGAGTTCAAGGGCATCGAGAATGTAGAGAAGATAGAATTCTTTGCTGAGAACGTAGAAACTCCTAAGATGGAGGTTCCTCAGGAGATACAAGACAACCTCATTGACGCTATCTATGCTTGTCACGACGGAGTACTGCGCATGGCTCCATCCATGCCCGACATCGTAGAGACATCTTCCAACCTGGCCATCATCGCCATAGGTGAAGGCAAGGCTTCCGTCAAGATTCTGGCTCGTTCCTCACACGACGGCTACAAGGAGTACATCGCCACCATGATGGAGAGCTGCTTCTCTATGGCTGGCATGAAGGTAGAGTTTAGCGGAAGCTATGGCGGCTGGAATCCAAACCCAGAGAGCGACATCCTGGAGCATGTACTCAAGGTTTACAAAGAGCAGAATGGTGTAGACGGCAAGGTTCAGGCTGTTCATGCCGGACTGGAGTGCTCTATCATCCTGAGCAAGTATCCTCATCTCGACGTGGTATCATTCGGTCCTACCCTGCTCAGCCCTCACACTCAGAACGAGCGTTGCCAGATCAGCTGTGTAGCTCCTTTCTGGAACCTCATGAAACAGCTGCTTACCGAAATTCCTGAGAAGTAAGGACAGAAGAGGGAGACCTGTTCTCTCTTTTCAACCTGACTTTTGTTACATTTATGATAAAAAGATAGCCGAGGAAGAAATTTCTCGGCTATTTCGTTTAAAAATTCAATATTTTTAGTTACCTTTGCACGCGAATTTGCCAATAGAGTGTATTTCTTTTGGCACATGTCAAATCAAAACAAAACAAAAATGGACGATTATCACGCGGAAAATAACCAATTTCAAGCGTGGAGATTCATAGGATAAAGCCTCACCAACAGGCAGCCTCATGCCAATCTCCATAGCTCAGAGTTTATTATTTTTTTGGAGATTAGCACAATGAGAACATTCTGGAACATCGAAAAGAACCTTACTGCCATCAATGAGTGGCAGCCCAACTGCTGGATACAAGTAACTTGTCCCACCGACGAAGATCAGAAACTGCTGGAAGAGAAATTCAATATTCCCGACTACTTCCTTTCCGACATCAGCGATACCGATGAGCGTGCCCGCTACGAATATGACGACGGCTGGATGCTCATCATTCTGCGTATTCCCTATGTCAAGGAGATAAGAAGCCGAACTCCTTACACTACAGTCCCTTTGGGCATCATACACAAGCGTGATGTCACCATAACTGTGTGCTATTACGAGACCAATATGATGATCGACTTCGTGAGCTATCAGCAGAAGCGAGGAGAAGGATTCACCGACTACGTCGACATGATCTTCCGTCTGTTCCTGTCGTCTGCCGTATGGTATCTGAAACGACTCAAACAGATCAACTCGCTCATAGAGAAGGCTAAGCGCAACCTCGACCACGGGGTCAACAACGAGAGCCTGATAGGACTGAGCCGTCTGCAAGACTCGCTCACCTACTTCATCACCTCCATCCGTGGCAACGAGAACCTGCTGTCGAAACTGAAGTTCAAACTGCAGGTAGACGAGTTGGACGCCGACCTCATTGAGGACGTCAACATCGAGATGACACAGGCTCGTGAAACCACCAATATCTATTCCGACATCTTGGAATCGACAATGGACACATATTCGAGCATCATCAACAACAACATGAACACCACCATGCGTACGCTGACCTCCATCAGTATCGTGATGATGTTGCCTACACTGATCTCTTCTCTGTTCGGTATGAACCTCATCAACGGAATGGAGAACAGTCCCTACGGATTTATGTTCGCACTGGTCATCTCATTCATCGTATCAGGACTCACTTGGGGCTTCCTGCGCTACAAACGACTGCTCTAAAACACAAAATTTATTAAAAATATACCGTTTTATTAGGATTTGTCGTTTATTTTGACTAAGTTTGCAACTTATAATACAAACATTTTGTGTGGCGGGCAGACTCTACGACAGAGCCACCCCCAAGGAACTCGAATCATAAACTAAATCAAGTGACATGATGGACTCTCAAGAAAATACCCTCAATCAGGGTACCATTGAAGAACCACAGGTGGAAGCCACAGTGGCTGAGACACCTGCAGTAGAGAACACTTCAGAAGCCGAGACAAAAACCTATGCTACCAAACAGGAAGTACTCGACCGTGTAAAGGAAATAGCCCACAGCGACGAAGCTCCTCAGAAAGATGAGCTCGACCTGCTGAAGACTACTTTCTACAAACTGCATCTCGCAGAAAGAGATGCACAGATGAAAGAGTATCTGGCTGGTGGCGGTGACCCCGAGAAGTATGTTCTCCTGCCCGACGAGGCGGAGGAGGCTTTCAAGGCGGAGATGCAGATCATCAAAGAGAAAAGAGCCAAGATTTTCCTCGCACAAGAGGAGGAGAAACAGGCCAATCTGCAGAAAAAGCTCGACATCATCGAAAAGATAAAAGCCATGGCAACGTCGCCCGACGAGGCCAACAAATCATATCAGGAATTTAAAACCCTGCAGCAAGAATGGAAAGAGATTAAGGCCGTTCCTGCCGACAAGGCCAACGAGCTCTGGCGCAGCTATCAGCTCTACGTAGAGCAGTTCTACGATCTGCTGAAGCTTAACAACGAGGCTCGTGAATACGACTTCAAGAAGAATCTTGAGGCAAAGACCAAGCTCTGCGAGGCTGCTGAGAAACTCGACGAGGAAGAAGATGTCATCTCTGCCTTCCACCAGTTGCAGGAACTCCACGCACAATATCGCGAAATAGGCCCTGTAGCCAAGGAGTTGCGCGAGCAGATTTGGAGCCGGTTCAAGGCTGCCAGCACGGTTATCAACAAGAAGCATCAGCAGCACTTCGAGCAGTTGCGTGCCAAGGAGGAGGAAAACCTCGAGAAGAAGACTGCTCTCTGCGAGAAGATAGAAGCCATCAACCAACAGCAGTACAAGCTCGCTACCGAATGGGAGAAAGTCACCAAGGAGGTTATCGAGCTGCAGAGCGAATGGAAGAAGATAGGTTTCGCTCCTCAGAAGATGAACGTGAAGATCTTTGAGCGCTTCCGCACTGCCAACGATGAGTTCTTCGCCAAGAAAGCTGAATACTTCAAGGTGCTGAAAGAAGAATATGCTGCCAATACCGAAAAGAAAAAAGCTCTCATCGAAAAGGCTAAAGAACTCGCTACAAGCACAGAATGGCGCAAGACGGGAGACAAGCTCATCAACCTACAGAAGGAATGGAAGCAGATTGGTGTTGTGCCTCGCAAGTTGGGCGATCAACTGTGGCAGGAGTTTATCAACGCATGCAACCAGTTCTTCGAGGCTCGTAACAAGGCTAATGCCGGTACACGTAGCACAGAGCACACCAACTTAGAGAAGAAAAAAGAGGTAGTGGCAAAGCTCAATGCCCTGCTCGAGAATGCTGGCGACAACGTACAGCAGCAGGTACAGTCACTCATCGATGAGTACAAGGCGATAGGTCATGTACCATTTAAGGAGAAGGATGCCATCTACAAGCAGTACCACGATGTGCTCGACAAAATATACAAGAACCTGCATATCAGCAACGCCAAGCGCCATCTCGACAACTTCAAGAACAACTTGAAGAACGTGGCAGAAAAGGGTTCGGATGCTCTCGACAATGAGCGCGGACGCCTCTTGCGCCGCTTCGACCAGTTGCGCTCCGAGATTACTACCTACGAGAACAACCTTGGCTTCCTCAACGCTGCCAGCAAGAAGGGAAACAGCCTCGTAGAGGAGATGAACCGAAAGGTGCAGAAGCTCAAAGACGATCTCGAACTCGTAAAACAGAAAATTAAGGCTATTGATGCCGAAAACAAATAAAAAAGAACAGCCGGAGTGCAAACCAAGCACTTCGGCTTTTTTTATTGACGAGAAAACAACAGAACCTTTACTGAAAGTCGTACCGAATATTGATGGACGGGAAGGAAATGACTCATCCACAAAAACTCCCTAAAACAAAAAAAACATCTTTCTAAAAGAAAGATGCTCTTGGTTGGGATACCCGGATTCGAACCAGGAATGACAGGACCAGAATCTGTAGTGTTACCATTACACCATATCCCAATGTCTTTTTGTTGTTGCAATGTCATTTCTTAATTGCGAGTGCAAAGGTAACACTTTTTTCTGAACCCACAAAATTTTTCTCAACTTTTTTATCGAAAATCGTTATTTTTTTCATTTTTATGCCTTTTCCATCCTAAAATACGTGGTTTTGCGCCATACCAACCTTAAAAAAACAGAAAAGTTGGAGGAAAGTAACGCATACTCATTTTTTTGCACTATCTTTGTAGTCGAATAAACATAATAACAACTCAATGAATACAGCAAAACAATTAGTAGAGACAATTAAAGAAGGAATACAAGAGAAAAAAGGCAGCAATATCGTCATTGCCGACCTGAGCGAGATAGACGGCACCATAGCCAAGTACTTTATTATCTGCCAAGGCGGTTCACCCTCCCAGGTAGAGGCTATTGCAGAATCAGTAGGCGACTTCTGCCGTAAGAAATTGGGCGAGAAACCTGTCAACGTAGCAGGATTGGGAAACGACCAATGGGTAGCCATCGACTTTGTGGATGTACTCGTACACATCTTCCAGCCTGAAGTAAGACAGTTCTATGATCTGGAACACCTCTGGGAAGACGCCAAACTGACAACCGTGCCAGACGTGATGTAACAGTCGTGCGCGTACATTATTATATATAATAAGAAAAAAGCAAGAAACAAAAGTCTTTTTTAAAACAAAAAAAGGAAAGGAAACATTCAATATGGAACAAGGCAACAACAAGAACAATCCCGGCGGGCCCCAACCCCCCAAGATGCCTAAGTTCAACATGAACTGGCTCTATATACTTATCATCGTCGGACTGATGGTAGCCTACTTGAGCGGAGGCACAAACTCTTTAGGAGGAAGTGCCACACAAGAAGCCACCTACACACAGTTTAAGCAATACGTGGAAAAAGGTTATGTGCTGAGCGTTGTAGCCAACAAGACCGAGAACACCCTGAGATTGTATATCAACCCCAAGTACTCACGCGAGGTGTACAAAACCTCAGCCAAGAACTTAGGCACCAACCCTTATGTGGAGGTGCAGTTTGGTTCGGTAGATGAGGTGGACAGGTTTGCCAACGCCATGGTGCAAGCCAAGAAAATCAATTCGTTCAGTTATAAGAACGAGTCAACGGACGGTTTCCTCAAAATCTTGTGGAATATCTTCCCACTGATTCTTTTCTTCGTCTTCATCTGGTGGATGTCGGGACGTATGGGCGGCATGGGCGGCTCAGGCGGAGGAATCTTCAATGTAGGCAAGAGCAAAGCACGCATGTATGAGAAAGGCAATGCCATCGGCATCACCTTCAAGGACGTGGCAGGACAGGAAGGAGCCAAACAGGAAGTACAGGAAATCGTAGACTTCCTGAAGAACCCCAACAAATATACCGACTTAGGTGGTAAGATACCTAAGGGAGCCCTTCTCGTAGGACCTCCGGGAACTGGTAAGACGCTCCTTGCCAAAGCCGTGGCTGGCGAAGCTGGCGTACCTTTCTTCTCGATGAGTGGTTCCGACTTCGTAGAGATGTTTGTCGGAGTAGGTGCATCACGTGTGCGCGATCTCTTCCGTCAGGCTAAGGAGAAAGCACCTTCCATCATCTTCATCGACGAGATTGATGCAGTAGGACGTGCCCGCAGCAAAAATCCATCCATGGGAGGCAATGACGAGCGCGAGAACACGCTCAACGCCCTGCTTACCGAGATGGACGGATTTGGAACAAACAGCGGTGTCATTATCCTGGCAGCCACCAACCGTGTGGACATGCTCGACAGCGCCTTGCTGCGTGCAGGACGATTCGACCGTGAAATACACGTCGACCTTCCTGACCTGAATGAACGAAAAGCCATATTCCTGGTTCATCTAAAACCTGTAAAGGTAGACAAGAGTGTAGACGTAGACCTGCTGGCACGACAGACACCAGGATTCTCGGGAGCCGATATTGCAAATGTGTGCAACGAGGCAGCCCTTATAGCAGCACGCCACGACAAGAAGAGCGTAAGCAAACAAGACTTCCTCGATGCTGTAGACCGTATCGTAGGCGGACTGGAAAAAAAGACCAAGGTGATGACAGCAGAGGAGAAGCGAAGCATCGCACTCCACGAGGCTGGCCATGCCACCATTTCATGGTTCTGTCAGTATGCCAATCCACTTATCAAGGTAACTATCGTTCCACGCGGACAGGCTCTCGGAGCAGCCTGGTATCTGCCCGAAGAACGACAGATCACCACCAAGGAACAGATGCTCGACGAGATGTGTTCGCTCATGGGAGGACGCGCTGCCGAGGAACTCTTTACGGGCCATATATCATCGGGAGCCATGAACGACCTGGAAAGAGCCACCAAGAGTGCCTATGGCATGATAGCCTACTTAGGTATGAGCGACAAGCTGCCTAATATATGCTATTACAACAACCAGGAATATTCCTTCCAGCGTCCATACTCCGACACCACTGCCCGCATGATAGACGAAGAGGTGCTCAAGATGGTGAACGAACAGTATACCCGAGCCAAGAACATCCTCGTAGAGCACAAGGAAGGCCATAACGCCCTTGCCGAGCTCCTCATCCAGAAAGAGGTGATCATGGCAGAAGACGTAGAGAAGATCTTTGGCAAGCGTCCATGGCTTAGCCGTTCACAGGAAATCATGGAGGACGAGCAGCCCAAGATTGACGACAAACTGAAGGAACTGCCCGAGGTTCAGGCAGCCATCAAGGCTCACGAACAGGCACAACAGGAAGACAACTCGTCTGAAAGCACCGAAAACAATGATACCGACGTGCAGAACGACGAGAACTCAGAAGAAACAAACAACAAATAAAAATAAGGAATCACAAATGACCGACAAACAAAAGAATCTTATCGTGAGGTCTATCACGGGCGTCTTGTTCGTGGTGTGCATGGTGTCTTGTTTCCTCAACCCAAGAGCCATGATTTTCCTCTTTACCATCATTACAGGACTCAGCATCTGGGAATACTGCGGACTGGTAAACAACGAGAAGGAAGACGTCACCGTCAACCGTCTGATCTGCACCATTGCCGGAGTATACTTTTTCCTGGCCGTGGCAGGACTGCGAATGGGCATCGTAGGCAATTTCATTGTCTTTGTTCCCTATCTGCTCACCATCGTCTACCTGTTTATCAGCGAACTGTATACTGGCAACAAAGACGCTATCAACGACTGGGCCTACACCATGCTCTCGCAGATGTACATCGCCCTGCCCTTCTCTATGATCAATATTTTGGCTTTCGAATACTCAGCTTTCGACGGTCAGATACACTACGACATGCTGTTGCCACTGAGTATTTTCATATTCCTTTGGACAAACGATACCGGAGCCTACTGCAGCGGTTCGCTTTTTGGCAAGCATAAACTCTTCCCACGCATCAGTCCTGCCAAGAGTTGGGAAGGAAGCATAGGCGGAGGCATATTCGTTCTGATTGCAGCTGCCGTGATTGGTTATTTGGCAAATGACGGCGAGGCTCACCGACTCAGCATTGCCGGATGGATGGGATTAGGCCTGGTTGTCGTGTTCTTCGGAACATGGGGCGACTTGGTAGAGAGTCTCTTCAAACGCACTTTGGGAGTAAAGGACAGCGGCACACTGCTGCCAGGACATGGCGGTATGCTCGACCGTTTCGACTCTTCGCTCATGGCCATCCCCGCAGCTGTCATCTATCTCTATACACTGCAGCTTTTCGTATAAAAAAAGAGGCTCATGAGTTTCCCCTTTAACTCATGAGCCTTTTTTAGGAACTTTTTTGTCTTAGTAACTTATTGATAATCAATAGCAAGTTTTCATATTTTACTACGGCTCATTTATTTCCTGCTGACTCACCCGCTCTGCCTCTTCAGCTTTCTGTCGGGCGATGGCAGCTTCCTGTTCAGCCTTAATACGAGCCTGCTCCGCAGCTTCGGCGGCAGCCTTGGCAGCAGCCTCTGCACGTTCTTTAGCCAGACGTATCAGCTCAGCACGATGCTTTCTCAACAAATCTACCATGATAGAAGCAGCTTCGTTGGGCGCCACCTTACTTCCCAACTCTCTCACCACTTCCTGATATTCAGCAAGCATTCTTTCGCGTGCAGGCTGCCCTGGCAGAATCTTATACAGTTCGTTGGCTATTCCGTCTATCGTAAACTTATCGGCGAACATCTCAGGAACCACCTCCTTATTGGCCACCAAGTTGACAAGAGAAATATAGTCAACTTTCAGCACGTGATTGAAGGCAAAACGAATCAGTTTTGGCAAGGGAGTCTCATAGCACACCACTTGCGGAACATTAAAGAGGGCTGTCTCGAGCGTGGCTGTTCCACTGGTTACAAGAGCCGCCGTGGTGTGAGACAAGAGCTGGTAAGTCTTATTCTTAACCACCCTGACAGGCGTACCTTCCAGGAATTTATCGTAATACTCATCCTCTATCGACGGAGCTCCAGCCAACACCATTTGGTAATCTTCAAAACGTTCAGCCACCTCTATCATGGCAGGAAGATTGTCCTTAATTTCCTGTAGTCGGCTACCAGCTAAAAGAGCGACAATCGGTTTACGACTGTCAAGATTATTTTCTCGACAAAACTCCTCATACGTCTGATGATATCCTGCTCTGAACTCTGCCACTTCCTGAGCAGTAGGATTGCCCACATAGTGAATGGGATACTTATGTTTCTGCTCATAGAAAGGCACCTCGAAAGGCAGTATGGAGAACATCTCGCTCACATCACGTTTGATGCTTTTAATACGCCATTCCTTCCAGGCCCATATCTTGGGCGATATATAATAGTAGACAGGTATCAACGTATTCTTTTTCAAGAACTTGGCAATACTAAGATTAAAGCCAGGATAATCGACTAAAATCACGACATCGGGTTTCCACGCCACAATATCCTCCTTGCATCTTTTCATATTCGAGAAGATGGTGCCCAGATGCAGCAGTACAGGAACAAAGCCCATATAGGCCAGTTCCTTATAATGCTTGACACGAGTTCCTCCCTCAGCAGCCATCAAGTCGCCGCCGAAGAATCGGAATTCAGCCAATTCGTCATATTTTTTCAACGAGCGCATCAATCTGCTGGCATGCAGATCGCCACTCGCCTCACCTACTATCAGATAATATTTCATCTTTATTGTCGAATATTCTTTGTTAACCGTCAATTTCCGAAGCTTCCGTGTTGAGCGACCTGTTGTCCTCAAGCCACTCATAGTCGGTCACATCAATTTTTGTAGGCGTAACAGCTATGTAGCCATGACTGAGCGCCCACTGATCAGTATCTACAGCCTCAGGCTCATCATTGCGATATTCGCCCACCATCCAGTAATAGTCGTAACCACGAGGATGATGCTCCTTCACCACCTCATTGATCCACGAGCCCCATGTCATACGGCAAACCTTAAAGCCCTTGAAAGGAGGATTGACGGGAAAGTTGACATTAAGACAAGTTCCCTTGGGCAGTCCTTCACGAAGCACTCGCTTCACGATGCTTACCACTCCGTCGCGCAGGGGTGACAGATCGGCGTTCACATCATAGTTGCAACTACTGAACGCCACCGAGGAAATATACTTCATACAGCCTTCCTTGGCTACGCCCATTGTGCCCGAATAATGATTGTTCACACTCGAGTTGTCGCCATGGTTGATACCACTGAGTATCAGGTCGGGAACACGAGGAGCCAGCAGCTGGTCGAGAGCTATCTTCACACAGTCGACAGGCGTTCCAGAGCAGGACCACACTTCCACCTCCTCGCCCATGTTGTGTCTGCGTTTCAACAGCAGTGGTGATGTTACCGAGAAGGCGCATCCATAGCCCGACCGTCCACTCTCAGGAGCCACCACAAGCACCTCACACCAGTCTTTCAGAAATCCAACAAGCGTCTTGATGCCATTGGCATGATAGCCGTCATCGTTGGATATTAATATTAAAGGTTTCTTATTTTCCATAAAAATATCGCTCTTTTTGGTGCAAAAGTACGAAAAAACCTTTAAAGTAACGTCTTTCTCGCATAAAATATGTATCTTTGCAGAAATTTTGTGATGATTTTTAATATAGAAAATTAAGAATATGGGAAAAATAATCGCATTGGCCAACCAGAAAGGCGGTGTCGGCAAAACGACAACCACCATCAACTTGGCAGCATCATTGGCCACACTGGAGAAGTCGGTTCTTGTAGTAGACGCCGACCCACAGGCTAACGCCTCCAGCGGCTTAGGAGTAGACATCAAGGAGGTAGACTGCTCTCTGTACGAGTGCATTATCGACCATGCTGATGTTCGTGATGCCATCTATACCACCGATATTGATGGGCTCGACATCATCCCCAGCCACATCGACCTTGTCGGTGCAGAGATAGAAATGCTCGAACTGCAGAACCGCGAAAGGGTTATCAAGAATCTGCTCGCTCCTATCCGCGACGAGTATGATTTCATCCTTATCGACTGTTCGCCATCTCTGGGACTCATCACAGTCAACTCGCTGACAGCAGCCGACAGCGTCATCATTCCTGTTCAGTGCGAATACTTTGCCCTGGAAGGCATCAGCAAGTTGCTCAACACGATTAAGATTATCAAGAGCAAGCTCAACACCAAACTCGAGATTGAGGGCTTCCTGCTTACCATGTACGACAGCCGTCTGCGTCTGGCCAATCAGATTTACGACGAGGTGAAGCGCCACTTCCAGGAGTTGGTGTTCAAGACCGTCATCCAGCGCAACGTGAAGCTGAGCGAGAGTCAAAGCCACGGTCTTCCCGTCATCCTCTACGACACAGAGTCGAATGGCGCCAAGAACCACTTGGCGTTGGCTAAAGAAATTATCAACAAGAACTCATAAAGTAAGAAAAAAGAGTGAAGACATGCTCACTCCTTACTAAGAAATAGAAAATGGCAGTACACAAGAAATACAATAACGGAACCAAGAGCAATGCCCTGGGACGAGGTCTCGACGCGCTTATCTCTACCGAAGGAGTGCGCACACAGGGCAGCAGTACCATCAACGAGATTCCTCTCGACCAGATAGAAGCCAACCCCAACCAGCCTCGTCGCGAGTTCGACGACGAAGCTCTCCATGAGTTGGCAGAAAGCATCAAGGCCATAGGCATCATTCAGCCCATCACCTTGCGACAGGTGGCAGAGAACCGCTTCCAGATTATCGCAGGTGAGCGTCGCTGGCGTGCCTCCCAGTTGGTTGGACTAAGAGCCATACCAGCCTATATCCGTACCATCAGCGATGAGAGTGTGATGGAGATGGCACTCGTCGAGAATATCCAGCGCCAGGACCTCAACGCCATAGAAATAGCTTTGGCATACGAGCACCTGATGGAGAACAACGAGATGACTCAGGAGAAGATAGCAGAGCGCGTGGGCAAAAGCCGCGCTGCTGTAGCCAACTACCTGCGCCTGCTCAAGTTGCCAGCTCAGGTACAGATGGCACTTCAGAAGAAAGAAATCGACATGGGCCATTGCCGTGCCCTCTTGGCACTCGACAGCCCTTCGCTTCAGATCAAACTGTTTCATGAAATTCAGAAGAACGGCTACTCTGTGCGCAAGGTAGAGGAGATGGTACAGCAAATAAAGGACAGCGAGGACAACGAGACAGCCAGAAAGGTTATCAAGGGAAAAGCCGAACTGCCCGAGGAGTTCACCCTGCTGAAGAACCGCCTCTCGCAGTTCCTCAACACCAAGGTTCAGTTTACCTGCTCACCCAAGGGCAAGGGAAAAATCAGCATTCCCTTTGCCAACGAGGAGGAATTAGAGCACATCATGAACGTTTTCGACCAATTAAAACAGAACTAATTAGGTGAAATCGAGAATATCACATATTTGTATATCAGTCTTGTTGGTCAGCCTGCCCTGGGCTGCTCAGGCACAGAAGGCTGTCACTACCAGGCAATCCACTGCAGGCGAAGAACAGCCTGCCGTAGTGGCACCTGCAGATACAACTTTCTCTGCCAAAGACAGTCTCAAGCTCAACAGCATGCTCCAGGTTGCGACCAAGAAGCCCAAGCGCGACTGGTCCACATGGCGTCCTGACACCAAGCGTGCCATGTGGCTTGCCATCGTTCTACCAGGAGCAGGACAGATATACAACCGCAAATATTGGAAACTACCTATTATATATGGTGGTTTCGTAGGCTGTGCCTATGCCATCACCTGGAACAACCAGATGTATCACGACTATTCACAGGCCTATATGGACATTATGGACGATGACCCCACAACCGACAGTTACAACCAGTTCCTGCACTTAGGAGCCACCATCGATGCCAGCAACATGGACCGATACAAGGAAATCTTCCGCAAGCGCAAAGACCGTTACCGCCGCTGGCGCGACATGGGCGTGTTTGTGATGATTGGCGTTTACGCATTCTCCATTATCGATGCCTACGTGGATGCATCACTCTCCGAGTTTGACATTTCCGACGACCTCACCCTGAGAGTAGAGCCCGCCTTCATGAACAGCAATCCGCAAAGCCGCAATCCCTTCCGGTCAGGAACATTGGGACTTCAATGCTCACTCACTTTTTAAAGTGAGGAACACAATTGTGTAGAATCTTAAAGAAACTTATAGAAAAGAAAGAATAACATAAATGAAAAAAATACTATTATTAGCAGCTGCAATGTTACTTGGTATGCCAGTACAGATGCTGGCGCAAACCGACGACACAGAAGAGAAAAAAGAAGATGTAATCACAGTCACCGACAAACAGGGAAACGAGGAAGAGATAGAAGTCCCTGTAGGACTGGAGGACAACCTCGACAGCCTGCTGCATCTTTATAATGCCAAGACCTATATGATGCAAGACACCTCTTGCAACTATCGTGATGTCAACCCTGTCTTCGACAAGGAGGTTTACATCGACCGACTCAAGCGTCTGCCCACCATCATCGAGATGCCTTACAACGAAGTGGTGCAAAAGTTCATCGACCGTTACAGCGGCAAGCTCCGCCGCTCTGTGAGCTATATGCTGGGCGCAAGCAATTTCTACATGCCTGTCTTCGAGGAGGCTTTAGAGGCTTACAACCTCCCTCTCGAACTCAAATATCTTCCTGTCATCGAGTCAGCCCTTAACCCTACTGCCGTTTCACGCGTAGGAGCCACAGGCCTCTGGCAGTTCATGATAGGCACAGGCAAGCGCTACGGACTGGAGGTCAACTCGCTCATCGACGAGCGTCGCGACCCAGTGAAAGCCTCTTATGCTGCCGCCCACTATCTGAGCGACCTCTATAAGATTTTCGACGACTGGAGCCTTGTCATCGCTGCCTACAACTGTGGACCCGACAAGGTCAACAAGGCCATCCACCGCGCCAAAGGTTCTGCCGATTACTGGAACATCTATCCCTACCTCCCCAAGGAGACACGCGGATATGTGCCAGCCTTCATCGCAGCCAACTACATCATGAACTACTATTGCGACCACAACATCTGTCCTATGGTGACCGAGCTGCCTCTTAAGACCGACACCGTGGTTGTCAACAAAGACCTTCATCTGGAGCAGATTGCCCAGGTGCTCAACATCGATATCCAGCACCTTCGCAACCTCAACCCACAATACCGCCGCGATATTGTCAATGGTCTCAACAAGCCTATGACAGTACGCCTTCCCTCAACTCTCGTTGGCCCATTCATCGACCAGGAAGACTCTATCTACAACTTCAAGACCGACGAACTGCTGCTCAAGCGCTCTGTCGTAGAGGTAAACCAAGAAGAACCTAAGGTAAGCCGCCGCAGCTACTACAGCAGCCGCCATCGCTCCTCTGCAACGCACAGCAAGAGCCGCAAGAGCAGAAGCAGAAAGAGCAAGCGCGGAGGAAGAAACGTAACCATCAAGAGTGGTGACACCCTGTCGGAGATAGCAGAACGCAACCACACCACCGTGGCCAAACTGCGCAAACTCAACAAGATTTCGGGCAACCATATCCGTGCCGGCAAGAAACTCAAGGTGAAGTAATATACACATTATTATATATATAGTTATTAATCTGACTAACACAAAGCGCAGGAGGCAAGAACTATGGACGATCAGAACCTCAAAGACTTAGAGAGAGAACAGGCCGACAACAAGCTCATTGGCGATGCATTCCAGCATCTGCTCGACACCTATGTAGCTTCACGTCACCGCAAGAAGGTAGACATTGTCACCAAAGCATTCAACTTTGCACGCCAGGCACACAAGGGCGTACGTCGCCTCTCGGGCGAACCCTACATCATGCACCCTATCGCCGTGGCTCAGATAGCCTGCGAGGAAATGGGACTGGGATCCACCAGTATCTGTGCCGCACTCCTGCACGACGTGGTAGAAGACACCGACTATACAGTAGAAGACATCTCCAACATCTTCGGAGAGAAGATAGCCCAGATTGTCGACGGACTAACCAAAATCAGCGGTGGTATCTTTGGTGACAAGGCATCGGCACAAGCCGAGAACTTCAAGAAACTGCTGCTCACCATGAGCGATGACATCCGCGTCATCCTTATCAAAATCTGCGACCGACTGCACAACATGCGCACACTCGCCTCGCAGCCTGCCAACAAGCAGTACAAGATAGCCGGCGAGACACTTTACATCTACGCTCCATTGGCCAACCGTCTGGGCCTTAACAAAATAAAGACCGAGCTCGAAGACCTCAGCTTCCGCTACGATCATCCACAGGAATACGCCAACATCGAGCACAAACTTGCCGACACAGAGGCGCAACGCGACACCCTCTTCTCGCAGTTCACACAACCCATCAGGGAGGAACTCGACAAGATGGGCATACAGTATAAGATCAAGGCACGTATAAAGAGCCCTTATTCCATTTGGAACAAGATGCAGAACAAGCACGTGAGCTTCGACGAAATATACGACATCCTTGCCGTACGCATCATCTTCACACCCAAGGAAAGATCCAACGAGGTCAACGAATGCTTCAATATCTATGTGGCCATCAGCCAGATATACAAGAGTCATCCTGACCGACTGCGCGACTGGCTCAACCATCCTAAAGCCAACGGCTATCAGGCACTCCACGTCACCCTCATGAGCAAGCAGGGACGCTGGATAGAGGTACAGATAAGGAGCGACCGTATGGACGAGGTGGCCGAACAGGGATTTGCTGCCCACTGGAAATACAAAGAAGGCGAAGACGCAGAATACACAGAGGACGAGAACGAGCTCAACGACTGGTTGGGCACCATCAAGGAAATCCTCGACGATCCACAGCCCGACGCCATGGACTTTCTCGATGCCATCAAGCTCAACCTCTTTGCCTCAGAGATCTTTGTCTTCACCCCTAAGGGCGAGATCAAGACCATGCCTGCAGGCTGTACAGCCCTCGACTTCGCTTTCCAGATACACACCTTCTTAGGCAGCCATTGCATCGGAGCAAAGGTAAACCATAAACTGGTGCCACTGAGCCATAAACTGCAAAGCGGCGACCAGGTGGAAATCCTCACCAGCAAGAGTCAGCACGTACAGCCTTCATGGATCAACTTTGTGAGCACAGCCAAGGCCAAGAGCAAGATTCAAGCCATACTGCGACGCGACAACCGTGAGATACAGAAGAAGGGCGAGGACATCCTGAACGAATGGCTCAAGAAGAGCGGACTGGAGGTCAACAACTCCATCCTCGACAAGCTCTGCGACTATCACCACATACAGAAACACGAGAACTTCTTCCAGGCATTGGGCGACCACTGCATTCTGCTGGGCGAGAAAGACCTTGACGAACTGCAAGGCAAGAACAAGAAAGACAAGAGCTCAAGCAGTTGGCGCAACTATATCCCCTTCCTCGGCAAGAGCAAGGACAAAAAGGCTGACGTAAAAGACAGCAAGCCGCAACAGCTCATGGTGGTGGGCAAGGACTTCAACAAGAAGAAGCCCCTCATCATCACCGAGGAGAACATCTCGCAGTTTATCTTCCCCTCATGCTGCCATGCCATTCCTGGCGATGACATCATGGGCTACATCGACAACAAGAACCGCATCGAGATACACAAGCGTTCCTGCTCTGTGGCAGCCAAGCTCAAGTCGAGCTATGGCAACCGCATCGTCGACGCCAAGTGGCAGATGCACAAGCTGATGTACTTTGACGCCACCATCGAGATAAAGGGCATCGACCGCAAGGGATTGCTCCTCGACGTGAGCCGTGTCATCAGCGACCAGCTCAATGTCAACATACACAAGCTCACCATCAGCAGCGACAATGGCATCTTCGACGGTTGCATCGAAATCAGAATTCACGACCGCGACGATGTAAAGGTGATCATGAATAATCTGAAGACTATCGACGGCCTGCAGGATGTACAGCGCATCCTGTAAGCCATAGGACAGAAAACTATAAAACAAATATCAACCTACAAAAAAACAACGACAATGAAAAAACTAATCCTGTCTATCCTCACCACGTTGGCTGTCCTCCCAGTATTGGCAGCCAACAAGTACGACAACCCTGACACACTCTTCGTCTCACGCGACGGCACCTGCGAGTTCCGCACCATCGACGAAGCCATAGAGGTGTGCCGTGCCTTCATGGACTATACCAAGGTCATCTACGTCAAGAAAGGCGTTTACAAGGAGAAACTCATCATCCCATCATGGCTCACCCACATCACCATCTGTGGTGAGGACCGCGACCAGACTATCATCACCTGGGACGACCATGCCAACATCAAGATGCCAACAGGCGGACTCGACTCCGAGGCTGCTGTCAAGGGCAAGCCTATCGGCACATTCCGCACCTATACACTGAAGGTTCAGGGCAGCTACATCACCCTGAAGAACATCACTGTCGAAAACAATGCCGCACGATTAGGACAAGCAGTAGCCCTGCACACTGAGGGCGACCACATCCTGGTACAGAACTGCCGACTCTTAGGCAATCAGGACACCGTATACACAGGCGTTGCCGGCACACGCATCGCCTTCTACGACTGCTACATCGAGGGAACAACAGACTTCATCTTCGGTCCTTCCATCGCCTGGTTCGAGAACTGCGAAATCCACAGCAAGTCCAACAGCTATATCACAGCCGCGTCCACACCAGCCGGTCAGCAGTATGGCTACGTATTCCATAAGTGCCGCCTCACCGCCTCGCCCGAGGCCACACAGGTTTATCTGGGCCGTCCATGGCGTCCATACGCCTACACACTCTTTATCGACTGCGAAATGGGCAGCCATATCCGTCCTGTAGGCTGGGACAACTGGCGCAATGCAAGTAACGAGAAGACCGCCCGCTACTTCGAGTACGGCAACCATGGTCCTGGCGCCTCAACGAAAGCCCGTGCACCCTGGACACATCAGCTCAGCAAGAAGGAAGCTGCACGCATCACCATCGCCAACGTCTTCGGTGAGGACTGCTGGTAAGTAAGTTTTCCAACGCTATAACAAAACGAAGAGACAATGGACATCAAGAATATCAAGAAAGAATGGAACGCAGCCATACTCGACATACTGAAGACATTCATCAGTATCTGCCACACACACAACCTGCGATACTACTGCTGTGCAGGAACAGCCATAGGGGCTGTGCGCCATCATGGTATGATACCCTGGGACGATGACATCGACGTCATCATGCCACGCCCCGACTACGACCGCTTTCTTGAGATAGCACGCCACGAAGACTTCGGCAACTACGAGGTGGTAACGCCCTACAACAACGAGCGTTACCCTCTCTATTTCTCCAAGCTGGTCAACAAGAACACCACACTCATCGAGGAGAAAGAGCGCCCTTGCATCATCGGACTCTTCGTCGACATCTTCCCACTTGATGCCACTGCCGACGATGTGGAACAGGCCAAGGCACTGCAGCGCAAATATGTGAAGCACATCAACTGCCTCAACGCCATTTCCACCCGAAACACCTTTGGCGAATACCTGACATTGCTCACCCATCGTAAGACCTGGGGACGTTTTGTCGTCAAGACGGCAGCCTTCTTCTTCCGCAACCTCATGCGCAGACATTTCATTGCAAAAATGGATCATCTGAGTCATCTCTACGACTTCGACAAAGCACAGAACGTACAGGTTTACACCGGCTCCTATCATGAACGCGAAATCTTCCCAAAGGCATGGCTTGGCAACGGCAAACCATTCCCCTTCGAAGACACCACAGTACTTCTGCCTGCAGAATACGACAAGTATCTCAGCCACTTCTTCGGCGACTACATGCAGTTGCCGCCAGTTGAACAACGGGTAGAGAAACACCTGCGCTATTATCTCAACATGGAGAAAAGAGAGACATGGCAGGAGATTTCAAAGAAGATAAAAAAGTAAACATTCCCTTCAAGGCTATTGGCTATAACTTCTAACGACCGAAGGGAGTGATAACTTCTTTAACTTCTATAACTTCCAAACATACGAAACTTCTATAACTTCTGAACATACGAAACTTCTATCGTGTGCCCGAAACCACTCTCCACATCCCAGAGCGGTTTCCATCCCAATGCCTTCAACTTATCGGTATTGAAGGTTGCCTTGGTGACTGGGGTCGTATTCCCCTTCGTCACGTCGTCTTCGGCAATGTCGAATACCACCTTGCGGCCGGCCTTCCTTGCTATCAACTCTGCCAACTCACGGATAGATATATTCGACTCCGAATGCGCCACATTATAAGCATTTGCCCTCTCGCCGTCGAGCAGGAGGCGCAAGATGGCATGGGCAGCATCCACTACGTAAAGCCACGACCGGAAAGCTTCACCACGACTCTTCAGCACAATATCCTCACCGCGCAACACGTTGCGGATAAACTGCGCATACACTCTGTTGTCACTCTCCGTAAAGCCAGGACCGTAAGTATGGCTTAACCTGGCGATAACGACATCAGCGCCATACTCAGCCCCATAAGCCATACAGAGCGTCTCGGCTGCACGCTTCGACGAAGGATAACAAGCCCTCACCGATGCACAGTCCACGTAACCGCTGCTTGTCTCTGAGAATTCGCTGCCGTCGCCCTCGCCGTAAACCTCGCCCGAAGAGAGGTACACCATGCGCTTCATGCCATGCTGCAGGCCAAACTCTATCAGATGAGCGACACCATCAAAATTCGCCTTCATCACCTCCACAGGTTTCTCGCGGAAGAAGTTGGGACTCGCATTACTTGCTGCATCGATGACAAAGTCTATACCCTGCGCTGACAGAGCATGAGCCTCACACTGTTCGTCCATAGGCTGCGTGACATCCATCTCGGCAAAGCCAAAATCGGCCTCGTCCCAATAAGCAGCAAACTTCATCCTGGCACGCTGCCTGTTGCGTCCTGCCGCCACAACCCTGTAATCTCTGTCAGGATTCAGCATCAGTACGTCGACCACACAACTGCCAATCAGTCCTGTAGCCCCCACTACGAGAATCGTCTTTCCATTGAGACGCTTCAAGTCGAGCCCCTCATCGAAGAGGCGCTCCACATCTTTCCTGTATATTGTTTTTTCCGACATAGCTAAAACAGTGTTTTCGTAAAGTGAGGAGTTTTTTCAGGAGTTAACTTGAGTAACTTACTTAATCCATCCCTCGGGCTGCACCTTCATCAGGGCCTTGAGAATCTCAAGGTCTTCTACGGTTGTAATCTTGATATTCTTCTCCGATCCCGGCACGATGTGCATCTTTCTGCCACCCAGCTCAGCCATCAGCGTACACGATGCCACTGAGTTGTCGATGCCCTTGGCCTTAGCCTCCTCGTGCGCAGCTATCAAGTTGCCCAGCCTGAAAGTCTGAGGCGTCTGCGTACGGATCAGCTTGTCGCGCGGAATACTTGTCGTTGTCGTAAACCCGTCCTCACTCTCCAGGATAGCCTCACGACACTTGATGCCCGTAATCGCATAACCATACTTCTGGCAGATGGCGATGTTGGAAGAGATAATATCCTGCGAGAGCAGAGGCCGCACGGCATCATGCACCAGCACGAGGTCGTCGTCGCTGCATCCTGCCTCTTTCAGACCATAGATGCCATTGTGTATCGATTCCTGTCCGTTGGCTCCACCAGGGAAAATCCACTTCAGCTTCGTAATACAAAACTGGTTGGCGTACGACTGCAGCACCGTTTCCCATCCAGCCAGGCACACTACGGCGATTCCCTGTATGTCGGGATGCTTCTGAAATGCCATCATCGTATGGATGATAATCGGACAATTATCCACGTGCATAAACTGTTTGGGAATGTCCTGTCCCATTCTGTTGCCAGAACCACCGGCTATAATAAGAGCATAGTTCATATCAATAATTCTTTTATCTTGTTTCACACAAACACGCACCATGCATGTTGTCGTGGTGCAAAGATACAAAAAATAAAACAACTATTCCCCTTTTCTCGAAAAACTATCAATCATTTCGCAGATTTCTTCTTCATCCACGGCCAACAGTCACATTAAGCGACAGGCGAAATCGGGTTCACGCCCACCTCAGCCTTAGCGAATTGAGCACGACACTCAGACTCGAGCAAGCCATAAGTCCACTTGCCCACATAGGAGTAATCTGGAAGTCGATGCCAAAGATGTGGAGCGCACCTGCCGCCAGGGGAATGCACACGATGTTGTAGACAAAAGCCCAGAAGAGATTCTGCCAAATCATGCCCACAGTCTTACGGCTCAGCACGACAGCATCAGGAAGAGCCATGAGGTCATCGCCCATGAGCGTTATCTGAGCCACATCCATCGCCACATCCGTTCCACGCCCTATCGCGATGCTCACATCCGCCAGGGCAAGAGCCTGCGTGTCGTTGATGCCGTCGCCCACCATAGCCACTCGCTTGCCTTGCTGCTGCAATGTCTTCACCAAAGCCTGCTTGTCACCAGGCAGCACCTTGCTGTGATAGTTGCCGATGCCTGCTTCCTGAGCCCAGTAACGGGCAGCCTCCTCCTTGTCGCCACTCATCATGTACACCTCGATGCCTTCCTGCCGAAGTGCCGTCATCGCTTCCTTGGCATGGGGTTTGAGCGATTCACGCTCCTGCAGAGACAGTTGGTCTTGTCGGGTGAAATCTATATTGGGATTGGGAATAGTAAGCGTTCCCGTCTTGTCGATTACAAGAGCATCCACCTTTCTGAGATTCTCCAGCGCTGATGCGTCCTTGATGAGAATTTGCTTCTGAGCCGCCTTTCCTATACCTACCATCAAGGCCGTGGGAGTGGCCAGTCCCATGGCACATGGACAGGCAATCACCAAAACGGCAACTGCCGACAGGATGGCTTGCGGCAGCGCCTCGTTGCCACCCACAATCCACCACACTAAGAAGGTGATGAGGGCGATGGCTGCCACGGCAGGAACGAAGATCAGAGCCGCCTTGTCTACGATGCGCTGCACCGGTGCCTTGCTGCCCTGTGCTTCCTGAACCATTCGGATGATGTGCGCCAGGGCGGTGTTCTCGCCTATCTGACGGGCTCTCATGCGGAGCTTTCCCTGGCTCGGAATAGTGCCTGCCAGCACGTTGTCGCCAGCCTTCTTCATCGCCGGAGTCGGTTCGCCGCTTATCATCGCCTCATCCACATAGGCAGCATCGGCAGTCATGAAACTCTCTGCCTGGGTCACCACGCCATCCACCGGAATCTTCTCGCCGGCTCTTACCTCTATCATGTCGCCTGGCTGAATGGTGGAAATCGGCACTTCCTCCATCTTGTAGTCATTGGTGCCTTCTATCTTCTCGCGAGTCACCAGTCGGGCGGTCTTCGGCTGCATGCCCATCAGCTGCCGGATGCTGCTCGCCGTACTGTCCTTCGCCTTTTCTTCCAGGCATCTGCCAGTCAGCACGAAGGTGATAATCATCACAGAAGCATCGAAATAAGTGTGCCATTCTATGCCTCTCGCTCCCCAGACCATTTCTCCGAAGAAGGTGTTGAAGGTGCTGAAAATGAAGGCGATGAGGGTGCTGAGCGCCACGAGCGAATCCATGTTTGCCGTATGATGCAGGAGCTGCTTCCAGGCGGAAACATAAAACTGTTTGCCGCAGTAGAGCAGGTTGGCGAGTGCCAGGAGCAGACAGATCTGGTTGGCGAAGGAACTGGTATGGGAAATCCATCCCATGGAGAAACACATGGTCAGGATGGCGAAGAGCCAGGAAGCGAGGGTTCGGCGGCGCAGGAGGGTGAACTCACGGCGGTTGATTTCCTCCACGCTTCTGTCGTTTTCGATAACGAGGTCGTAGCCGGCGTTGCTGATTTCCCGTTTCATATCTTCCAGAGAGATGATGTCGGGGTCATAATCCACCAGGGCAGTTCGGCTCGCCAGTGAAACCGAGGCAGAGTTGATGCCTTCGAGCGACTGCAGCTTCTTTTCCACATTGGCAGAGCATACGCTGCACGCCATGCCTATTACAGGTATTGTTTTCTTCATTCTTGTCTTTTTAAATGCGTAAGATACTTATAGTGTGAGCACTAATGCCCACAAGCTTTTCGCTTTACAAAAGTACAAAAATAATTCGTGATGCTAACAATATGTAATATTTTATTAGAATAAATTAGGAGAATGTGTCATCTAATCTAATGCAAAAAGGGCAGACTCCAAACCCACTTGGAATCTGCCCTCATCATTTATGTAAAATCATCAACTTATGAAAATTCACATTACTTTACTTCGATCTTCTTGGTTGTCTTAGCCTCTTCTTTAGGAGTAAGCTTTGGAATCTCAACCTCAAGAACACCGTCAGTTACCTTTGCTGAAATATGCTCACGGTCGGCATCCTCAGGCAAGGTGTAACACTGCTGGTAGTTGCTGTAAGAGAACTCACGACGCAGATAGTGCTCGTGTTTGTCTTCATCCTTATGTTCCATCTTGTTCTCGATAGCGATGCAGAGATTGCCGTCATTGTCGAGATTGACGCGAACCCATTCTTTCTTCAAGCCAGGAGCAGCAACCTCCATGGTGTAGGCTTTATCGTTCATCTTGATATTGGTGGCAGGAGCTGTAGCGACATTCATGCGTGGCATCAAGTCGGTGTCAAAGAAATTGTCCTCAAACCAATTACTCAACCAATTAGAATCATTATTTCTACGAGCTAATAACATAATTTAAACCTCCAATTTTCTTTTACTCGTCCTCTCGGAGTCTTGCGACTCCGTCGGGATTTCTATTTGTTATACTTTTGTTTATTATTCACTTTTGTTTGATTGCCTCGAGCCTCAAGACTCAGCCAACTCATTGATTGTCATCGTCTTGTAGCTTTCCGCTTTCACGGATGGATAGTGCAAGATACGTGCCAGTTCACGATGCAGTCCTTTTGTTGCCAGTTCTGTCGCAGGCAAATGCCAAAGGTGTCAGCAAAGTTTAAAATAATTATACTTTACTGACAAGGCTGTCGGCTGTTAGCATTCCATTTGACTATGAGGCACAACAAGTAGGTAGTCTAAAATAACCGACCTCCAACTTAATAAATGTTATAAAGGATTTCTTTTTCGCCCATTAGGTTGTTTTGTGGGGTATTTATTGTAAATTTGCAGTATAATTAATAAGGTATACATATTAACCCAAGATAGAATTAACGAAAACAAAATAAAACATGATCAAGAGATTATTGTCATTTCTCGACGCTTCGCCAGTCAATTTCCTGGCTGTCAAGAACCTTACTGATGAGTTGCAGCAACATGGTTATCGCCGCATTGACACTACCGAGGCCTTAGGCACGGTAAAGGCCGGCGACAAGTTTTTTGTCACCAAGAACGATTCCTCTATCTATGCCTTCCAGATAGGCAGAAAGCCCCTGGCTGAAACGGGATTCCACATGATTTGTGCCCATTGCGACTCACCCACATTCCGCATCAAGCCTCATGCAGAGATAGACTGCGAGGGAGGCATCGTGAAGCTCAACACCGAGGTATATGGAGGCCCCATCATGTCGACATGGTTCGACCGTCCGCTCACCCTCGCAGGAAGAGTCATCGTGAAGGGTAAGGACGTGATGAGCCCCACTACCCTCCTGCTGCACGTGAAGCGCCCATTGCTGCAGATAAGCAACCTGGCCATTCACTTCAACAGACAGGTGAACGACGGGGTGAAGCTGAGCCGACAGAAAGATGTGCTTCCTATCCTGGGAATCATCAACGACGAGCTGGAGAAAGGCAACCTGCTGATGAACATCATCCTCGAGGAACTGAACAAGCAGCAGACCGTGGCTCGCGAGGATATTCTCGACTTCGACCTCTATCTGGCCGATGCCACTCCTGCCTGCACCTTTGGCGCGCACAATGAGTTGATCTCTTCGGGAAGACTCGACGACTTGTCTATGTGCTTTGCCGGACTTGAGGCGCTGTTGGCTTCACAACCCACCGACACCACACAGGTGCTCGCCATCTTCGACAACGAGGAGACGGGCTCACAGACCAAGCAGGGAGCCGGAAGTCCTTTCCTCTCCTATATGCTCAAGCGCATCGCCCTGGCTCAAAGCGGAACCGAGGAGGCTTATTATCAGGCTGTGGAACGTGCCTTCATGATTTCGGCAGACAATGCCCATGCATGGCACCCCAACTACTCAGAGAAATACGACCCTACCAACCATCCTATGCTGGGAGGCGGACCGGTCATCAAGTTTAATGCTGCCCAGAAGTATGCCAGCGACGCTTATTCTGCATCGGTCTTTGCCGGTCTGTGCGAGAAGGCCGGTGTGCCTTGCCAGCGTTTTGTGAACCACAGTGATGTGGCAGGAGGAAGCACATTGGGCAACATCCTTGCCTCTTCCATTCCGCTGCGTGGTGTAGACATGGGAAATGCCATCCTTGCCATGCACAGCTGCCGCGAGACTGGAAGCGTTGCCGACCATGAGTTCTGCGTCAAGGTGTTCACACAGTTCTATCAGGAATAACATGACACGATGAAAGGCATTCAATTGTATCAACAAAGATATGATGAGAAGTGGATATCGGAAGATTGTCATAGCATGCGACTCTTATAAGGGTTGCCTTACGAGCAGGGAGGTGAATGACACAATAGCAGGAGCTTTGTCGGCTCCCGAAATCATAACCCTCGAAATGAGTGATGGGGGCGAGGGAATGCTCGATGCCTTTCTCTCGGCAATGAAGGGTGAACGGGTGAGGATTCATGCTCATGATGCCCTAATGCGATGGACGGAGGCTGAGTACGGAATAGTGGACAATACTGCTATTATCGAGATTGCGCAGACAGCAGGCCTGGCTTTGATAGAGCCCGAACAGCGCAACCCGATGAAGGCTACGTCCTGGGGCGTGGGCGAGATGATCGTGAATGCCTATCGCCGGGGCGTGACCCATTTCATCGTGGGATTGGGCGGCAGTGCCACTTCAGATTGCGGTATCGGAATGCTCAAGGCTATGGGCGACGACTGGAAGACGATACGCATGGAATGCAGCTTTGTTCTGGCTTCGGACGTTACCAATCCTCTTTGCGGCGAGAACGGCGCGGCTCATGTCTTTGCTCCTCAAAAGGGAGCAGACTCTAAGATGGTGGAAATGCTGGATGCCCGTGCGCGGAAGTTTGCCGAGGTGAGCGCCAAGCATTTCGGTTATGACAGGAGTGAGGCTCCGGGAGCTGGTGCTGCCGGTGGTTTGGGCTACGCCTTCCTGCAATATTTCAATGCCAAGGCTCGTCCTGGGGCTGAGCTTCTTTTAGAGAAAATTGGGTTTGACGCCTTGATTCAGAATGCTGACCTTGTGATTACAGGCGAAGGACATAGCGACCGGCAGACCTTGATGGGGAAACTGCCACAAAGAATCCTTGAGCATGTTACCAATCAGAAAATCTGGCTTGTATCGGGTGGCGTGAGCGACAGGCAGGCGATGCTGGATGCTGGCTTCGACAGAGTGATTCAGGTTACTCCGGACAACATGCCTTTGGATGTGGCGTTGAAACCAGATGTGGCACGCAACAACATGATAAAAGCGATCATAATGGAAGAGAAACAATGAAATACATCATTTTTGATTTTGACGGGACTATCGGCGACTCACAACGGCTGATAGTAAAGACCCTGCAGGACACGATGCGGGAAAGAGGACTCGAGGTGAAGTCGGACGAGGCTTGCGCCAAAACGATCGGACTTCGGCTCGACGAGGCCTTTGTGGCACTCTTTGGCATGAGCGCTAAGGAGGGGGAAGCCTGTGCTTCCACTTATCGCGAGATATTCATGAAGAACAAGGAAATCATGATTGTCGAGCCTTTCCCTCATGTGATAGAAACACTCCGTGAACTTCATCGACGCGGCTTCGTACTGGGCGTGGCAAGCAGCCGCAGCCATTGTTCGCTCGACGGCTATGTCAGGCAGATGGCGCTCGACAACATCTTCACCTCTATAGTGGCGGGCGATGATGTGGAGCATGTGAAGCCTGCCCCCGACATGGTGTGGCGAGCTCTGAAAAAGATGAATGGAGAAATAGAAGAAGCCTTGGTCGTTGGCGACATGACATTCGATGTGGACATGGCGCACAACGCTGGTTGCAAGGCATGCGCCGTGACTTATGGCAACGGAACCCGCGAGCAACTTGCCTCAGCAGACTGGATCATCGACGATTTCGCAGAATTGCTGCAGAAGTTGGATTCTTTGAGAAGTTAAAGGAGTTAGAGAAGTTAAAGGAGTTAAGACAAATGCTTTTGTGGACATGAAATTAACATTGAACATTAAACATTCCCTCAAGGCATTTGTCTTAACTCCTTTAACTCCTTTAACTCCTTAACTCCTCCACTTCCCTGTTTGCGAAAGTTGAGTGCTTGATTAATCTTGTTTTTCGATGATCTTCATTCCTTCTTCCACAGCCTGCATGTTGAGCGGTATCATGGCGTGATGACGCTCAGGCAACGACTTGTAGAGAGCCTTGTTCAGTCCGTCGGTGCTTACTACCGGACAAACCTTGAGCAGTCCGCCAAGTACAATCATGTTGAACACCTTGGAGTTCTTCATCTCGGCAGCCTTGTCCATGGCATCAATGCGATAGACGGTAATGTCCTTGCGCTGTGGCGGATTGATGACTCCATAGCCGTCATAAATAAGGATTCCTCCAGCCTTCACCTTGGGCTCAAACTTATCGAGCGAAGGCTGGTTGAGCACGATGGCCACATCGTAATGGCTGAGGATAGGCGATGAAATGCGCTCATCGCTCACGATGACTGTCACGTTGGCTGTTCCGCCTCGCTGCTCGGGTCCATAGGCTGGCATCCACGTAACCTCCTTATCCTCCATCAGTCCTGAATAGGCCAGGATCTTTCCCATAGAGAGGACACCCTGTCCACCAAAACCGGATATAATGATTTCTGTCTTCATTTGTTTCTATTTGTTTTAGGGAAGAGCAAATGAATTTTTCACTCTTCATTCTTCACTTACAGTCCCGTCGTATCCTTCAGGTCTCCCTTCACATACTCCTTGAACATATGCTCCTCCATCCACTTGTTGGCTTCGACAGGTGAAAGTTTCCAACCGCTGTTGCAGGTGGAGACGATTTCCACAAGACTGGAACCAAGTCCCTTCATGCTTGCCTCGAAAGCTTTGCGGATGGCTTTCTTGGCTTTGCGGATGCTGGCTACGCTTTCCACACTCTGACGGCTCACATAGCAGGTTCCCTGAAGATGTGATGCCAGCTCGGTAATGTTGAGTGGATAACCATGAAGGTCGGGCTGACGTCCGTAAGGGCAAGTAGAGGTTTTCTGTCCAAGCAGTGTTGTCGGTGCCATCTGTCCTCCCGTCATGCCATAGATGGCATTGTTGATAAAGATGGCAGCTACGTGCTCACCACGATTGAGGGCATGGATGGTTTCGCAGGCTCCGATACAAGCCAGGTCGCCATCACCCTGATAGGTAAAGACGAGGCGGTCGGGCCAAAGACGTTTTACTGCTGAGGCACAGGCAAGAGCTCGTCCATGAGCTGCTTCCTGCCAGTCGATGTCAAGGTAACGATAGGCAAAGACGGCACAGCCTACTGGGCAGATACCCACGGCTTTGTCTTCCATTCCCATTTCCTCGATTACCTCGGCCACGAGTTTATGCACCACACCATGAGAACAGCCCGGGCAGTAATGCATCGGGGTGTCGTTCATCAGTGTTGGTTTCTTGTAAACCAGGTTTTCTGGTGATATGATATTGTTCGTCATTATTTTGTACTTTGAGTATTGCTGATAAGTTGTTTTACAGCCTCAACGATTTCTTCTGGTTCAGGAACGATTCCTCCCAAGCGTCCGAAATGTTCTACGGGGACTTTTCCATTGACAGCCAGACGCACGTCTTGTATCATTTGTCCGGCATTGATCTCGGCTACGAGTATGCCTTTACAGCGCTGTGCAAGTTCATGAAGCTGCTTCTCCGGGAAAGGCCATAGGGTGATGGGACGGAAAAGTCCTACCTTGATGCCTTGCTGACGGGCAACCTCGATACTCTTCTCTGCGATACGGGCGGCACTTCCGAAAGCCACGATGACATAGTCGGCATCTTCGATATGCTCAGTAGCATAACGCACTTCTTTCTCGCGTATGGTTTGGTATTTCTGCTGCAGATGTAGGTTGCGCTGCTCCATCACCTCTGGCTTGAGCTCGAGCGAGGTGATGATGTTGGGCTGGCGGTCTTTGCTTCTGCCGATAGTTGCCCAAGGACACTCGCGCGCGATTTCCTCCTCGGTGCGACGGGGCTTCATAGGTGGCAACACCACACGTTCCATCATCTGTCCGATGACGCCATCACTCAGGATCATGGCAGGATTGCGATAACGGAAAGCCAGGGTGAAAGCCAAGTCTACGAAGTCGGCCATTTCCTGTACCGACGCCGGGGCAAGTACGATCACGTTGTAGTCGCCATTGCCTCCTCCACGCGTTGCCTGGAAATAGTCACTCTGCGAAGGCTGGATGGTTCCCAATCCTGGACCGCCACGCTGCACATTGACGATAACGCCAGGTACTTCGGCTCCTGCCATATAGGCAATGCCTTCCTGCATAAGAGCCACACCTGGACTCGACGAAGTGGTAAGCACACGCTTTCCGGCTCCGGCTCCTCCGTACACCATATTAATAGAGGCTACCTCGCTCTCTGCCTGGAGCACAACCATACCTGTCGTCTCCCAAGGCTTGAGGAGCGCAAGGGTCTCAATGATTTCTGTCTGTGGAGTGATGGGATAGCCAAAGAAACCATCTGCTCCACATCGTATACAGGCATGGGCGATAGCCTCATTGCCTTTCATAAGTGTTACTTCTTGTTCTGCCATTGTTAGATTTCCTCCTTTTTGCGATAAACGGTGATACAACCGTCCGGGCACACGATGGCACACGAGGTACAGCCTACACAAGCCTCGGCATGCGCTGGTTCTACGTAACGATAGCCATGCACGTTCACCTTCTTTTCGGCAAGCGCTATGACATCGTGAGGACAGGCCTCCACACAGAGCGCACAACCTTTGCATCGCTCTGTATCTACCACAATTGCCCCTAAAATTTTATTCTTTGTCATGGGTTATAATAGTCTTTACAATAAAAGCCGAGGATATCATCGAGCATTTCCTTGGCTACGACGGCAGGGCTGTCGGGGTCAAGGGCTATGGCTTCCATATAGCAATCGAGAGCATGCTTGTAATCACCTTGCTTGCGATAGGCATTGCCCTGTAGATAATATTCCTGAGCTGTCATTTTTCTGCTGATGTTCTTTTTAATTTGCTGTGCGAAATTAATAAAATAAGCTAACTAAAAAGAATTATCTGCCGAGATTTAAACTATATTAATGTTGTTTTGCGGAAAAATGCGCACACCATATTTCAGTGTGCAATTTTTAAAGAATGAAGTGCGTTATTTCTATTATTATATTCTATAAGAACATGATTCGCCACTTAACGCAGCTGGCCACGGTAAATGACGAACAATACTATACCTCGTAACAGAAGGTAGAGAACGAAGGCCAACCACAAGGCATGATTGCCCAATAAAGGATGCAGAACGAAGAACAGAACGAAGAACGAAACAGAGGCAATGGCGGTGGAACAGAGCATCGACTTGGACTGGGTGATACCGACAAAGATGCCATCAAAGACAAATGCCGACATGCCCGACAAGGGAATCAGCACTGCCCACCAGAAATACGCACCGGATGCTGTTATCACCTCCTCGTCACTGGTGAGTAACGAGAGAAAGTTCTCGCCACCTATTATATATAATAAGGTGAAAACGACAGCTACGCCTACACCAAACATCATCGTCCTCTTCACTACTTCCCGGAACGCCGCCCTGTTTCCGGCTCCATAATACTTGCCACTCAATGCCTCTGCCGCATAGGCGAAGCCATCCATAAAATAAGAGAAGATGGTGAAAAGCGTCATCAGCAAGGTGTTGACAGCCAACACCAGCGTACTCTCGCGGGAACCTGCTGCCGTAAAGAAAAGATTCACAGCCACCAGACATACGGTACGGAGGAATATGTCCCTGTTGAGCGAGAAGAAGCGCTTCAGTGGTTCGGAGTCAAAGATATGGTGGCGATAATCATACTTGCTCAACCTGCGATAGTAGAGGCGATAGAGCACACAAGCCATCAGAAATCCCCACCATTGGGCGACGACCGTTCCGAGTGCCACTCCTTCTACCGTCATCCTGCAGACGAAGACAAGCATCAGCGAAGCAAGGATGTTCACCACATTCTGCGTCAGCGACACTACCATCGGGATGCGGGTGTTCTGCATACCGATAAACCAACCCGTGAATCCATAAAGTCCAAGCACTGCGGGCGCACCCCAGATGCAGACATGGCAATATCTGCGAGCCAACTCCACGACATCCGCCTCGGGTGACATCGCCCACAGTCCGCATCCGATCATCCATCGCTGAAGGATAAAGAACAGCAGACCTATCCCCACACCGATACTAAGAGAGCGCACCAGGAGTCGCTGCACCTCGGCAAAGTCTCGTCTTCCCAATGCCTGCGAGGTCATTCCGCTCGTTCCCATGCGCAGGAAGCCGAACAACCAGTAGATGACATTGAAGAGCATCGAGCCCACAGCGATGGCACCGATATAAGACGCATCGCCGATATGACCGACAATGGCGACATCCACCAAACCCAAAAGCGGTACCGTGATATTGCTGATTATCGACGGTACCGCTAAATGTAATATTCGTTTATTCATCAAATCTTAAACTTCGCAGCCTGCTCCTCGATGTAAGCTGCATCGCTGAAGTAGTCGATACGCATGGCTTTGCGAACCTCGTCCATGGTCTGGGCTGCAAAGGCACGGGCATCCTCACTGCCCTTCTTCAGGATGTTGAACACCTCAGGAATATCCTGCTCGTACTCATGACGGCGGGCACGGATAGGAGTAAGCATCTTGTTGAGCACACTGTTGAGGAATTTCTTACAGGTTCCGTCACCGATGCCTCCCTTCACATACTGAGCCTTCAGTTCGTCGAGATTCTGGAACTCTGGCCAGAACTCAGCAAAGTCCTCAGGGGTAGAGAATGCCTCGAGATAAGTGAACACGGCATTGCACTCCAGATGTCCTGGTTCTTCCATACTCATACGTGGAGCACCGTTCGACATCTTCTTCACCTTCTTCCATACCGTCTTCTCGTCGTCGCTCAGATAGATACAGTTGCCAAGACTCTTACTCATCTTCTCTTTACCATCGGTACCTGGGAGACGACGGCAAACCACATTCTCAGGAAGCATGATCTCTGGCTCAACAAGCACAGGAGCGTAAATCTGGTTGAAACGGCGCACCAACTCACGTGTTACCTCCAGCATTGGCTCCTGGTCTTCACCCGCAGGAACGGTTGTAGCTTTGAAGGCTGTGATGTCAGCAGCCTGACTTACCGGATAGCAGAAGAAGCCAAGAGGAATGTTTGCCTCAAAGTTGCGCATCTTGATCTCTGTCTTCACCGTTGGGTTGCGCTGAACACGAGATACGCTGATGAGGTTCATCAGATAGGTGGTGAGCTCGGCAAGCTCAGGAATCATACTCTGAATATAGAGTGTACACTTCTGTGGGTCAAGACCTGCAGAGAGGTAATCGAGAGCCACTTCGGTGATGTTCTGACGTATCTTCTCTGGGTTGTCTGCATTGTCAGTAAGAGCCTGCACATCGGCCATAAACACGAACATCTTGTCGAAGTCGCCTGCATTCTGCAGTTGTACTCGGCGCTGAAGTGAGCCGATGTAATGCCCCAAGTGGAGCTTGCCTGTGGGACGGTCGCCCGTCAATATTATCTTTCCCATATTATTACGATTGTTTCTGTTATACGAAAAATAGTCAGCCTGTCTGCTATTTTTAGTGCAAAGGTACAGCAAAAAGGGCAAAAAACAAAATAAATAGTTACTTATTTTGAGTTTTGCCCTTTACCCGTCACTTAACATGTATATTTCGATCGGCAAATCACAGTTGTTTTGTGACTGCGAAAAACAAATTACTTCTTGGTGATCACCACTTGTTTCTCATTGAAAGCACTGCAAGCATCTACCAACTTCAAGACTTTGTCCCAGTTGGCTACAGGTTCCTCACGATGCAAGAAACTCTTGCTTACATGCACTAAGATCTTGCCAGCCTCGGCACTTGCCTTCACCGCGAACTCGCCACAATCGTTGCTGACGGTGGTATTCAGTTTCTTCAATGACTCAGCTGAAGCCTGATAGCCTTTGGGCAAAGCCACCTCTATATTCCACTCATCAGCAAATGCCATTTTACGCCAGATACGATCCTTGCGGATGCGGTCATTGCCTTCCAGTTTCATCTGCTCTCCTATCAGCTTGCCCACAGCCAGCATCATGCTGCTTCCTGCACGTTTCACCAATCCTTCCATCTCGTAATCTACATGATAAACGAAGTCTGCGCTGTCTTTTCGGATGCCCACACAATCGAGTCCATAACCATTTACCTTGACTGGCTCCGCTTCATGATAGCCTTTTATCTCTTCCTTGAACTGGTCGGGTTGCTCCTTTTGCTTGTACTCGGCAAAGTCAGACTTCATGACGGAAGCATCTTTCTTCAAGAAAGCACTATAAGGATCAGACTCATCATACTTCAAATAACGCCAAAAAGCGGCAAGATGGTCGGGACCATACAGATAATAATCTGGCGAGCTAACCATTTGTCCGTATTCTTTCTGTGCGCCAGAATAGTCTATGCTGCGGTGAATATTCATCTTGGTACCATCGATGTTGACCTTAATGGTGACGACAGACTTGTTAGTGGCAGCTGTACTTACAGGGATTTCGAATGGCGCATCAACATCCTGCATATATGCCTTACGCCCCTGGAACTTATAAGGGATGTCCGATGCCACCTTAGGAAAGGTACCAGGGAAATAATACAGGTTGGTTCCCTTGAGGCGGAAGAACCAAGTGGTAGAATTATAGTTGATGAGCTTGTCGACAGGCAATTCGCCAACAGCAGTCGTGATGCCCATTTCCACTTCTACCCCTAACTTACGCAAGAAGTTGGGCACACGGTTGAAGGCTTCTTGGCTTGTTCCACCAGTAACATATTCATAAGCATAAATACGGTCTGCTTTCTCGTCGGCAGGCATCGACTCATCCTTGGCCGACTTATACACACTGCGTTTCTGCGCAGAAAGACCTGCTGCCGAATAGCCGTTCTTGCTAACATAAGACTTCATCAGCTTCCAGTCATCTTGTAGGATGGGCGCAACATCAGGGTTAGCTCGAACACCTTTCTGACGCATGGCCTTCTCGACCACCATGGTCTTCGACTTAGTGGGCGTAATGTACATCAAAACATAAGGAGACTGCAAGGAAGAGTTATACCAAGCAGACGGCTCTCCATCGACAGGTTGGTCCATCACCAAATCAAGCACGGCGTTTTTATCCTTGTCCGTGGTCTGCTTAAATTCGGGAGCCCCATTCATCGAGCGATAAACCGTAGACAAACTTTGGTCTAACACGCAATGCACTCTGCTATAAAGAATCGGCTCGTCTTGGCGAAAATAAAAAGTAAAAGGATCCAACCTCTGTTCCTGCGTGTCAATCTGGTTGAGAGAAAATACGTCAATACAGTCGCCGACCTCCAATCCTGGCACGGCAATCTTCTGGCTCAAGTCCTTGCCTTTCTTACCTTCCTTGACATCCACATAGTCATCGAAGTCGACCACTTGCACCTTGCCATCTTTCTTGAGCACACGAATACCCAGGACGGTATTGGTCTTATTGTGATATGCCCCTACCCACTTTTTTGATTTCGTGCGGAAAGAAAACTCAGAATAATCCTTCAAGGCTTTCTTGTCGTTGAGTTGTATCAGCATACGCTCCATGTCTTCGCAGTCTATCTGACGTGTCAGACGGAGGTTAACAAACAATTCCGTTGTTGCCTTACGGTAATAATCGGTACTCAACTCCCGGTAATAAGAGAGGATAACAGCCGATTCGTTCTTGTACTTCGCTGGCACTGTGCGTTTCTTGAAGTCAGCAGGAGTATTGTCCCACACTTCTTGACGCACTTTCTGAGCCAACTTGAGGTAATCAGCCTTGTTGTCGGCCTTAACCGACAAACATACGAGTTGCATCATCAATAAGAAGAAAGCAACTCCCGCCATTCTTACATTCTTCATAATCTCAACCTTTTAAAATATCAATTACTTATTTTGTTAATATAACTACTTGCTGATTGCAGGCGTCATTCCATTCGTAAACCATTTTGTTCCATGCCGGAATATCCTTCAAGGCTACTCGCCTGTTCTTGATAACATATTCCTTTTTCATGACGACACGATTGCCTTGTTTGGAAAACGTACAAGACAAGTCAGCCCAGTGGGTATGCGACGCAAAAGGCACAGGGAGTTCCTGCACACGCATACCTTTTGGTACAGAGAGACTGACCTTGCGCACATTCTTCAGTTTCATACCTATCATATAGTCGGAAACCCGCTTAGCAGTATCTACTTTCTCCAACCACACATCTTTGTCCTGATTCATATCCACATAGAGGTATTGGTCTGCCGCCACTCCCACGTTTCCTTTATAAAAAGAGGAAGAGATGGCGAGCTGTTCGTCTTGGGGCCTACTACCTTTGAGCACCACATCCCTCATTTCGTCATTATTGCCGTCCATTCCCAACAAACGAGACAGAAATTGCTGTCTGTCATCTTGCGCAGCTGCGTCGTATGCCGACAAGACCATGGCTTTCATATCTCCTTTCCAAGAAGAATTCAGAGTGCCCTTCATGGCATAATTGCCATCCCCCTCTACGGAAAGTGCACAATCGTATTCCACAGATGAGGAACAAGCTTCCTGGGGCAATGTGGGCAACGTATAGACCCGGCATCCTTCTCCTTCTTCCACCAAAGCCTGTCGTCCCTGAATATTTGTAGGAATATACCCTAAGGGTATGTAAGAATTGGTGGCATCAAGATAATAGGGCTTACCCTGGTAGAACACCGTGCATATCGCATGATTGACAGAGGAAATGGTGGGAACATCCTGCGATGTATAAGGAATGTCATCCGTTCCGATATCTGTCTGTCGCGCATCAAAGCCCTGAGCCTTCAACAGGGTTTTCAGCAAGAGCGACATGGCCTTACAGTCACCATATCGCTTACGGATCGTTTCGGCAGGAGTGGCTGGCTGATGGGCAGAAACGCCGGCCTCGTATGCCAAATAGCGTATGTGGCTTTGCACCCAGGCAAAGGTGTTGGCAATTTTCTCCTTGTCACTCTTTGCTCCTTGGGCTATCTCTGCAAGGATTTCCGCTTGGTTGGGAATCGTACAGTCGACATCTGCCATTTTCTTAGACCAAGCGAACATATCCTGTTCATCCTTGAACGAACCTATTACGAGCAAATGAGGAATAGTATAGCCCCAGGCTGGAGCTCCCTCCTCGGAAACTGGCACAGACAAGCCGTGCATGACATAGGTAAACACGGAGTCGCCAGCCTCATCGGCCACAGCTGTCTTGACCACATCGGCAGGAAGATTACACTCCTTGAGATGATATTGAGATAAAGCCTTCGGTATAACCACCTGGACGGTTTTGTTCTCTACATAGTAGTCTTCGGGAAAAGAGATTCTTGTGAAATAAACAGGATCGATAAAGGTTCGTGCAAAAGAGGCCTTCAAAGTCTTACCCACCTTGGGTATCCGATAATTGAAATAACAGACCTTGGTGTCATCAAAGAAGATATTCTCAGGTGTAGCTGACTTATATTGTGCCGTGCCCTTGGAGGAAGCTTTGTCCAAACGGATAAAATCTCCATAGTAGACATTCGGCTGAACAAGTGCTGCATATTTTGTCACGCCATATTCCAAATCCGTTGTATTCGAGATGACAGGAATACCATCGGAATTCACCTTAAACTTATACCGATCCACACAGTTTACTATATGCACATTGTCGTCCACGCCTTGAGCCGCAGCAGACAATACGCTCAGAAAACACAGATAAATAAATACAGGTCTTATTGTCATCAGAATGGTTTTATGAATTTAATGCCCCCCCGATGTATAAAACAAAGGAAGGGCATTTTATATATTATTCAAGTTTCGCGAATTCAGAAGTTATAGAAGTTAAAGGAGTTATCGCTCCCTACGGTCGCTGAGGAGTTAAGACAACAGTCTTTTTGGCGTAATTATTAAGCTGCAAGACATACGTCTTAACTCCTTAACTTCCTTAACTCCTATAACTTCTGAACTTTCTAAAGTTCAATCACTTAGAACTCTGCGTTCTTAGGAGTACGTGGGAAAGGAATCACGTCACGGATGTTCTGCATACCTGTAACAAAGAGAATCAGGCGCTCGAAACCGAGACCGAAACCAGCATGAGGACATGAACCATACTTACGGGTATCGAGATACCACTCCATATCCTTCATTGGGATGTTGCGGTCCTTGATCTCGCCCATCAGCTTGTCATAGCTCTCCTCACGGACAGAACCACCGATGATCTCGCCTATCTGTGGGAAAAGCACGTCGGTACCCTGAACGGTCTGGCCGCTCTTGCCGCCGAAACCACTCTCCTCCTCGTCTATCTTCATATAGAAAGCCTTGATGGCCTTAGGATAGTTGGTCATGATGACAGGCTTCTTGAAGTGCTCCTCTACCAAGAAACGCTCGTGCTCTGAAGCCAAGTCGTCGCCCCACTCACATGGGAACTCAAACTTCTTGCCATTGGCAATAGCCTCCTGCAAGATGCGGATACCTTCTGTATAGGGCAGATGAACGAATTCGGAGTTCAGCACACTTTCCAATCGGGCAATCAGACCCTTGTCGATCATCTTGTTCAGGAATGCAAGATCGTCCTTGCAGTTGTCGAGTGCCCAGCGGATGCAGTACTTGATGAAATCTTCCTCCAGTTCCATCAAACCAGCCATGTCCAGGAATGCCACCTCAGGCTCTACCATCCAGAACTCTGCCAGGTGGCGGGGAGTATTACTGTTCTCTGCACGGAAAGTTGGACCGAATGTGTAGATAGCACCAAGGGCTGTGGCTCCCAACTCACCCTCCAACTGACCTGAAACGGTCAATGAAGTCTGCTTGCCGAAGAAATCATCAGAGTAGTCTATCTTGCCATCCTCTGTCTTCTTCAGGTTGTAGAGGTTCTTGGTAGTTACCTGGAACATCTGACCTGCACCCTCGCAGTCGCTGGCTGTGATGAGAGGTGTATTGAAGTAGAAGTAGCCATGCTCGTGGAAGTAGGTATGGATAGCCATCGCCATGTTATGACGAATACGCATCACGGCACCAAAGGTGTTGGTGCGGAGGCGCAGGTGAGCATACTGACGCATGTACTCAAAGCTCTGACCCTTCTTCTGCATAGGATAGTCGTTGCCGCAGAGACCGTAAATCTCAATGCTTTCGCACTGGATTTCAACACTCTGTCCGGCACCCTGACTTTCAACCAAAGTACCTACAGCACTGATGCAGGCACCTGTGGTAATCTGACGGAGCTGATTCTCATCGACCTTGGATGGGTCGACTACTATCTGAATATTATTAATAGTAGAACCATCGTTAAGAGCGATAAAATCGACTGCTTTGCTACTACGATGAGTACGGACCCATCCCTTTACATTCACGATTGAGCCGTAGGCTGTGCTCTTGAGCAAGTCTACAACTTTAGTTCTTTTTACTGTTTCCATTGTTAATATTATGCTTCAAGGAGTTAAAGAAGTTAAGGAGCTAAGGAGTCAACTCCTTAACTCCTTAACTTCATATTATTGTTTCTTATTCAAAAGCACCCATGCGGAGCATGTCAACTTCCTTCTCTGTCAGGAAGCGCCAGTCGCCACGACGGAGGTTCTTCTTTGTCAGACCGGCAAACTGTACACGGTCGAGCTTGGTGACACGATAGCCAAGACTCTCGAAAATACGACGAACGATACGATTCTTGCCACTATGGATCTCGATACCTACCTGTGCCTTGTCGTTGTCATCAGCATACTCTACTGCGTCTGCCTTGATCTCGCCATCCTCAAGAGTGATACCGTCACGAATCTGCTGCAGGTCGTGAGCTGTCACGTTGCGGTCGAGATGTACGTGATAAACCTTCTTCTTCAAGAACTTAGGATGGGTAAGCTTGCTGGCCAGGTCGCCATCGTTGGTCAAAAGAAGCACACCTGTGGTGTTGCGGTCAAGACGGCCTACTGGATAAATACGCTCTGGACAAACATCCTTCACGAGGTCCATCACTGTCTTGCGCTGCTGAGGATCGTCGCTTGTTGTCACATAGTCCTTTGGCTTGTTGAGAAGCACGTAAACCTTCTTCTCCAAGCTGACAGGAGCATCGTGGAACTTCACTTCGTCGGTACGCAGAATCTTGGTTCCCAACTCGGTTACTACCTCACCGTTGACAGTAACCACACCTGCCTGAATAAACTCATCAGCCTCACGACGTGAGCAGATACCGGCATTGGCGAGGAACTTGTTCAAGCGCAATGGCTCGTTAGGATCGATGTTCTCCTCCTTATATTCAATACGCTTCTTGAGATTATATTTTGCATTGGGATCGTAGCCTGGTGTGTGTGGACGACCATATCCACCACGGTTGTTGTAGCCACCGCCCTGTGGACGACCATAACCACCACGGTTGTTGTAGCCACCGCCCTGTGGACGACCATATCCGCCACGGTTGTTGTTGTAGCCACCGCCCTGTGGACGACCATAACCGCCCTGCTGACGAGACTGATAACCGCCACGGTTGTTGTTGTAGCCACCACTCTGTGGACGACCATAACCGCCCTGCTGACGAGGCTGATAGCCACCCTCTTCATCATTGTTGTTGAAACGAGGACGATAACCACCCTGTGGACGATTCTGATATCCGCCACGGTTGTTGTTGTAGCCACCACCCTGAGGACGACCATAACCGCCCTGCTGACGAGGCTGATAACCACCACGCTGCTGATAACCACCTTGGCGATGTTCACCATTGTTCTGCTGAAGAGCCATTCCGAAACCTTCTGGGCGGAATCCACCTTCATTGCTGCGATCGCTGCTGTAAGCACGCTGCGAGTTGATACGAGGACGCTGTGGGCGTCCGTTACTGCGATAATTTTTCTGATAACCGCCTGCTGGGGTATAACCCTCACGGGCACCTTCATTCTCAGTCGATTCGCTCTGAGGTTTGTTGTCAAATTCTGAATCCATTTTCCTTTTTCTTTCTTAAAAGCCTCACGGCTGGGTTAATAACTTTTTTTAAATAATTCCTTTAGTTCTTTATATATATATGGTATATGATAAATACTTCGATAGGTAGCGATTGGGAATTGAAGATTAATATCTGTTAGATTCCTGTATAGTTGCTTGGGCTGATAGCCATCAGCTCTGCCTTCACACTGTCGCTCACATTCAAGCCCTGGATGAACTCATGAATGGTCTCCTCGGTCATGTGCTTATTGGTGCGGGTAAGCGCCTTCAAAGCCTCATAAGGATGTGGGTAAGCCTCACGACGCAAGATGGTCTGAATGGCTTCTGCCACTACTGCCCAAGTGTTGTCGAGGTCTTCCTGCAACTTCTCTTCATGAAGAATGAGCTTGCGAAGTCCCTTCAAAGTGCTCTGAATGGCAATAACGCTATGACCGAAAGGTACACCGATGTTCCGCAATACGGTACTGTCGGTAAGGTCGCGCTGCAGACGGCTTACAGGAAGCTTCTGTGCCAGGAACTGGAGTATGGCATTGGCAATACCCAGGTTACCCTCGCTGTTCTCATAGTCTATTGGGTTCACCTTGTGAGGCATGGCACTTGAGCCTACCTCGCCAGCCTTGATCTTCTGCTTGAAGTAATCCATAGAGATATACATCCAGAAGTCGCGGTCGAGGTCGATAATAATGGTGTTGATACGACGAACGGCATCGAAGATGGCACCCAAATAGTCGTAATTGCTGATCTGTGTGGTGTACTGCTCACGCTCCAAGCCCAGCTTCTCGCTGACAAACTTATTGCCGAAAGCACGCCAGTCGTACTGAGGATAAGCCACATGGTGAGCATTGTAATTGCCGGTAGCACCACCAAACTTGGCAGTCACCTTGCATGCCTTCAAACTGTTGAGCTGCTCGGTAAGACGATAGACATACACCATAATCTCCTTGCCCAAACGGGTTGGAGAGGCTGGCTGACCATGAGTCTTGGCAAGCATTGGTACATCCTTCCACTCATCGGCATAGGTCTGCAACTGAGCTATCAACTCCTCTACCTGTGGATAGAAAACATCCTGAAGTGCTTCCTTCACAGAAAGAGGCACACTGGTATTGTTGATGTCCTGAGAGGTCAAACCGAAATGGATAAACTCCTTGTAAGCATCCAATCCGCCAATCTTATCAAACTCTTCCTTGATAAAATACTCTACAGCCTTGACATCGTGGTTGGTAACCTTCTCGATATCCTTGACACGCTGCGCATCATTCTCATCAAAGTTCTGATATATCTCACGCAAACGAGCAAACAAAGCTGAATCGAAAGAAGCAAGCTGCGGCAAAGGCAACTCACACAAAGTGATAAAATACTCAATCTCTACACGAACACGATATCGTATGAGCGCATACTCGGAAAAATAGTTTGCGAGCGGCTCTGTTTTTCCCCTGTAACGTCCATCTATAGGGGAAATAGCTGTCAGTAAATCTAAATTCATAACCAATACGTATTATTTATAGGGTGCAAAGGTAAAAAAAATCAATGAAAAAGCCGAACAAATAATGATAAATTAGCTTAAAAAGAAAAAAGTCTTGCAACTTTTATGTTGCAAGACCTTCATTTGTGGGCGTTGACGGATTCGAACCGCCGACCCTCTGCTTGTAAGGCAGATGCTCTAAACCAGCTGAGCTAAACGCCCTTACTTTTCGTAAGCGGTTGCAAAGGTACTAACATTTTTTGTTTCCACCAAACTTTTCGCCAACTTTTTTCATTTTTTCTGCAAAAAAGTTGTTTTTACTGTCTTTTTTGCCTCTTTTCGCCCTTCAAAAGTCAGATACGCCACCTTTTCATCGTGGCATATAAGCCCTTGTTGTTTCCCATGAAGTGCGGGTGAATATGTTTGCTGTTATGTTTATCACTACCAGCATCATCTCTATCGTTATTAGCTGTATATAAATAAGAGTCAGTTTCAATCATCTCTTTTTGATAGGTTGACAAAATTAAATCTATATTTTCAGGTCATGGAGCAATTTGACTCCACATAGTCTTCTGTAATCGACCCTCGAGAGGACGTGTACACGCAAGAAGGACTTTGCAGAAAGTCCCTCATAAAAGTGTATGAATAGATAGAAAAGTCCCTCATAAAAGTGTGTTAATCTTTCAAAAAGTCCCTCATAAAAATGTGATACGTTTTGCTTTCTCGCTAATTTTCAGTATATTTGCAGCAAAAAACAATATATGGAAAGATTTATCATGCAAGACCTCATTGCTTGGAAAAAC
>ERZ1026862.113-NODE-113-length-48882-cov-17.012964_pt1 | contig 48882 bp, 16 predicted proteins | sample MGYA00380161_ERZ1026862 | MGnify/ENA primary metagenome ERZ1026862 (study PRJEB33269, sample SAMEA4719797) | human gut metagenome | biome: human-associated habitat; feature: organic feature; material: feces | place: Cameroon | collected 2013-10 ... | reverse complement strand
ATGAGATAAAAACTTATCTCATTCTCAATCACTTATAAAAAACTTGTAGTTTCTTTTGTAGTAAGTTTCATTTTTACAGACTGAACTTGATTGACAAGATAATCGCTTCCCATAAACCCTGCATCGCTTCCACCATAGAGTCGTTGAGTAAAACCGCCTATAGCGTGATCGTCGGTATAAGCCACCTGTCGGCATGTACCCTCAGCATCATAAACAGCTATGCCCACATCACCCTTAAAAGGCTTACCCTTATTGACAAAAGAGTTCATCTCGATGGTCAACGACTGCGAAGCAAGGAAGCTTTTATCTTCTGCATCCTTTAAAAGGACAGCCCCACCCTCATTAAACATCAACTGAGGAGAAGACTCCAAAAGTCCACGCTCTATTGCGGGATATTTGCCATTATTGGGATGTGCCAAGATGGCCATAATAGCACGATTGAAGGCCAAGGGCTTGCCTTGAAACTCGCTTCCAGTCTGTGAGAGGCTAAGGTTGGTGAGCGAATAGTAGGCATCGCCCTGTCCATCCCATCCAAAATTCATGTGGAAAAGACCATTCTCATCAAACCCATCAGTTACCCAAGCATGACCTGAAGCATTACCTGCAGGACGACCTTCCAGATAAACAGGACAACCATTAAGTAGTTCCTGCCGCAAGATCTGCGCAAAACGAGTTGGACCTTCGACAGCCTTGGTAGCATAAGCCGCAGTATAGTCGAAATTTTTCTGAAGAGCCTGATACGCAAAAATGCCTTGTGTACCACTTGAAGCTGGGGTGTACTGCATGAAGGAAGCTACCCCCACATCGTTCATCAATAAGGCTACAGCATCCTCTTGCTCCTTTGTCGCAGATACAGGATAATTATAATCGGGCAGCATATTCGCCCAATCGTAGTGCGACTGACTAAAGTCTGCACTCTTCATCGTATTATAATAGGTGACGCGATATTCGTTTTTACCACTCCCCTGAGCAGGCCATTGATAGTAATACATCATCTGGGCCACCGCTGTTGCCACACACCCACTATAGGGATAACCCGTCAGGGCATTAAACGGATGCGACTGTCCCCACTTGCTTTTCAGCAAGGGAGATACGGTCTTCGAGAACAACCCCGAACGGGCTTTTCTCTGCACCGTCACCCGCCCTTCTTTCAGCACATCATACGTTTGGCGATAAGCCTCCAGGAGTAGCTTTACACCAGGATTAGCCTGTAGCGTATCAAGGGTTCCCTCGGTGCTATAGGCCAACACATCGCCCATATCATCGTCACCAGCAACAACGACAAAACCTTTGCCCTGTGCATCGTTATAAATATAATAAGGTGCCAAGGCAGCAGGGCGAAGCCCCTTTGCCCGTGCTTGAGCCTTCACGTCGAGAGACAGGGTAATGTACTTCTTGGCTATCTCTACAGCTTGTTTCGGATAGACATCTTTGCCATAAGCAGCTTGGCAGACGGCTACAAACATCCACACGACCAGCGAGCATATCGCTGTCAGGGAGTAGCCATCAGCCAAGGAGTGGTGTTTATTCAACATATTTCTGTTACGTATTCTTCTAATTATAGGAAAGCAATGGTCAGACCAGCCATCACGATGCTGACCATCGACATGAGTTTGATAAGAATGTTGAGCGATGGACCGGAAGTATCCTTGAACGGGTCGCCTACGGTATCGCCCACAATAGTCGCCTTGTGGTTCTCGCTGCCCTTTCCTTCAAAACTTCCCTCTTCTATCATCTTCTTGGCATTGTCCCATGCGCCTCCCGAATTGGACATGAACACAGCAAGGGTAAAGCCTGCTGCCAGACCGCCAGTGAGAAGTCCGAGAACTCCAGCCACACCCAACACAAGACCCACAACGATAGGAATAATGATGGCGAGCAAAGAAGGGATAATCATTTCGCGTTGTGCGCTACGGGTACTTATCTCCACACATCGGCCATAGTCGGGCGTAGCTTTGCCTTCGAGGATTCCCTTGATCTCACGGAACTGCCGGCGAACCTCCTGAACCATCGATTCTGCAGCACGGCCTACAGCTCCCATGGTCAAGCCACAGAACAGGAAGGCTGCCATAGCGCCAAGGAATGCTCCCACAAGCACCTTAGGATTGATGAGATTGACCTGGAAGAAGTTGATGAAGTCGATGGTGCTTGCATTCGAAGGATCGAAGACATTGCCCGCTGCGTCTACATATTGTTTTCCGTTCTCTACGGCACGTATCATGGCTATCTTGATCTCCTCGATGTAGGATGCAAGAAGGGCAAGAGCCGTCAGGGCTGCCGAACCGATGGCAAAGCCCTTGCCTGTGGCTGCTGTCGTATTGCCAAGAGCATCGAGCGCATCAGTACGCTCACGAACCTCCTTGCCCAATCCGCTCATCTCGGCATTTCCACCAGCATTGTCGGCTATAGGTCCATAGGCGTCTGTGGCAAGGGTAATGCCGAGAGTCGACAGCATGCCCACTGCCGCAATACCGATGCCATAAAGTCCGGTACTGATAGATTTGACCGACAGCGACATATCGAAGCCATTGGCACAAAGATAACTCAGCATGATGGCTACAGAGATGGTGACAACGGGAATCATGGTGGAAATCATTCCCGTGCCTATACCTTTTATAATAACTGTGGCAGGGCCTGTCTGCGATGCCTCGGCTATCTTCTGTGTAGGCTTATAACTCTGAGAGGTGTAATATTCTGTTGCCTGTCCGATGATGACTCCAGCCACAAGACCGCTGATGACCGAGAAAGAAAGGCCGAGCCAGTTCTCTATGCCCAACAGATAGAGAATGGCGAATGTGGCAACGGCTATAAGTGCCGCGCTGACATTGGTGCCAAGTCCCAACGAGTGGAGAAGCTCTTTCATGGAAGCGCCTTCCTTGGTACGAACCAAGAAGATGCCGATGAGAGACAGAAAGATGCCGATGGCTGCGATAACCATAGGTGCGATGACGGCACGCAGCTGCATATCGCCATTCATGGCAAAAGCCGTGGCTCCCAAGGCGGCTGTCGACAATATCGAACCGCAATAGCTTTCGTAGAGGTCGGCTCCCATTCCTGCCACATCGCCCACATTGTCGCCCACATTGTCGGCTATGGTAGCTGGATTGCGAGGATCGTCTTCAGGAATATTCGCCTCTACCTTGCCCACGAGGTCGGCTCCCACATCGGCAGCCTTGGTATAAATTCCTCCTCCCACACGGGCAAAGAGTGCCTGGGTGGAAGCACCCATGCCAAAGGTCAGCATGGTGGTGGTAATGGTGACAAGGGCTGTTGCCTCTCCTTCGTAAACTGCATTAAGAACAATAAACCAGAGGGCGATATCGAGCAAACCGAGTCCCACCACCACGAGTCCCATCACGGCACCACTTCGGAAGGCTATCTTCAGTCCTTTATCCAGTCCGGAGCGTGCACCATGGGCTGTACGGGCAGAAGCATAAGTAGCGGTTTTCATGCCAAAGAATCCTGCCAAGCCAGAGAATAGTCCGCCGGTAAGGAAGGCAAAGGGCACCCACGGATTCTGCACCTTCAGCACATAAGCCATGAAGGCGAAAACGATGGCGAGCACGACGAAGACGGCCGTCACCACCTTGTACTGCTGCTTGAGGTAAGCCATAGCACCCTTTCTTACATGCTCTGCAATTTCTTTCATTCTGTCTGTTCCCTCATCCTCCTTCATCATGGTGCGGAAGAAGAACCATGCCATTCCCAATGCCACAACGCTGGCTATTGGAATGAGCCAAAATACTAATGGAATGCTGTTCATAATGCTATATTTGTTGGTTAGTAATAATTCCATTTATTCGTTAGTGTATAACGATGGTGCAAATATAATAAATTTATTAATAAGAAAGGAAAAAAACGAAATATTTATTTTATGACACTTAATGACACACTTCGATAAACAAAGAAAATCCTAACTACTTAGCAAGCAGTCAGGATTTTATCATGTGCGCCTGATAGGACTCGAACCTACACGGCCTGAACCACTAGATCCTAAGTCTAGCGCGTCTACCAATTTCGCCACAAGCGCATTTGCGAGTGCAAAGATACAACTTATATTTCAATTAGAAGAAGAAAAAGACAAAAAACTTGGAAGTTGCTTGCTTTTTCGCAATTTTATTACTATTTTTGCAAACTGAGATAATGGAGCGAATCTATACCTCAAAGAACTTTAGCAAGTTCTGTTACAATTACTTCCCAACTTGCGAAACCAGAATTACTAACTAAAAAAGATGATATCACAGATGAATATTCCTACTATTTTTACTCAACCAGAAGACTTCTACTCATTAGCATGCTATACCTATATATTGTCTGGCGTGATATGTGGCGTTGTCAGATGGTTTCACATGTGTCATCCGTTCGATAGGGGGGCGACTTCTTCTACCCTGCTCGCCGACAGATGACATTCTTTTACACAGCAACGGCTTTGCAGTTGCCTTACGTATTGTGTCCTGGCGACCCAGGAACCTGGCTATTTGCCCGTAGCTTCGGTATACTCTACTATCCCGTATGCTTCACCATACTCTACCATCGCTATTTCCAAACGGATAAACCTTGGCGTCAATGGTCGGCAGTGACCTATTTCGTCACCCCGTTCCTATTGCTGGGCGGGCTTTTATTTATCGTCTTTTTCCATCAGAACAATCTACTCATCCCCTACAAGTTAACATGGGAGATTGCCATGGGAGGTGTCAGCATCCTACTTTCCATCCATCTCTTCAAGGAGTGTAAATGGCTTATTAAGAAAGTAGATAGTTACCACACACAGAACTACTCCAACGAATCCGACTTCCCCTTCTCCTTTGCCAAGAAGATATTGCACTTGCCAGCCTTAGGGCTTCTCATAATGTGGGTCCTGTTTATTCTTGACAACCAAATGGTCAAAGCATATATTGACCTATTTATGGCAGCATGGCAGGTTCAGTTCCTCTGCCGCATTCTGCACCCCAACAAAACGATTCACTCTGAGCAAAATAAAAACAATATGGACTTCATAGAAAACGAAAACATGGAGCAAATCTTGCAGGAGAAAGAATTATTTGAGAAAATCGTACAGACGGCAGATGGTCAAGTATTAGAAGAAGCCCCTATAGACGACACATCCGATGAGCCAAAACTCATCACATATAATAAGGAGAAACTACGACTGCAGATGGAACAAGAGAACTGGGAATCGGTGAAAGACGAGGTTCTCACCATCGTCAGCAAGAGATACTTAGAGCCCAGTCTGAAGAGAATAGAGGTAGTACGCGATGTCAGCGCCATGAACCACACCTTGGCAGGTACCTTCATCACCCAGGTGGGCTTCTATCGACTGGTCAATGCCTTCCGTATACGCCACTATGAGCGCCTCATGGAGTCGGACACCACCGCCAACTTAGGACAAGAAGCCGCCGCCGAAATGTGCGGATTTAAGAACAGATGGGGACTTAGCAATGCTCGAAAACGCCTCAAAGACTTCGACTACGAATTAATAGAAAGATATGTGAGTTAGCACCACGTTCTTCAAATACACACCAAAAAAGCAACAAATCAACACGAAAAGCATGTGAACGTGCGGTGGATTTAGTTAAAAAATACTGAATCCACCGCACGTTCACGTTTAAAAACTGAGGTTCACAACAAAAAACTGAGGTTCACCATCGTTTTAAGTTTTTTACCTATTTTTGCAATTGCAAGTAAAAAACTGTATTATTAACTGCTTCTCTTTTCTATTACATTAAAGTTACACATATATTAATATGAGAGCAAATTTATAAATTGTATAAGGAAAAGTGGAGCTTAAAACCTAAATTAATTATGAAAAAGAAGTTTTATCCTATGTTGCTCATAGCAGCCTTGAGCTTGTCGGCATGTACGGACGTAACTGAACCTACTGTCGATTATGGTGGAAACACATTTATCAATGACTACTCAGCATTGGTAGATGCAGTCAACAACTTAAACAAGACACTGAAAGAGCGATTTGACGCCCTCAACACATTGTTGAGAGACGGCATGGCAGACATTAAGTTGGCAGTAGATGCCAACACGGGTGCCATCACAGTATTGAGTGAGAATACAAAGAATGGTCTTAAAGACATCAACACATCTTTATTTAATGGTTTCGAAGCCTTAACCGCACAATTGACCACACTCACAGGTCAGGTAACCGCACAGGGCGAAGCCATCGTATACGCCATGAACCAGAATGGCGAGCTTCTACGCCTGCAGATAGATGCCACAGGTAAGCTTATCTCAGCACAAATCTTGGCTTCTGGCAATGCTCTTGTAGACGTTATCAACAACCAGGGCAACACCATGGCAGAGCGCATAGCTGCTTTGACAGCTGCCGTGAAGGGCGGATTTGCCGACATCAAGGTGGAGATCAACAACAACACTGGTGCCATCACAGCACAGGGCGAGAGCCTGAAAGCTGGTCTCAACACCATCAACACGACAATCTTCAATGGCTTCACAGCTATCAAGACCACAATAGATGAAAATGGCAACAAGATCGTGACCGCATTGAGCGAAAATGCTGAAGTTCTGCGCCTACAGATCGACACCACAGGCAAGCTCCTCAATGCTACCTTAATCGCTAAGGCTGATGCTATCATCAAGGCTATCAACGACCAGACAGCAAGCATGGAGTCTCGTTTCAATGCACTGACAACAGCTATAGAGACAGGTTTGGCAAACATCAAGGTGGAAATTGACAAGAACACAGGTGCCATCAAACTCCTCGATGACAATACTCAGGGTAGCTTAGGAAATCTCAATACCAGCTTGCTGAAGATAGATGCTACATTGATCGATGGCTTCACAGCTATCAAGACCACAATGAACGAAAATGGCGATAAGATTGTGACCGCCATGAACAAAAATGGAGAGATTCTGCGTCTGCAGATTGAAGACACAGGCAAGCTCCTCAATGCTACTATCATAGCTAAGGCTGATGCCATCATCACCGCTATCAACGACCAGACATCAAGTCTGGATACACGTTTCAATGCGCTCACCTTAGCCGTACAGACTGGTCTCGCTGACATCAAGGTAGAAATTAACGAGAATACGGGTGCCATCAAGTTCCTTGAGGAGACAACAAAGACTGGTCTTGCTCAGATCAACACCACGCTTGTTAATGGTTTCACCAAGCTGAATACCAAGATTGACAATCATGGCAAAAAGATTGTAACTGCTATTGGTAATTTGAGTGATACGTTCGAAGCACAGAGCAAACTGCTCCGCCTCACCATCGACACCAGCGGCGATCTCATCGCAAGTCAGCTCAAGAGCAGTATCCTCGATCTCGTAACAGAATTGAAGAGCCAGACTATTACTTTGGGTAGCAAGATAGATGCCATCAACACCACCGTTGGTGCAGGACTCGCAAAGATTGAGGTTGTAAACGACAAGATCAACACCACGCTCGACCTCCGTCTCATAGCAGTGGAGAACAAACTTGGAAGCAACAACACTTCACTTGGCGAGATCAAGACAGAACTCGGCAACCTGAAGACCGCCATCGACAATGTGAACACCAACATCACCGCGGGCTACACAGCAGTAAAGGGCAGCATCGATGACATGACAGGACAGCTCACCGTTAAGTTGAGTGACAACACAACAGCCATCGTCAACATGGAGAACGGCATGAAGGATCAGCTCGTCGCTCTGAAGCAAATGATTGAGCAGCAAGGCGGCAAGATCGTTACAGCCATCGGACAGAATGGTGACGTCATCGTAGCAGCAGTCAACTCTCAGGGCTCAGTTATCGGAACAGCCATCACCACACAGGGTGGAGAGATCAAGGGCTCTATCACAGGTTTGGAGAACGGCATGAAGGGTGCCATCACCCAGCAGACTACCGACATGAATCTCGTCATCGCAGGAGTGGTTGATGCCATCACGGCACAGACCGCCGCTCTCAACACAGCTATTGAAAACGGATTGGCAAAAGTTGTAAAATCTAACAATAAACTGAAGAAAGCCCTTACCACAGCCATTAATGAGCTGAAGGACAAGCAGGACGCCAACTCACAGGCCATGCTGAAGCAACTGGAAAAGATGGCTGCCGACAACGGCATCTATCAAGATCCAGCCGACAAGACCTCTGTATACATGGAGCCTTCTATGTGGGCAGCAGTCAATGCAAATCCAGAACTGAAGAAAATCATCTCAGACATGCTTGAGGTACAGAAGCCTACTATCCTGTGCAACGCCTACTATCTGGCAGCAACAGGATTGGTACAGAACAACGACTTCATCACGGTAGAAACTGAGAAAGTATTGTCTACAACAGAAGTTGTAGCCGGCACACTCCAGCCTATGGAACTCGCCAACGGCAAGAAGGTTATCAGAATCGCCAAAGTGCCAGTGCAGATGAATTATAATATTAAGAGAGCTTACCCGACAACCGAAAAGCTCATCACACACATCTATTTCTTGGATGCCAACGGAAAGTCGTACACCCAACCAGCAGGAGCCAGCAACAAATGGCTTGCCTTGACTACCTATAAGGATGGCGTCATCATGTCGGTTGTGAAGTGCAACGTTTACTTGCAAAATGATGCAGGTGTGACAGGAACTCCAACTTTCGAGTATCCCGAATAAGTAAGAATCTGCAGAAAGAGCATGAACATCTCATGCCGATATGCTACCGCATTACAAATTCAAAGCAGTTACAATTATGAGAATAAAACGTTTAACCATGGCAGTCGCCGTCTTAGCGACGGCTGCCACACTCCAAGCACAAACCTACAATGATACGGTGCGTACTCACACTTGGTCGGTTTACATCCAGGGAGGAGGAACTCTGTATCATGGCATGAGGGGTATGGACGAGATAGCTAAGAGAAAGCACATCATGCCCTTCGGAGGTGTCGGAGTGAAATACAATATCAAGCCCTGGGTAAGACTGGGTTTGAACTTAGAGTACGACATGCTCAGGTCGACAGACAAGGGCATGCTCTCTACCACAACGAACAGGGGTTATGAGATAAAAGATCCTTCTACAGGAAAGACCTATCCTACGACCTTGGAGACCAAGATGGACAGATTCCAAAATCGCTACACCATGCAGTACGCCATGGCCGACCTGAATATAGACTTCAACATCATGGAGTTCTGGCACAACCGCAAGGCTCAGCAGTTCAACCTCTGGTTGGGAGTCGGTGTAGGTTATCTGCGTGGATGGAGCCGCAACTCCACTACCTTCTCTTGCAGAGAGATGGCTGTTGCCAAGGGTGAGGGATACTACAATGTCTACACTCACAACTACATGAAGAGCCAGGCCTTCAACGAGCATGTTGACGCGATGTATATTCCGGCAACCCTGTCGTTGGAATACGACCTTTCCTCTCGCTGGACAGCAGGCGTTTTCGGCAGATACAGCTATCTGCCTCTCAACAAGGACTTGACTCCTAAGGGAATGTACAGTGCAGGAGTGGTTCTTCGCTTCAACTTCGTCAGCAAGGTGATGCCAAGCAACAAGGCCCGCTACTACAAGGCTCTGAGAGACCAGGCCGAAATGAAGGAAGCCTACGAAAAGCAATTGGCAGAAAAGCAGCGTGCATACGACGGACTGTCTGAGAGTCTGAAGGCTTGCCGCAAGGACAATGCCGAGCTGCAGTCATTGCTCGACGACTGCGAGAAGTCGAAGAAGATGAAGGCTTACGAGGTATTCTTCACCGTAGACAAGACCAACATCACGACTCAGGAAAGACTTCGCTTGAAGAAGTTTATCAACACCCTGAAGGAACAGGGCGACTACAAGCTTACCATCATCGGTGAGGCTTCGTCGGACGGAGTTTCCTCAAAGAACTACAAACTCAGCGAGGGTCGTCTGAACAATGTTGTCAACTTCCTGAAGAAACAAGGCATCAAGGACTTCGACATCAAGTTGGAGAAGGCCATTGGCGACAGCAACGGCTGTCCAAAGGAGGAATGCCGCAGAGTTTTGATTACTATTGAGTAATAATACAGGGTAAATCTTTTCTTTTAAGCCGCCACAGATAGCTTTAAGCTTCTGTGGCGGCTTTCTTTATGGGGAAGGAAGTTTTTTGTCAGGAGTAACTCCCCTATTGATCCTTCAGCCAGTCGCGGTCTTTTTCGTCTTCCGCTGTAAAATTCTTATCGTCGAAGAGGCTTGTCTGTCCTGTCAGTTCATCGATAATCTGCTGCTGGCTCTTTCCGGCATCAGGGTCGAGGTTCTCGTCGGATGATTTCGCCTTTGTCCGGGACGACACTTTGCCGTCGGCAGCTTCGCCATCGCCAGTCGTCTCATCGCCCTCGGCTGCGTCGGCAGCATCGGCTGTATCTGCAGGCTCCGGGAAACGGGTCGGCTCTATTTCCTCGATAGAACCGATGTTCCAGGTAGAGAGTCGTTTTCCCTTAGCCTTGAAACTCTTCTGTGCGATAAACTGCTCGGCGTCGATTTCCTCGGCAGGACGCACAGCATCCACACCTCCATAAGTCACCTTGATACGAGGATAAACAGTATCGGTAAGGAGAATCAACTTGCTGTTGACATTCTCGCCAAGGAAGTTCTGATGGCGCTTGGTAGCGTCCATGGTGAATCGCTTGATGTAAGGATAGCCTTCGTTGTCGGCATCATAGAGAACGGCAGTCCATATCTTATGCTCGTCCCACTTTTCCAGTCGCAGGATATTGTCCTCGTAGTGGTTGTTGGGGTCGAAGTTGGTGATATAGAACTCGCCATTGTCGAGAACCACCAAGATATATTCATCGTCATTAAACTCACCGAGGAAACGACCGTTCTCGTCGTAATTGATACGGTTGACATCAGGATCGAACCACACCTTTCTTCCTCCCAAGGTGCTGTGGCCATGACTCTTCAGACCAATGCGTCGGATGGTTCGCCTGGTGAGCAGATTGCCCTTGGCGGCACGTCCCTTGATGATAATATCCGAGAAGTCTTTCTCGATAAAGATGCTCTGTCTCTTCTTCGAGAGGTCTGGATCCAGTGTTATCTTGATGATTTCAGCCTCGCCGTTGGGGTTGGCCGTGAAGTAGATGACCCGGCTTCCGGGCGTTCCCTGCGTGATGTCGTACATCTTGTCGCGTGTCATCGACGTCACGTTGAATCGCTTGATGAAGTAGTCACCCTGCTTACCATCGCGATACACGCAGTTGTAGATGGTTCGCTTGTCATTCTTCTTGAACACCTGCACATGGAGGATGTTCTTTCCTACGAAGATCTTGTCGGCCACCTTGGTCACCTTGAACTTTCCGTCCTTATAGAAGATGATGATATCGTCGAGGTCGGAGCAGTTGCACACCAGCTCATCCTTCTTCAGTCCTGTACCCACGAATCCTTCCTGTCGGTTGATGTAGAGTTTCTGATTGGCCTCCACCACCTTGGTCACCTCAATGGTGTCGAAGTTTCTTATCTCAGTGCGTCGTGGATGCGCCTTACCATACTTGGTCTTGAGATATTCAAACCAGTTGATGGTGACATCAGTCATGTGGGCGAGGTCGTTCTCTATCTCCGCCAGTTCGGCTTTGATTTTCAGCAAGAGGTCGTCGGCCTTGTCCTTATTATATTTCAGGATGCGCTGCATTTTGATTTCAAGGAGTTTCAGAATGTCCTCGCGCGTTATCTCTCTGTGGAATGCATACTCCACCTTGCCTTTTCCGTCGACTACGGCTGTGAAGAGCTTGTCCTTGAAAGGCTCCAGCTTCGAGGCGATAAAGGCCACAACCTCGTCCTGGCTCTTGCTCTGCTCGAACTTGCGCTCCTTGTAGATGCGCTCCTCGATGAAGATACGCTCGAGCGAGGAGAAGAAGAGCTGTTCCTCCAGCTCACCCTTGCGCAGCATCAGCTCCTTGCGCAGCAGTCCCATGGTGCGGTCTACGCTGTGGCGCAGCACATCGCTCACGGTGAGGAAGCAAGGCTTATTGTCCTCGATGACACAGCAGTTGGGCGAGATATTGATCTCGCAGTCGCTGAAGGCGTAGAGTGCGTCCATGGTCTTGTCGGAAGAGGTTCCGGGAGCCAGATGGACGAGGATCTCCACGTTGGCAGAGGTGACGTCCTCTATCTTTCTGGCCTTTATCTTTCCCTTCTCCACCGCCTTGGTGATGGAGTCGATGAGGCTTCCGGTAGTCTTGCTGAAAGGAATCTCGGTGATGACAAGCGTCTTGTTGTCGAGTTTGTCTATCTTGGCACGCACCTTCAGCACGCCACCACGCTGTCCGTCGTTATACTTGCCCACATCGATGGCTCCACCCGTAGGGAAGTCGGGATAGATGGTGAAAGGCTCGCCCTTGAGATAGTGTACGGCAGCATCGCAAAGTTCATTGAAGTTGTGTGGCAGCACCTTGCTGCTCAGACCTACGGCAATGCCCTCTGCGCCCTGTGCCAGGAGCAAGGGGAACTTGGCAGGGAGCGTAATAGGCTCCTTGTTGCGGCCGTCATAGGAGAGCTGCCAGTCGGTGGTCTTGGGATTAAACACCACGTCGAGCGCGAACTTGGACAGACGCGCCTCTATGTATCGTGAAGCCGCCGCACGGTCGCCGGTGAGGATGTTTCCCCAGTTTCCCTGTGTGTCGATGAGCAGGTCTTTCTGTCCCATCTGTACGAGAGCGTCGCCGATAGAGGCGTCGCCATGCGGGTGAAACTGCATGGTGTGTCCCACGATATTCGCCACCTTGTTGTATCTTCCGTCGTCCATTCTCTTCATCGAGTGCAGTATGCGCCGCTGCACGGGCTTCAGTCCGTCCTCAATATGAGGCACGGCACGCTCGAGAATCACATAGGAGGCATAGTCGAGGAACCAGTTCTGGTACATTCCGCTAAGATGGCGCACCGCCGAAGCATCAAACCTGTTGACAGGCTTGTAGTCGGAATGCTGTTCAGTCGCATCCAAATCTTGTGGCTCACCACCCTTCTGAAGTTCGTCTTTGTCTTTAATTTCGTCGCTCATAGATAGCTTTTAATACTTATTTTATATATTTTAGGCAAAAATACAAAGAAAATTCGAGAAAAAGGCGTATCTTTGCCGAAAATTTGAAAAATATAAGATTTCATCATGGCACAAGAAGATGTTTTTAAGAAGATTGTAAGCCATTGCAAAGAGTATGGCTTCGTGTTTCCAAGTAGCGAAATTTATGATGGTTTGGCAGCCGTTTACGACTATGGTCAGAACGGTGTCGAGCTGAAAAACAATATCAAGCAGTACTGGTGGCAGAGCATGGTATTGCTGCACGAGAACATTGTGGGTCTCGACGCAGCCATCTTTATGCACCCTACTGTTTGGAAGGCTTCAGGCCACGTGGATGCGTTCAATGATCCATTGATTGACAACCGCGACTCTAAGAAGCGCTATCGCGCCGATGTGCTCATCGAGGACCACATGGCCAAATACGAGGAGAAGATCGCCAAGGAGATCGCCAAGGCCCAGAAGCGCTTTGGCGACAGCTTCGACGAGGCTCAGTTCCGCGCCACCAATCCTCGCGTCTTGGAGAATCAGAAGAAGTTCGACGACCTTCATGCCCGTTACACCGAGGCCATGCAGGGTCCTAACCTCGAGATGCTGAAGCAGATTATCGAGGACGAGGGCATCGTATGTCCTATCAGCGGCACCAAGAACTGGACCGACGTTCGTCAGTTCAACCTGATGTTCTCTACCCAGATGGGTGCAGCGAGCGATGCTACCAGCAAGGTTTATCTGCGTCCTGAGACAGCCCAGGGTATCTTTGTCGACTACCTGAGCGTTCAGAAGACAGGCCGCATGAAGCTTCCTTTCGGTATCTGCCAGATAGGTAAGGCATTCCGCAACGAGGTTGTGGCTCGCCAGTTTGTATTCCGTATGCGCGAGTTCGAGCAGATGGAGATGCAGTTCTTCTGCCAGCCTGGCACCGAGATGAAGTGGTTTGAGTACTGGAAGAAGGTTCGTCTGGCATGGCACGAGGCGCTCGGCATGGGCAACGAGAACTATCGCTACCACGACCACGAGAAGCTGGCTCACTATGCCAACGCTGCTACCGATATCGAGTTCAAGATGCCATTTGGTTTCAAGGAGGTAGAGGGTATTCACAGCCGTACCAACTTCGACCTTTCTCAGCACGAGAAGTTCAGCGGCCGCTCCATCAAGTACTTCGATCCTGAGAAGAACGAGAGCTACGTGCCTTACGATGTAGAGACTTCTATCGGCGTAGACCGTATGTTCCTCAGCGTGATGTGCCACTCTTACTGCGAGGAGAAGCTCGAGAACGGCGAGAGCCGCGTGGTTCTGAAGTTGCCTGAGGCATTGGCTCCTGTGAAGTGTGCCGTATTCCCACTCGACAAGAAGGACGGCCTGCCCGAGTTGGCTCACGAGATCGTTGACGAGCTGAAGTTCCACTTCAACACCCACTATGGCGATCCTAAGGACTCTATCGGCAAGCGCTACCGTCGTCAGGATGCCATCGGTACTCCGTTCTGTATCACCGTAGACCACGATACTCCTAACGACCACAAGGTTACTCTGCGTTATCGTGACACGATGAAGCAGGAGCGTGTTGCCATCAGCGAGCTTCGCGGCATCATCGAGGACCGTGTGAGCATCACGAGCGTACTGAAGAAGCTTGGCAAGGAGATCAAGGACTTCTAAACGATAAAAAATCAAATACACATAGATGAATTTGAAGAATTTGAAATATCTGTTTCTGCTCATGATGTCGGCTCTTGTGCTGGCATCATGCAGCGAGACTGACGAAAACACCGACTCCGAGTACGACGACTGGCAGGCAAAGAACGAGACGGCTTTTGCCGAGATTCTCGTCAAGGCCAAGCAGGAGGGAGAAGCCAACGGATGGCACGTCTACCGCAATTGGAGTATGGAGAACCAGACGGGAAATACGGATCTCAATAACAAGCCCGTCACTCCTACCTTCAACGAGAAGGAAGACAACATCGTGGTGCAGGTGATGCAGCAGGGCGAAGGTTCTGCCGTGCGCCCTCTCTACACCGACTCGGTGATGGTCAGCTACAAGGGCATGCTGAAGAACGACTATGTCTTCGACAACAACTTCAGCGGCGACTATGATGTCAACAAGGCTCAGACCAGCAATTTCATTGTGAAGGGCGTTGTCGACGGATTTGCCACAGCCCTGATGAAAATGACTCATATCGGCGACCACTGGATGGTTTACATGCCTTACACTCTCGGCTATGGTTCTTCTCAGAACAGCAATTCCACCATTCCCGCTTACTCAATGCTCAAATTCGAGATTGTGCTCAAGGGTTGGTACACCGATGGAAAATGGATTAAGAAATAAATCAATTCCCCCATACACAAAGTCCTGTGCTTCTTCGGCACAGGACTTTTTTATTTTCCCCATCAACTCCTTAACTCCAGATACCCCAAAATTCAAATTCTAAAAATATGTTTCAAAGAATAAACAAGTGTATGTGTCCGCACACATTTTAGGCTTATAAGCAAAAAAAATGTTATTTTCATGCAAAAATATGGGCAAAAGTATTGCAGATTAAGAGAATAGTAGTACCTTTGCATCAGAATTATAAGTTTTAGGTTTTTAGTTAGGTAATAGATTGTGATAGGTTATTAGTTTTAGGTAAACAAGAGATTGTTATTCAAGGACAACGGGTATTAGAAACTAAAGGTAAATAAGAGATTGTTATTCAAGGACGACGAAAAGTGAATGAAGAAGTCAGGATATAGAAAAGAGTTTTCAAGATTCTCTTTTTCTTATCCGCTGAATTCAACCCAATAGATAGAGGTTTTGTTAAAAGGTGATAAGATCTTGTATTTTGGGATAAATAGAAATTTAACATTCAAATCATAAAAATGGCGATTCCTTTTAGGAGGGATCGCCATTTTCTCGCTTTGACTGTTCCGACATACTACCGGACAGTTCAACAGAAAACAATAATTGGCAGTACAAACATTATGTTATATAGCAAAAAGACAGAATATCTGATGGAATCGATACGGGCAGGACGCTCCATGCACCGCGGTGAGAAACTGAACCTCATCGTAGGCTTGAGTATTCCCTCCATGCTGGCACAGATTTCCACCGTCATGATGTTCTTTATCGATGCCTCTATGGTGGGACATTTGGGCGCAGAGGCTTCAGCGAGCATCGGACTCATCGAGTCCACCACCTGGCTTATCGGCAGCCTGCTGAGTGCCTTTGCCACAGGTTTCTCGGTTCAGGTAGCCCACTTCATCGGAGCCAACGACTTCGGCAAAGCCCGTCAGGTGTTTCGCCACTCGCTGCTCTGCGGCATCATCTTCAGCATCCTGATAGCCCTCATCGGCGTGGGCATTCATTCTCCCCTGCCCCACTGGTTGGGCGGAGGCGATGACATTGCCGACAAGTCATCGGCCTATTTCCTGGTCTACAGCCTCGTGCTGCCCTTTGTCTACCTGTACCACATGTCGGGCATGATGCTCAAGGCCGCAGGCAACATGCACACGCCCAGCGTCATGGCTATTCTGATCTGCCTGTGCGACGTCGTGTTCAATTACATCTTCATCTATGTGCTGCACATGGGCGTGGTGGGCGCAGCCTTCGGAACCGCCCTGGCTTATGTCTGCATCTCGCTGCCCAACCTTTGGCAGGCAGCCTGTCACAACAAGATTCTCAACCTGCGTCAGGACAAGATTCGCTTCAGCTGGGTACGCGAATACGTGCGCAATGCCTTCAAGATAAGCATTCCCTTGGCCATACAGAACATCCTGATGAGCGGTGCACAGATCGTCAGCACCATGATAGTGGCGCCACTGGGCAACATTGCCATTGCAGCCCACTCCTTTGCCATCACCGCCGAGAGCCTGTGCTATATGCCTGGCTACGGAATAGGCGATGCCGCCACCACACTCGTCGGTCAGACCCATGGTGCAGGGCGCATCGACTTGTGCCGTAAATTTGCCTATATGACGGTGGGGCTGGGCATGGGCGTGATGGCAGTGATGGGTGTTGTCATGTATCTCTTTGCACCGGGCATGATGGCAGTGCTCTCTCCCGTCGACGCCATCTGCGACTTAGGCACCCGCTGTCTCCGCATAGAGGCTTTTGCCGAACCGTTCTTTGCTGCAAGCATCGTGACCTATTGTGTCTGCGTGGGAGCAGGCGACACCTTCAAGCCTGCCGCCATCAACTTAGGAACGATGTGGTTGGTGCGCCTCACCCTGGCCTATGCCCTCTCGCAGCGCTTCGGCCTGGAAGGTGTATGGATAGCCATGGCCACCGAACTGACTTTCCGCGGCATCCTGTTCCTCATCCGCCTCTATCGTGGCAGCTGGATGAACAGTTTTCTGAAAGCGAAGGGCTGAAAAACAGAACCTAATGTTAGGTTATGTTAGTGGAATGTTAGTTTAATGTTAAGAATGCAGGCATTTTGGGAAAAAACTTCCCAAATGCTTGCTTTGTCGTTAGAAATGTGCTACTTTTGCAGCATCAAGTTTATGAAAGAAGAATAAATACACATTATTATATATATAAACCAACATCAGCTATTATGAAACTTAAGAAGTTTTTTGCTGCAGCCATCGTGCTGCTTACTGCCGGACAGGCCATGGCTCAGATGATGCCACCTATCCCGGTAGACAAAGATGTGAGAATAGGCCATTTGGACAATGGTCTGACTTATTACATCCGACACAACAGTTTCCCTGAGCATGTAGCCAGCTTCTACATCGCACAGAAAGTAGGCTCTATCAACGAAAACGACGACCAGCGCGGTCTGGCTCACCTCTTGGAGCACCTCGCCTTCAATGGCTCTGAGCACTTCCAGGGCAACAGCCTCCAGGAATACCTGCAGAGCATCGGTGTGGAATATGGCCGCAACCTCAATGCCTACACCTCTATTGAGAAAACCGTGTACTACTTCACCGACGTGCCCACCACACGCGTGTCGGCAGTAGACTCATGTATGCTCATCCTGAAAGACTGGAGCAACGGCATCTCTCTCACCAAAGAAGCCATCAACGACGAGCGCGACGTGGTGCACAACGAGTACCGTATGCGCATGGTGGGACAGCAGCGCATACTGGAGCGTGCCCTTCCTAAGCTCTACCCTGGCTGTAAGTATGGCTACCGCATGCCTATCGGACTGATGAGCGTCGTCGACGGCTGCGACCCAGAGACCCTGCGCGCCTATTACCGCAAGTGGTATCGCCCAGACAACCAGGCTATCATCATCGTCGGCGACGTGGACGTAGACCATATCGAGGCACAGATCAAGAAACTCTTCGGAGGCATCAAGGTGCCAGCCAACGCTGCCAAAGTAGTGCCCGTGGAAGTGCCCGACAACAACCAGGGCATCTACGTGGTAGACAAGGACAAGGAGCAGCAGATGGGCATCTTCCAGATCTTCATGAAGCACGAAGCCACACCCGACTCGCTGAAGAACGGTGTCGACTATCTGCTCAAAGGCTATATGGACAACATCTTTACCAGCATGATGAACGCCCGCTTCAGCGAGAAATCACAGGAGCCCGACTGCCCTTATCTGCAGGCAGGAACCAACATTGGCGACTATCTGCTCTCAAGCACCAAGGAGGCGCTCACTTCCTTCGGCGCTGCCAAGGACGGACAGATGAAGGAGGCTTATGCCGCCGTGATGCGCGAACTGAAGCGTGCACACGACTTCGGCTTCACAGCCACTGAGTATCAGCGTGCCAAGGATGAGTTTATGAGCCAGATGGAGAAGGCTTACACCAATCGCGACAAGATGAAGAACGAACAGTTCACCACTCAATATGTGGACAACTTCACCGGCAACGAGCCTATCCCTTCGGTAGAGGACGAATATCAGATCTATCAGATGCTGGTGCCTCACATCCCTGTAGAGGCTGTCAACCAGTACGCCAAGCAGTTGATTTGCGAAACCGACACCAACCTGGTGTCTCTCATCATGATGCGCGAGGCCGACGGTGCTGTTTATCCCACCGAGCAGGAACTTGCCGACATCGTGAAGCAGGTGCGCGGCGAGAAGCTCGAGGCCTATGTGGACAATGTGAAGCAGGAGCCTCTCATCGCCCAGAAGCCTAAGGCTGGCAAGATCAAGAGCACAGCTGAAGACAAGAAGCTGGGATTCAAGACCCTCACCCTCTCCAACGGTGCCAAGGTGGTGCTGAAGAAGACCGACTACAAGGACAACGAGATACAGTTTGCTGCCACAGCCAACGTAGGTTACGCAGCACTCGACAAGGCCGACTACACCTTCGCCTTCATGGGCGGCATGCTGCTCAACGCCAGCGGTCTGGGCCAGTTCTCAAGCAACGACCTCGAGAAAGCCCTCGCAGGCAAGCAGGCAAGCGTGGCTTACACCATCACTCCTTTCAAGCATGGACTCTCAGGAAACTCTACTCCTAAGGACATCGAAACCCTCATGCAGCTCATCTACCTCAAGATGACAGCGCTGAGCAAGGACGAGAAATCGGCTGCCAACCTCCTGAGCACCATCAAGACCGCTCTTGCCAACCAGAGCAAGAACCCAGAGATGGTTTACCAGGATTCGCTGCAGAGCACCATCTACATGGGCAACAAGATGGCACGCATCCCTAAGACCGAGGACCTCGATGCTGTCAACTACGACCGCGTGCTCGAACTGGGCAAACAGATGTTCACCAATGCCAAGGACTTCACCTTCTTCTTCGTGGGCAACTACGACGAGGCCACTCTCCTGCCACTCATCGAGCAGTACATCGCCTCTATCCCAAGCAAGGGCGCCAAGCTGAAGAACAAGGCCATCCCTGTAGCTACAGGCGAGGTGAAGAACATCTTCACCAAGAGCATGGAAACCCCAATGTCGCAGGTGACTGAGATATGGTACGCCAAGACTCCTTACACCCTGCAGACAAGCGTGCTCGCCGACATCTCTGCACGATTGCTCCAGATGGACTATCTGCGCAACATACGCGAGAAATTGAGTGCAGCCTACCATGCAGGAGCCGAGGCAAGCATGGAGCTCGACTGGGACGGACAGTTAGCCCTCAGCCTGACCGGCAGCGCACAGCTCAACCCCGAGAAGCTCGACGAGGCTCTGCCTTACTTCTTCTCTGGTCTGAAGAATACCATAGAACAGCCTAACGCCAGCGATCTGCAGAAGATCAAGGAGATTCTGACCAAGCAGGCTTCGGTAGACGCCAAGACCAATGGCTACTGGACTGGCATCCTGCGCAACTATGTCATCAACGGCATCGACCTGCACACCGATTACGTGAAGACAGTAAGCAGCGTCGACGGCAAGGCTATAGGCGACTTCCTCAAGAATATCGTCCTCAAGCCAGGCAACCACCTGGAAGTCATCATGAAGGCTACCAAGGAAGAGGCTGGAAAATAAAAGCTCAACGAACTTTTCAGAAATGAGAAGTTAAAGAAAACAATAAAACCATAAAAGGTCCCGTCGCAGAACCAAGTTCTGTCAACGGGACCTTTTACGTTACACGGGAAACGACGTTCCCGGAATGTCAATTCTTTTTGTGTCTTTTTGAGAAAACAATCTCTCTTGGTTTTTAAGCTCTTCTTCTAATCTTGTTAGCGAGGGCTTCACGTCGGTCATGAAGAATCTGCTGGCATTTGTCCTGTGCAAGATTCTCAAACTCTGCATTGACCTTAATTAAACTATAATCCATAACCTATTGCGATTTGTAATGATGCAAAGATATTACAAGCGAGCGCAATGAAAGTTTACTTTCAGATTGCCGAGCGCAGTATATCTTATGCAAAGATAAAGCATTCTGACTACAAGCACCACGAAAATAGTGAGAAAAGAACACTAAAAACCTCATTTTTTGACATAAATCAAGGAGAAATAGGGAAAAGCCTACAAAAAATATCCATTTCCCTTTCTCGATCTGCGCTTTTTTTGCGAAATTTGCATCCTGAAAAGCAGAAACTCCACACCGGGCTTCCCAACACAAGAGATTCAGAGGTCCAAAGAGAGAGAAAAAAGGAGTTCTTCAACTTGAAAACATCAAAAAAGTATCAACAAAAATGAAGAAAGTATTCATGATGGTTGCCCTTGTGCTGGCATGCACCACAGGCAGCCTTGCCAACGAGACATGCACCGAGAGCGCCACAACATCCGAAATGAGCTGCCTTCCTGCCAAGAAATCAACCAAGAAAAAGAAGGCTACTACTAAGAAGAAGTCTACCACCACTGCCAAGAAGACTTCCTCCAAATCTTCAACATCGACCGCAACAACAGCTTCCACAGCCACAACAGACTCTTCCAAGACACATTCTGCCGACACTGTCAATACCAAGGCTTCTGCCGTAGGAGTATTAGCAGGACTCTTGGGCTATGCTGGCGGAAACAGCAGCAACAGCACAGGCTCCACCACAAGCAAGATGGGAAGCATCGTGGGAAGCATTCTCGACAACGTGATTGGCTCAACCACATTCAAGAAAGCCGACCTCTGCGCCCACACATGGAAATATAAATCGCCTGGCTGCGCCTTTACCTCAGAGAACCTGTTGGCGAAAGCGGGTGGTGAAATCGCTGCCAAGAAGGTGGAGGAAAAGTTAAGCACCTATTATCAGAAAGCTGGATTCAGCAGTTCGAACACTTATTTCAAGTTCAACGAGGACGGCACCTTCAATGCCAAGATAGACGGAAAGTCATGGAGCGGCACTTACACCTTCGACGAGAAGACTCACGCCATCGACCTGAAAGGGCGTCTGCTGCTTAGCCTCAATGGTTTCGCCACTAAGAACACATCTGGCATCAGCATTCTCTTCGAGTCGAAGAAACTGCTTACCATCATCCAGACGCTGACTGCCCTGAGCGGCAACACCACTCTCGGTACTATCGGCGAAATCTCCAAAAACTATGATGGCATCCGCGTTGGTTTCGACCTCAGTAAGTAAATAAACAAATACAAATTTGAGATTTATCGACCTGTACGGTTGGAACGCCCTGAAAGGGCAGAAGCTCTTAGCCCAGGGCAACGCCCTGGGTATAAAGGCAGTCAGTAAGGCGCCCTGTAAGGTAGGGTGTTCAAAATAGGTTTCAAAAACTGGCTCAAATATTGAACGAAAAATATACTTAATATATTATCAATCAATGAGATAGCGTTTGCTTTTTAATGCCGTTTTTTTTGAAGTATCCGAAAACTGCTCATTTCATTTATACAACATTGGTTGTTTATCAATGATTTACAGGCTCAAATACGCAAAAAGTGAGTCAAATTTTGATGCGGATTTTGAACACCCTACCTGTAAGGGCAAAAGCTTTATGTATTGCCTTGATTTTTAAAGCTTTTGCCCTTACAGGGCGACAAGTTTGCGAACATAATAACCCAGGGCGTTGCCCTGGGCTAAGAGCTTCTGCCCTTTCAGGGCGTGCTGCGTAATTCCAATCGTACAGGTCGAGATTTATTCTTGTCAAGAATTTAAGTAATTGCTTTTTATCAAGAATTTGAGAATTGGAGATTTATTTATCAACAGAACTTTCTCGTGTCAGGAAGTTATAGAAGTTAAAGAAGTTATAGCCCATAGCCTTTTGCCGTATACTTAGCAATAAAGCTTATGGCTCTAAGTTCCCCGTTTGCGAAAGTAGAATAAAAAATCCCTTTACCACAGATTTCTCAAATTCTCTAATTCTTGATTAAAATGATTTCATTTATTCATTGACCACTTCGACCTGCATCACGACGTCCTCTTTGGGACGGTCATCGCGAAGTGTCTCACAGTTCTGAATCTTCTCCACGACCTCGAGGCCCAATACCACTTCACCGAACACAGTGTACTGTCCGTCGAGGAAAGGCGTGCCGCCCAACTCGGTGTAAGCCTTGGTCTGTTCATCGGTAAACTTGGGATAGCCTTGTTCCCTGCAGCGCTTGCGCGTCTCGTCGGCAAGCTCGTCCTGGAGTTTCATCAGTCCCTCACGGTCACGGCTGCGGCGCAGGTTCATGATTTCATCGTGATGCTCGCGAGCCAACTCGTTGAAGACATTCTGCTCGGCCTGCATCGCCATCTGTTTCTCCATCTGGCGCAGTTCGTTCTGTCGATAAGTCTTACCCCACACGATGTAGAACTGGCTTCCGCTGCTCTCGCGCTGTGGGTTCACCTCGTCGCCCAAGCGGGCAGCACTCAAGGCTCCACGCTTATGAAACAGGCGTGGACAGTCTATCTCGGCAGGAATCGTATAGTCGGGGCCGCCCGTTCCCAACATCTTTCCCTTGGGAGCATTCTTGCTGTCGGGGTCGCCGCCCTGAATCATAAAGTCCTTGATGACACGATGAAAAAGTGTGCCGTCGAAGTATCCTTCCTTTGCCAATTTTATGAAGTTGTCACGATGACGAGGAGTCTCGTCGTAGAGGCGCACGATGATGTCGCCCTCTGTAGTCTTGATTTTTACTGTTGACATATTTGAATTCGATGATAATTAAATCAACTTTTGATAATGAAGAAGTAAAAGAACTAAAATAATTCAATTACTTATAATATTCCTCCCACTGCTTCATCGCCTCTTTCCAGTCGGTCTGCTCTCCCTCAGCGATGGCCTGCTGCTCGCGTTCAGCCTCATCGCGGGCCTTGTCGCGCGCACGTTTCGCCTTCATTGCCTCAATAGTGGCATCGTCGAGGATCACGATAGCTCCTCGCTTGATGGCGTCTTGCAACTCCTGCTCACCGAAGGCTTTGCCCGGCTCATTGAAGTCGGAGATATTAAACTCGTAGTCGACACGCAGGTCGTGACGTATCTGTTTCTGCTGCAAACGGTTTCCCGCATTCTTGAGGCGCAGCAACTTTCCTATCTGGCTGATTTCAGCCTGTGAGTATTTATTTCTTCCCATAAATCTAATTTTTCTTTTGCAAAGATAATGCAAATGAGCGCAATGAAAACTTGTTTTCAAATTGCCGAGTGCAGCTTTTCTTCTGCAAAGATAATGCAAATGAGCGCAATGAAAACTTGTTTTCAAATTGCCGAGTGCAGCTTTTCTTCTGCAAAGATAATGGAAAACCAGCGCAAAACATCAAGTTTGCTTGATTTTTTTGCCGAAATGCAGCTAATTTTCTGCAAAGATTCACCATTTTTTGCCACACTGCATCCTTATCAAATCTGAAGATACCAGACTTTTATCACGATTGCCATTTCCCCGTCATCCTATTTTTGTAAGGTTTTTAGACATTCCCGACAAGATATCCGCCCCACCCAACTGCACCCACTGATAAGCAACAGCTCTGTCACGACAAAGCTCCAAGACGAAAAACAACTCCACCACCTCGGAAGTATGACCGATGAAACCGCTAAAAATAGATTTCCAGCCATTTTCTCGCACTCTTTCCCTACCATTCCAAGAACAAAAAAATGATATTCACAAAACTTCGCAACAAGTATCTCCATCCACCCACATCAACAAGAAATGTTGTTATATTTTACCAGAAGTCCTAATCTTGTCATTTTTGTCAAAGTCATTTTTGTCATTTTCGATTTTGAAAATGAAAAAATGTTCTATAAAGAATATATAAATATATATATATTTATATATTCTTTATAGAACATTTTTTCATTTTCAAAATCGAAAATGACAAAAATGACTTTGACAAAAATGACAAGATTAGGACTTCTGGTAAAATATAACAACATTTCTTGTTGATGTGGGTGGATGGAGATACTTGTTGCGAAGTTTTGTGAATATCATTTTTTTGTTCTTGGAATGGTAGGGAAAGAGTGCGAGAAAATGGCTGGAAATCTATTTTTAGCGGTTTCATCGGTCATACTTCCGAGGTGGTGGAGTTGTTTTTCGTCTTGGAGCTTTGTCGTGACAGAGCTGTTGCTTATCAGTGGGTGCAGTTGGGTGGGGCGGATATCTTGTCGGGAATGTCTAAAAACCTTACAAAAATAGGATGACGGGGAAATGGCAATCGTGATAAAAGTCTGGTATCTTCAGATTTGATAAGGATGCAGTGTGGCAAAAAATGGTGAATCTTTGCAGAAAATTAGCTGCATTTCGGCAAAAAAATCAAGCAAACTTGATGTTTTGCGCTGGTTTTCCATTATCTTTGCAGAAGAAAAGCTGCACTCGGCAATTTGAAAACAAGTTTTCATTGCGCTCATTTGCATTATCTTTGCAGAAGAAAAGCTGCACTCGGCAATTTGAAAACAAGTTTTCATTGCGCTCATTTGCATTATCTTTGCAAAAGAAAAATTAGATTTATGGGAAGAAATAAATACTCACAGGCTGAAATCAGCCAGATAGGAAAGTTGCTGCGCCTCAAGAATGCGGGAAACCGTTTGCAGCAGAAACAGATACGTCACGACCTGCGTGTCGACTACGAGTTTAATATCTCCGACTTCAATGAGCCGGGCAAAGCCTTCGGTGAGCAGGAGTTGCAAGACGCCATCAAGCGAGGAGCTATCGTGATCCTCGACGATGCCACTATTGAGGCAATGAAGGCGAAACGTGCGCGCGACAAGGCCCGCGATGAGGCTGAACGCGAGCAGCAGGCCATCGCTGAGGGAGAGCAGACCGACTGGAAAGAGGCGATGAAGCAGTGGGAGGAATATTATAAGTAATTGAATTATTTTAGTTCTTTTACTTCTTCATTATCAAAAGTTGATTTAATTATCATCGAATTCAAATATGTCAACAGTAAAAATCAAGACTACAGAGGGCGACATCATCGTGCGCCTCTACGACGAGACTCCTCGTCATCGTGACAACTTCATAAAATTGGCAAAGGAAGGATACTTCGACGGCACACTTTTTCATCGTGTCATCAAGGACTTTATGATTCAGGGCGGCGACCCCGACAGCAAGAATGCTCCCAAGGGAAAGATGTTGGGAACGGGCGGCCCCGACTATACGATTCCTGCCGAGATAGACTGTCCACGCCTGTTTCATAAGCGTGGAGCCTTGAGTGCTGCCCGCTTGGGCGACGAGGTGAACCCACAGCGCGAGAGCAGCGGAAGCCAGTTCTACATCGTGTGGGGTAAGACTTATCGACAGAACGAACTGCGCCAGATGGAGAAACAGATGGCGATGCAGGCCGAGCAGAATGTCTTCAACGAGTTGGCTCGCGAGCATCACGATGAAATCATGAACCTGCGCCGCAGCCGTGACCGTGAGGGACTGATGAAACTCCAGGACGAGCTTGCCGACGAGACGCGCAAGCGCTGCAGGGAACAAGGCTATCCCAAGTTTACCGATGAACAGACCAAGGCTTACACCGAGTTGGGCGGCACGCCTTTCCTCGACGGACAGTACACTGTGTTCGGTGAAGTGGTATTGGGCCTCGAGGTCGTGGAGAAGATTCAGAACTGTGAGACACTTCGCGATGACCGTCCCAAAGAGGACGTCGTGATGCAGGTCGAAGTGGTCAATGAATAAATGAAATCATTTTAATCAAGAATTAGAGAATTTGAGAAATCTGTGGTAAAGGGATTTTTTATTCTACTTTCGCAAACGGGGAACTTAGAGCCATAAGCTTTATTGCTAAGTATACGGCAAAAGGCTATGGGCTATAACTTCTTTAACTTCTATAACTTCCTGACACGAGAAAGTTCTGTTGATAAATAAATCTCCAATTCTCAAATTCTTGATAAAAAGCAATTACTTAAATTCTTGACAAGAATAAATCTCGACCTGTACGATTGGAATTACGCAGCACGCCCTGAAAGGGCAGAAGCTCTTAGCCCAGGGCAACGCCCTGGGTTATTATGTTCGCAAACTTGTCGCCCTGTAAGGGCAAAAGCTTTAAAAATCAAGGCAATACATAAAGCTTTTGCCCTTACAGGTAGGGTGTTCAAAATCCGCATCAAAATTTGACTCACTTTTTGCGTATTTGAGCCTGTAAATCATTGATAAACAACCAATGTTGTATAAATGAAATGAGCAGTTTTCGGATACTTCAAAAAAAACGGCATTAAAAAGCAAACGCTATCTCATTGATTGATAATATATTAAGTATATTTTTCGTTCAATATTTGAGCCAGTTTTTGAAACCTATTTTGAACACCCTACCTTACAGGGCGCCTTACTGACTGCCTTTATACCCAGGGCGTTGCCCTGGGCTAAGAGCTTCTGCCCTTTCAGGGCGTTCCAACCGTACAGGTCGATAAATCTCAAATTTGTATTTGTTTATTTACTTACTGAGGTCGAAACCAACGCGGATGCCATCATAGTTTTTGGAGATTTCGCCGATAGTACCGAGAGTGGTGTTGCCGCTCAGGGCAGTCAGCGTCTGGATGATGGTAAGCAGTTTCTTCGACTCGAAGAGAATGCTGATGCCAGATGTGTTCTTAGTGGCGAAACCATTGAGGCTAAGCAGCAGACGCCCTTTCAGGTCGATGGCGTGAGTCTTCTCGTCGAAGGTGTAAGTGCCGCTCCATGACTTTCCGTCTATCTTGGCATTGAAGGTGCCGTCCTCGTTGAACTTGAAATAAGTGTTCGAACTGCTGAATCCAGCTTTCTGATAATAGGTGCTTAACTTTTCCTCCACCTTCTTGGCAGCGATTTCACCACCCGCTTTCGCCAACAGGTTCTCTGAGGTAAAGGCGCAGCCAGGCGATTTATATTTCCATGTGTGGGCGCAGAGGTCGGCTTTCTTGAATGTGGTTGAGCCAATCACGTTGTCGAGAATGCTTCCCACGATGCTTCCCATCTTGCTTGTGGTGGAGCCTGTGCTGTTGCTGCTGTTTCCGCCAGCATAGCCCAAGAGTCCTGCTAATACTCCTACGGCAGAAGCCTTGGTATTGACAGTGTCGGCAGAATGTGTCTTGGAAGAGTCTGTTGTGGCTGTGGAAGCTGTTGTTGCGGTCGATGTTGAAGATTTGGAGGAAGTCTTCTTGGCAGTGGTGGTAGACTTCTTCTTAGTAGTAGCCTTCTTTTTCTTGGTTGATTTCTTGGCAGGAAGGCAGCTCATTTCGGATGTTGTGGCGCTCTCGGTGCATGTCTCGTTGGCAAGGCTGCCTGTGGTGCATGCCAGCACAAGGGCAACCATCATGAATACTTTCTTCATTTTTGTTGATACTTTTTTGATGTTTTCAAGTTGAAGAACTCCTTTTTTCTCTCTCTTTGGACCTCTGAATCTCTTGTGTTGGGAAGCCCGGTGTGGAGTTTCTGCTTTTCAGGATGCAAATTTCGCAAAAAAAGCGCAGATCGAGAAAGGGAAATGGATATTTTTTGTAGGCTTTTCCCTATTTCTCCTTGATTTATGTCAAAAAATGAGGTTTTTAGTGTTCTTTTCTCACTATTTTCGTGGTGCTTGTAGTCAGAATGCTTTATCTTTGCATAAGATATACTGCGCTCGGCAATCTGAAAGTAAACTTTCATTGCGCTCGCTTGTAATATCTTTGCATCATTACAAATCGCAATAGGTTATGGATTATAGTTTAATTAAGGTCAATGCAGAGTTTGAGAATCTTGCACAGGACAAATGCCAGCAGATTCTTCATGACCGACGTGAAGCCCTCGCTAACAAGATTAGAAGAAGAGCTTAAAAACCAAGAGAGATTGTTTTCTCAAAAAGACACAAAAAGAATTGACATTCCGGGAACGTCGTTTCCCGTGTAACGTAAAAGGTCCCGTTGACAGAACTTGGTTCTGCGACGGGACCTTTTATGGTTTTATTGTTTTCTTTAACTTCTCATTTCTGAAAAGTTCGTTGAGCTTTTATTTTCCAGCCTCTTCCTTGGTAGCCTTCATGATGACTTCCAGGTGGTTGCCTGGCTTGAGGACGATATTCTTGAGGAAGTCGCCTATAGCCTTGCCGTCGACGCTGCTTACTGTCTTCACGTAATCGGTGTGCAGGTCGATGCCGTTGATGACATAGTTGCGCAGGATGCCAGTCCAGTAGCCATTGGTCTTGGCGTCTACCGAAGCCTGCTTGGTCAGAATCTCCTTGATCTTCTGCAGATCGCTGGCGTTAGGCTGTTCTATGGTATTCTTCAGACCAGAGAAGAAGTAAGGCAGAGCCTCGTCGAGCTTCTCGGGGTTGAGCTGTGCGCTGCCGGTCAGGCTGAGGGCTAACTGTCCGTCCCAGTCGAGCTCCATGCTTGCCTCGGCTCCTGCATGGTAGGCTGCACTCAATTTCTCGCGTATGTTGCGCAGATAGTCCATCTGGAGCAATCGTGCAGAGATGTCGGCGAGCACGCTTGTCTGCAGGGTGTAAGGAGTCTTGGCGTACCATATCTCAGTCACCTGCGACATTGGGGTTTCCATGCTCTTGGTGAAGATGTTCTTCACCTCGCCTGTAGCTACAGGGATGGCCTTGTTCTTCAGCTTGGCGCCCTTGCTTGGGATAGAGGCGATGTACTGCTCGATGAGTGGCAGGAGAGTGGCCTCGTCGTAGTTGCCCACGAAGAAGAAGGTGAAGTCCTTGGCATTGGTGAACATCTGTTTGCCCAGTTCGAGCACGCGGTCGTAGTTGACAGCATCGAGGTCCTCGGTCTTAGGGATGCGTGCCATCTTGTTGCCCATGTAGATGGTGCTCTGCAGCGAATCCTGGTAAACCATCTCTGGGTTCTTGCTCTGGTTGGCAAGAGCGGTCTTGATGGTGCTCAGGAGGTTGGCAGCCGATTTCTCGTCCTTGCTCAGCGCTGTCATCTTGAGGTAGATGAGCTGCATGAGGGTTTCGATGTCCTTAGGAGTAGAGTTTCCTGAGAGTCCATGCTTGAAAGGAGTGATGGTGTAAGCCACGCTTGCCTGCTTGCCTGCGAGGGCTTTCTCGAGGTCGTTGCTTGAGAACTGGCCCAGACCGCTGGCGTTGAGCAGCATGCCGCCCATGAAGGCGAAGGTGTAGTCGGCCTTGTCGAGTGCTGCGTAACCTACGTTGGCTGTGGCAGCAAACTGTATCTCGTTGTCCTTGTAGTCGGTCTTCTTCAGCACCACCTTGGCACCGTTGGAGAGGGTGAGGGTCTTGAATCCCAGCTTCTTGTCTTCAGCTGTGCTCTTGATCTTGCCAGCCTTAGGCTTCTGGGCGATGAGAGGCTCCTGCTTCACATTGTCCACATAGGCCTCGAGCTTCTCGCCGCGCACCTGCTTCACGATGTCGGCAAGTTCCTGCTCGGTGGGATAAACAGCACCGTCGGCCTCGCGCATCATGATGAGAGACACCAGGTTGGTGTCGGTTTCGCAAATCAACTGCTTGGCGTACTGGTTGACAGCCTCTACAGGGATGTGAGGCACCAGCATCTGATAGATCTGATATTCGTCCTCTACCGAAGGGATAGGCTCGTTGCCGGTGAAGTTGTCCACATATTGAGTGGTGAACTGTTCGTTCTTCATCTTGTCGCGATTGGTGTAAGCCTTCTCCATCTGGCTCATAAACTCATCCTTGGCACGCTGATACTCAGTGGCTGTGAAGCCGAAGTCGTGTGCACGCTTCAGTTCGCGCATCACGGCGGCATAAGCCTCCTTCATCTGTCCGTCCTTGGCAGCGCCGAAGGAAGTGAGCGCCTCCTTGGTGCTTGAGAGCAGATAGTCGCCAATGTTGGTTCCTGCCTGCAGATAAGGGCAGTCGGGCTCCTGTGATTTCTCGCTGAAGCGGGCGTTCATCATGCTGGTAAAGATGTTGTCCATATAGCCTTTGAGCAGATAGTCGACACCGTTCTTCAGCGAGTCGGGTGTGGCTTCGTGCTTCATGAAGATCTGGAAGATGCCCATCTGCTGCTCCTTGTCCTTGTCTACCACGTAGATGCCCTGGTTGTTGTCGGGCACTTCCACGGGCACTACTTTGGCAGCGTTGGCTGGCACCTTGATGCCTCCGAAGAGTTTCTTGATCTGTGCCTCGATATGGTCTACGTCCACGTCGCCGACGATGATGATAGCCTGGTTGTCTGGGCGATACCACTTGCGGTAATAGGCGCGCAGGGTCTCTGGGTCGCAGCCGTCGACGACGCTCATCAGTCCGATAGGCATGCGGTAGCCATACTTACAGCCAGGGTAGAGCTTAGGAAGGGCACGCTCCAGTATGCGCTGCTGTCCCACCATGCGCATACGGTACTCGTTGTGCACCACGTCGCGCTCGTCGTTGATGGCTTCTTTGGTGAGAGAGATGCCGTTGCTCCAGTCTTTCAGGATGAGCATACATGAGTCTACTGCCGACACGCGTGTGGTGGGCACGTCGGTGAAGTAGTACACGGTTTTCTCAATAGAGGTGTAGGCATTGAGGTTGCGGCCATATTCCACACCGATGCTCTGCAGGTATTCCTGGAGGCTGTTGCCCTGGAAGTGCTCAGAGCCATTGAAGGCGAGGTGCTCCAAGAGGTGAGCCAGACCGCGCTGGTCGTCGTTTTCGTTGATAGAGCCTACTTTCTGTGCGATGTAGAAGCTGGCTACATGCTCAGGGAAACTGTTGTGTCGGATGTAATAAGTCAGACCATTGTCCAAATGGCCTATTCTCACATCTTTGTCTACCGGGATAGGTGGCATCATCTGAGCCATGGCCTGTCCGGCAGTAAGCAGCACGATGGCTGCAGCAAAAAACTTCTTAAGTTTCATAATAGCTGATGTTGGTTTATATATATAATAATGTGTATTTATTCTTCTTTCATAAACTTGATGCTGCAAAAGTAGCACATTTCTAACGACAAAGCAAGCATTTGGGAAGTTTTTTCCCAAAATGCCTGCATTCTTAACATTAAACTAACATTCCACTAACATAACCTAACATTAGGTTCTGTTTTTCAGCCCTTCGCTTTCAGAAAACTGTTCATCCAGCTGCCACGATAGAGGCGGATGAGGAACAGGATGCCGCGGAAAGTCAGTTCGGTGGCCATGGCTATCCATACACCTTCCAGGCCGAAGCGCTGCGAGAGGGCATAGGCCAGGGTGAGGCGCACCAACCACATCGTTCCTAAGTTGATGGCGGCAGGCTTGAAGGTGTCGCCTGCTCCCACGCAGACACAATAGGTCACGATGCTTGCAGCAAAGAACGGTTCGGCAAAAGCCTCTATGCGGAGACAGCGGGTGCCTAAGTCGCAGATGGCGTCGACGGGAGAGAGCACTGCCATCATGCCCGGTGCAAAGAGATACATGACAACACCCATCACTGCCATCACGCCCATGCCCAGCCCCACCGTCATATAGGCAAATTTACGGCACAAGTCGATGCGCCCTGCACCATGGGTCTGACCGACGAGTGTGGTGGCGGCATCGCCTATTCCGTAGCCAGGCATATAGCACAGGCTCTCGGCGGTGATGGCAAAGGAGTGGGCTGCAATGGCAATGTTGCCCAGTGGCGCCACTATCATGGTGCTGACGATCTGTGCACCGCTCATCAGGATGTTCTGTATGGCCAAGGGAATGCTTATCTTGAAGGCATTGCGCACGTATTCGCGTACCCAGCTGAAGCGAATCTTGTCCTGACGCAGGTTGAGAATCTTGTTGTGACAGGCTGCCTGCCAAAGGTTGGGCAGCGAGATGCAGACATAAGCCAGGGCGGTTCCGAAGGCTGCGCCCACCACGCCCATGTGCAGCACATAGATGAAGATGTAATTGAACACGACGTCGCACAGGCAGATCAGAATAGCCATGACGCTGGGCGTGTGCATGTTGCCTGCGGCCTTGAGCATCATGCCCGACATGTGGTACAGGTAGACAAAGGGCAGCACGAGGCTGTAGACCAGGAAATAGGCCGATGACTTGTCGGCAATGTCATCGCCTCCGCCCAACCAGTGGGGCAGGGGAGAATGAATGCCCACGCCGATGAGGGCTATCAGGATGCTGAAGATGATGCCGCAGAGCAGCGAGTGGCGAAACACCTGACGGGCTTTGCCGAAGTCGTTGGCTCCGATGAAGTGGGCTACCTGAACCGAGAAACCTGTGGCAAAGGCACTCAGCAGGCTGCCGATAAGCCAGGTGGTGGACTCGATGAGTCCGATGCTCGCTGAAGCCTCTGCGCCCAAATGTCCCACCATAGAGGCATCGATAAAGAACATCATGACGGTGGAAATCTGTGCCAGCATGGAGGGAATACTCAAGCCTACGATGAGGTTCAGTTTCTCACCGCGGTGCATGGAGCGTCCTGCCCGTATCGATTCCATCAGATATTCTGTCTTTTTGCTATATAACATAATGTTTGTACTGCCAATTATTGTTTTCTGTTGAACTGTCCGGTAGTATGTCGGAACAGTCAAAGCGAGAAAATGGCGATCCCTCCTAAAAGGAATCGCCATTTTTATGATTTGAATGTTAAATTTCTATTTATCCCAAAATACAAGATCTTATCACCTTTTAACAAAACCTCTATCTATTGGGTTGAATTCAGCGGATAAGAAAAAGAGAATCTTGAAAACTCTTTTCTATATCCTGACTTCTTCATTCACTTTTCGTCGTCCTTGAATAACAATCTCTTATTTACCTTTAGTTTCTAATACCCGTTGTCCTTGAATAACAATCTCTTGTTTACCTAAAACTAATAACCTATCACAATCTATTACCTAACTAAAAACCTAAAACTTATAATTCTGATGCAAAGGTACTACTATTCTCTTAATCTGCAATACTTTTGCCCATATTTTTGCATGAAAATAACATTTTTTTTGCTTATAAGCCTAAAATGTGTGCGGACACATACACTTGTTTATTCTTTGAAACATATTTTTAGAATTTGAATTTTGGGGTATCTGGAGTTAAGGAGTTGATGGGGAAAATAAAAAAGTCCTGTGCCGAAGAAGCACAGGACTTTGTGTATGGGGGAATTGATTTATTTCTTAATCCATTTTCCATCGGTGTACCAACCCTTGAGCACAATCTCGAATTTGAGCATTGAGTAAGCGGGAATGGTGGAATTGCTGTTCTGAGAAGAACCATAGCCGAGAGTGTAAGGCATGTAAACCATCCAGTGGTCGCCGATATGAGTCATTTTCATCAGGGCTGTGGCAAATCCGTCGACAACGCCCTTCACAATGAAATTGCTGGTCTGAGCCTTGTTGACATCATAGTCGCCGCTGAAGTTGTTGTCGAAGACATAGTCGTTCTTCAGCATGCCCTTGTAGCTGACCATCACCGAGTCGGTGTAGAGAGGGCGCACGGCAGAACCTTCGCCCTGCTGCATCACCTGCACCACGATGTTGTCTTCCTTCTCGTTGAAGGTAGGAGTGACGGGCTTGTTATTGAGATCCGTATTTCCCGTCTGGTTCTCCATACTCCAATTGCGGTAGACGTGCCATCCGTTGGCTTCTCCCTCCTGCTTGGCCTTGACGAGAATCTCGGCAAAAGCCGTCTCGTTCTTTGCCTGCCAGTCGTCGTACTCGGAGTCGGTGTTTTCGTCAGTCTCGCTGCATGATGCCAGCACAAGAGCCGACATCATGAGCAGAAACAGATATTTCAAATTCTTCAAATTCATCTATGTGTATTTGATTTTTTATCGTTTAGAAGTCCTTGATCTCCTTGCCAAGCTTCTTCAGTACGCTCGTGATGCTCACACGGTCCTCGATGATGCCGCGAAGCTCGCTGATGGCAACACGCTCCTGCTTCATCGTGTCACGATAACGCAGAGTAACCTTGTGGTCGTTAGGAGTATCGTGGTCTACGGTGATACAGAACGGAGTACCGATGGCATCCTGACGACGGTAGCGCTTGCCGATAGAGTCCTTAGGATCGCCATAGTGGGTGTTGAAGTGGAACTTCAGCTCGTCAACGATCTCGTGAGCCAACTCGGGCAGGCCGTCCTTCTTGTCGAGTGGGAATACGGCACACTTCACAGGAGCCAATGCCTCAGGCAACTTCAGAACCACGCGGCTCTCGCCGTTCTCGAGCTTCTCCTCGCAGTAAGAGTGGCACATCACGCTGAGGAACATACGGTCTACGCCGATAGAAGTCTCTACATCGTAAGGCACGTAGCTCTCGTTCTTCTCAGGATCGAAGTACTTGATGGAGCGGCCGCTGAACTTCTCGTGCTGAGAAAGGTCGAAGTTGGTACGGCTGTGAATACCCTCTACCTCCTTGAAACCAAATGGCATCTTGAACTCGATATCGGTAGCAGCGTTGGCATAGTGAGCCAGCTTCTCGTGGTCGTGGTAGCGATAGTTCTCGTTGCCCATGCCGAGCGCCTCGTGCCATGCCAGACGAACCTTCTTCCAGTACTCAAACCACTTCATCTCGGTGCCAGGCTGGCAGAAGAACTGCATCTCCATCTGCTCGAACTCGCGCATACGGAATACAAACTGGCGAGCCACAACCTCGTTGCGGAATGCCTTACCTATCTGGCAGATACCGAAAGGAAGCTTCATGCGGCCTGTCTTCTGAACGCTCAGGTAGTCGACAAAGATACCCTGGGCTGTCTCAGGACGCAGATAAACCTTGCTGGTAGCATCGCTCGCTGCACCCATCTGGGTAGAGAACATCAGGTTGAACTGACGAACGTCGGTCCAGTTCTTGGTGCCGCTGATAGGACATACGATGCCCTCGTCCTCGATAATCTGCTTCAGCATCTCGAGGTTAGGACCCTGCATGGCCTCGGTGTAACGGGCATGAAGGTCGTCGAACTTCTTCTGATTCTCCAAGACGCGAGGATTGGTGGCGCGGAACTGAGCCTCGTCGAAGCTGTCGCCAAAGCGCTTCTGGGCCTTGGCGATCTCCTTGGCGATCTTCTCCTCGTATTTGGCCATGTGGTCCTCGATGAGCACATCGGCGCGATAGCGCTTCTTAGAGTCGCGGTTGTCAATCAATGGATCATTGAACGCATCCACGTGGCCTGAAGCCTTCCAAACAGTAGGGTGCATAAAGATGGCTGCGTCGAGACCCACAATGTTCTCGTGCAGCAATACCATGCTCTGCCACCAGTACTGCTTGATATTGTTTTTCAGCTCGACACCGTTCTGACCATAGTCGTAAACGGCTGCCAAACCATCATAAATTTCGCTACTTGGAAACACGAAGCCATACTCTTTGCAATGGCTTACAATCTTCTTAAAAACATCTTCTTGTGCCATGATGAAATCTTATATTTTTCAAATTTTCGGCAAAGATACGCCTTTTTCTCGAATTTTCTTTGTATTTTTGCCTAAAATATATAAAATAAGTATTAAAAGCTATCTATGAGCGACGAAATTAAAGACAAAGACGAACTTCAGAAGGGTGGTGAGCCACAAGATTTGGATGCGACTGAACAGCATTCCGACTACAAGCCTGTCAACAGGTTTGATGCTTCGGCGGTGCGCCATCTTAGCGGAATGTACCAGAACTGGTTCCTCGACTATGCCTCCTATGTGATTCTCGAGCGTGCCGTGCCTCATATTGAGGACGGACTGAAGCCCGTGCAGCGGCGCATACTGCACTCGATGAAGAGAATGGACGACGGAAGATACAACAAGGTGGCGAATATCGTGGGACACACCATGCAGTTTCACCCGCATGGCGACGCCTCTATCGGCGACGCTCTCGTACAGATGGGACAGAAAGACCTGCTCATCGACACACAGGGAAACTGGGGAAACATCCTCACCGGCGACCGTGCGGCGGCTTCACGATACATAGAGGCGCGTCTGTCCAAGTTCGCGCTCGACGTGGTGTTTAATCCCAAGACCACCGACTGGCAGCTCTCCTATGACGGCCGCAACAAGGAGCCTATTACGCTCCCTGCCAAGTTCCCCTTGCTCCTGGCACAGGGCGCAGAGGGCATTGCCGTAGGTCTGAGCAGCAAGGTGCTGCCACACAACTTCAATGAACTTTGCGATGCTGCCGTACACTATCTCAAGGGCGAGCCTTTCACCATCTATCCCGACTTCCCTACGGGTGGAGCCATCGATGTGGGCAAGTATAACGACGGACAGCGTGGTGGCGTGCTGAAGGTGCGTGCCAAGATAGACAAACTCGACAACAAGACGCTTGTCATCACCGAGATTCCTTTCAGCAAGACTACCGGAAGCCTCATCGACTCCATCACCAAGGCGGTGGAGAAGGGAAAGATAAAGGCCAGAAAGATAGAGGACGTCACCTCTGCCAACGTGGAGATCCTCGTCCATCTGGCTCCCGGAACCTCTTCCGACAAGACCATGGACGCACTCTACGCCTTCAGCGACTGCGAGATCAATATCTCGCCCAACTGCTGTGTCATCGAGGACAATAAGCCTTGCTTCCTCACCGTGAGCGATGTGCTGCGCCACAGCGTAGACCGCACCATGGGACTGCTGCGCAAGGAGCTGATGCTGCGCAAGGGTGAGCTGGAGGAACAGCTCTTCTTCTCCTCGCTCGAGCGTATCTTCATCGAGGAGCGCATCTACAAGGAGCGCAAGTTCGAGCAGAGCAAGAGCCAGGACGAGGTTGTGGCCTTTATCGCCTCGAAGCTGGAGCCTTTCAAGGACAAGCTCTTCACAGCCGTAGTCGACGGAAAAGGCAAGGTGGAGTATGCATTCCACAGAGAGATAACGCGCGAGGACATTCTGAAACTCCTTGAAATCAAAATGCAGCGCATCCTGAAATATAATAAGGACAAGGCCGACGACCTCTTGCTGAAAATCAAAGCCGAACTGGCGGAGATAGAGAACGACCTCGCCCACATGACTGATGTCACCATCAACTGGTTTGAATATCTCAAGACCAAGTATGGTAAGGCGCATCCACGACGCACTGAGATAAGAAACTTCGACACCATTGAGGTGACCAAGGTGGTGGAGGCCAATCAGAAACTCTACATCAACCGACAGGAAGGATTCGTGGGTACAGGACTGAAGAAGGATGAGCTGGTGTGCAACTGCTCCGACCTCGACGATATCATCATCTTCTATAAGGACGGAAAGTTCAAGGTGACCAAGGTGGCCGACAAGATCTTCGTAGGAAAGAACATCCTCCATGTGCAGGTGTTCAAGAAGAATGACAAGCGAACCATCTACAACTGCGTGTATCGCGATGGTAAGCAGGGTGACTACTTCATCAAGCGATTCAACGTGACGTCGATGACACGCGACAAGATGTACGACATCACGCAGGGAACGCCCGGAAGCCGGGTCATCTACTTCACGGCCAACCCCAACGGCGAGGCTGAAATCATCAAGATAACACTGGATCCAGACCTCTCGAAGAAGAGACAGAGCATCTTTATCGAGAAAGACTTCTCGGATATTATCATCAAGGGACGTGCCGCCAAGGGCAATCTGCTCACCAGGCGAACCATCCGACGCATTGGTCTGAAGAGTCATGGCCACAGCACCTTGGGAGGAAGAAAGGTGTGGTTCGATCCTGATGTCAACCGTATCAATTACGACGAGAACGGTCGTTTCCTCGGTGAGTTTAATGACGATGAATATATCTTGGTGGTTCTCGACAATGGCGAGTTCTATATCACCAACTTCGACCCCAACAACCACTACGAGGACAATATCCTGCGACTGGAAAAGTGGGACGAGCATAAGATATGGACTGCCGTTCTCTATGATGCCGACAACGAAGGCTATCCTTACATCAAGCGATTCACCATGGACGCTACCAAGCGCCATCAGAACTTCCTTGGCGAGAATGTCAACAGCAAGTTGATTCTCCTTACCGATACTGTTTATCCTCGTATCAAGGTGACTTATGGAGGTGTGGATGCTGTGCGTCCTGCCGAGGAAATCGACGCCGAGCAGTTTATCGCACAGAAGAGTTTCAAGGCTAAGGGAAAACGACTCTCTACCTGGAACATCGGTTCTATCGAGGAAATAGAGCCGACCCGTTTCCCGGAGCCTGCAGATACAGCCGATGCTGCCGACGCAGCCGAGGGCGATGAGACGACTGGCGATGGCGAAGCTGCCGACGGCAAAGTGTCGTCCCGGACAAAGGCGAAATCATCCGACGAGAACCTCGACCCTGATGCCGGAAAGAGCCAGCAGCAGATTATCGATGAACTGACAGGACAGACAAGCCTCTTCGACGATAAGAATTTTACAGCGGAAGACGAAAAAGACCGCGACTGGCTGAAGGATCAATAGGGGAGTTACTCCTGACAAAAAACTTCCTTCCCCATAAAGAAAGCCGCCACAGAAGCTTAAAGCTATCTGTGGCGGCTTAAAAGAAAAGATTTACCCTGTATTATTACTCAATAGTAATCAAAACTCTGCGGCATTCCTCCTTTGGACAGCCGTTGCTGTCGCCAATGGCCTTCTCCAACTTGATGTCGAAGTCCTTGATGCCTTGTTTCTTCAGGAAGTTGACAACATTGTTCAGACGACCCTCGCTGAGTTTGTAGTTCTTTGAGGAAACTCCGTCCGACGAAGCCTCACCGATGATGGTAAGCTTGTAGTCGCCCTGTTCCTTCAGGGTGTTGATAAACTTCTTCAAGCGAAGTCTTTCCTGAGTCGTGATGTTGGTCTTGTCTACGGTGAAGAATACCTCGTAAGCCTTCATCTTCTTCGACTTCTCGCAGTCGTCGAGCAATGACTGCAGCTCGGCATTGTCCTTGCGGCAAGCCTTCAGACTCTCAGACAGTCCGTCGTATGCACGCTGCTTTTCTGCCAATTGCTTTTCGTAGGCTTCCTTCATTTCGGCCTGGTCTCTCAGAGCCTTGTAGTAGCGGGCCTTGTTGCTTGGCATCACCTTGCTGACGAAGTTGAAGCGAAGAACCACTCCTGCACTGTACATTCCCTTAGGAGTCAAGTCCTTGTTGAGAGGCAGATAGCTGTATCTGCCGAAAACGCCTGCTGTCCAGCGAGAGGAAAGGTCGTATTCCAACGACAGGGTTGCCGGAATATACATCGCGTCAACATGCTCGTTGAAGGCCTGGCTCTTCATGTAGTTGTGAGTGTAGACATTGTAGTATCCCTCACCCTTGGCAACAGCCATCTCTCTGCAAGAGAAGGTAGTGGAGTTGCGGCTCCATCCACGCAGATAACCTACACCGACTCCCAACCAGAGGTTGAACTGCTGAGCCTTGCGGTTGTGCCAGAACTCCATGATGTTGAAGTCTATATTCAGGTCGGCCATGGCGTACTGCATGGTGTAGCGATTTTGGAATCTGTCCATCTTGGTCTCCAAGGTCGTAGGATAGGTCTTTCCTGTAGAAGGATCTTTTATCTCATAACCCCTGTTCGTTGTGGTAGAGAGCATGCCCTTGTCTGTCGACCTGAGCATGTCGTACTCTAAGTTCAAACCCAGTCTTACCCAGGGCTTGATATTGTATTTCACTCCGACACCTCCGAAGGGCATGATGTGCTTTCTCTTAGCTATCTCGTCCATACCCCTCATGCCATGATACAGAGTTCCTCCTCCCTGGATGTAAACCGACCAAGTGTGAGTACGCACCGTATCATTGTAGGTTTGTGCTTGGAGTGTGGCAGCCGTCGCTAAGACGGCGACTGCCATGGTTAAACGTTTTATTCTCATAATTGTAACTGCTTTGAATTTGTAATGCGGTAGCATATCGGCATGAGATGTTCATGCTCTTTCTGCAGATTCTTACTTATTCGGGATACTCGAAAGTTGGAGTTCCTGTCACACCTGCATCATTTTGCAAGTAAACGTTGCACTTCACAACCGACATGATGACGCCATCCTTATAGGTAGTCAAGGCAAGCCATTTGTTGCTGGCTCCTGCTGGTTGGGTGTACGACTTTCCGTTGGCATCCAAGAAATAGATGTGTGTGATGAGCTTTTCGGTTGTCGGGTAAGCTCTCTTAATATTATAATTCATCTGCACTGGCACTTTGGCGATTCTGATAACCTTCTTGCCGTTGGCGAGTTCCATAGGCTGGAGTGTGCCGGCTACAACTTCTGTTGTAGACAATACTTTCTCAGTTTCTACCGTGATGAAGTCGTTGTTCTGTACCAATCCTGTTGCTGCCAGATAGTAGGCGTTGCACAGGATAGTAGGCTTCTGTACCTCAAGCATGTCTGAGATGATTTTCTTCAGTTCTGGATTTGCATTGACTGCTGCCCACATAGAAGGCTCCATGTATACAGAGGTCTTGTCGGCTGGATCTTGATAGATGCCGTTGTCGGCAGCCATCTTTTCCAGTTGCTTCAGCATGGCCTGTGAGTTGGCGTCCTGCTTGTCCTTCAGCTCATTAATGGCTGTGGTAAGGGCTTTCTTCAGTTTATTGTTAGATTTTACAACTTTTGCCAATCCGTTTTCAATAGCTGTGTTGAGAGCGGCGGTCTGTGCCGTGATGGCATCAACCACTCCTGCGATGACGAGATTCATGTCGGTAGTCTGCTGGGTGATGGCACCCTTCATGCCGTTCTCCAAACCTGTGATAGAGCCCTTGATCTCTCCACCCTGTGTGGTGATGGCTGTTCCGATAACTGAGCCCTGAGAGTTGACTGCTGCTACGATGACGTCACCATTCTGTCCGATGGCTGTAACGATCTTGCCGCCTTGCTGCTCAATCATTTGCTTCAGAGCGACGAGCTGATCCTTCATGCCGTTCTCCATGTTGACGATGGCTGTTGTGTTGTCACTCAACTTAACGGTGAGCTGTCCTGTCATGTCATCGATGCTGCCCTTTACTGCTGTGTAGCCCGCGGTGATGTTGGTGTTCACATTGTCGATGGCGGTCTTCAGGTTGCCGAGTTCTGTCTTGATCTCGCCAAGTGAAGTGTTGTTGCTTCCAAGTTTGTTCTCCACTGCTATGAGACGGAGGTCGAGCGTGGTGTTGATCTTGTCGTTTACAACCTCAATCTTTGCGAGTCCTGCACCAACGGTGGTGTTGATGGCATCTATCTTGCTACCCAAAGTAATAGTCTGGCTCTTCAATTCTGTTACGAGATCGAGGATACTGCTCTTGAGCTGACTTGCGATGAGATCGCCGCTGGTGTCGATGGTGAGGCGGAGCAGTTTGCTCTGTGCTTCGAACGTATCACTCAAATTACCAATAGCAGTTACAATCTTTTTGCCATGATTGTCAATCTTGGTATTCAGCTTGGTGAAACCATTAACAAGCGTGGTGTTGATCTGAGCAAGACCAGTCTTTGTTGTCTCCTCAAGGAACTTGATGGCACCCGTATTCTCGTTAATTTCTACCTTGATGTCAGCGAGACCAGTCTGTACGGCTAAGGTGAGCGCATTGAAACGTGTATCCAGACTTGATGTCTGGTCGTTGATAGCGGTGATGATGGCATCAGCCTTAGCTATGATAGTAGCATTGAGGAGCTTGCCTGTGTCTTCAATCTGCAGACGCAGAATCTCTCCATTTTTGTTCATGGCGGTCACAATCTTATCGCCATTTTCGTTCATTGTGGTCTTGATAGCTGTGAAGCCATCGATCAATGTAGCATCTATCTTCAGCAAGCTGGTATTGAGATTTCCTAAGCTACCCTGAGTATTGTCATCGAGGAGTTTGATGGCACCTGTGTTCTTGTCAATTTCCACCTTGATGTTTGCCAAACCTGTCTCTATAGCTGTTGTCAGTGCATTGAAACGAGACTCCATGCTTGCTGTCTGGTCGTTGATAGCCTTGATGATAGCATCAGCCTTAGCGATTAAGGTAGCATTGAGGAGCTTGCCTGTGGTGTCGATCTGTAGGCGCAGAACTTCAGCATTTTCGCTCAATGCGGTCACGATCTTGTTGCCATTTTCATCTATTGTGGTCTTGATAGCTGTGAAGCCATTGAAGATTGTCGTGTTGATGGTGTTGAGACCAGCTTTCAGGCTCTCGCCCTGTGCTGTGATGGCACCAGTGTTGTTGTTGATCTCCACCTTGATGTCGGCAAATCCGCCCTTCACGGCAGCTGTCAAAGCAGCTATGCGCTCTGCCATGGTGTTGCCCTGGTTGTTGATAACGTCTACAAGAGCATTGCCAGAAGCCAAGATTTGTGCTGAGATAAGCTTACCTGTGGCATCTATCTGCAGGCGTAGAAGCTCGCCATTCTGGTTCATGGCGTATACGATGGCTTCGCCCTGTGCGGTTACCTGACCTGTGAGTGTGGTCAATTGTGCGGTTAAGGCTTCGAAACCATTAAATAAAGATGTGTTGATGTCTTTAAGACCATTCTTTGTATTCTCACTCAATACTGTGATGGCACCCGTGTTGGCATCTACTGCCAACTTAATGTCTGCCATGCCGTCTCTCAACAATGTGTTGAGGGCGTCAAATCGCTCTTTCAGTGTCTTGTTTAAGTTGTTGACTGCATCTACCAATGCTGAGTAGTCATTGATAAATGTGTTTCCACCATAATCGACAGTAGGTTCAGTTACGTCCGTACATGCCGACAAGCTCAAGGCTGCTATGAGCAACATAGGATAAAACTTCTTTTTCATAATTAATTTAGGTTTTAAGCTCCACTTTTCCTTATACAATTTATAAATTTGCTCTCATATTAATATATGTGTAACTTTAATGTAATAGAAAAGAGAAGCAGTTAATAATACAGTTTTTTACTTGCAATTGCAAAAATAGGTAAAAAACTTAAAACGATGGTGAACCTCAGTTTTTTGTTGTGAACCTCAGTTTTTAAACGTGAACGTGCGGTGGATTCAGTATTTTTTAACTAAATCCACCGCACGTTCACATGCTTTTCGTGTTGATTTGTTGCTTTTTTGGTGTGTATTTGAAGAACGTGGTGCTAACTCACATATCTTTCTATTAATTCGTAGTCGAAGTCTTTGAGGCGTTTTCGAGCATTGCTAAGTCCCCATCTGTTCTTAAATCCGCACATTTCGGCGGCGGCTTCTTGTCCTAAGTTGGCGGTGGTGTCCGACTCCATGAGGCGCTCATAGTGGCGTATACGGAAGGCATTGACCAGTCGATAGAAGCCCACCTGGGTGATGAAGGTACCTGCCAAGGTGTGGTTCATGGCGCTGACATCGCGTACTACCTCTATTCTCTTCAGACTGGGCTCTAAGTATCTCTTGCTGACGATGGTGAGAACCTCGTCTTTCACCGATTCCCAGTTCTCTTGTTCCATCTGCAGTCGTAGTTTCTCCTTATTATATGTGATGAGTTTTGGCTCATCGGATGTGTCGTCTATAGGGGCTTCTTCTAATACTTGACCATCTGCCGTCTGTACGATTTTCTCAAATAATTCTTTCTCCTGCAAGATTTGCTCCATGTTTTCGTTTTCTATGAAGTCCATATTGTTTTTATTTTGCTCAGAGTGAATCGTTTTGTTGGGGTGCAGAATGCGGCAGAGGAACTGAACCTGCCATGCTGCCATAAATAGGTCAATATATGCTTTGACCATTTGGTTGTCAAGAATAAACAGGACCCACATTATGAGAAGCCCTAAGGCTGGCAAGTGCAATATCTTCTTGGCAAAGGAGAAGGGGAAGTCGGATTCGTTGGAGTAGTTCTGTGTGTGGTAACTATCTACTTTCTTAATAAGCCATTTACACTCCTTGAAGAGATGGATGGAAAGTAGGATGCTGACACCTCCCATGGCAATCTCCCATGTTAACTTGTAGGGGATGAGTAGATTGTTCTGATGGAAAAAGACGATAAATAAAAGCCCGCCCAGCAATAGGAACGGGGTGACGAAATAGGTCACTGCCGACCATTGACGCCAAGGTTTATCCGTTTGGAAATAGCGATGGTAGAGTATGGTGAAGCATACGGGATAGTAGAGTATACCGAAGCTACGGGCAAATAGCCAGGTTCCTGGGTCGCCAGGACACAATACGTAAGGCAACTGCAAAGCCGTTGCTGTGTAAAAGAATGTCATCTGTCGGCGAGCAGGGTAGAAGAAGTCGCCCCCCTATCGAACGGATGACACATGTGAAACCATCTGACAACGCCACATATCACGCCAGACAATATATAGGTATAGCATGCTAATGAGTAGAAGTCTTCTGGTTGAGTAAAAATAGTAGGAATATTCATCTGTGATATCATCTTTTTTAGTTAGTAATTCTGGTTTCGCAAGTTGGGAAGTAATTGTAACAGAACTTGCTAAAGTTCTTTGAGGTATAGATTCGCTCCATTATCTCAGTTTGCAAAAATAGTAATAAAATTGCGAAAAAGCAAGCAACTTCCAAGTTTTTTGTCTTTTTCTTCTTCTAATTGAAATATAAGTTGTATCTTTGCACTCGCAAATGCGCTTGTGGCGAAATTGGTAGACGCGCTAGACTTAGGATCTAGTGGTTCAGGCCGTGTAGGTTCGAGTCCTATCAGGCGCACATGATAAAATCCTGACTGCTTGCTAAGTAGTTAGGATTTTCTTTGTTTATCGAAGTGTGTCATTAAGTGTCATAAAATAAATATTTCGTTTTTTTCCTTTCTTATTAATAAATTTATTATATTTGCACCATCGTTATACACTAACGAATAAATGGAATTATTACTAACCAACAAATATAGCATTATGAACAGCATTCCATTAGTATTTTGGCTCATTCCAATAGCCAGCGTTGTGGCATTGGGAATGGCATGGTTCTTCTTCCGCACCATGATGAAGGAGGATGAGGGAACAGACAGAATGAAAGAAATTGCAGAGCATGTAAGAAAGGGTGCTATGGCTTACCTCAAGCAGCAGTACAAGGTGGTGACGGCCGTCTTCGTCGTGCTCGCCATCGTTTTCGCCTTCATGGCTTATGTGCTGAAGGTGCAGAATCCGTGGGTGCCCTTTGCCTTCCTTACCGGCGGACTATTCTCTGGCTTGGCAGGATTCTTTGGCATGAAAACCGCTACTTATGCTTCTGCCCGTACAGCCCATGGTGCACGCTCCGGACTGGATAAAGGACTGAAGATAGCCTTCCGAAGTGGTGCCGTGATGGGACTCGTGGTGGTGGGACTCGGTTTGCTCGATATCGCCCTCTGGTTTATTGTTCTTAATGCAGTTTACGAAGGAGAGGCAACAGCCCTTGTCACCATTACCACCACCATGCTGACCTTTGGCATGGGTGCTTCCACCCAGGCACTCTTTGCCCGTGTGGGAGGAGGAATTTATACCAAGGCTGCCGATGTGGGAGCCGACCTCGTGGGCAAGGTAGAGGCGAATATTCCTGAAGACGATCCTCGCAATCCAGCTACCATAGCCGACAATGTGGGCGACAATGTGGGCGATGTGGCAGGAATGGGAGCCGACCTCTACGAAAGCTATTGCGGTTCGATATTGTCGACAGCCGCCTTGGGAGCCACGGCTTTTGCCATGAATGGCGATATGCAGCTGCGTGCCGTCATCGCACCTATGGTTATCGCAGCCATCGGCATCTTTCTGTCTCTCATCGGCATCTTCTTGGTTCGTACCAAGGAAGGCGCTTCCATGAAAGAGCTTCTCCACTCGTTGGGACTTGGCACCAATGTCAGCGCGGCACTTATAGCCGTTGCCACATTCGCCATTCTCTATCTGTTGGGCATAGAGAACTGGCTCGGCCTTTCTTTCTCGGTCATCAGCGGTCTTGTGGCTGGAGTCATCATCGGACAGGCAACAGAATATTACACCTCTCAGAGTTATAAGCCTACACAGAAGATAGCCGAGGCATCGCAGACAGGCCCTGCCACAGTTATTATAAAAGGTATAGGCACGGGAATGATTTCCACCATGATTCCCGTTGTCACCATCTCTGTAGCCATCATGCTGAGTTATCTTTGTGCCAATGGCTTCGATATGTCGCTGTCGGTCAAATCTATCAGTACCGGACTTTATGGCATCGGTATTGCGGCAGTGGGCATGCTGTCGACTCTCGGCATTACCCTTGCCACAGACGCCTATGGACCTATAGCCGACAATGCTGGTGGAAATGCCGAGATGAGCGGATTGGGCAAGGAGGTTCGTGAGCGTACTGATGCGCTCGATGCTCTTGGCAATACGACAGCAGCCACAGGCAAGGGCTTTGCCATCGGTTCGGCAGCCCTGACGGCTCTTGCCCTTCTTGCATCCTACATCGAGGAGATCAAGATAGCCATGATACGTGCCGTAGAGAACGGAAAACAATATGTAGACGCAGCGGGCAATGTCTTCGATCCTTCGAATGCAAGCACCATCGACTTCATCAACTTCTTCCAGGTCAATCTCATCAATCCTAAGGTGCTTGTGGGAGCATTCCTTGGCGCTATGGCAGCCTTCCTGTTCTGTGGCTTGACCATGGGAGCTGTAGGCCGTGCTGCAGAATCGATGGTTCAGGAGGTTCGCCGGCAGTTCCGTGAGATCAAGGGAATCCTCGAAGGCAAAGCTACGCCCGACTATGGCCGATGTGTGGAGATAAGTACCCGTAGCGCACAACGCGAAATGATTATCCCTTCTTTGCTCGCCATCATTATTCCTATCGTTGTGGGTCTTGTGTTGGGTGTGGCTGGAGTTCTCGGACTTCTCACTGGCGGTCTGGCAGCAGGCTTTACCCTTGCTGTGTTCATGTCCAATTCGGGAGGCGCATGGGACAATGCCAAGAAGATGATAGAAGAGGGAAGTTTTGAAGGAAAGGGCAGCGAGAACCACAAGGCGACTATTGTGGGCGATACCGTAGGCGACCCGTTCAAGGATACTTCCGGTCCATCGCTCAACATTCTTATCAAACTCATGTCGATGGTCAGCATCGTGATGGCTGGTCTGACCATTGCTTTCCTATAATTAGAAGAATACGTAACAGAAATATGTTGAATAAACACCACTCCTTGGCTGATGGCTACTCCCTGACAGCGATATGCTCGCTGGTCGTGTGGATGTTTGTAGCCGTCTGCCAAGCTGCTTATGGCAAAGATGTCTATCCGAAACAAGCTGTAGAGATAGCCAAGAAGTACATTACCCTGTCTCTCGACGTGAAGGCTCAAGCACGGGCAAAGGGGCTTCGCCCTGCTGCCTTGGCACCTTATTATATTTATAACGATGCACAGGGCAAAGGTTTTGTCGTTGTTGCTGGTGACGATGATATGGGCGATGTGTTGGCCTATAGCACCGAGGGAACCCTTGATACGCTACAGGCTAATCCTGGTGTAAAGCTACTCCTGGAGGCTTATCGCCAAACGTATGATGTGCTGAAAGAAGGGCGGGTGACGGTGCAGAGAAAAGCCCGTTCGGGGTTGTTCTCGAAGACCGTATCTCCCTTGCTGAAAAGCAAGTGGGGACAGTCGCATCCGTTTAATGCCCTGACGGGTTATCCCTATAGTGGGTGTGTGGCAACAGCGGTGGCCCAGATGATGTATTACTATCAATGGCCTGCTCAGGGGAGTGGTAAAAACGAATATCGCGTCACCTATTATAATACGATGAAGAGTGCAGACTTTAGTCAGTCGCACTACGATTGGGCGAATATGCTGCCCGATTATAATTATCCTGTATCTGCGACAAAGGAGCAAGAGGATGCTGTAGCCTTATTGATGAACGATGTGGGGGTAGCTTCCTTCATGCAGTACACCCCAGCTTCAAGTGGTACACAAGGCATTTTTGCGTATCAGGCTCTTCAGAAAAATTTCGACTATACTGCGGCTTATGCTACCAAGGCTGTCGAAGGTCCAACTCGTTTTGCGCAGATCTTGCGGCAGGAACTACTTAATGGTTGTCCTGTTTATCTGGAAGGTCGTCCTGCAGGTAATGCTTCAGGTCATGCTTGGGTAACTGATGGGTTTGATGAGAATGGTCTTTTCCACATGAATTTTGGATGGGATGGACAGGGCGATGCCTACTATTCGCTCACCAACCTTAGCCTCTCACAGACTGGAAGCGAGTTTCAAGGCAAGCCCTTGGCCTTCAATCGTGCTATTATGGCCATCTTGGCACATCCCAATAATGGCAAATATCCCGCAATAGAGCGTGGACTTTTGGAGTCTTCTCCTCAGTTGATGTTTAATGAGGGTGGGGCTGTCCTTTTAAAGGATGCAGAAGATAAAAGCTTCCTTGCTTCGCAGTCGTTGACCATCGAGATGAACTCTTTTGTCAATAAGGGTAAGCCTTTTAAGGGTGATGTGGGCATAGCTGTTTATGATGCTGAGGGTACATGCCGACAGGTGGCTTATACCGACGATCACGCTATAGGCGGTTTTACTCAACGACTCTATGGTGGAAGCGATGCAGGGTTTATGGGAAGCGATTATCTTGTCAATCAAGTTCAGTCTGTAAAAATGAAACTTACTACAAAAGAAACTACAAGTTTTTTATAAGTGATTGAGAATGAGATAAGTTTTTATCTCAT